>Ga0210040_10000190_pt1 | contig 112064 bp, 104 predicted proteins | sample CryGeyCG12114_NA_FD_185462 | JGI IMG/M metagenome (GOLD analysis project Ga0210040, IMG submission 185462) | Groundwater microbial communities from aquifer - Crystal Geyser CG19_WC_8/21/14_NA (SPAdes) (version 2) | ecosystem: Environmental > Aquatic > Deep subsurface > Groundwater | place...
CGTTACGGCGGTCATGGCGAAAGGGAAACGCCCGGTCTCATTCCGAACCCGGAAGCTAAGCCTTTCAGCGCCGATGGTACTGCCCCGGGGACGGGGTGGGAGAGTAGGACGCCGCCGGACACAACTCCCAGGAACGGGGTCACAGCATCTGCTGGGGCCCCGTTCCTGCATGTCCGGGCACCGATGTGCACGTCCACGCACCGATGGATCCCGCAGCGCTCCGCAGCGCTCTGCTCGCGCGCCGCCGCTGACGGCAGTCGCGAACTGACGGACCTGGCGATGCCTCGGGAGCGCTCGGGCAGAAGGAGCGGCCAGTGCCGGTGGATCGTCAATTGCGGCCGGGCTGCGCGCGCCCGGTAGCGGCAGGACGTCAACGTCCGCAGGCGGTGCGGCAACCTCACCGTCACATCCAGCGGTTAGGTTCCTGGCTCTGCTGCTGACCGCTCTGCCAGGAGGACGTCGACCGTGCTGCTGTCCCCGCACGAGCAGGAACGGCTGATGCTCAGCTACGCCGCCGAGCTCGCCCGTCGACGCCAGGCCCGTGGCCTGAAGCTGAACCTCCCCGAGGCGACGGCGATCGTCTCCGACCACGTGCTCGAGGGCGCGCGGGACGGCGAGCTGGTCACCGACCTGATGCAGTCAGGCCGCACCGTGCTCACCCGGGACGACGTCATGGACGGCGTCCCCGAGCTGCTCGAGGAGGTGCAGGTGGAGGCGACCTTCCCGGACGGGACGAAGCTGGTGACCGTCCACCACCCGATCCCGTGAGCGCCTCGGAGCGGGGCCATCGAGCAGGGCGCGTGATCCCCGGTGAGGTCATCCCGGCCGAGGGCGTCATCGAGACCCTCCCGGGGGTCCCGCGGGTCGAGCTCGCGGTGCACAACGCCGGCGACCGGCCGGTGCAGGTCGGGTCGCACTTCCACTTCGCCCAGGCCAACGCCGCCCTCGAGTTCGACCGGGCCGCCGCGCACGGTCACCGGCTCGACATCGCCGCCGGCACCGCCGTGCGCTTCGAACCCGGCATCCAGCGCACGGTCTCACTCGTCCCCCTGGCCGGCGCCCGCGTCGTCCCGGGGCTGACTGCGGAAGGTGGGCTGGGCTGATGGTGCAGCTGTCCCGCGAGCGCTACGCACAGCTCTACGGCCCGACGGTCGGCGACCGGATCCGGCTGGCCGACACGGATCTGCTCATCGAGGTCACCGAGGACCGCTGCGGCGGCCCTGGGCAGGCCGGTGAGGAGGCGGTGTTCGGCGGCGGCAAGGTGATCCGCGAGTCGATGGGGCAGGGCCGGGCCACGCGCGTCCAGGGCGCCCCCGACCTGGTCATCACCGGCGCGGTCGTCCTCGACCACTGGGGCATCGTCAAGGCCGACGTCGGCATCCGCGACGGCCGCATCGTGGCGCTGGGCAAGGCCGGCAACCCCGACACCATGGACGGCGTCCATCCCGACCTGGTCATCGGGCCCGGCACCGAGGTGATGGCCGGCAACGGCAAGATCCTCACCGCCGGCGGCATCGACTGCCACGTGCACTTCATCTGCCCGCAGATCGTGCCCACCGCGCTCGGGGCGGGCATGACCACGCTCATCGGTGGCGGTACCGGACCGGCCGAGGGCTCCAAGGCCACCACGATCACCCCGGGCGACTGGTACCTCGCCCGGATGCTCGAGGCGATGGACGGCATGCCGGTGAACGTCGCGCTGCTGGGCAAGGGCAACACGGTCTCCACCGAGTCGCTGGAGGAGCAGCTGCGGGCCGGGGCCAGCGGGTTCAAGCTGCACGAGGACTGGGGCTCCACGCCCGCCGCGATCGACGCCGCGCTCACCGTGGCCGGCCGCAACGGCGTCCCGGTGGCGCTGCACTCCGACACGCTCAACGAGGCCGGCTTCGTCGAGGACACCCTGGCCGCGATCGCCGGCCGGAGCATCCACGCGTACCACACCGAAGGTGCCGGGGGCGGGCACGCGCCCGACATCATCACCGTCGCGGGTGCGGCGAACGTGCTGCCCAGCAGCACGAACCCGACCCGGCCGCACACCGTGAACACCCTCGACGAGCACCTCGACATGCTCATGGTCTGCCACCACCTCGACAGCTCCGTGCCCGAGGACCTCGCGTTCGCCGAGAGCCGGATCCGCCCCACCACCATCGCCGCCGAGGACCTGCTGCACGACCTGGGTGCCATCTCGATGATCGGCTCCGACGCCCAGGCGATGGGCCGGGTCGGCGAGGTCGTCATGCGCACCTGGCAGACCGCGCACGTGATGAAGCGCCGGCGCGGATCGCTGGCCGGTGACGGCGCCGCGGACAACCTGCGCGCCCGCCGGTACGTCGCCAAGTACACGATCTGCCCGGCGGTGGCCCACGGCATCGACGCCGAGGTCGGCTCGGTCGAGCCGGGCAAGCTCGCCGACCTGGTGCTCTGGGACCCGAAGACCTTCGGGGTGCGGCCGCACGCCGTCCTCAAGGGCGGGATGATCGCCTGGGCCCAGATGGGCGACGCGAACGCCTCCATCCCGACCCCGCAGCCGGTCCTGCCGCGGCCGATGTTCGGCGCCTACGGCAAGGTGCCGGCGCAGACGTCGGTGCACTTCGTGGCCCCGGCCGCGCTGGAGGCGGGCCTGGGCGACCGGCTGGCCATCGACCGGCGGCTGGTCGCGGTCTCCGACACCACCCGGCTGGGCAAGGCCGACATGCCGGAGAACACCGCGCTCCCGGACATCCGGGTCGACCCGGACACCTTCACCGTCTCGGTGGACGGCGACGTCTGGGAACCCGAGCCGGTGCGCGAGCTGCCGATGGCCCAGCGCTACTTCCTGTTCTGATGACGGCCGCACTGCTGGCGCTGGCCGACTCCCGGCTGCCCGCCGGCGGGCACGCGCACTCCGGCGGGGTCGAGCAGGCCATCACCGCCGGGGTGCTCGGCGACCCGGCGTCGCTGGCCACCTTCCTGCGCCGGCGGCTGACCACGGCCGGTGCGGTGGCGGCCGGGCTCGCCGCGGCGGCCTGCCGTGCAGCGGACGACGCAGCCGCCCTCGGCGCGCTGGACGCCGAGGCCGACGCCCGGACGCCGTCCCCTGCGCAGCGCGCCGCCTCCCGGCAGCAGGGCCGCGGCCTGGTGCGCGTCGCGAGCCGCGCCTGGCCGGACCCGGCCTGGGCGGCGCTGCCCGCACAGCCGCACCACCCGCTGGCGCTCGGGGTGGCCGCCGCGACCGCCGGGCTGACGCCCCGGGACGCCGCCCACGCGGCCGCCTACCTCGCGGTGAGCGGACCGGCAACCGCCGCCCAGCGGCTGCTCGCCATGGACCCGATCACCGTCGCCGCGGTGACGGCACGGCTCTCGCCGGAGATCGACCAGGTGGCCGACGCCGCTGCCGACACGACCGCCGGCGACCTGCCGGCCGCCACCGACCCGCTGCTGGACCTGCTCGCCGAAGTGCACGCTGTACGCAAGGACCGGTTCTTCGCCTCATGAGCCCGAACGGGAGTTCCCATGCCGCCTGACCACAACCTGGACGACTACGTCGACCCCTACAGCCCCGGCCACCGCCACGGCGGTCCGCTGCGGGTGGGGCTCGGCGGCCCGGTCGGCTCGGGCAAGACGGCGCTGGCCGCCGCGCTGTGCCGCACGCTGGGCACCGAGTACGACCTGGCCGTCGTCACCAACGACATCTACACGACCGAGGACGCCGACTTCCTGCGCCGCAACGCCGTGCTGCCCGACGACCGGATCGAGGCGGTGCAGACCGGCTGCTGCCCGCACACCGCGATCCGCGACGACATCACCGCCAACCTCGACGCCGTCGAGCTGCTGGAGTCCCGGCACCCGGGGCTGGAGCTGGTGTTCGTCGAGTCCGGCGGCGACAACCTGACCGCGTCGTTCAGCTACGGGCTGGTCGACGTGCAGGTGTTCGTCGTCGACGTGGCCGGCGGGGACAAGGTGCCGCGCAAGGGTGGCCCGGGCGTCACGGCGTCGGACCTGCTGGTGGTGAACAAGACCGACCTCGCACCGCTGGTGGGCGCCGACCTCGGCGTGATGCGGCGGGACTCCGCCGCGGTGCGCGGCGACAAGCCGACGCTGCTGATCTCGCTGCGGGAGGACCCGGCCGCCACCGAGGTCGCCGAGTGGGTGCGCCAGCAGGTGCGGGCGCGGGCGCTGCAGGAGGCGTGACCGTGTCGCGAGCCCGAGCCGCCCGGTGAGGACCCTCGTCGAGGTGGTGGCGCGGTGTGACGCGCGTGGCCGCACCGTGCTGCCGGTCGTCCGGGCCAGCGGGCAGCTGGCGGTCCGCCGCACCGGGCCCACCACCGTGCACCTGGTCGCGACCGCGTTCGGCCCGCTCGGCGGGGACGACGCGGAGATCCGGCTGGTCGTGGAGGAGGGCGCCCGGCTCGCCGTCCGCTCGGTGGCCGCCGCCGTCGTGCTGCCCGCGCGCGGGGAGTCGTCGCCGTCCCGGCAGGTGGTGCTGGCCGAGGTGGCCGGGGCGCTGGACCTGGCCCCGGAGCCCACCGTGGTCACCGCACGCGCCGACCACCGGGCCGAGGTGCGCATCGAGCTCGCCGAGGCCGCGGAGCTGACCGTCACCGAGCAGGTGCTGCTCGGCCGGCGCGGTGAGGACCCCGGTCGCTGGACCGGCACCACCCGGGTCGAGCGGGCCGGCCGTCCGGTGCTGCACACGACCGTCGGGCTGGGGCCAGGTGCGCCGGCCTGGCTGCCGCCGGTCGCGCCGCGGGCCTACGTCTCCACGGTCTGCATCGGTCACCCCCGCCCGGAGGTGCGGACCGGACCGGACGCCGTCCGGCTGCCGCTGCCCGGCGGCTGGGTGGGCACCGCGTGGGCCGGGGAGCTGCACGAGGCAGTCGCCGCGCTGGCGTCGGTGACCGGGGACGCCGAGCTGGCGGAGGTGGCCCGGTGAGCGGGGCGTTCGTGGTCCGCGCCCGCCGGGTGGTGCTGCCCGACGGGGAGCGGCCAGCGGCGGTGCACGTCAGCGACGGGGTGGTCACCGCGGTCACCGGCTTCGACGCCGCCGGCGACTCCCCGGTGACCCTGGCCGGGGACGAGGTGCTGCTCCCCGGCCTGGTCGACAGCCACGTGCACGTCAACGAGCCCGGCCGCACCGAGTGGGAGGGCTTCGCCTCCGCGACCCGGGCCGCGGCCGCCGGCGGGGTCACCACGATCGTGGACATGCCGCTGAACTCGATCCCGCCCACGGTCGACGCCGAGGCGCTGCAGGTGAAGCGGCAGGTGGCCGAGGGGCAGGTGAGCGTCGACGTCGCCTTCTGGGGCGGGGCCGTGCCGGGCAACGCCGGCCAGCTGACCCGGCTGCTCGCCGACGGCGCGGTCGGGGTGAAGTGCTTCCTGCTGGACTCGGGGGTGCCGGAGTTCCCGCCGCTGGACGACGCCGGGCTGCGCGCCGCGCTCACCGCGCTGGCCGCGGTCGACGGGCTGCTCATCGCCCACTGCGAGGACGACGACGTGATCGCCGCCGCCCCCGATCCGGCCGGTGCCAGCTACCCCGCGTTCCTCGCCTCCCGCCCGGTCGCAGCGGAGGAGACCGCGATCGGCCGGCTGATCGCTGCGGCCCGGGACACCGGTGCCCGGGTGCACGTCGTCCACCTGGCCGACGCCGGGGCGCTGCCGATGCTGCGGGCGGCCCGGGCCGAGGGCGTGCGGATCACCGTGGAGACCTGCCCGCACTACCTCACGTTCGCCGCCGAGGACGTGCCCCACGGCGACACCGCGTTCAAGTGCTGCCCGCCGATCCGCGAGGCCACCCACCGGGAGGCGCTGTGGGCCGCGCTCGAGGCAGGCGACATCGACCTGGTCGTCAGCGACCACTCGCCGTGCACCCCGGAGCTCAAGCGGCTCGACGTGGGCGACTTCGGGCTGGCGTGGGGCGGGATCGCCGGCCTGCAGGTGGCGCTGCCGGCGGTGTGGACCGGAGCTCGGGCGCGCGGGCTGGGGCTGAGCGACGTCGTCCGGTGGATGTCGGCCGCACCGGCGCAGCTCACCGGGCTCGTCGGCAAGGGGGCGATCGCCGTGGGCCGGGACGCCGACCTGGTCGCCTTCGCGCCGGACGAGCAGTGGCGGGTCGGGGCGCTGCACCACCGGAACCCGGTCACGCCCTACGCCGGCCGTGAGCTGACCGGGGTGGTGCGGGCGACCTGGCTGCGCGGGCAGCGGGTGGGAGACGGTGGTGCGCCCCTCGGCCGTCTGCTCAGCGGAGGAGGCACCTGAACCGGACCCGTCCGCGGGACGGGTCGGCCGCTAGCTCTGGGGCTCCTCGCGGGCGGCCTCGTCGAGGATCTTCGGGTCGTCGTCCACGCCGCCGGCGGGGTCGGCGTTGCCGAGCGCGGTCTCGGCGGGGAGCTGCTCGACGTGCTGCTTGGCGCGGGCCTTCAGGTCGTCATCGGGGCTGGTCATGCGGTGCCTCCCACGGATCGATGGTGTGTGCTGACCGTCCCCTACCCTCGCGACGCGGGTGAACCCACGAACCTGACGACCGGATCCGGAGACCCATGACCTTCACGGACCTGCCCGACCTCGCCCGCCGCGACCTCGGCGGCGCCGTCGTCGCCGCGAACGACGAGTTCTTCGCCGCGCGGGAGAACCTGGTGCTGCCGCACGCGGCCGTCGCGCGCACCGAGTTCGGCCACAAGGGCAAGGAGTACGACGGCTGGGAGACCCGCCGCCGGCGCACCGCGGGTCACGACTGGGCGATCGTCCGGCTCGGCGCCCCGGGGATCGTGGCCGGCGTCGTCGTCGACACCGCCTTCTTCACCGGCAACTTCCCCGCCCAGGCCTCGGTCGAGGGCGCCGCGGTGGAGGGCCACCCCTCGGTCGAGGAGCTCACCCGGGCCGACTGGCAGCCGCTGGTGCCGCTGTCGGACCTGGCCGGCGACACCGCCAACAGCTTCGCCGTCGATTCCGACCGGCGGGTCACCCACGTGCGGCTGAGCATCCACCCCGACGGCGGCGTGGCCCGGCTGCGGGTGCACGGCACCGTCGTCCCCGACCCGCGGCTGCTGGACGCCGGCCCGTTCGACCTGGCGGCGCTGGCGAACGGCGGGCAGGTCACCGGGGTCAGCAACGCCCACTACGGCAGCCCGCTGCAGCTGATCGGCCGCGGCCTGGCCCGGTCGATGGGCGAGGGCTGGGAGAACGCCCGCCGCCGCGGCCCCGGCAACGACTGGGTCGACGTGGCGCTGGCCTGCGAGGGCGTGGTCACCCTCGCCGAGCTCGACACCTCCTACTTCCTGGGCAACGCGCCCGGCACCGCCTCGCTCACCGGCCGCACCGCCGACGGCGCCGAGGTCGAGCTGCTGCCGCGCACCCGGCTGCAGCCCGACACCCGGCACCGGTTCGTCCTCGGTGGCACGACCGGCGTCAGCTCCGTGCGGCTGGACGTCTTCCCCGACGGCGGGATGGCCCGGCTGCGGCTGTGGGGCCGGCCCACCACAGCCGGCCGGGCCGCGCTGGGACGGCGCTGGTTCGGCGCGCTGCCCGACGTCCAGGCGCTGGAGGTGCTGGGCACCCTGGGCGTCGACCCGTCCGAGGCCGGCCGGCTGGTCGGCGCCCGCCCGCTGGGCGACGACGTGCCCGACGCCCTCCGGCGCCTGCTGGACGGCTGACGGCAGGAGCCGTAGGCAGGCACGGCTCTCAGCGGGGCGGCGGACCCTCGCTGGAACGCCCATGGAGCGGGCCGGGCAACCCTCGTCGGACCATGAACTCCACAGGGCCCTGCATTCCGACGGGGACGACGACGGTCTCCGGATGCTGTGAAGGCCACACGCGAAAGACCTCGTCCACGAACCCCTGTCCCACTTCTTCGACTCCTGAGAAGTCCACGCGGACCTGCCGGAATCGTTCCAGCCCACGGAGGAGCCGCTCGGCCTCCGAACGACTGACGAATCGGACCCCATAACCGAACAGGCGAACGGTGGTCCGGGTCTGGGTGAAGCGGTGGTCCTCGTCGGTGTACTCGGCGAACACGTCGGTCAATGACGTCTCGGTGGCCGGATCGAGTTCCCAACGCACGCGAGTCCCGCGGCTGACGTCGCTGACGCCCACTGCTTGATCGTGTCGAACGTTGTCCACGGTCCACACGATGCCCTCGGACTCGAGACTGAAGATGTCCACGGCCTTCGACGTGAAGAAGATGCTCTCGCCGGTGTGGCGCTCAGGGTCAGTGGTCGTCTTCCCCTTGGTGAGTTCACCCAGGGCGTCGTACAGGTCGTCGAGGCCGAAGACCTCTTTGATGTGCGACAGCGCTCCGCGGCCGTCATCGGCGACCTCAAAGCGAGATTCGAATCTGCCCACCCACGCTGAGACGTGCACCGTTGTCCCGCCCGAGTGGTCCAGCGCGTTGTTCAACATCTCCGTGAAGGCATAGCTGACTATCGATCTCGCTGCGGTTCCGAGGCTGTCCTGGAGATCCGTGGCCAGGTCCCGCCAGACGGCGTCCTCGCGCAGGCCCCCGATCGCGACTTCCCTGTGCCAGCTCGGAGCAGCCCAGCGTGCCTCGGCCACGGCACTGGTGGCCATGCGAGACAGCGCACTGCGCACGGCACCGGGATCGAACACCCGGTGGCCGCCCGGCGAGCGCTCGGAGGGAAGGACGCCGGAGTCGGTCAGCTGGCGGATCTGACTCGCCGACAGGCCGAACTCGCGAACTATGTCACCGATCCGCACCAGCTTGGACACGACGAAAATCTACTGAGCCGCAGGAGGTTCTCGCGAGCCTGTGCGCAAGAATCTACGGACACGAGCAAGTTCTTGGCCGTTCGCTTCTCGAGAACCGTCGCTGGTCGGCAGGTTCGGGTTGCACAGCTCAGCTGTGCAACCCGGGCGGGGCGCCCTCCTCGGCCATGGTGCCGGGGGCGTCGTGCGGCTCCTCGTCGACCACGGCGCCGCGCGGGCGGTCGGGGTCGGCGGGGCGCGGCGTCGTCCAGGTGACCGTGGGGGCCGCACCGATGCCCAGGGCGATGTGCTCGGGCTTGATCGGCACCGCGGGCAGCGGCAGCCCGGTGGCGGCGCGGACGGCGGCGGCGACCACCGGCACGGCGGTGCACAGCGGCGGCTCCCCGACGCCCTTCCAGCCGTGCGGCATCCCCGGCACGGGGTCGGTCACGTAGGTCGAGACGACCTCGGGGGCATCGACGATGGTGGGGATCAGGTAGTCCTGGAGATCGGGGTTGGTGATCAGCCCGTCGGCGACCACCACCTCCTCCATCAGTGCCAGCCCCATGCCCTGGACGATGCCGCCCTCGATCTGGCCGAGCAGCTGCGTGGGGTTCACGACGGTGCCGACGTCCTGGCAGGAGGCCACCTGGACGACGCTGACCAGCCCGAGCTCGACGTCGACGTCGACGACCGCCCGTTGCGCGGAGAAGCCGAACGCCACGTACATGCCGCCCTCGCTCGACCCGAGCGGGTGGGTGGCCGGGTGCTGGAAGTGCTCGGTGGCCCGGAACGTCTGCCCGGGCGCCGCGCCGGCCACCGGGGTCAGCGGCCGGCCCGCGGCGCAGACCACGCCGTCGGCGACGGTCAGCGTGGCGGCGTCCAGGCCGTGCGCGCGGGCCACCCGGGCGAGCAGTCGGTCGCGGACGGCGAGGCAGGCGCGGTGCACCGCCGTCCCCGACGCCATGGTCTGCCGGGAGGCGCTCGTCGACCCGGCGGAGGCGACCAGGGTGTCGGGCTGCACGACCTCGACGGTCGAGGCGCCGAGCACCGTGCGGGCGACCTGCTCGGCGACGGTGACGAAGCCCTGGCCGACCTCGGCGCAGGCGGTGTGCACCGTGGCGTGCCCGTCGAGCAGGCTCACCTCGGCGGTGGACTCGTCCACGTGGCCCTCGCTGAAGGCCAGGTTCTTCATCGTGACCGCATAGCCGATGCCGCGGCGCACGGCGCCGCCTGCTCGCCCCACTCCACCCGGGGGCTTCGCCGGCCCGCTCGGCAGCGGGATCGCCCGCAGACCCTCGATGACCTCGCGGACCGGGGTGGGGGCGTCGAAGCGCTGGCCGAAGGTGGCGACGTCCCCGCGCTGCAGGGCGTTGGTCAGCCGCACCTCCACCGGGTCGAGGTCCAGGGCGGCGGCGAGCGCGTCCAGCTGCGCCTCGTGCGCGAACGCGGCCTGCGGGACGCCGAACCCGCGCATCGCCCCGCAGCTGGGGTTGTTCGTGCGCACCGACCAGCCCTCGAACCGGCCGTTGTCGACGCGGTAGGGGCCCTGCAGCAGGGTGACGGTGTTGGTGATGACCACCGGTGAGGTGCTGGCGTAGGCGCCGCCGTCGAGCAGCACCCGGCCCTCGACGCTGACGATCCGCCCGTCGGCGTCCGCGGAGTGCCGCAGCCAGATGGTGCCCGGGTGCCGCTGGCGGTGGGCGAGGAAGGACTCCTCGCGGGTGTACTCGATCTTCACCGGGCGGCCGGTGGCCAGCGCCAGCAGGCAGGCGTGGGTCTGCAGGGTCACGTCCTCGCGGCCGCCGAACGCGCCGCCGACGCCGGCGAGGCGCACGTGCACCTTCTCCGGCGGCAGCCCGGTGGCCCAGCCGATCTGCTTCTGGTCCGAGTGCAGCCACTGGGTCGCCACCTCGATCGCCACCCCGCCGTCCGGGGTGGGCCGGGCGAGGCCGGCCTCGGGCGCCAGGAAGGCCGGGTCCTGCATGCCGATCCGGTAGGTGTTCTCGACGGTGACCACGCCGCGGGCGTCGGGGTCGCCGCAGCTGTAGGAGACGTGCCGGTAGACGTTGCCGTCGGGGTGGACGGACGCCGCGGTCAGCGACAGCTGCGGGTCGGTGAGCGCCGGCAGCGCCTCGTAGGTGACCTCGACCGCGCGGGCGGCGCGGCGGGCGGTGGCGGCGTCGACCGCGGCCACGACCGCCACCGGCTCCCCGGCGTACCGGACGACGCCGTCGGCGAGCACCGGCTCGTCGCGCAGGATGAGCCCGAAGTGCACATCGCCCGGGACGTCGTGGCAGGTCAGAACGGCGTGCACGCCGGCCATCGCGCGGGCCGCGGTGGTGTCGATGGACACGATGCGGGCGTGCGGGTGCGGCGAGCGCAGGGTGACGCCGACGAGCATCCCCTCGGCGGTGAGGTCGCCGGCGTAGGTGAACTCGCCGCGCACCTTCGCCGGCCCGTCCGGCCGCCGCACCGACGCCCCGATCCCGCCATCAGGGGCGAAAGTGGCCACTTTCGCCCCGGTCATCGGGTCGCTCCGCGGCGGGCGCGGGCGGCGGTCTCGACCGCGGCGACGATCCGGCCGTAGCCGGTGCACCGGCAGAGGTTGCCGTAGAGGGCCGACTCGATCTCAGGTCGCGTCGGGTCGGGGTTGGTCTCCAGCAGCTCGGTGGCGGCGGTGACGAACCCGGCGGTGCAGATGCCGCACTGCACGGCGCCCTCGGCGAGGAAGGCCTCCTGGACGTCGGACAGCTCGCCGTCCGGGCCGCCGATCGAGGCGATGGTCTCCACGGTGCCGCCGGCGGCGGTCGCGGCGGGGACCAGGCAGGCGCAGAGCACGTGCGCGCCGTCGCCGAGGTCGGCCCGCACCGCGCAGGCGCCGCACCGGCCGTGCGCGCAGCCGGTCTTCGGGCCGCGGACGCCGAGCCGGTCGCGCAGCACGGTCAGCAGCGACTCGTTCCAGCGGGCGGTCACCTGGTGCGCCGTCCCGTCGACGGTGAGGCCGAACGTGACGGACCCGTCCGGCCCGTCGGTGCCGCCGGCGACCTCGGGCCGGGGGTCCTCCACGGCGCTCACGAGCCCAGCCCCGCGTCGACGGCCGCGCGGGTGACCAGCCGGACGGCGAGCACCCCGAGCGCGTGCCGGCGGTAGGCGGCCGAGGCGACGGCGTCCTCCGGCGGGTCGACCGCGGCGGCGACGGCGGCCCGCAGGTCCTCAGGCCTCGCCCGGCCGTCGAGCAGGGCGGTCGCGGCGGCGTCGACGGCGTCCGAGCGCAGCGGGGTCGGGCCGGCGTTGCCGAACGCCAGCCGTGCGACGCCGTCGCGGGAGACGATCGCGGCGCTGGCGGTGGCGACGAACTGGGCGTTGCGCCGGCCGACCTTGGCGTAGTCGGCGAACCCGACGTGCACCGGCAGCCGGACGGCGGTGAGCAGCTCGCCCTCGCGCAGCCCGCTGCGGGCCGGGGCGGTGACGAACCCGGCGAAGGGGACGACGCGGGTGCCGGTGGACGAGGTGAGCTCGAGCGTGGCGCCGCTGGCCAGGAGTGTGGGCAGCAGGTTGCGGTAGGGGAGCGCGCTGACCACGTTGCCGCCGATCGTGGCCTCGGTGCGCACCAGCGGCGTGCCCAGCGACGACGCGGCCGCGCGCAGCCCGCCGTCCGGTGCGGTGGTGAGGGCCGCGACCGGGGTGCCGGCGCCGATGACCAGGTCGCCGCCGTCGGTCGTCGTCCCGCGCAGGGCGGCGACCCGGCGCAGGGACAGGAAGCCGGCCGCCGTCCGGTTCCGCCACAGCAGGTCGGGCATGACCTCGGTGCCGCCGGCGACGACGACCGCCTCCGGCCGCTCGGCCCTCATGGCCAGCGCCTCGCCGAGGGTCTCGGGCAGGGCGAAACGGGGTGCTTCCAGCAGCACGGGCGACCTCGATTTCCGACCGGGGACGGCCACGGTAGCTGCGGAGTGTTACGAATCGCGACGCGTCGGTGCGCTGCCGGACACATCCGGTCGGCAGGATGCGCCCGTGACCGCTGACCTCCTCGTGCACGACGCCGAGCTGATCGCCACCGTCGACGACGCCCGCCGGGAGATCGCCGGGGGGTGGGTCGCGATCACCGGCGGGGTGGTCAGCGCCCTGGGCGGTCCGGCCGACCCGCAGCCCGACGCCGTCCGGCGGATCGACGCCCGTGGCTGCCTGGTCACGCCGGGGCTGGTGAACACCCACCACCACCTGTACCAGAACCTGACGCGCGCCTACGCGCCCGCGCTGACCGGCGGGCTGTTCGAGTGGCTGGTCACGCTGTACCCGCTGTGGGCCCGGCTGGACGAGGAGGCCGCGTACGTCAGCGCCTGGGTCGGGCTGGCCGAGCTGGCGCTGTCGGGTTGCACGACCTCGACCGACCACTCCTACGTGCACCCCCGCGGCGCCGGCGACCTGATCAGCGCCGAGGTGGCCGCGGCCCGCGAGCTCGGTGTCCGGTTCCACCCCACGCGCGGCTCGATGTCGCTGTCGGTCAAGGACGGCGGCTTGCCGCCGGACTCCGTCGTCCAGGACGACGACGAGATCCTGGCCGACTCCCAGCGCCTGGTCGAGTTGCACCACGACCGGTCGGCGACGGCGATGACCCGGATCGCGCTGGCGCCGTGCTCGCCGTTCAGCGTCTCGACGTCGCTGATGGCCCGCACCGCCGAGCTGGCCGAGCACCTCGACGTGCGGCTGCACACCCACCTGGCCGAGACGCAGGACGAGGACGCGTTCTGCCTGGCCACCTTCGGACGGCGGCCGGTCGACTACCTGGCCGACGTCGGCTGGATGACCGACCGGACCTGGCTGGCGCACGTGGTGTGGCCCTCCGAGCCGGAGATCGCCCGCCTGGGAGCCGCGGGCGTCGGGGCGGCGCACTGCCCGTCGTCGAACATGATCCTGGGCAGCGGGCTGGCCCCGGTCGCCGAGCTGCGGGCCGCCGGTGCGCCGGTCGGGCTGGGCGTGGACGGGTCGGCGTCGGCGGACTCGGCGTCGCTGTGGCTGGAGGCCCGGACGGCGATGCTGCAGGGCAAGCTGCGGCACGGCGCGGCCGCGATGTCGGCCCGGGACGCGCTGGAGATCGCCACCCGGGGCGGGGCGGCGTGCCTCGGGCGGGCGGGGGAGATCGGCCAGCTGTCGGTCGGGGCGTGCGGGGACCTGGCGGTCTGGTCGCTGGAGGGGGTGCGGTTCGCCGGCGCGCTGTCCGACCCGGTCGAGGCCTGGCTGCGCTGCGGCCCGGTCTCGGCGCGGGAGACCGTCGTCGGCGGACGGGTGGTGGTCGCGGGCGGTGCCGTGACGCACCCGGGGCTGGACGAGCAGCTCGTCGTCCACCGGCGGGTGTCCCAGCGCATGCAGGCCGCGCTGGACTGACGCGTCAGTGGCCGGTTGGGCCGGGGCGACGACGACGTCCTGGTCGACCTGACCAGGAACGCCGGCCGTCGGTTCTGCGACACCACCTGCGCCGACCGCGAGCACGCGGCCGCCCACCGTGCGCGCCGCGCCGCCGGCTGAGCGGTCAGGCGGGCTCGGGGGCCCGGACGGCGAGGACCGGGCACGGGGAGTCCAGCAGGATCCGCTGCGCCGTGCTGCCCAGCAGCATCTTCCCGACCGGCGAGCGCCGGTGGATGCCCACCACGACCAGCTCGGCGGAGACCTCCGCGGCCACCGCGAGGATGACCTCGGCGGCCCGCGCGGTGCCGACGTCCAGGTGGCGGATCTCGTGCGGCACCCCGTCGGCGGTCAGCTTCGCGTCCAGGGCGTCGAGGTCGCGCTCGTCGGCGGCGGTGGGCCGGACGTAACCGCTGTTGTCGACGGCGTTGACGACCACGACGTCCGTCCCGCGCCACTGCGCCTGCCGCGCGGCCTCGGTGACGGCCAGGTAGCCCGTCGCATCGGGCACGTATCCCACGACCACGCTCACGCGGCGACCTCTTCCTGCTTCGACGGGCCGGCCCGGGGTGCCGACGACCTGGCTCATCGTAGGGTCCTGCAGCGGACGGCGGGGCTCCGCCGACCGGGACGACGGCGGGGGTGCTGCGGTGGCCGCGGGGATGTTCGACGTCAGCGGCTCGATCGCCCTGGTGACCGGCTCGAGCCGGGGGATCGGCCGCGCGCTGGCCACCGGGCTGCTGGAGGCCGGCTGCACCGTCGTCCTCAACGGCCGGGACGCCGACCGGCTGGAGCGCACCCGCGGGGAACTGGCCGAGGCCGGGCCGGGCCGGGTGGTCGCCGTCCCGTTCGACGTGACCGACCCCGCTGCCGTGCGCGCCGGGGTCGCCCGGGTCGAGGCCGAGGTCGGTCCGCTCGACGTCCTGGTCAACAACACCGGGGTGCAGTCGCGGGCGCCGTTCACCGAGGTGACCGACGAGGACTGGTACCGCCTCGTGGACACCAACCTGACCAGCGCGTTCCTCGTCGGCCGCGAGGTCGCCCGGCGGATGGTGCCGCGCGGGCGCGGCCGGATCGTCAACATCGCCTCGCTGCAGAGCGAGGTCACCCGCCCCGGGATCACCCCGTACGCCGCCACCAAGGGTGCGATCAAGATGCTCACCAAGGGCATGTGCGCCGACCTCGCCGGCAGCGGGATCGGCGTCAACGCCATCGGACCGGGCTATGTCGAGACCGAGCTGACCGCGCCGCTGGTGGCCGACGAGCAGTTCAGCGCCTGGGTGCGCGCCCACACGCCGGCCGGGCGCTGGGGCCGGGTGGAGGACCTCGTCGGCGCGCTGGTGTTCCTGGTCAGCCCGGCATCGGCGTTCGTCCACGGCCAGGTGCTCTACGTGGACGGCGGGATGTCCTCGGTGCTGTGACGGACCGGGGCGGAGGACCACTGCACCCGGTCCGACGCCGGGCCGGGGGCGGTGGTCCCTCAGGGCGCCAGGGCGGCGGCGAGGGCGTCGAGCTGGTCGAGGGTCGCGTCCAGGTGCGGGGAGACGCGCAGCACCGGGCCGGTCAGCTCACCCGGCGCCCGCTCCTGCCCCGGAGCGGTGGTGAGCACCCCGTGGTCGGTGCGCAGCCGGGCCGCGACCTCCCGGACGTCCACGCCGTCCGGTGCGGTGAGGGTGGTGAGGGCCGTGGGCTCGTCGAACGGCTCGACCACCCGCCAGCCGCCACGGCCGTCCAGCCGCTCCCGGGTGGCCCGGCCCACGGCGGCCAGCCGCTCGCGCACCCGGTCGGGCCCGGCGGCCAGGTGCTCGCCGATGGCCAGGGTCAGCCCCACCCGCCCGGCGACGTGCCCCTCGTGCGACTCGTACCAGCGGGCGTGGTCGACCCCGGCGCCGCCGTCGTCGTACCGGTCCAGCGCGGTGACCGGGGTCAGCCGGGCGGTCACCGCGGGCCGCAGCACCAGGAAGCCGACGCCTCGCGGTCCGGCCAGCCACTTGCGCGAGGTGCCGTAGGCGGCGTCGGCGCCCAGGTCGCAGTCGACGTGCCCGAGGGCCTGGGCGACGTCGAGCACCAGCGGGACACCGGCGGCCCGGCACAGCGCGGCGACCTCCCGGCCCGGCTGGACGACGCCGCGGTGGCTGGCGACCAGCGTCAGGTGCACCAGCGCCGGCGGGTCGGTGCGCAGCAGCCGCTCCACCCCCGCGACGTCCGCCCGGCCCAGCTGGTCGGCGGGCAGGCGCACCGGGACGCAGCCGACGGCCTCGATCGCCGAGACGTTGTGCCAGTACTCCCCGGGCAGGACGGCGACCCGGCTGCCGGCCGGCAGCCGCCAGGCGGCCAGCAGCGTGCGCACCGAGGCCGTGGCGCTCTCGGTGAACGCGACGTCGGCGGCGGCCATCCCGAGCAGGCCGGCGAGCACCGAACGGCCCTGCTGCAGCAGCCCGTCCGCGGCGCCCTGCGCGACGTAACCGCCGATCTCCGCCTCGTACCGGGCGTGCCGGGCGACGGCGTCGAGCACCGCGGTGCTCTGCCGGCTGCAGGAGGCGCTGTCGAGGTGCACGCCGGCGGCAGCCGGGCGGGCGGCCCGCCAGCGGTCGCCCAGGTCGTCGTGGGGGAGAGGGGTCACCGGCAGCACGCTAGGGCAGGTGACCGGCGCCGGACGCCTAGGTGGGCGCAGACCGGGTAGTGAGCCCCTGGCCACGGCTGCCAGCACGGCGGCTCCGCACCAGCAGGACGGGGATCAGCGCAGATGGACGGGGCAGCCGTGTCCGGCACACACCGGGCACTCATCGGCGCCTCCGACGCCGCCCTGACCGACGGCGCGGTCGCGTTCGTCCGCGACGGCCTCGACCGCGCGGAGCCCGTCGTCATCGCCTGCACCGACGCGACCACCGAGCTGCTGCAGAAGGCCTTGGCCGACCGGCCCGAGGTCGTCTGGGTCGAGTGGGCCGACGTGTACGGCAACGGCCCGGCCGCCGCGATCACCGCCGTCCGCCGGCTGGGCGAGCACCACCGGGCCGACGGCGTCGCCGCGGTTCGCCTGGTCCTCGAGCCCTTCGCCGGCCCCGATCCGGACACCTGGCGGGAGTGGCAGCGCTACGACGCCGTCCTGGACCACCAGCTGCACGAGGCCGAGCTGCTCGGCGACGGCCCGCTGCAGGTGCTGTGCGTGTGCGACACCCGTCGGGTCCCTGGGCCGCTGGTCGACGCCACGCGCGCCACCCACCCGTTCCTGCAGGAGGACGGCGGGCAGCGGCGCAACCCCGACCACGTCGACGCCGAGGAGTACCTGCTCGGGCTGCCGGTGCCGGCCGAGCCGCTGGAGGCCACCGAGCCGCTGGTGCGCGCCGACTCGGTGCGCGACCTGCGCGGCCTGCGCCGCGATCTGGCGATGCGGGCGGCCGACGCCACGCTGCCCGAGGGCTCGGGCCCGGCGCTGGAGGACTTCCTGCTGGCCGTCGACGAGATGACCACCAACGCGCTGCGCCACGGCCGGCCGCCGGTCGACCTGCGGCTGTGGGCCGGGGAGAAGCGGCTGGTCTGCACCATCACCGACCACGGCGCCGGCCTGCAGGACCCGTTCATCGGCTACGGCCCGGCGCACGGCGCCGACCTCTCCCTCGGCGGGATGGGCCTGTGGCTGGCCCGCCAGCTCTGCGACCACGTGGACATCACGACGGTCGTGGAGGGCGTGCGGGTCCGGCTCACCACCGACCTCCCCTGACGTGACCGACCCGACCCGGGACCGGGACGAGGCCGGTCGTGCCCGCAGCGCCCGGCCGCGCGACGCGCTCGGCCGACCGCTGCGCTACGGCGAGCCGGGTGAGCCGCGGGCACCGGAGGGTGTCGTCCGGGCGCCGGCGGACAGCCTCCGGGAGGCCCAGGAGCTGCTCGACGCCGGCCGCCCGTTCCACGCCCACGAGGTCCTCGAGGACGCCTGGAAGACCGGTCCGGACGACGAGCGCGACCTGTGGCGCGGGCTGGCCCAGCTCGCCGTCGGGCTGACCCACGCCGCGCGCGGCAACCGGAGGGGTGCGGCCACGCTGCTCGCCCGCGGCGCCCGGTCGCTGGGCACCGCGGGCCAGCCCGCGGTTCGGCACGGTGTGGACGACGCCGGGCTGGTGCGCTGGGCCGCCGGGCTCGGCGCGGCCGCCGTCGGCGACACCCCGATGGACCTCACCCCGCCGCAGCTGCGCACGTCCACCACCTGACGTCCCTCGTGCGGGGGACGTGGACGGGCCGGACGGCCGGTTTCACGTGGATCATGGGTGGATGCCCGAGTTGCCCGAGGTGGAGGCGCTGGCGGAGTTCCTCCGGGAGTTCGCCGTCGGCCGTGTGATCACGCGCGTCGACCTGGCCGCCGTCCAGGCGATCAAGACCTTCGACCCGCCGCTGTCTGCGCTGGCCGGCCTGGAGCTGACCGGGGCCTCGCGGCACGGCAAGTTCCTCGACCTCGACGTCTCCGGCGTGCACCTGGTCGTGCACCTGGCCCGCGCCGGCTGGCTGCACTGGCGGGAGAACCTGCCCACCGCCCCGCCCAAGCCGGGCAAGGGGCCGCTCGCGCTGCGGGTGCACCTGGAGCCCCCCGAGGGCGAGCTGCCCTCGGGCTTCGACCTGACCGAGCAGGGCACCCGCAAGGGGCTGGCGGTCCACGTCGTCCGGTCACCGGCCGAGGTGCCGGGCATCGCCCGGCTCGGCCCCGACGCGCTGGCCGTGGACGCGGAGACCCTCGGCGCGCTGCTGACCGGCCGGCACGGCCAGCTCAAGGGCACGCTCACCGACCAGACCGTGCTCGCCGGCATCGGCAACGCCTACTCCGACGAGATCCTGCACGCGGCCAGGCTGTCGCCGTTCAAGATGGCCGACACGGTCACCGACGACGAGCTGCTGCGGTTGCACGCCGCGATGCGCGAGTCGCTGACCGGGGCGCTGGACCGCCAGCTCGGTCAGCGGGCGGCCACGCTCAAGGGCGAGAAGCGCGCCGGGTTGCAGGTGCACGCCCGCACCGGCCTGCCCTGCCCGGTGTGCGGTGACACCGTGCGCGAGGTGTCCTTCGCCGACACGTCGCTGCAGTACTGCCCGACCTGCCAGACCGGCGGCAAACCGCTGGCCGACCGCCGGATGTCCAAGCTGCTGCGCTGATGGAGTCCCAGGGGTGCGTTTTCGGCGCTCTGGGACTCCATCAGGTCAGGCGTCGAAGCCGACGCGGTCGACCTTGCGGTGGTACCGGGTGCCGAGCAGGCCGCCGAGGACGGCCCCGGTCAGCGTCACCAGCAGGACGGCGACCAGGGCGATGATGCCGGCGGTGGTGGCCGTGCCCTCGTCGATCGGGATGCGCGGCAGGTCGAGCTGGGCCAGCACGTCGTACTGCGATCCGGAGACCAGGCCGGCCAGCGCCAGCAGGACGACGACGACCAGGCCGATCACCCACACCGCCACGCCCTGCCGGGCGCCGTCGAAGCGTGACATCCGCCCCGCCACGTACCCGCCGGCGAGGTAGGCGAGGAGCAGCGCGATACCGGCGCCCAGGCCGACGCCGAGGCTCTCGGAGCCGGGCTGGGCGACCCGGGAGGTGCTGTCGGCCAGGCCGAAGGCCAGCCTGGCGGCCGACCGCAGCGCGACCAGCAGCACGGCCATGCCGTTGGCCGACAGCCAGCCGAAGAACGCAGCACTCCAGGAGATGCCGCCGAAACGCTCCTTCTGCGCCGCTTCGACCTGCTGGCGGGAGGCCGGGGCGGTCGGGGCGACGGGGACGCCGGCGGGCTCGGGGTGGCGGTGCCAGGCGGTGCCCGCGCCGTCCGGGGTGCCGACCGCGGCCGCTGCGGGCACGGCGGCGGCCGGCGCGGCCATCGCCGGGAGGGTGGAGTGCCCGGCCGTCGACGTGGGGTCAACCGCTGCGGGACAGCGCGTGATCACCTCGTTCCGGGCACGATGGGGTCATGTCCCTGGTGACCTTCGACCTGTTCAGCGCCCTGATCGACGCGCGCACCGGTGGTTCTGCGGTGCTGGGGCAGCTGGCGGCCGGGCACGGCTGGCCGCTCACCGGGACCGAGCTCTACGACGACTGGGACGCCCGCAACAAGGCGTCGCAGCGCGACGTGCCCGACTGGGTGCCCTTCGCCGAGCACTGCCGGCGCGCGCTGGCCGCCACCTACGCCGCCCGCGGGCTGGAAGCGGACCCGGTCGCCGACACCGGCGCCCTGCTGGCCTCCCTGCCCGACTGGCCGCTGTGGCCCGACGTCGCGGCGGCGCTGTCGGAGGTCGCCCGCACCCACCGGGTCGGGGTGCTGTCCAACGTGGACGACGACCTGTTCGCCCGCACCCGGGTGGCTGCGCTGGTCGAGCCCGGCGCCGTCCTGACCAGCGAACGGCTGCGCGCCTACAAGCCGCACCCGGAGCTCTACCGGGGTGCGGTCGCCGCCGGCGTCGACCTGCACGTGCCCGCCTCGGCGCGGGACACCCGCGGCGCACTGGAGGCCGGGCTCGCCGTCGTCCGGGTGCGCCGTCCCGGCCACCGGCTCGACCCGGAGGGGCCGCGACCGCAGCACGAGGTCGACGACCTCGCTGCGCTCCCGGCGCTCCTCCGCCGGGTCAGCGGCGCCGGGACGTGAGCCCACGGCCGGGCCCGCCGCGGCGGACCCGGCTGGCCACGGCCGTGACCAGACCGGCCTCGGGTGCGGTCTCCGCACCGGCGCGGTCGTCGGCGGAGCCGACCTCGGTCCACCAGTCCTCCAGCGGCGGCGGGTCCAGCACGTCGACCCGCTCGCCGGGCCGGGGGACGACGACCTGCACGTCGCGGGCCGCGGCGGCGACGAGCAGCCGCTGCACCGGCTCGGCCCAGCGGTGGAACGCCAGGTTGAACGTGGCCCAGTGGATCGGCATGAGCACCTTGCCGCCGAGGTCGCCGTGCGCGCGCACCGCCTCCTCGGGGTCCATGTGGATGGCGTGCCAGGCGTCGTTGTAGGCGCCGATCGGTTGGAGGGCCAGGTCGAAGGGGCCCAGCCGGGCACCGATGCCGGCGAAGGCCGGGGTGTAGCCGGTGTCGCCGCCGAAGAACACCCGGTGCGCCGGGCCGGAGATCACCCAGGACGACCACAGCGTGGTGTCACGGGCGAAGAAGCGGCCGGAGAAGTGCCGGGCCTCGGTGCAGGTGAGGGTCAGCCCGGCGACGGTCGTGGCGCCGTCCCAGTCGAGCTCGACGATCCGGTCCTCGGGCACGCCCCAGCCGCGCAGGTGCGCCCCGATGCCCAGCGGGACGACGAAGGGTGCGGTCTGGGTGCGGATGAGGCCGCGCACGGTGGGCAGGTCGAGGTGGTCGTAGTGGTCGTGGCTGATCAGCACGGCGTCGACCGGCGGCAGGCTCTCCAGCGGCGCCGGCGGCTCGTGCAGCCGGGCGGGGCCGATGGTCGGCGAGGGGGAGACGCGCTCGCCCCACACCGGGTCGAGCAGCACCCGGCGGCCGTCGATCTCCAGCAGCGCGCTGGAGTGGCCGAACCAGGTGACGGCCAGCTGGCCGGCCTCGGCGGGGAGCTCGGGGGTGACCAGCGGGATGGGGCCGCCGGGCAGGCCCTTGTGCCGGTCCTCGTGCCACTGCCGCAGCAGCCCGTCGCGGGCGTTGGCCGGGCTCATCGCGGGCGTGGGCAGCGAGTTGCGGAACGTGCCGTCGGCGAACTGCGGTGAGCCGGCGACGGTCGGGCGGAGCTGTCGCCGGCTCGCGCCCAGCGCGGACGGGATGCCCCAGGCGGCGCGGGCGACCCAGCTGGCGCCGCCGAGCAGGGCGGCGGTGGCGGTGACGGTGGCGGTGCGACGGAGGAACGGCACGGCACCAGCATCCCCCGAACGGCTGTGCCACGGCGAGTGCTCCACGCCGGGAGGAGGGGTGGACGTGCCCGTGCTCTGCTGCCGGTGCGGCAGCAGAGCACGGGCGTCCGGGTCGGCCCCTCCGCAGGGGCCCGCCGCGCGCCTGCGAGCGGTGGGGGGCGGAGGGGTCCTTCGTCAGCCGGCGATGGCGGCCACCGGCGGGGTCATCGCGGCCCGGCGGGCCGGCAGCACCGAGGCCAGCAGCCCGGCCGCCGTGGCGACCACGACGATCGCCGCCAGCTGCAGCCACGGGACGCTGATGGTCAGCTCGCCGACCTCGCCCAGCGCCGAGGCGACGCCGACCAGGCCGTACGCCCCGCCGACCAGCACCCCGAGCACCGCGGCGACCCCGGCGACGAGGACGGCCTCCCAGGCCAGCAGCCCGCGCAGCTGACCGCGGGTCAGCCCCAGGGCCCGCAGCAGCCCGCTCTCCTGGCGGCGCTCGACCACCGAGAGGGCGAGGGTGTTGCCCACGCCGATCAGCGCGATGACCACGGCCACGCCGAGCAGCCCGGTCACCACGAGCAGGAGGACGTCGACGACCTGGTCGATCGCGGCCCGCTCGGAGGCCATGCCGCTGACCCAGGCGCCCGGGACGGCGGTCCCGGCGATGTCGGTGATCTCGTCGACGACGTCGTTCTGCTCGACGTCGTCCCCCAGGCGCAGCCACAGCGTCCCGGGGGCGGCGTCGGGGGCCAGCGCGGCGAGGTCGGCGGCGGTGAGCAGCGGCTGGTCGGTGTCGCCGGCGACCGCGGTGAACGTGCGGGGACCCCCGGCGCCGGTGAGCGTGATGCTCTCGCCGACCTGGACCCCCCACGTGTCCTCGGCCCAGCCGGGCAGGACGACCGTGCCCGGTTCGGGCAGCGTCACCTGGGTGGTCGAGCGCAGCACCGGCAGGGCCTGCGCTGAGTCCACGCCCTGGACGGTGACCTCGCCCTGGTCCGGGCCGACGAGCTGGGCGCTGGTGAGCGCCGTCCCGGCGACGACGCCGTCCACGGCGGTCAGCTGGTCGAGCACCGCGGCCGGGAGCGGCTCGCCGCCGCCCTCGATGATGACGTCGGTCGGGTACGCGGCGACCAGGCCGGCCTGGGCGGTGGCCCGGGTCGAGCTCGCCCCGACGACCATCGCGGTGGTCAGCGTGACGCCGATGAGCAGCGCGGTCGCGGTGGCTGCCGTCCGGCGGGGGTTGCGGGTGGCGTTGCCGGCCGCCAGGCGGGCGGGGAGCCCACCGACCCGGCCGACGAGCCGACCGGCACCGGCGACGACCGGCGGCACCGCCCGCTGGGCGAGCAGCAGGCCGCCGAGAGAGCTGAGGACGACGCCGGCGAAAGCGATCAGGACGTCCCCGATCACCACGCCCAGGGCCATCAACCCGATGCCGGGCAGGACGAGCAGCAGTCCGAGGACCAGGCGGACCACCCCGCCGCGGGAGCGGAGGGGCGCCGGGTCGGTCGGCCGCAGGGCGGCGAGCGGGGCAACCCGGGTGGCGGCCCGGGCCGGGGCCAGCGCGGCGAGCAGCGTGGTCACGGTGCCGACGGCGAGGCCGACCAGGACGACGGAGGGCGGCACGGACACCCCGGACAGCGGGATCGGCGAGTTGCTGCCGACCACGGCCGAGACGGCCGCGGCGAGGCCGATCCCGGCCAGCACGCCCAGCACCGAGGCGGCCAGCCCGGTCAGCGCTGCCTCGCCGAGCACGCTGCGGCGCACCTGCTCGGAGGTGGCGCCGATGCAGCGCAGCAGCGCCAGGTCGCGGGTGCGCTGGGCCAGCAGCACCGCGAAGGTGTTGGCGATGACCAGCCCGGCGACGAGGACGGCGATGCCGGCGAAGAGCAGCAGGCCGGTGGTCAGTAAGTCGGCGTCGCCGGTGAGCGCGGCCACCGACTCGTCGGCCTGCTCGGCGCCGGTGCGGACGGTGAACGCCGTACCGGCCAGGGCGGAGGTCACCGTGCCGACCACGGTCGCCGGGTCGGTGCCGTCGGTCCCGGCGATGCGCAGCTCCATCGGCTGCGGCGCGCCCCAGGCAACGGCCTGCTCGGCGGTGGCGTAGAGCCGGCCGTAGACGTCGGCGGTCGGGTCGCCGCGCAGGTCGACGACGCCGACCACGGTGACCTCGCTGGACGCGGCCTCGTCGGTGAGGTCGTAGAAGGTGAGCGTCAGGACGTCGCCGAGGGCGGCGCCGGTCCGCTCGCTGACGGCGACCTCGCCCGGCCCGGTCGGCAGCGCGCCCGCGGCCAGGGCCTGCCACTGCAGCTGGGGTTCGGTCGCGACCGACTCGACGGAGAAGTACTGGGCGGCGGTGCGGCCGGGCACGATGGCCTGCACCGAGGTCTCGTAGCCCGGGTCGACGGACCGGACGCCGTCCAGCGCGGCGAGGGTGGCGATCTGCCCGGTCAGGTCGGTGCCGTCCGGGGAGGTGACGACGGCGTCGGCGTCGATGTAGCGGGCCCCGGCACCCTCGGCCACGGTGGCCTTCATCGTCTGGTTGAGCACGAGGGTGGCGACGACGAAGCCGACGGCGATGACGATGGCCAGGGTGGAGGCGATCAGCCGGGGCAGGTGCGCCCGGATGCTGGCGAGGGTGACTCTGCTCATGGCTCCACTGCGCACGACGGTCAGCCCCCGAGCCCGCGGAGCGCGTCGATGATCGAGTCGGTGGTGGGCTGGTCGACCTGGCCGGCGAGCCGGCCGTCGGCCAGCAGGACGACGCGGTCGGCGTAGGCGGCGGCCACCGGGTCGTGGGTGACCATGACGACGGTCTGCCCGGTCTCCCGGACGCTGGAGCGCAGCAGGCCCAGCACCTCGGCGCCGGCGTGCGAGTCCAGGTTGCCGGTGGGCTCGTCGGCGAAGACGACGTCGGGGCGGGGGAGCAGGGCGCGGGCGACGGCGACCCGCTGCTGCTGGCCGCCGGAGAGCTCGTAGGGCCGGTGCTGGAGCCGCTCGCGCAGGCCCAGCCGGCTGATGACCGAGTCCATCCAGGCGCGGTCCGGGCGCTGCCCGGCCAGCTGCATCGGCAGCAGCATGTTCTCCTGCGCGTTCAGCACCGGCAGCAGGTTGAAGGACTGGAAGACGAAGCCGATGCGCTGGCGGCGGAGCTTGGTCAGCTGCTCGTCGCGCAGGCTGGTCAGCTCGGTGTCACCCAGCCAGACCTGCCCGGAGGTGGCGGCGTCCAGGCCGGCCAGGCAGTGCATGAGGGTGGACTTGCCCGAGCCGGAGGGGCCCATGATGGCGGTGAAGGCGCCGCGCTCGAAGGCCACGTCGACACCGGCCAGGGCGTGCACGGCGGTCTCACCCGAACCGTAGGTCTTGCGCAGGTCGGTGGCGCGGACGGCGGCGGCGGACACCGACGCCGGTTCGCCCGGGACGGTCATGACGGGGACGGACACTTCGGCCTCCAGGAGCGGTGATCAGGTCGTGATCACGCTCTCGCCCGGAGACCTCATCCCGCGTCGGCTCAGGGGCTGGTCCAGCACCCGGCCGATCTCCTACCTGGGGATGACCCGTGGTTAGCTCCCGGTCACATGCCTGGTGCTCTCGGGTCAGCTGAGCGGGTTCTTCTGCGCAGGTGCGTGCTGTTCCAGCTCGAAGTGGCGTCTGAGGTAGTCGTCGAACTGGGGGACGGTGAATGCGGCTCGTCCCAGGCGCGGGGAATAGATGAGCCCCTTCTGGATGAGTTCGTCGCGCACGCGGCCAGCTGGGGCCGAGCTGGTCATCCCCAGCGTCGCGGCGACGTCCCCGCTCGAGACCTCGCCGGAGCCGTGCTCGGCCATCGCGCGGAGGTAGCGGCGCTGCCTCGGCGTCAGCCGGTCGGTGCGAAATCGGAAGAAGCCGTTGTCCAGCGCTTGTCGCACGGTCTTCTCGGTCCGCTGGACGTCCGCGAGGGAGAATGTGGGGCCCGCCGCTTCCTGCCAGAGATGGTCCCCGTAGGCCTGCAGGAAGTACGGGTAACCCTCGGTGAACGTCAACACCGCCGAGACCGCGTCCTTGTCGTAGTCGGCCCCGGCTTGGACGGCGGGCGTGACGAGCGCTTCGTACGCGGCGTCCTGCGACAACGGTCCGACCTCGATCACGGAGAAGAGGCGCTCCGAGTACGATCTCGCCTCGGCCAGCACACCGCGCAGCTGCGGAAGGCCCGCCCCGACCAGGGTCAGGGGGAGCTCTCGTTGCCCGACCTTGTGCAAGGCCGCCACCAGTGCGCCCAACGGCTCGATCTGGGCGAACTGCAGTTCGTCGAAGAGCAGCACCACGCCTGTGCCGCGATCGCGAGCTGCCTCGCCCAGGCTGACCAGCAGATCGGTCAGGTCGCGAGACAGGTCTCCCGAGTCAGCGACCCCGGGCTCGGCTGCCTCGGAGCCCCCGATGCTCACGGTCAATCCGGCCAGCGAATAGGTGGCCTTGAGTCCGTGCAGCGCACGAGCGGTCCGTTTGCCTGCCTTCTGCCACGTGCTGGGCGGGGCCATCTCCAGCAGGGCCTGTCTGGCGAGCGTGGCGATGGTCGCGACGAGATCGGTTCGCGAGTCGAACTCGTGGTCGGCCACGATCCAGTCCTGGTCCAGGGCCAGGCGAGCGAAGCGGTTGAGCAGCACGGTCTTCCCGACTCCCCGCAGGCCGATGACCAGCAGGCACGACGCCCCGGGTCCGTTGCGCAGCCGTCGGAGGGTCGTCGAGAAGCTGTCCTGCTCGATCTGCCGACCCGCCAGTGCAGTCGGCCGCCGACCAGCGCCAGGAGTGTAGGGATTCAGTTCGGGAGTCAGCACTTTCCAACCTTTCCGGTTGTTTGCGGCCATGGTACGCAAACAACCGGAAAGGCGGAAAAGGTTAGGCCGAGGCGTTGCGGAGCAGGTCGGCGGGGGCGACCAGGCCGGTGCGGTAGGCCAGGACGACGGCCTGCACCCGGTCGCGCGACCCGGTCTTGGCCAGCACCCGGCCGACGTGGGTCTTGACCGTGGCCTCGCTGACGAACAGCTGGGCGGCGATCTCGGTGTTGGAGGCGCCGTAGGCCATCTGCACCAGCACCTCCTTCTCCCGGGGCGTGAGCTCGACCAGCGCCGAGGGGTCGGCCGGCGCCGTCCCGGACGCACCACCGGCGCTGCGCAGGATCGGTGCGACGTGCTGCAGCAGCCGCCGGGTGGAGCTCGCCGCGATCACCGAGTCCCCGGAGTGCACGGTGCGCACCGCGGCCAGCATCTCCTCGGGCGGGGCGTCCTTGAGCAGGAACCCGCTGGCCCCGGCGCCGATCGCGGCCACCACGTACTCGTCCAGGTCGAAGGTGGTCAGCACCACGACCCGCGGCGGCTCGGGCAGCGCGGTGACCGCCTCGGTGGCCGCGATGCCGTCCATCCCGGGCATCCGCACGTCCATCAGCACGACGTCGGCCGGCGTCCGGCGCAGCAGCTCCACCGCCGCGGCGCCGTCCCCGGCCTCGCCGACGACGGTGAGGTCGGGCTGGGAGTCGATCACCATCCGGAAGCCGGCGCGGACCAGCTGCTGGTCGTCGACCAGGACGACGCGGATCGGGCTGCCTGTCATCGGGAGGAACGGTAGGGCAGCACGGCGGAGACGCCGAACCCGCCGCCGGTCCGCGGCGCGGCGGTCAGCCGGCCGCCGTGCAGCTGCGCCCGCTCGCGCATGCCCAGCAGGCCCTGCCCCTGGCCGTCGGACTCCGTGATCGCGGCCGCGGCACCCCGGCCGTCGTCCTCCACGTGCAGCTCGAGGGCGTCGGGCCGCCAGTGCAGCCGCACCCAGGCCCGCCCTGCCGGACCGGCGTGCTTGAGCACGTTGGTCAGCGACTCCTGCACGATCCGGTAGGCGGCCAGCTGCGGGCCGGCGGGCATCGGCTGCGGCGAGCCGGCGACGACGAGCTCGACGTCCAGACCGCTGGCCCGGACGTCGCCGACCAGCTGGTCGATCGCGGCGACGTCGGGTTGCGGGGCGAACTCCTGCCCGTCGCCCTCGCGCAGCACCCCGAGGAGCTTGCGCATCTCGGCGAGCGCCTGCCGGCTGGTCGAGGAGATCTGCTCGAGCGCCGAGGTGGCCGCCGCCGGGTCGACCCGCCCGGCGTACCGGCCGCCGTCGGCCTGGGCGATGACCACCGACAGGGAGTGGGCGACGACGTCGTGCATCTCGCGGGCGATGCGGGCGCGCTCGGTGGAGGCGGCCAGCCGCATCTCCTGCTCCCGTTCCAGCTCGAGCAGGCGGGCGCGCTCCTCCAGGCCGGCGACCTGCTGCAGCCGGGCCCGGCGCAGGTCGCCCAGCGCCCAGGCGGCGACCACCAGGACGCCGATGGCACCGGCGGCGACGACGTAGGAGATGGGTCCGCCGCCGCTGCCGAAGTAGGCGAGGGAGGCCAGCACGGCGCCCACCAGGCCCGTCACCAGCCCGGCGCGCCCGGCCCGCCGGGGGGCGTAGGCGGCCAGCGCGTAGACCATCGCCGGCGCGGCGACGTTCGCCGGGAGGAACTCGCCCGGGAGGGCGACCAGCTCGACCAGGCAGCCGCCGACGACGACGGCGGCCGCACGGACCGGCCGCCGTCGTCGCCAGGCCAGCGGCACCAGCAGCACCAGGCCCAGGAACGCGGAGACCTCGGGGCGGGACCAGCTCGGCGACGCGACGACCAGGACCAGCACCGCGAGGCCGGCGAGGGTCGCGTCGACGCCGAAGGGGTGCCGCCGCAGCCACCCCTCCACCCGCTGGAGCACCGGCTCCCGCCGGACCTCATCGAGCCGCTCGCGCCCGCCCTGCAGCCGGTTGCGGTGCTGGACACCGAGTGCCCAGGCGGCGGCCACCACGGCGCCGATCGCGATGAACGCGGTCGCGAAGACGTCGATCTGCCCGGTGCCGTAGTAGACGGCGGCGGCCAGGGCGGCGCCGCCCACGCCGGTCACCAGCCCGGCGCGGACCGCCCACCGGGGCCCGTACGCCGCCAGCGCGTGGACCGTCACCGGCGCGGCGACGTTGGCGAGCAGGAAGCCGTAGGGGGTCACGACGAGTTCGAGCAGGCAGGCGGGGACGACGATCGCCGCGGTGAGCAGCGGGCGGGTGCGCCGCCAGGCCAGGCTGCCGCAGAGGACCACGCTCAGCAGGAGGCCGATCCCGGCGCGGGGGGAGTAGAGGCCGACGGCGGCCTGCAGCCCGGTCGCGACCACCGCGAGGACGCAGGCGAGGGCCACGTCGGCGCGGAGGGGGCGCTGCCCCGGCCGCGACGCCGCGGGCTCGAGCAGCCGGAGGTCCACGCCGGCGAGCGTAGGAGCGGTCCGCGGCGCCGTCGTCGTCCTGCGGGGTGAACCGCGGGTCCGCCCGCGGGATGACGCGGCACCACGGGGGTGCTGCGCGTTCCCGGCACCGCCGGCGTTCCCCGTGCTCCGAGACCGGGTGGCCGGCGGTCGGGGCCGCACGCGATCCGGTCAGGTGGCCTGGGCGAGGGCGGTCAGGGTGATCTGCACCGTGCCCTCCGGACCGGGGGTGATCCGGCGGACGGGGACGTCGGTGAGGGTGAGCCCGAGCTGGGCGGTGCTGCGCTCGAGTGCCCGCCGGGCGCGGATGGCCTGGCGGGCGCCGTTGAGCGCGCTCCAGTCCTCGGCGGGCAGGGCGAGGGTGACGCTGACGGTCTGCCGGGCCGGCTCGCGGTGCACGGTGCGCACGCCTCCGCGCCGCGGTGCCGCCGGTGCCGGGGCGGGGCCCGGAGCACGGAGCGCGCGGACGCCCAGGACCAGGACGACGAGGCCGAGCACCACCGCCCCGGTCAGGAGGGGCCCGCCCATCAGCAGCCACCCGAGGTGGGGGACGACGAGGACGGCGCGGGCGAAGGTGACGTCGCGGGTGGAGACCTGCCACGGGTCGGCCGCGGGGTTCGCGTCGCCCTGGGTGGTCATCCAGGTGCGCCCGTTGGTGTACTCGCCGACCCCGACGACCCGGTGCAGGACGGGCCGGTTCCCGACCGTCTCGTAGGGCGCGGGGGGTCGGAAGGCGACGACGTCGCCGGGGATCACGTCCCTGCCGTCGACCGGGACGGTCAGGACGAGGGAGCCGGCGGGGGCGTGCGGCGCCATCGACCCGGTCAGGACCGGCAGCAGCCGGGCGCCCAGCAGGCCGGCGACCGTCAGACCCGCGGCGAGGGCGAGCACCAGGCCGTAGCCGAGGGCGCGCGCAACGCGTCCGGTCGTGCTGCGTCCAGCGGTGCGGCGGGCGCGGGTGGTCATGACGTGGTCCGATCTGCGGCTGGCCGGGCGAGGGGTGCGACAGGGGTCAGGGTGGCGGAGCCGGCGACACCGACGACGCGCACCTTGAAGCGGATGCGACCACCGGGGGCGATCGGGGTCGGGGTCGTGTAGACGCCGGTTGCACCCCCGACGACGGCAGCGATGTTGGGCGTGGTCAGCGTCCCGGTGCACTCGCCGGTGGCCGTGTTCCAGGGCACCGAGCAGATCTGGGCGTAGGAGCCGCCGACCACGGTCGCCATCGTGACGGTCGCCGAGAGCGTGGCCGTGGTGGTCGAGGTGTTGACCAGGTCGACGTAGCCGGTGTTGCCGGCCAGCAGTCCCCGGAGGGTGTACACCTGGTCGGAGCCGACCGTGCCGGCGGTGTCGAGGTTGGACCAGCTCTGGCTCAGCGTGGCCATCGACAGCGTCGTGGACGCCTGGACGCTGCCGGTCCATGCGGCCAGGGCGGGAGCGGAGACCCCACCGGTCGCGCCGGCCACGCCCGCCGCGGCGACCACCAGGCCGGCGAGCAGGCGACGCGGCGCGCCACCTCGCAGGTGGTGTGCCGGGCGGGGCGGTCGCTCCCCGGTGGAGGAGCGACCGCCGGTGCGGGTGCACCGCGTGAGCGCGAGCATGACCAGGGCCTCGGCTCAGCTGAGGGTGCGGTCGTTGCCACCGACCAGCGTGTTGTTGACCGAGATGGTGAGCGAGCCGTTCTTGCCCTGCAGCGCGGTCGGGGCGGTGTCGGCGAAGGTGAACTTGTAGCGCACGTGCTGCACGTTCGCCGCACCGGTGGCGATGACGCCGTGGTTGACGGGCACCGGGGTGGATGCGGTCGGGGTGCCGCTGCCGATGGGGGCGCCGGTCGTGCCGCCGCAGGCGGCGGTCGTGGTGTTCCAGGACGTCGTGCAGGTGACGGCCTCCACGACGATCTGCCCGGCCAGCTCGCCGTCGGCGGCGACGGTGCCGGTGAAGGTGTTGGAGCCCGTCCCGTCGTTGCGCACGTCGACGTAGCGGTAGAAGAAGTCCCTGGGGACGAGGTTCGACACCCCGGTGAAGGTGAAGCTGCCGCCGTTGGCGTCCAGCAGCGCGGCGCTGCCGCTGGCCGCGGACAGGGCGCCGGACTGGGCGCTGGCGGTGGCATCCCAGGCGGCGAAGGCGCCGGTGCTGACCAGGGCGGCGCCACCGACGGTCAGGGCCATCGCGGCGAGGGGGCGGCGACGCCGGGCGGGCGCCGCGGGGGCGGTGGAGTTGATGATGACGGTGATCGCCGAGTCGTCCAGGGCCGTGGTCGCCTGCAGCGGGGTGGTGCCGTTCATGGTCGTTCCTCTCAGTAGTGCCTCGGTGGCGATCACATCGGAACTACTTCGTCCCGTTGGATGCAGGGAACGGCTGCACCGGAAAGCGGCCTGAGAGTCGTCGGTACCCGCTCACCCCTTGGGGGGAGACGGCCATCCGCGCAGGCATGGACGCATGAAGGGGAGGGAACGTACGCACGCCGCAACCGACTGCGCGCAACCCGTTGCGGCGCTCGTCCGCGCCGGAACGTGCCCCAGCCCGGCATCGTGCTCGCGGACCAGCTCTGCCCTGCCCGCTACCGCGCCTCCCGGGCGGTCACCGCGCGCTACCGGATGCACTCTCGGGACTTTCCGGTCACAGCTCCGGGACCATCAGCGCACGAGCTCTGTCGCTGCGCGGCCGCACACCCTAGGGTGACCGCGATCACCCTCAGGCCACGCACAGTGAGGTGCCACCGTGACCCTCCCGAACGAACGCAAGCTCTTGACCCCGCAGGAGTACCGGCAGGCGCAGGACTCCCCGGAGTTCGCCGAGCTGCGCCGCCGGTTCCGCCGCTTCGCCGTCCCCATGACCGTGGCCTTCCTGGCCTGGTACCTGCTCTACGTGCTGCTCTCGACCTACGCGACCGACTTCATGTCCACCGAGGTGTTCGGCAACGTGAACCTCGGGCTGCTGCTCGGCCTGGGGCAGTTCGTCTCCACCTTCGCGATCACCACGCTGTACGTCCGGTACTCCGGCCGCACCACCGACCCGATCGCCGACGAGATGCGCGAGCGCCTCGAGGCCCACGAGTTCTCCGCGCCGCGCGGCGGGGGGGCCACCCGTGCATGACGTGATCGCCGCCGACGCCGCCACGATCGGCGAGCCGGCCGTCAACATCTCGATCTTCGGGGTGTTCGTGCTGATCACCCTGGTGATCACCTTCAAGGCCAGCCGCAACAACTCCAGCGCCGCGGACTTCTACGCCGCCGGCCGCAACATCAGCGGCACCCAGAACGGGCTGGCCATCGCCGGCGACTACCTGTCGGCCGCCTCGTTCCTGGGCATCGCCGGGGCCATCGCCGTCTACGGCTACGACGGTTTCCTGTACTCGATCGGCTTCCTCGTCGCCTGGCTGGTGGCGCTGCTGCTGGTCGCCGAGCTGCTGCGCAACACCGCCCGGTTCACCATGGCCGACGTCCTGGCCTTCCGGATGCGGCAGGGCCCGGTGCGCACCGCGGCCGCGCTGTCCACGCTGGTGGTCAGCCTCTTCTACCTGCTGGCCCAGATGGCCGGTGCCGGTGGTCTGGTGACGCTGCTGCTGGGCGTCACCGGTGAGGCAGCGCAGGCCGCCACCGTGGTCGTCGTGGGGGCGCTGATGATCTTCTACGTGCTCGTCGGCGGCATGCGCGGCACCACCTACGTCCAGCTCATCAAGGCGACGCTGCTCATCATCGGCGCCTTCGTGATGACGGTCTGGGTGCTCGGCAGGTACGGGTTCAACCTCTCCTCGCTGCTCGGTGCCGCGCAGGACAGCTCGGACGCCGCCGCGACCCCGCGCCAGGTGCTCAGCCCCGGCGCCCAGTACGGCGCCACGGGCACCTCGAAGCTCGACTTCATCTCCCTGGGGCTGGCCCTGGTGCTCGGCACCGCCGGCCTGCCGCACGTGCTGATGCGCTTCTACACCGTGCCGACGGCCAAGGACGCCCGGAAGTCGGTCGTGTGGGCCATCTGGCTGATCGGCATCTTCTACCTGTTCAGCCTGGTCATCGGCTACGGCTCCGGTGCCCTGGTCGGTGCCGACCGCATCCTCGCGGCCCCGGGCGGGGTCAACGCCGCGGCTCCGCTGCTGGCCTTCGAGCTCGGTGGCACGGCGCTGCTGGGCATCATCGCCGGCGTCGCGTTCGCGACCATCCTGGCCGTCGTCGCGGGCCTCACGATCACCGCGTCGGCGTCCTTCGCCCACGACGTCTACGCCTCGGTGATCAAGAAGGGCCAGAGCTCGCCGGACGCGGAGGTCCGGGTCGCCCGGATCGCCGCGATCGTCATCGGTGCGGTCGCGATCGGCCTGGGCATCCTCGCCCTGCAGGCCGGCCTGAACATCGCGTTCCTGGTCGCCCTGGCCTTCGCCGTCGCCGCGTCGGCGAACCTGCCGACCATCCTGTACACGCTGTTCTGGAAGGGCTTCACCACCCGGGGCGCGCTGTGGTCGATCTACGGCGGGCTCATCGCCTGCGTCACGCTGATCCTCTTCTCCCCGGTGGTCTCCGGGGCCCCGGTCAACGGGACCACCGGCAAGAGCACCTCGCTGATCCAGGGCGTGGACTTCTCCTGGTTCCCGCTCAACAACCCGGCGATCGTCTCCATCCCGCTGTCGTTCTTCCTCGGCTGGCTGGGCACCAAGCTCTCCAAGGAGCGCCCGGACGTCGACAAGTACGCCGAGCTCGAGGTGCGGTCGCTGACCGGCATCGGTGCGGAGAAGGCCGTCCCGCACTGAGGGGCCGGGATCAGGTCACCTGATCGTGCGTGCTCCTGGCTCACCGTGGGACGTGAGCCAGGAGCACGCACGGTGAGCTGGGACCGGATCCCGGCGGTGGGGTCAGGCGGCGGCTGGTGCCGGCTCGTGGGAGGGGACGGCGGCGGCCGGGCGGCGGCGCCGGGCGACCGAGCGGGCCACCAGGCCGAGCAGCACCACGCTGCCGGCGACGGCGTGCTGCCCGGGGGTGGTCAGGGCCACGACGATCGCTGCCAGGTAGAGCAGGGCCAGCAGCGCGCTCGACGGCGTCAGCCCGCGGGGCAGGCGCAGGGCGGGGGTGTGCAGCGCGGGCAGACGCTGCACGGACGTGGTGGGGACGGACAGGTGCACAGCGTGACCTCCATCGGCTGGGCGGGCGCCCGCCGGGCCGGCGTCCCAGGTCCGCAGGAGAGCGGGAGGGGACGCCGGCACGGCGACGGCGCAGGGATGCCTCTCGGTCAGGAGAGGCGGGGCCTCACTTGAGGGCGTCCTTGGCCTTCTGGAGCAGGCCGGTCATCGGGGCCGGCGGGGTGCCGTACAGCCGTGGGTCGCCCGGGGGCAGGATCGGGGCGTCGGCGGTGGCGGCGATCGGAGCGGCGCGGAACACGTTGTCCGTGCCGTCCATCGCGGGGCCGTTCGCCCAGCGGCCGTTGGCGGCGTCCGGGCCGTCGGAGGCGTCGATGAACGTGTAGGCGAACTCGGGGAGCTCCTCGCTCAGCGGGAACGCCTCGGGCACCGGGACGCCGTCGAGACCGTCGGCCTTGAGCTCCTCCATCGCGGCGAGCCACTGCTGCTGGTGCATGTGGTCGCGGGTGAGCAGGAAGCGCAGCAGGTCCTTGACGCCCGGGTCGTCGGTCATGTTCCACAGGCGGGCGACCTGCAGCCGGCCCTGCATCTCAGCGGTGGCGTTGTAGGAGAAGTCGGCGAACAGGTTGCCGCTGGCGGTCACGTAGGCGCCGGTCCAGGGGTTGCCCATGGAGTCCATGTACGAGGCGCCGGAGCCGTTGGCGATCAGGTGCTGCGGGTTGTGCTGGCCGTACGCCGCGGCCGACTCCTTGCTGTGGTCGGAGGCGTCGGGCTTGAGCGGCGCGTGGTCCAGCAGCCGGTCGATCATCGTGACGATCATCTCGACGTGGGCCAGCTCCTCGGTGCCGATGGCCAGGAGCATGTCCTTGTACTTGCCGGGCAGGCGGCAGTTCCAGCCCTGCAGCAGGTACTGGGTGGCGACGGTCATCTCGCCCCACTGGCCACCGAGCACCTCCTGCATCTTGCGGGCGAAGTCGGCGTCGGGGCCGTCGGGCTTGGCCTCGAACTGGAGTGCGTGGGTGTGCGTGAACACGGGCGTTCTCCCTCTGCGTCGTCGGTGCCGCCGCTCTCGCGTCGACAACAGGCAGATGCCCCCGCCCGCTGTCACCCCGGTGCCGTCCGGTGGCCCGCAGGGGCCGACCTGCTCAGCGGTCCGCGGCGACGCCCGCCGGACGCCGCGGCCAGAGCGTGCAGCTGACCGCCCAGAGCAGGTCGAGGACGAGGACCCAGGCGAGCACGGGGACCACCACCCCGAGGGTTCCGGTGCGGTCGGGTGCGTCCACCCAGGCGACCAGGCCGAGCAGGACGACGCCGGCGATGCCCACCGCGAGCAGCGTCCGGCCGACGTCGCCCCAGCAGGCGCGGGTGCACGCCGCGCCGGTGAGCTGCGCCGGGGCCGGGCCGCCGGCGACGCGGTGGGCGAACCGGACGTCGGCCCGGTGCACCAGCCGGTGGCCGTGGGCGACCGAGAACCCGATGCAGAGCGCGGCCAGCCCGTGCCCGAGCGACGCCGTCGCCCCGGACCGCAGGTCGGCCGCGGTCGCGACGAGCAGGACGACGTCCAGCAGCGGCGCCGCCACCAGCAGGACCACGCTGAGCCGGCGGGCGTGCAGCAGGTACCGGGCCGCGAGGCCACCCAGGACCGCGACCCAGAAGCCGATCTCGCACGCGACGAGAACGGTCAGGACCACGCGGACTCCTCGGTCGGCACCGGCGTGCGGGCACCGGGGAGGTCGGCGCGCCCGAGTGCATCGTGGCGGCGCCCGGGCTCGCCGTCCAGGCCCCGGCATGCCGGGTGCACGCCCTCGCGACGGGCTCGCCCGGCACCGGGCCCGCCGGGGCGCCGGGGCGCCACCTCCTGGGTCGACGCGCTCGCCGCTCACCTGCGGGATCTCCGCGCTCGTCCCGGACGGTCTCCGCGAACTGCGGTTCCCGGGAAGGTGCACGTGGTGGAACGAGGAGGTTCTTCTCGTTCAGCGGTCGGGCAGGCGGACGACGAGGGTGAAGTCGCCGTCCTCGCCCTGGCTCCAGGCCAGCCGACCACCCAGCTCCCGGGTCTGCCGCTGCACCGACCACAGCCCGAGCCCGGTGAGGTCCACGGGCGGGGTCCTGCGGTTCAGGTGGCCGAGGACCCGGTCGGCGGGCACCCCGGGCTGGGTGAGCGAGAGGTCGACCCAGTCGCCCCGGCAATCGGCCCGCAGCCGCACCCGCCGTCCCTGGCCGTGCCGGTGGGCGTTCTCCAGCAGGTTGGTCAGGATGCGCTGCACCCGGGCGTCGCCGACGGTGACGTCGGCCGCGGCGTCGTCCAGCTGCAGGTCCAGCTGCTGGGCCGGGAGGCCCGAGGCGGCCACGGAGGCGCGGAGGACGTCGGCCAGCGTGCGGACGCCCCGGCGCTCCGGAGCGCCACCGGTGGCGTCGGCGGTGCGCAGCATCGAGGACAGGTGGTGGGCCTGTGCGCGGGCCAGCTCCAGCAGCTCCGGGCTGCGGGGGTCGTCCCGGTCGAACCGGTCCAGCACCGACTCCAGGGCGGCCAGCGGGCTGCGCATGTCGTGGCACATGGCACGCACCAGCGCGTCGCCGGTGCTCACCGCCTCAGGCGTGGCGGAGGGGCGCCGGCTGCGCACGACCCGGAGCAGGTCGGTGAGCAGTCCGGGCAGGGTGGCGGGGCGTGTGTCGGCAGCGAGGGTCACGGGCACCTCCGGGGTGCGGTCGGTCAGCCACGCCGAGCGCAGCCGAGCTCTGGGAGTGACGTGGAGGGACTCGAGGTCGGTGCCGCTGCTGAGCACCGTCCCCCCGTGGACGTGGTGGTCGTGGACGACCACCCCTTGTTCAGCCGGGGTCTGGAACTGCTCCTGCCCCCCGAGAGCGGCGGGCGGGTGCGCGTGGTGGGGACGACGGACGACGCCTCGGCCGCGGCGGCGCTGGTGCGCCGGTACAACGCCGACGTCGCGATCGTCGACCTGCACATGCCGCCGCCCGGCGGGACCAGGGCGATCGCGGCCATCCGCCGGACCCAGCCGCTGGTGCGGGTCGTCGCGCTGTCCGGGCTGGCCGAGGCCGACGCGGCGCTGGAGGCGCTGCGGGCCGGGGCCAGCGCGTTCCTGCCCAAGACGACCAGCCCCGAGGCGCTGGTGCGCCCGCTGCTCGCGGTGCTGGACGGTTGGTCGGTGATCCCGGAGTCGCTGCTGCGCCAGCTGCTCGACGACGCGGCCCCCACCGACGACCAGGGGATCGCCGCGAACCTGTCCGCCGACGACCGGCGGCTGTGGAAGCTCGTCGCCGCCGGTACCAGCACCGTCGACATCGCCACGACGTTGCACGTCTCCGACCGCACGGTGAAGCGGCTGGTGGCCAACCTGCTGCGCCAGCTCCGGGTGTCCACGCGCGTGGAGGCCGCGGCGCTGGCCGGCCGCGTGGGCCTGGTCGCGGACGCCGCGGACACGGGGCGGTGAGCAGGGGGCATCGACGCCCGGTTACCCGCCGGTACGCCCGGCACGCGCGGACCGGCCGGTTCCGTTGTGCCCGGCGGGTGCCGCCGACCGGGCGCGGGCGGGTACCGGTCCGGCCGGTGGTGGTCGTCGAGCTGCGAGGTCGGCGATCAGGTGCGGTCGCCACGACACGACGTCCGCTGCGTCCGGGTGGCGTGGTGGCTGTCGACCGGGGCCGGGTCGTCCCGGACGTGACCCCGTGGGCGGCTCTCGTCCGAGCTGTGGCCGGGGGCACGGTTGCCGGTCCCGGGTCGCCCGTCCCCCACCGGGCGGAGCCGGTCCGGCCGGTGCCCGCCGGCGGGTCGGCTCAGCTGTGTCCGGGGCGGCGGAGCGGTGGCAGGATCTCGTTGGGTCCGGCCACGGCGGGGCGCACTTCGTCCTGCCGGTAGAGCCGGACGGCGACCAGGGCGATGTCGTCATCGGGGTGCCCGTCGACCATGCGCGCCACCAGCGCGTCGCACAGCTCCTCCAGCGGGAGGTCGACGAGGTCGGCGACCACCTCCTGCAGACGCTGCTGGCCCTGGTCGAGGTCGGAGCCGCGCTCCTCCACCAGCCCGTCGGTGCCGAGCAGCACGGTGGCGCCCCGGTCGAGCTCGATCGTCTGCTCGGTCCGGGCCGTGGTGGGGTCGACGCCCAGCAGCAGTTCGGCCCGACCACCCTCGAGGAACTCCAGGCGTCCGTCGGCGTGGACCACGAGGAGGGCGGGGTGCCCGGCACTGGCCCACACCAGCCGGGTGACCCCCCGGTCGAACTCCTCGGTCGTCTGCTCCAGCCGGGCGATGACCGCGGTGGCCAGCGTCTGCACCTGCAGCAGCTCCATCACCTGGTCCAGGCCGGTCAGCACCTGGGCGGGGCCGGCGTCGGTGGCCGTGGCGATGCCGCGCAGCAGCCCGTGCAGCCGCCCCATCGCGGCCGCGGCCTGCGCGTCGTGGCCGACGACGTCACCGATGACCAGCATGGTCGCCCCGCCGGGCTGCATGGAGGCGTCGTACCAGTCGCCACCGACCCGGGCGGACTCGCTGGCGGGGATGCAGCGGACCACGATGTGGGCGTGGTCGGGCTCGGGAGGCGGGGTGAGCAGGCTGCGTTGCAGCTCCTCGGCGAGCTGGGCGTGCTCCCGGCTGACCCGGTCGGCGTCCGGGGCGAGCCCGGCGCGGGCGGCCACGTCCCGCGCGGTCGTGACGTCGTCGGGGTCCAGCGGGCGGCCGAGGACCGCTGCGGTGCGGTCAGGTGGGCTTGGTCAGGCACGCCCAGACGTGCTTGCGGTCGGCCTCGCAGTGGACGCCGTGGGCGGCGGTGAGGTCGGCGATGACGTAGAGCCCGTAGCCGCCCTGCCCGGCCGGCCGCTCCCGGGCGGGGGTGGGCAGGCGGTCGGGGGAGCTGTCGGTGACGACGACGATCCAGCGGTGCTCCTCGTCCTCGATCTGCAGGTCGGAGGGTGGCGTGCCGTGCCGGACGGCATTGGACGCCAGCTCGTCGATCACCAGGATGGCCCTGTCGACGGCGTCGGAGACGGCGGGGGAGACGTCCTCGTCCCGGCCGGTGCCGAATGAGGAGAGCAGGAAGTCCCGTACCTGCCGGCGCACTGCGCTCAGGCCACGCAACGATTTCAGCTCCAGGGCCAGCCGGGTGTCGGCGGCCGTGGGGGCGGGCCGGTCGGTGTGCCAGGAGGTGAGCGCCTCCGCGTAGTGCACCGGGGTGCCGGTGGGATCGCTCATCGGGTCAGGTCCTCCACGACCTCGGTGTGTTCGCCGGGCACATCTGTGAGGGGCACGAGGTCGGCCGGGCATCGGCACGGGCAGCCCGGGACGGGAACAATGTTGCACACAACCGGCCCGCATCCGGGGGGCCTCGCCGAGCGGCCCGGCCGGGTGGGGGAGGTGCGTGAGGGCTCAGGTGGGTGCGAGGGGGGCGGGCACGTCCGGCGGGACGGCGTCGGGGCCTGCCTCGGCGGGGCGGGGCCGGCTCTGGGGGTGCAGCCGGATGGCGACGAGCGCGACGTCGTCGCCGAGGTCGTCCGGGAGCATCCGGGCCAGGAGCTCGTCGCACAGGTCGTCGAGATCGCGGCCGGCGAGGTCTTCGAGGGTGTCCTGGAGACGCTGCAGTCCGTGGTCGAGGTCCTGGTCGCGGCGTTCGACCAGGCCGTCGGTGTAGAGGACGACGACCGAGTCGCGGTCGAGGATGGCTTCGAACTCGCGGCGTCGGGCATCGGGGCGGACGCCGAGGAGCAGGTCGGCCCGGAGCCCGGTCAGCGGGTACACGGTTCCGTCGGGGTTGATCACGAACGGCGGGGGATGGCCGGCGTTGGACCAGCGCAGCCGGGTGATCCCGCGCTCCAGCTCGTCGGGGGTCTGCTCCAGCCGGGCCACGGCCACGGTGGCCGCAGTGCCCACCACCAGGGTCTCCATGACGGCGTCGGCGCGGCGCAGGATCGCTGCCGGCCCCTGGTCGTCCTGGGCGCCGATGGTGCGCACGATGGTGCGGATCTGGCCCATGGCGGCTGCGGCCCGGGTGTCGTGGCCGACGACGTCGCCGATGACCAGCACCGTGGCGCCGCTGTGCTGGAGGAACGCGTCGTACCAGTCGCCGCCGACCTGGGCTGCCTGGGCGGCGGGCACGTAGCGGACGACGATCTGGACGTGGTCGGGTTCTGGGGGTGGGGTCAGCAGCGACCGCTGCAGGCCCTCGGCGAGGCTGCGCTGCTCCCGGTAGAGGCGGGCGTTGTCCAGGGCCAGGCCGGCCCGCGCGGCGACTTCCTGTGCGGTGGCGAGGGCGTCGGTGGAGATGGGGCTGCGACCGGGACCGTTGAACAGGCTCAGCAGGCCGGCGATGCGACCCCGCCCGCGCAGCGGCAGCACGACGAAGGATGCCGGTGCGAGCTCTTCGAGCAGCTCGGCAGCTTCTCCTGCTGCCAGCACCTGGAGGATCCGCTCGGTCGCCCCGTGTTCGATGACCACGGGCTGGTGGGTGCTCAGCGCGCGGGCCACGAAGGAGCTGTCGGTCAGTGCGGCGATGCGCACCTCGGCGTACCGCGCCACCAGTGCCCGCCGGTCGGGGTCGGTGTGCCAGCCGCCGACGTCGCGCAGGGTGCGGCGGAAGTTGGTGTGCTGCTGGTCGCCGACCAGGGTGACCAGGCACCAGTCGGCCAGCGTCGGGACCACCAGCTGGGCGAGGCGGGCGACGGCCTCCTCGGCGTCCAGGGTGCCGGTCAGCTCCCGGGTGACCTGGGCCAGCAGCTCGTTGCGCTGCTGTGCTCGCCGTCGCTCGGTCGTGTCGAGGAAGTACAGCGAGACCCCGTCGGCGCCCGGGACGGCGCGGACCTCCACCCAGACGTCGAGCGTCGCGGGGTAGCGGGCGTCCAGGGTGGTGGTCTGGCCGGTGGTGGCCGCCCGCCGGTAGCTGTCCTCGAACCCGGTGCCCACCATCGCCGGGAACGCCTCCCACAGGGTGTGCCCCAGCAGCTGCTCACGGGGGCGACCGGTGATCTGCTCCGCCTGGGCGTTGACCATGGTCATCACCCAGTCGTGATCGGTGGCGATGAAGCCCACCGCCATGCTCTCCAGCACGTCGGCGACCCGGTTCTGGACCTCGCGGCGGCCGGTCACGTCCCAGGCGGCGCCGAGCACCCGCACGGTCTTCCCGGCCTCGTCGCTCAGCGCGCGGCCGCGGGCGGCCACCCAGCGGATCGATCCGTCGGCGCGGTGGATGCGGTACTCGGCCTCGTAGTCCCCGCCGGTGCCGATCGTCTGCTCGAGCAGCGCGGTGACCCGGTCCAGGTCGCCGCGGTGCACCCGGGCGTTGAAGCCCTCGATCGTCGGGTCGAAGGTGGTCTCGTCCAGCTCGAAGAGCTCCAGGAGCTGCTCGTCCCAGTGGAGCACGCCGGTGGCCAGGTCCCAGTCGAAGGTGCCGATGCCGGCTGCCGCCCGAGCCAGGTCCAGCAACTCGCCCTGCGCGGTCGGCAGATCAGCCGCGGGCACGCCGGACCGACCTCCGGTCACGCGCAGCTCGTCTGCCTGCGCTGGCTCCTCGACCACTGCACCCGCCTCGATGATCGTCATTGGACCCGGGATCGGACTACCGGACCGGGATCACGTCGATCAGTCCGGTCACCTCGAGCACGCGGCGCACCAGCCGGTCCGGTTCGTGGACGGTCAGTGTCGCGCCGGCGGCTCGGGCACGCCCGTGCAGCTGCACCAGCAGCCCCGGCCCAGCTGGATCCGACCCGGTCACCGCGGGCGGGTCGGTCTGCGAGCGCACCGCTGTGCAGTCGATCCCGCCGGACCGCACCGTAGCGTTCCCGACCAGCTGGCCGCCGGCCGGCCCATCGCACTGCTCGCGCTCCGGGCACACCGGGAGGACCGGCCGCGCCCGGCCTGCAGCAGCTGCCCCGGACCGATCCGCTGCTGGTGGCACGATCGACGGTAGGCGGGCCGGTGCGGTGCGGTGCGCCGATGGATCCAGAGCACCGAGGGCGCACCGGACGCCGCGGGCGCCGCGGTGGTCAGGTGGGGCCGTCGTGGCCGTTCCGGCTCAGCCGGCCGGGGTGAGGGCGTCGGCCCATGCGCCGGAGGCGGCGCGGGCGAAGCCGGCGGCCTCGTCGGCGGCCATGTCCCGCGCGGTGTAACCGCCGCTGCCGACGCCCACGCAGGCCAGCACGGTGACCAGGCCGGCGCGGCGCTGGAACGGCGACTGGCGCACCTGCCAGCCCACCACCGCTCGGCGCTGCAGCACTGCGTGCTCGCGCACCAGCCACCCCGAGCGCACCGCGAACGACCAGAGACCGGTGGCGTGCCCGGTCGCGGCGTAGCGGGCCAGCCCCAGCGGGACGCCGAGCCCGGTGAGCACCGCCCCGACCACCAGCAGCGGCCACCAGCCGGAGGTCGCCGTCAGCACCACGCCGGCGACGAGCACCAGGACGCCGGGGACGACGCCGCGCACCACCGACCGCCGCCGGGCTGCGGCCGGGTGGAGCTGCAGCGGGTCGGTCGGCTCGACCAGCCGCTCGGCCAGCGCCCAGGCCTCCTCCTGCGGGCCCAGCGGCAGCAGCTGCCCGCGGCGGGCGGCGTCCCCCAGGCCGGTGACCAGGGCGCTGGCCCGGGCCGCGCCGGCCAGCCGCATGCCCACCCCCTGGCTGACCGTGCAGCCGCGGATCCGGTCGATCTCCAGCTCGGTGTGCCGTCGGGTGACCAGCCCCCGGGTGGCGACGAGCGACCCACCGCGGCGGACCAGCCGGAAGTGCCAGTTCACCACCGCGCTGCCGACGATCGAGCCGACGCCGAGCAGCACCAGCCCGCCGAGCAGCAGCAGCGCCGCCAGCAACCCGTCGGGGACCCCCGGCCGGTCGACCTGCGGCAGGAACCGGTCCGGCACCTCGTCGAGCAGCCGGAACAGCGCGCCGAACGCGGCCACCGGCACGGCGAGGTAGCTGCCGACCAGCGGCGCGTACAGCAGCCAGCGCGGATCGAAGCGGGTGATGACCTCGTCGCGGTCGTCGTCGACCTCCGGGTCGAGGTCGGCACCGGCCGCGTGGCGGCCCCGGGACGGTGGGAGCCGGGCGGCCAGCAGCCGGGCGCGCAGCCGGTCGCCCTCGGCGCGGGTCACCCCGTCGACCACGAGCTCCTCGCCCGTGGAGCCCACCGAGCCGGCCGCCGCGTCGATCTCCACCCGGACCAGCCCGAACAGCCGGTGCAGGGCCGGCGCCTCGACCTCGACGCCGCGCACCCGGTCCAGCGGCACGGTGCGCACCGACCGGGACAGCAGCCCGCGGGTCACCACCACCGAGGTGTCCCCGACGGCGTAGCTGAACCGCCACCACGACAGCGCCGCCCACAGCAGCGACAGCAGGGTCACCCCGACGACCGCGGCGACGACGGTGACCGTGCCGCCCTCGAAGCCGCGGGCGGCGCCGAGCCCCAGGGCCGCCGGTACCAGCGCCCGGGCCTGCCGGAAGGTGATCGTGTGCAGCAGCAGCACCCAGCGCGACGTGCGCTGGCCGGGCACGGCCGCCGGGTCGCTCACGTGGCCTCGTCCCGCACCTGCTCGGCCCGCCGGGCGAGGTCCTCCGCGACGCGCCGGGCCACCTCCACCTCCAGGTGCGGGATGCGCACGGTGCCCTGCGACGAGGCGGTCAGCACGGCCACGGTGGCCAGGCCGAACAGCTGCTGGACCAGGCCCCGGTTGACGTCGACGGTCTGGATCCGGCTGATCGGCACCAGCGTCCAGGTGCGGTCCAGCCAGCCGGTGAGCGTGTAGACCGCGTCGGCGGTGACCTCCCAGCGGTGCACCCGGTACCGCAGCCGCGGCCGGATCCCGGTGGTCACCACGCCGATCAGCAGCACCAGCGCGGGGCCGCCCCAGCGGACGATCGTGGCGAGCGCGCCGGCGTCGCCGGGCACGACCAGGATCCCCGCGGTGACCAGGACCGCGTAGGTCAGCGTGCCGAGCACGCCCTGGACGGTCCACAGCCCGATCGCCGAGCGGGACAGCGACCAGGCGGGTTCCCGGGCGGGGGCCGGCAGGGCGGTGGACATCGCGGTCATCCTGGCAGGGCGGGGTGCGAGCCCGGCCGCAACGCGGCGGCGCCCGGCGGCTGCGTGCCACGATGGGTCGCGTGATGATGCCCCAGCAGGTGCCGACCGTCCCCGCCGCCGAGGTCCCCCAGGACGCCGTCGTCCTCGACGTGCGCGAGGACGACGAGTGGGCCGCCGGGCACGTGGAGGGCGCCACCCACATCCCGATGGGCCAGGTCCCGGCCCGGCTCGACGAGCTGCCCGAGGGCGACCCGCTGTACGTCACCTGCCGCGGTGGCGGACGCTCCGCCCGGGTCGCGGCCTGGCTGAACCAGAACGGCTACGACGCGGTGAACGTCGGCGGCGGCATGGGCGAGTGGGACGCCGCCGGCCGGCCGATGATCAGCGAGACCGGCCGCCCGCCCTACGTCGTCTGACGCGGCCGCACGTCCGCAGCGGGGCCGCAGTGGCCCGGCAGGGTCCCGGTGAGCAGCTGACGTGGTGACTCCCGGCGGGCTGGACACCTCGGAGGACCGGGCCCGCTGCGGTGGCGTGCGGCTGCGCAGATCCGTGCCGCCGGCACGATGCGCGACGGTGGTGCAGCACTGCTGCGCGAACGGTTCCCCGTCCCGCACTGCGACGGCGGCCCTGATCGAGCAGGGCGGGGCCTGCGGTCGGCTGCGGGCCGGCGTGGACGCCCAGCTGGTGAGCGACCTGCTGCTCGGGCCGGTCGTCGTCCGACTCCTCGACGACCTGGGCTCGTCGGGCCCGGTCGATCCGGACGAGCTCGCCCGCATCGCACCGAGGGCTGCCCTCGCCCGGCCGAGGTGGGCCGCTGGTCACCCACCGTGCGGGGTCCGCCCGGCGCGCACACGGCGCCCCCTCCCGAGGAGCTCGCCGAGCGGCGCCGGCCGTCCAGCGTGTGTCGGATCGGTGACACGGCATGGCCGGACTGCGACATCGACGCCACGAGCCGGCCACAGCAGCTCCCTAGCGTCGTAGCTGCGAGATCACCACACCACCGAGCACGAGGAGTCAGCATGCGAGGCACGCTCATCACGGCCGCCACGATCTTCCTGACGGTCGGCACCGGCGTCGGCACGGCCGCTGCCGACGACGCGACGGCCATCGAGTTCTCCGCCGGAGGGACGTCGCAGACCGTCTCGGGTTCCCTCCCCGCCGGCGGGGAGGACAGCTACACCTTCGACGCGGACGCCGGGCAGGCCGCCACGGTCGACTTCACGCGCACCTCGATGACCGAGCGCTGGACGCTGGTCGCCCCGGACGGCACCCCGCTGCACAGCGGCATGACGGAGCAGCAGGGGAACTTCTCCGCCTCGCTGCCCGCCACCGGCACCTACCGGATCGACGTGCAGACCACCGACGCCGGCGACTACACCCTCGCGCTGTCCATCACCGGCGGCGCGGCCTCGTCCCCGGTCCCCGGTTCCGGTTCCGGTTCCGGTTCGGCCGGGCAGGTCAGCCACGTGCCCACCGGAGCCGCGGACACCGGTGGTGGTGCCACCGAGGGGATCGAGGACGCCGGGCTGCTGGGCGCCGGCGCCCTGGTGCTGACGGCGGCCGGCGGGTTCGGGGCCGTCGCCGTCCGGCGTCGGCGCACCGACGCCACCCGTCCGGACGCCCTCCCCACGTACTGAGGACGTGCCGACCCGACCACGACCGAACCGGACCGGCGGGGGCAGTCCCCGCCGGCCCGGCTGGGTCGCCCTGCTGCTGGCCGTCCTGGGCGCGGTGCTGCTCGGCTGCGGCGTCGCGTCGCAGGAGGCGGCCCCCCAGCCCCCGGCGGCACTGACGTCCCAGGCGCCGACCGGCGCCCCCGCGACCGGGTCCCCGGCCCCGTCCGGTCCGCTCCCGAGCAGCAGCACGGCGGCCCCCACCCCGCCGACCGGCCCGGTGCTGCCCGCCGCCACCCCCACCCTGCTCGACGTGCCGAGACTGGACGTCCACCACCCGCTGGTCGAACTGGGCCTCAACCCCGACGGCACCGTCGAGGTCCCGCCGTTGTCGCAGGTCCAGACACCGGGGTGGTACCGGTACTCGCCGACCCCGGGCGAGCTGGGGCCGGCGGTGATCCTCGGGCACATCGACTCCGCGGAGCACGGCACGGGCGTCTTCTTCGACCTGGGGAGCCTGCGCCCCGGCGACGAGGTGGACGTGACCCGCGCCGACGGCACTGTCGCCGTGTTCGCCGTCACCGACGTCGGGCAGTACCCCAAGGACGACTTCCCCACCGAGGTCGTCTACGGCGACCTCGACCACGCCGGGCTGCGCCTGATCACCTGCGGAGGGGTCTTCGACGCCACGACCCGCGACTACGCGGACAACATCGTCGTCTTCGCCGACCTGCAGTCGAGCCACCCGGCCGGCTGAACGCACCCCCGGACCTAGGGTGGACCCGTGATCGTGGCCCGGTTCGTGCTCCGCGCGCTGGCCGCCACCGGGTGCGTGCTCGCGATCGCCGGCTGCTCGTTCGAGGGCGGCATCGACACGGCACCGCGCGGCACCTCCGCCGTCGGCGGTCCGCCCGCGGCGGGCAGCACCGCGTCACCGTCGACCCCCGCGTCGCCGGCCCCCGGGTCCCCGGGCACGTCGGCGGCGTCGGGACCGGCGCCGGATCCGGTACCGGATCCGGCGTCGGATCCGGCACCGGGCTCGTCCGCACCGGCCGCTGCTGCGCCGGCCCCGTCCACCGCCGAGCCGCCGGACGCCGGTCCCACGGCGGTGGCGGCCCCGCCCCCTGCCGCCCCGTCGGCAGCACCAGGCAGCGGGGCCCCCGCCGGGCAGAGCGGTGGGTCCTCCCCGACGAAGGCGTCGTCGTCGTCGTCGTCGTCGGCCACGGACCCCTGCCACTCCGGTGACCTCGTGGGCCGGCTGGCCACGGAGGACTCCACGGCCGGCCAGCGGCACGCGATGATCGAGCTGCGCAACATCAGCGGGCGGACCTGCCAGGTGCGCGGGTACGGCGGCGTCCAGCTGGTCGACCAGTACCAGCAGGCGCTGCCCACCCAGCAGGTGCGGGTCCCATCTCCTGCGCCGGCGGTGGTCACCGTGGCGTCGGGCGGCACGGCCACCTCGCAGCTGGCCTGGGCCGCCGTGCCCGGTGACGCGGATGCCGCCACCGGACCCTGCCAACCCACGCCGACCACGCTGTCGGTGATCCCGCCGGACGAGACCCAGCCGTTGGCGGTCTCCTGGGATCTCGGCCCGGTCTGCCAGGGCGGCACGATCCAGCAGCAGCCCTACCGCTGAGCGAGGGGAGGAGACCGATGCCGACCGTGCTGCTCGTGGACGACGAAGCGGCGATCACCGACAACCTGACCCCGTTCCTGAGCCGGGCGGGCTTCGACGTCCAGGTGGCCCGGGACGGCGAGAGCGCGCTGGAGCTCCTGGGCGCCGCCGTGCCGGACCTGCTCGTCCTGGACGTGCTGCTGCCCGGGCTCGACGGGCGTGCGGTGCTGCGCCGCGTGCGGCAGGAGCACGGGGCGCTGCCGGTCATCCTGCTGACCCAGGTCGGGGAGTCGGCCGAGCGCGCGATGGCCCTGGAGGAGGGCGCCGACGACTACCTCAACAAGCCCTTCGACCCGCAGGAGCTGGTCGCCCGGATCCGCGCGGTGCTGCGCCGCGGGCAGCGCGGCGAGGGCCCGTCGCTCACCGGGGCGCAACGCCTGCGCGCCGGCCGGCTGGTGCTCGACCGCACCTCCCAGCGCGTCTACCGAGACGGCGGCGAGGTCGTGCTGACACCGCGGGCGACGGTGCTGCTGGGCTACTTCATGACCCACCCCGACGAGCTGCTCTCCCGGGAGCGGCTGCTGGAGGCGGTCTGGGGCTGGACCTACCAGAGCAGCGCCCGGGCGGTGGACACCCGCGTCGCCGAGCTGCGCCGGGTGCTCGAGGACGATGCCGCGGACCCCACGCTGATCGCCACGGTCCCGGGGCTGGGCTACCGCTTCTCCACCCCCGTCGAACGTGCCTGACCCGCGCCGCCCGGAGGAGCCCGCCACGCAGCCGGCGACCCGCCGCCGTGCGTCCTGGGCATGGATCGGTGCAGCCGCGCTGGCCGGGCTGCCGGCGCTGCTCGGTGCCGCTGCGGGAGCGGCGGCACGGGCGGGGGCGCTCGCCGACCCCCGGGTCGCCGTCCGCGGGAGCGCGCTGCGCAGCGACTGGCTGCTGGTGGCCGGCATCGTCGCGACCCTGCTGGCCGGTGCGGCGGTGACCGTGGCCTGGGAACGGCAGCGGTACCGGCGGCGGATCGTGGCCGAGCGGTCCGCCGCTGCCGCCGCGGACCGGCGGCTGCTGCTCTCCCGGCTGGACCACGAGCTGAAGAACCCGCTCACGGCGATGCGCGCCGCCGTGGCCAACGCCGCGGCCGCGGAGCCCGGCCCCGAGCTGTCCACGGCGCTGGGCAGCATCGAGGAGCAGCTGCTCCGGCTGAGCCGGCTGACCGCGGACCTGCGCAAGATCGCCGAGGTGCAGACCGGGGCCATCGACTCGCGGCCGGTGGACGTGTCGGCCCTGCTCACCGAGGCGGTGGACGTGGTCGGTGAGCAACCGGACGCCACCGGGCGCGACATCCGGCTGGACCTGCCGCGGGCGCCGTGGCCGCTGCCCCCGGTCAGTGGTGACTGGGACCTGCTCTCCCTCGCCGTCGTCAACCTGGTCGACAACGCGGTCAAGTACACGCCGGCCGGCGGCACGGTCGAGGTGCGGGCCCGGGAGACCGCCGGCGCCGTGCTCGTCGAGGTGGCCGACACCGGGGCGGGCATCGATGCCGCCGACCTGCCGCACATCTGGGAGGAGCTCTACCGCAGCCCACGCGCCCGTCGCGTGCCCGGCAGCGGGCTCGGGCTGCCGCTGGTGCGAGCGGTCGTGGAGCGGCACGGCGGCACGGTCACCGCCGACAGCCGTCTCGGTGCGGGCACCGCCGTCCGGCTCCGCCTGCCGGTGCTGCCCGCACCCGACCTGTGACGTCGCTCTCGCTGGACCGGCCCGCACGGAGGGGGACGTGCCGGACTCCACGGCGGGGTCATCGGCCGTCGGACCCGCACCGTGGCCCGGCCGGCGGACCAGGACTCGAGAGGGTGGCGTGATCGATCGGGTGGTGAGCGCATCGACCCCCGGCAGCGGTGGTGACCGCGCCGCTCAGGTCGCGGTGGGACGGTGTGCGAAGCGGGCCCGGAGGTCCTTCTTGGAGAACTTGCCGACGCTGGTCTTGGGCACCTCGTCGATGAACTCGACGGCGTCGGGCAGCCACCACGAGGCGACCAGCGGCCGCAGGTGGTCCAGGACCTCGGCCTCGGTCAGCGTCTCGCCCGGCGCGACGACGACGCAGGCCAGCGGCCGCTCGCCCCAGGTCGGGTGCGGCACCGCCACGACCGCGGCCTCGGCCACCGCGGGGTGGCCCATGATCGCGTTCTCCAGGTCGACCGAGGAGATCCACTCGCCGCCGGACTTGATCAGGTCCTTGGTACGGTCGGCGATCCGGATGCTGCCGAACTCGTCGAGGGCGGCGATGTCGCCGGTCCTCATCCACCCGTCCGGCGTCGACAGCTCGGTCCCGGGATCGGCCCGGTGGTACTCGGCGGCGCACCACGGCCCGCGCACCTGCAGCTCGCCGGTGGCGACGTCGTCCCACGGGAGCTCCTCGGTGGTGCCGGCGGTGACGATCCGCGCCTGCACGCCGAACAGCGGCACGCCCTGCCGGGCCCGGCGGGCGGCCTTGGTCTCGTCGTCGGCGTCGTCGTACCGCCGGGCGAGCGTGCCGCCGGAGGCCACCGGGTGGGTCTCGGTCATGCCCCACGCCTGGTAGATGGGCAGGCCGACCTGCTCGCGGTAGGCCTCCGACAGCGCCGCGGGCACCGCCGAGCCGCCGCAGCCGATCTTGCGCAGCGCGTGCTCGCGCCCGGCCAGGTGCGGCAGCATGCCCTGCCAGATCGTGGGCACGCCGGCGGTGAAGGTGACCCCCTCGGCCACGATCAGGTCGGCGAGGGCCTGCGGCTGCATCAGCGGGCCGGGGAAGACCAGCGCGGCGCCGGCCATCGGGGCGGCCTGGGCCAGGCCCCAGGCGTTCGCGTGGAACATCGGCACGACCGGCATCGCGACGTCGTCGACCCCGATGCCGAAGCCGTTGGGGGAGACCACCGCCATGGCGTGCAGCACCGTCGAGCGGTGCGAGTAGAGGACGCCCTTGGGGTTGCCGGTGGTGCCGGACGTGTAGCACATCGAGGCGGCCGTGTTCTCGTCCCGGACGGCGAACTCGACCGCGTCGGCGGCGGCCAGCAGCGTCTCGTAGTCCAGCACCCGCGGGTCGTCGGGTACCTCGTTCGCGCCGCCGTCGTCCATCACGACCACCGCGCGCACCGTCGGCATGGTGTCGATCAGCGGCCACAGCAGCGGCAGCACCGTGCGGTCGACGAAGACGACCTCGTCCTCGGCGTGGTTGACGATGTAGGTCAGCTGCTCGGGGAACAGCCGGATGTTCAGCGTGTGCAGCACCCGCCCGGTGCACGGGACGGCGAAGTACAGCTCCAGGTGGCGCTGGCTGTTCCAGGCGAAGGTGCCCACCCGCCCGTCGGGGCTGACCCCCAGGGTGTCCAGCACGCCACCCAGCCGGCGCGTCCGCCCGGCCCACGCGCCGTAGCTGCTGCGCACCGCGCCACCGGGGGAGTTGGTCACGATCGGCACGTCGCCGTGGTGGGACTCGACGTGCCGGAAGATGGTGTCGAGGGTCAGGGGGACGTCCTGCATCAGCCCGAGCATGGGTCGCATGCTGCCAGTGACGCGGCTCACGATCTACTGGTGGCCGCGCGCAGCGCACCCGGGGTGGACGACGGGATCATCCAGGTCGACGGCGACCGGCTGGTGCTGCCCGACGGCAGCCCGATCGTGCTGCGCGGGGTCGCCCAGCACCGGTGGCTGCACGGGATCGTGCGGCCCGGGGTGCTGGCCGAGGCGATGGTCGGCGACTTCGGGACGGCGTTCGCGGGCGTCATCCCCGACGGGGCCGCGCAGCTCGCCGGGTCGTCCGCGCTCGACCGCGCTCGACCGCAGCGTCCAGCGGGAGCCGCTGGCCCGGCGCCCGGGCCGTACGTGCCACCGCGGCCGGCCGCAGGGGTGCTCGTAGCGGCGTCGTCCGGGCGCTGGCCTGTCCGGGGCTGCCCACCCGGGGGTGCTGGGCACGCGAGGGTGATCATGCCGTACTCGTCGGTAACCACGCTGTGACCAGTGCCGATCGGCTCGGACCGGCGGCCCGTCACCCGTCCGGATGACGGCCGTCGGGCATCGTCGCAGGCCGGGCGCCGGATGAACGCGTCGTTACGCGAACGTGACGGTGCAGTTCGCTCCGCAGACTTGACGGACCAGGGTTGTTAGCGCTCACACTGTGTCGGCTCGCACAGCTGCGAGCCTGCGTGCCTTCGGGTCGCAGAGTCTCGAAGGAGAGATGTGGCAGTGAACAAGAAGCTCGGGCTGACCGCCCTGGGCGCAACGCTGGCGATCGGCCTCACGGCCTGTGGTGGCAGCGGCGCCGGCAGCACCACCGACAGCGGCGCGGCCGCGGCCAACACGACCGCGGCCGCAGAAGACCTCATCATCGGCGTCTCGATGCCGACCCAGACCTCCGAGCGCTGGATCGCCGACGGCAACGCCGTCGAGTCGCAGCTGAAGGAGGCCGGCTACCAGGTCAACAAGCAGTACGCGAACGACGACATCCCGACCCAGGGCCAGCAGATCGAGCAGATGATCACCCAGGGTGCCGACCTGCTGATCGTCGCGGCCATCGACGGCACCGCGCTGAGCAGCCAGCTGCAGCAGGCCGCCGACGCGGGCATCCCGGTCATCAGCTACGACCGGCTCATCCGCGACACCGACAACGTCGACTTCTACGTGAGCTTCGACAACTTCAAGGTCGGCGTCGCGCAGGGCACTGCGCTGCTCACCGGCCTCGGCGTGCTGAACGCCGACGGCTCCGCGGGCAGCGCGACCGGGCCGTTCAACGTCGAGCTGTTCGCCGGCTCGCTGGACGACAACAACGCCACGTTCTTCTTCGACGGTGCGATGTCGGTCCTGCAGCCCAAGATCGACGACGGCACCCTCGTGGTGAAGTCGGGGCAGACGAGCATCGAGCAGGTCGCCACGCTCCGCTGGGCCCAGGAGACCGCCCAGAAGCGCATGGAGGACCTCCTCACCAGCAGCTACAGCGACGGCACCAAGGTCGACGGGGTCCTCTCGCCTTACGACGGCATCTCGCGCGGCATCATCACCGCGCTGCAGGGCAACGGCTACACCACCCCGTTCCCGATCGTGACCGGCCAGGACGCCGAGATCGCATCCGTCAAGCTGATCAACGAGGGCCTGCAGAACTCGACGATCTTCAAGGACACCCGTGAGCTCGCCGCGCAGGCCGTCACGGCTGCCGAGGCGTTCCTCACGGGTGAGACCCCCGAGGCCAACGACACCACCACGTACGACAACGGCAACAAGATCGTGCCGGCGTACCTCCTCCCGGTGGAGACGGTCTACAAGGCCGACATCCAGTCCAAGCTCATCGACACCGAGTACTGGACGGCCGACGAGGTCGCCAAGGGTCAGTCGGACTGATCTCCGCTGCACCACCTGGCCGGGCCCGGCAGCACGTCTGCCGGGCCCGGCCTGCACCACCTCCCCCGGCTCGCGCCGGGGTCGCCCGGGCAGCCGGGCACTCGTGAGTTCAGGGCCGGGTGGCGAACCCCCGGCCCACCCATCCGGAAAGGGCGAGGACGACGGAGTCCATGAGCGACAACATCCTGGAGATGCGCTCCATCACCAAGACCTTCCCCGGCGTGAAAGCGCTGTCGGAGGTCACGCTGCAGGTGCGGCGCGGTGAGGTCCACGCGATCTGTGGCGAGAACGGCGCCGGCAAGTCGACGCTGATGAAGGTGCTCTCCGGCGTCTACGGCGCCGGGACCTACGACGGCGAGATCGTCTTCGACGGCGCGGTGCAGCGCTTCTCCGGCATCCGCGACAGCGAGGACGTGGGGATCGTGATCATCCACCAGGAACTCGCGCTGGTGCCCTACCTCTCCATCGCCGAGAACATGTTCCTGGGCAACGAGCGCAAGGGCCGCGGCGGCCTGATCGACTGGAACAAGGCCAACGCCGACGCCACCGCGCTGCTCGAGGAGGTCGGCCTGGCGGAGAGCGCGGTGACCCCGGTCGGCTCCCTGGGTGTGGGGAAGCAGCAGCTGGTGGAGATCGCCAAGGCGATCTCCAAGAACGTCAAGCTGCTCATCCTCGACGAGCCCACGGCCGCGCTGAACGACAACGACTCGGCGCACCTGCTGGACCTGCTCCGACGGCTGCGCGACCGCGGCATCACCTCGATCATCATCTCGCACAAGCTCAACGAGATCGTGGCGATCGCCGAGCACACCACGATCATCCGCGACGGCCAGACGGTGGAGACGCTCGACATGAGCGCCCCGGACGTGGACACCGACCGGATCATCCGCGGCATGGTCGGCCGCGACCTGGAGTCCTACTACCCCGAGCGCGAGTCGCACCCGGGCGAGGAGGTCCTCCGGCTCGAGGGCTGGACCGTCAAGCACCCGACCCAGGACCGCCTGGTCGTCGACCACGCCGACCTCCACGTCCGCGCCGGTGAGGTCATCGGCATCGCCGGGCTCATGGGCGCCGGCCGCACCGAGCTGGCGATGAGCGTCTTCGGTCGCTCCTACGGCCGGTACGAGTCCGGGAAGATCCTCGTGCACGGCCGCGAGGTCAAGGCCCGCAACGTCGCCGAGGCCATCGACAACGGCATCGCCTACGCCACCGAGGACCGCAAGAAGTACGGCCTGAACCTCATCGAGGACATCCGGCGCAACGTCTCGGCCGCCGCGCTGGCCAAGCTCGCCACGGGCGGCTGGGTCAACGGCAACGAGGAGACCAAGGTCGCCGAGGACAGCCGGCGCGACATGAACATCAAGGCGCCCAGCGTCTCCTCGGTGGTCGGCAAGCTGTCCGGCGGCAACCAGCAGAAGGTCGTGCTGTCCAAGTGGCTGTTCACCGATCCTGACGTGCTGATCCTCGACGAGCCCACCCGCGGCATCGACGTCGGCGCCAAGTACGAGATCTACACGATCATCAACAAGCTGGTGGCGGCCGGGAAGGCCGTCATCGTCATCTCGTCCGAGCTCCCTGAGCTGCTCGGGACCTGTGACCGCATCTACACGCTGTCGGCCGGCCGCATCACCGGCGAGCAGCCGGTGCGCGAGGCCACCCAGGAGAGCCTCATGAAGCTGATGACCAAGGAGAGGGAGCTCGCAGCATGACCAGGACCGTGGGGCCCGAGACCAACGAGACCCCGGCAGAGGTGCCCGACGCCTCGGCCAAGGCCCTGAAGACCGGGACGAGCGACCTGCGCGACCTGCTCACCCGGAACCTGCGGCAGAGCGGCATCTACATCGCGTTCTTCGCGGTGGTGGTGCTCTTCGCCGTCCTCACCGACGGCACGTCGCTGAGCCCGGGCAACATCACCAACATCATCCTGCAGTACTCCTACGTGCTGGTGCTGGCCATCGGCATGGTCATCGTGATCATCGCCGGCCACATCGACCTCTCGGTCGGCTCGGTCGTCGCGCTCTCCGGTGCCGTCTCCGCCGTCCTGGTGATCAAGAACGGCGCACCCTGGTGGGTCGGCATCCTGGCCGCGCTCGCCGTCGGCATCGCGGTGGGCATGTGGCAGGGCTTCTGGGTCGCCTACGTCGGCATCCCGGCGTTCATCGTGACCCTCGCGGGCATGCTGATCTTCCGCGGTGCTACGCAGCAGGTCCTCGCCAACACCTCGCTGTCGCCGTTCCCGGCGGAGTACCAGCAGGTGGCCAGCGGGTTCCTCAACGGGCTGCTGGGCGGCAACGGCTACGACGCGTTCACGCTGCTGATCGGTGCCCTCGCGGTGGCCGGCTACGCGGTCAGCGGGTTCCGCACCCGCACGGCCCGGGTCCGCTACAAGCAGCCGGTCGAGAGCTTCCCGCTCTTCCTCGCCCGGGTGCTGCTCGTGGGTCTGGTCGTCATGGCGTTCGCCTGGCAGCTGGCCCACGCCCGCGGCCTGCCGATCGTGCTGATCATCCTCGGCGTGCTGATCCTGGCCTACTCGACGATCACCAACCGCTCGGTCTTCGGGCGCCAGGTCTACGCGATCGGTGGCAACCTGGCGGCGGCGACGCTGTCCGGCGTCAAGGTGAAGGTCGTCAACTTCTGGATCTTCGTCAACATGGGCTTCCTGGCCGCGATCGCGGGGATCATCTTCTCCTCGCGGTCCAACGGTGCCCAGCCCAGCGCCGGCAACAGCTTCGAGCTCGACGCCATCGCGGCGGCCTTCATCGGTGGCGCTGCCGTCACCGGCGGTGTCGGCACCGTGGTCGGGGCCATGGTCGGTGGTCTGCTCGTCGGCGTCATGAGCAACGGCATGCAGCTCATGGGCGTCGAGCAGCAGATCCAGTCGGTCGTCAAGGGGCTCGTGCTCCTGCTGGCCGTGGCCTTCGACGTGTACAACAAGCGGCGCGCCGGCTCCTCCCGCTGATGTAGCAGCAGGTCCACCGGCAGGGGCGGCACTGTTGCCGCCCCCACACCGGGGGCGGCAACGGTGCCGCCCCCTGAGGGGAGAACCGTGCTGCCCGAGGGAGTGCCGCGCGCGCTGGGCCTGTCCGACGTCGCCGCGCACGCCGGCGTCTCGCACCAGACGGTGTCGCGGGTGGTCAACGGCCACCCGAACGTCGCACCGTCGACCAGGGAACGCGTGCAGCGGGCCATCACCGAGCTGGGCTACCGGCCCAACGCGGCGGCCCGCGCCCTGGTCACCGGGTCCACCCGCACGCTGGGGCTGGTGACCTCGCACATCAACCAGTACGGCCCGGCGCAGACCCTGCTCGGGCTGGAGAAGGCCGCCCGGGCGGCCGGCTACTCGCTCAGCGTCGCCGTCCTCGACGAGGACAGCGAGCTGGCGATGCGCGAGGCGGTGGACCGCTTCGTGGCCCAGTCGGTCGACGCGGTCATCGCGCTGTCCACCTACGGCCAGGCGGTCGAGGCGCTGCGGCGCTTCGAGTCGCCGGTGCCGCTGATCGCCGTCCAGGTCGGGCGGGACGAGTCCCGGCCCACCGTCTGGGTCGACCAGGAGGTCGGGGCGGCTCTGGCCACCCGGCACCTGCTCGAGCTCGGGCACCGGACGGTGCACCACGTCACCGGTCCCCCGGACTCCATGGAGGCCCGCGGGCGCCTGGTCGGGTGGCGCTCGGAACTGCTGGCCGCCGGCGCACCCGTGCCGGAGGTCATCTGCGGGAACTGGTGGCCGCAGTCGGGTCACGACGCCGGTCGTGAGCTGGCCGCCCTGCTGCGCACCGGTGCGGGGCCCGACGTCACCGCCGTCTTCGTGGCCAACGACCAGATGGCGCTGGGGCTGCTCAACGCCCTGCACGCCGAGGGGCTATCGGTTCCCGGCGACGTCAGCGTGGTCGGCTTCGACGACGTGCCGGAGGCGGGCTACTTCACCCCGCCGCTGACCACGGTGCGGCAGGACTTCGCCGAGCTGGGCCGGCGCGGCGTCCAGCTGGTGCTGGCCCGGCTGCGCGGTCAGGCCACCGAGGCCGAGCCGGTGCTGCCGCGGCTGGTGGTCCGCAGCACGACCGGCCCGGCCCACCCGCGAGGGTGACCGGGGCGTTTGACGGAGCTGTTGTTAGCGCTAACAATCGATACTTGCGCCGCGCCTCGCGGCCCTCGTGATCGCTGAGACCAGCCCACCCCCGGTGGGCGGGGAAGGAACCCCGCACATGGCGATGGATGCTGCCGCAGCGATCACCTCCGGTCGCACGGCTCTGGGGATCGAGCTCGGTTCGACCCGGATCAAGGCGGTGCTGATCGGGCCCGACCACGCCCCGCTGGCCGTCGGCAGCTCCGACTGGGAGAACCAGCTCGTCGACCGGCTCTGGACCTACCCGCTGGACGCCGTGCGGGCAGGGCTGCAGGCGAGCGTCGCGGCCCTGGGCGAGGACGTGCGCCGCCGCCACGGGGTCGAGCTGACCGGGGTCGGCGCGCTCGGGGTCTCCGCGATGATGCACGGCTACCTCGCCTTCGACGCCGACGGTGAGCTGCTCGCGCCCTTCCGCACCTGGCGCAACACGAACACCGGCCCGGCCGCCGAGCGGCTCAGCGCGGAGTTCGGCTGCAACATCCCGCACCGGTGGAGCGTCGCGCACCTCTACCAGGCCGTTCTCGACCGCGAGGAGCACGTCGGCCGGATCGACCACCTGACCACCCTCGCCGGCTACGTGCACCGGCAGCTCACCGGGCAGAAGGTGCTCGGCGTCGGCGACGCCAGCGGCATGTTCCCGATCGACACCTCCACCGGCGGCTACGACACCACGATGCTGGCCCGGTTCGACCGGCTGGCCGCCGAGGCCGGCGTCACGCTCGACCTGGCCGGGCTGCTGCCGGCCATCGCCGTCGCCGGGCAGCCGGCCGGCACGCTCACCGACGCCGGCGCGCGGCTGCTCGACCCGAGCGGGCGGCTGCGCCCCGGCGCCCCGCTCTGCCCCCCGGAGGGCGACGCCGGCACCGGCATGGTGGCCACCAACTCGGTGGCGCCGCGCACCGGCAACGTCTCCGCCGGGACGTCGATCTTCGCCATGGTCGTGCTGGAGGAGGAGCTCGGCAGCGTCCACCGCGAGCTGGACCTGGTCACCACGCCGGCCGGCGACCCGGTGGCGATGGTGCACTGCAACAACGGCGCCAGCGAGCTCGACGCCTGGGCCGGGCTGTTCGGCCAGTTCGCCCGGGCGCTGGGCGTCGAGGCCGATCCGGCCCGGGTCTTCTCCGCCCTGTTCACCGCGGCCCTGGACGGCGCGAGCGACGGCGGCGGGATGCTCGCCTACAACTACCTCTCCGGTGAGCCGATCACCGACTTCGACGAGGGCCGGCCGCTGTTCCTGCGGTCCCCGGACAGCCCCCTGGACCTGGGCAGCTTCATGCGCACCCAGCTGTTCGCGTCCCTGGCCACCCTCCGGGTCGGGATGGACGTGCTGCAGAAGGCCGAGGGCGTGCGGCTGGACCGGATGTTCGCCCACGGCGGGCTGTTCAAGACCGAGGGCGTGGCGCAGCGCTTCCTGGCGGCCGCGATCGACACCCCGGTCTCCGTCGGGGACGTCGCCGCCGAGGGCGGGGCCTGGGGCATCGCCGTCCTGGCCGCGTTCGCCGCCGGGCGCGCCCCCGGGCAGAACCTGCCGGACTACCTCGACACCGAGGTGTTCACCGGCGCGGGCCTGCAGACCGTGCAGCCCGACCCCGCCGACGTCGCCGGCTTCGAGGCCTTCATGCAGCGGTACCTCGCCGGCCTCCCGGTCGAGCGGGCCGCCGTGGAGCACGTGCGCCTCGGCGCCCCGACCACCCCCGAGACCCAGGAGCAGCCAGCATGACCGCCCCCACCGAGCACGGCACCCACCAGGCGCAGCGCGAGCACGTCGCCTCCCTGCACTCGTACCTGACCCGCTACGAGCTGGTCACCTGGACCTCGGGCAACGTGTCCGAGCGGGTGCCCGGCGAGGACCTGTTCCTCATCAAGGGCAGCGGCGTCGGGTACGACGAGCTGACCTGGGAGGGCATCACCGTCTGCGACCTGGACGGCAACGCCGTCGACGGGGTCAAGGCGCCCTCCAGCGACACCGACGCGCACGCCTACGTCTACCGCACCATGCCCGAGGTCAACGGCCAGGTGCACACGCACAGCACCTACGCCACGGCCTGGGCGGCCCGGCAGGAGGAGATCCCCTGCGTGCTCACGGCGATGGCCGACGAGTTCGGCGGGCCGATCCCGGTGGGGCCGTTCGCGCTGATCGGCGACGACTCCATCGGCCAGGGCATCGTGGCGACGTTGCAGGGGCACCGCTCACCGGCGGTGCTGATGAAGAACCACGGCGTCTTCACCATCGGGCCCTCGGCGAAGGCCGCGGTCAAGGCCGCCGTCATGACCGAGGACGTCGCCCGCACCGTGCACCTGTCCCGCCAGCTGGGTGAGCCCGTCCCGATCGCGCAGGCGGACGTCGACTCGCTGTACGCCCGCTACCAGAACGTCTACGGACAGCGATGACGACGACCAAGGAGCAGAAGATGGCATTCGACGGCCAGGAGATCTGGTTCCTCACCGGCAGCCAGGGGCTGTACGGCGAGGAGACCCTGCAGCAGGTGGCAGAGCAGTCCCAGCGGGTCGCCGAGACCCTGGACGGGGCCCCCGACGTCCCGGTCCGGGTGGTTTGGAAGCCGGTGCTCACCGACTCCGGCGCGATCCGGGCGATGATGGGCGCGGCGAACGAGGACCCGGGCTGCCTGGGCGTCATCACCTGGATGCACACCTTCTCCCCGGCGAAGATGTGGATCAGCGGGCTGGACGCGCTGCGCAAGCCGCTGCTGCACCTGCACACCCAGGCCGACGCGGCCCTGCCGTGGTCGACCATCGACATGGACTTCATGAACCTCAACCAGGCCGCCCACGGCGACCGGGAGTACGGGTTCATGCTCACCCGGCTGCGCACCCCGCGCACGACCGTCGCCGGCCACGCGGGCAGCCCGCGGGTGCAGGCCCGGGTCGGCTCCTGGGCCCGCGCCGCGGCCGGTGCCGCCGCCGCCCGCGGCCTCAAGCTGGCCCGGTTCGGCGACAACATGCGCAACGTCGCGGTGACCGAGGGCGACAAGGTCGAGGCGGAGATCCGCTTCGGCATGTCGGTCAACACCTGGGGCGTCAACGACCTGGTCGAGGTGGTCGAGGGCGTGGGCGACTCCGCCGTCGACGCGGTCATCGCCGAGTACGGCGACCTCTACGACATGGACGACGACCTGCGTCCCGGCGGTGAGCGGCACGACAGCGTCCGCTACCAGGCCCGGATCGAGGTGGCGCTGCGCTCGTTCCTGACCGACGGCGGCTTCGGCGCGTTCACCACCAACTTCGAGGACCTCGGCGGGCTGCGCCAGCTGCCGGGCCTCGCCGTCCAGCGGCTGATGGCCGACGGCTACGGCTTCGGCGGCGAGGGTGACTGGAAGACCTCGGCGCTGCTGCGGGTGCTCAAGGTCGCAGCAGCGGGCCTGCCCGGTGGTACCTCCTTCATGGAGGACTACACCTACGACCTGGCCAGCGACACCCCGAAGATCCTGGGCGCGCACATGCTCGAGGTGTGCCCGACGATCGCCGGGGAGCGCCCGCGCCTGGAGGTGCACCCACTGGGCATCGGCGGCCGCGAGGACCCGGCCCGCCTGGTGTTCACCGCCGCCCCCGGCGAGGGCATCACGCTGGGCTGGTCGGATCTGGGCGACCGGTTCCGCTGGGTGGCCAACGAGATCGACGTCGTCGACCCCTCCGAGCCGCTGCCGAACCTGCCGGTGGCCCGCGCCGTCTGGGAGCCCCGGCCGGACTTCGAGACCGCCACCGAGGGCTGGCTGACCGCCGGCGGGCCGCACCACACGGTGTTGTCGACCCAGCTGGGGGCCGAGGAGCTCACCGACCTGGCCGAGGTGTTCGACACCGAGCTGGTGCTCATCGACGCCGACACCACCCGGCGCAGCCTGGCCAAGGAGCTGCGCTGGAGCGCGGCCTACCACCGGCTGAACCAGCGCCTCTGATCTCCGGTCACCTGTGACGTCACCCCCGAGTGGTTGCGGGTGACCGGATTCCACCTCGACGCCCCGGCCAGGACTCCTGGCCGGGGTGTCGTCGTCCCTGCGCACCGACCCCACATCGTCAGGGGGTCTCCGCCCGACGACGGCGCCGGCCTTGCGTCGGAAACTGGGGGCCCGGTTCGTAGCGGACTGTGGGTCCCCGCTCCGGTGAGTCCCCGGTCTTCTTGATGATGTCTCGGTCCGCTAGTGATCGCAGCAGAGCGCTTGCTCGGTGCACCTGGACCTGGCAGAGGTTCTGGACCGTCTGGTTGCTCACCGTTGGATACTCCAAAAGGTGCGCGATGATTCGACGATCGACTTCGTCCTGCTCGTTCCGGTGGTAGGGCAGTAGCGCACCGAGCTCTGCCCGGACTCGTTCTCTGAAACGGTATGTCGGCATCTTGAATCGCCGCTCCGCGCGGGTCGTCTCGATGAGGTCATACGAGTCGTCGCTCAGGCGGCGCAACGCCTCAGCGGCTTCATCCTCGGTCTTTTGGATGATGGGGAAGATGTCGGCGGCTCGAACGGTCGCGTGGGAACGTAGGTGATCAATGATCAGGGCGGCGTCGGTGTCCTCACGCACGTCGTTCGGGAGGCTTGCAATCAATGAGGCGACGCGCGCAACGGGCGCGCCGCCGGACAGGACAACTCGGACCACTCCTTCGCGACTCGTGAAGCCGGGTGGCTTGTGGCCGGCACGGACCATGCTGCGGACCATCACGTCGACACCCGTGCCTGCCTGCTCCGCCAGCCGGAGAACGCGGAGCGCGTCGGCCAACTTTCGGTTCCGCGGCTTTGACGAATGAGTCAGCAAGTTGTCCTCGGTGACGCCGAACACGAGTTCGCCGGGGCTCACCACCACTAGCTGGGCAGGGCTGTGCTCGACGACCACCTGGTCGGGAAGCCTGTAGTCGCGGTGTGCCACCGCATTGACGATCGCCTCGCGCACAGCGGCTCGCGGGATCGTTTCCAGCTGCTGCTGGACCCCGCTCGGCAAGGTTACGGGGGTGGTCTCATTGGATGCGTCCACATCCCGGAGGCATTCGCGGAGGGCAAGGAGGAGTGGAACGTCGTGAACGTCCGGCGGCCGCGTCAGGGCCCCGCCGGGAGTCCGCTTGCGAAGGTATTGAATGGTTGCGTTCGGGGCTACTTTATGCCTCGTGAAGAGCAGTGCGCCAGCTCGCAAAAGGTGCCCGTCGTCATCTAACACGCCGCACTCCCGCAGCAAGTCTTCTCGACTGAGGCTTGCTCGTCGCCGACTCTGGTCGTCGCCGGCTTGCTCCAAGAGTCGCCGGGCCTCTTCCAGGGCCGTCTCGGCGACCGATTCGCTCGTCCAGCCAGTCGGCTCTGCCGACCAGTCGTAGTTCCGTCGTTCATCTCGGACCGACGCTTCTCTCGCGGGCGTCATGGGTTCGCAGTGATCGGCGATTCGCTCCCTCAGTTTTCCGCCGACTCGGTGCAGATCGAAGCCAGGCTCCACCTGCAGGACGAGTACTTCACTGGAACCGATCGGGCGTCGGTCGGCTGTCACGACCAAGTTCGGTGATGTGAGTTGCCAGATCCGGTGGCGAAGGTCGTCGTCGTCCAGGTTGGCCGGTAGACCAACGAACGCGGACGGCCCGGCTGCGTCGTCATCCACGCCTACGACCACGGCGCCCCCGCGTGAGTTGGCCATGCAGGCGATGGCTTCGGCGAGGTCGACGGCACCTGCCTTCAAGGGGTCCCGATCGTTCGCCGCGGGCGCCTTGTACTCCTTGAGGTCCAAGGTCTGGGATTCCAGGTCAGACGCCTTGGCGCCGTTCGAGACAGCTGTCAGCGCTTGGGCGACCGAGTTCACCGAGGACTTGGCTGCTGTCATGAAGTATGGATACACCCTGTCATGACAGGGTTCAACAAAACTCACTCGAACGAACCCGACTCATCCGTAGCTGCGCCAACCCGGTGCCCGCACGGGGACCTTGGGTGGCGCGATCCTGGTCGCCCGTGAACAGGGCTGGCGAGATCAGGGGGTGAGGACGACGGGCAGGTCGGCCAGGCCGCGGATGACGAATTCGGGACGACGCCGGGCCGGAGCGCCGAGCTCGAGGGACGACGTGCGGGCCAGCAGCGCCCCGAAGGAGGCCTGCAGCTCCACCCGGGCCAGCGGCGCCCCGATGCAGAAGTGCACCCCGGCGCCGAAGGTGATGTGCGGGTTGTCGGTGCGGCCGACGTCCAGGACGTCGGGGTCGGCGAACACCGCCGGGTCGCGGTTGGCCGCCCCGAGCAGCGCGGCGATCTTCTGCCCCCGCTCCACGGTCACCCCGCCGATCGCGACGTCCTCGGTCGCGGTGCGCTCGAACAGCTGCAGCGGGGAGTCGAAGCGCATCAGCTCCTCGATCGCGGTGGGCAGCAGGCCCGGGTCGTCCCGCAGGCGCCGGAGCTGGTCGGGGTGCTCCAGCAGGGCGAGCAGGCCGTTGCCGCTGACGTTGACCGTCGCCTCGTGGCCGGCGTTGAGCAGCAGGATGCAGGTGGTGACCAGCTCGTCGGAGGTCAGCCGGTCGCCGTCGGAGTCGCGCACGGTGACCAGGTGGCTGAGCAGGTCCTCGCCCGGGGCTCCCCGGCGCTCGGCGGCCAGTTCGCGCAGGTAGGCCACGAACTCGGCGGCGGCGCGCTCGGCGTCGTCCTCGACCGCCGTCGTCCGGCCGTACTCGTACATCTTCACGATCGCGTTCGACCACGGCCGCAGCAGCGGCCGGTCCGCGGCCGGGACGCCGAGCAGCTCCGCGATCACCGCGACCGGCAGCTCCTCGGCCATCCCGGACAGGACGTCGACCGGGGTGTGCCCGCCCGACCGCGCCACCAACCCGTCGACCAGGGAGTCGGCCAGCTCCTGCACCCACGGCCGCAGCCGCTCCACGTGGCCGCGGGCGAACGCCGCGCTGATCAGCCGCCGCAGCCGGGTGTGCGTGGGCGGCTCCATCTCCAGGATGGCGTTGCGGTGGATCAGGTTGAAGCTCTCGAACCGCGCCGCCGGGGCCTTGTCCGACCAGATGCGCCCCAGTCGCCGGTCCCGCAGCACGGCGTTGGACTCCGCGTGGGTGAACGCCAGCCAGGTGCCCGTTCCCGGCGACCACTGCACCGGTGCCTGCGCGCGGGCCGCGGCGAAGGCGGGGTAGGGGTCGGCCACGACGGCCGGGTCGGCGAGGTCCAGCGGCAGGGGCGGGCGCGTCACCTCCGCAGCCTATGAAGAGCGCCGCCGCATAACCTGGGGCGCATGGCCCGCACCGCTACCCGCCGTCCCGCCGCTGCTCCCGCGGCCGAGGGCGAGATCAACCCCAAGGCGCCCTGCCCCTGCGGCTCCGGCCGCCGCTACAAGCACTGCCACGGCTCGGGCTACGCCCAGCCCGTGCTGCGCCCGTTCGAGGGCCTGCCCGGCGAGCCCGACTGGGTGGCGATGCGCGAGCTGGTCCCGGCCGCCACGGCAACCCTGACCACCACCGAGGGCCGCGCGGTCACCCTGGCCAGCGTGCTGCCCGGCGCCGTCCCGGCACTGGTCCGCGCCAACGGCGAGATCCTGCTCGGCGTCCAGCTCCCCACCTCCTCCGACGACGTCAGCCGCGACCTCGGGACGGCGCTGGCCGCCGCCCTGCAGGCCCCCGCCGGCGCCCCGGTCGACCCGGGCCCGGTCGGCGGCGCGGGCTCGGCCGGCCCCCGGCTGCAGGAGCTGCTGGACCTCTCCGCGTCCTTCGAGGTCACCGTGCACGAGGACTTCGGCTTCTGGCTGGAGGGCGCCGAGCTCGACGCCGCCACCCGGGCCGGGCTCCAGCAGGCCAACGAGATGGTCATGCCCACCGTGCGGCTGGCCGGGCTCGAGGCCGCCTACTGGTGCCGCCCCAGCACCGACCGCGCGCACGTGCGGTGGGCCCGCCCGGAGCCGGAGGAGGCGTTGCTCGACGCGCTGGCCCGGCTCTCCGCGGCCGAGCAGCTGACCCTGGGCGAGGGCACCCGCTACGCCGGCGCCTTCCGCGCGCTGGGCCTCGTCGTCCCGGTGTGGGACGTCCCGGCCGAGACCCCGGGCGCGGAGTGGGCCGGCCCGTCGGCCGAGCTGAGCACCCGGCTGGCCGACGCGCTGGCCGCAACCGACCCGCTCACGACCGACGAGCGCCGGGCCCGCGCCGGGCTGCTCTCCCGCCAGGTCACCCTGCGCTGAACGACGACGGCCGCCGCACCCCCGACCGGGGGTGCGGCGGCCGCCCGGTCGGCCCCCTTCCAGGGGCCCGCCCTGAGCTCGCGAAGGGCGGGGAGGAAGGGGGTCCTTCCTCAGAAGGTGAACGTCGTGACGGCGCTGCGCAGGTCGGCCGCCATCCGGGAGAGCTCGTCGACCGCGCTGCGGGTCTGGGACAACGACTGCGTGGTGCTGTCCGCGGCGCTGGAGACCCCGTCGATGTTCTGCGCGATCTGGGTCGAGCCGGCCGCCGCCTCGGCGACCGAGCGGGACATCTCGTTGGTCGTGGCCGTCTGCTCCTCGACCGCGCTGGCGATGGTCAGCTGGAAGTCGTTGATCGAGCCGATGACCTCGCTGATCCGGCCGATGGCCGCCACCGCGCCGGAGGTGTCGGCCTGGATGGCCTCCACCCGGCGGGCGATGTCCTCGGTGGCCCGGGCGGTCTCCTGCGCGAGCTCCTTGACCTCGGTGGCGACCACGGCGAACCCCTTGCCCGCCTCGCCGGCCCGGGCAGCCTCGATGGTGGCGTTGAGGGCCAGCAGGTTGGTCTGCTCGGCGATCGAGGTGATGGCCGCGACCACCGCCCCGATCTCCTGGCTGGAGGTGCCCAGCTTGGTGATGGTCGCCGTGGTGGTCGCCGCCTCCGCGACCGCCTGCGCCGCCACCCGGGCGGCTTCGTTGGCGCTCTGCGAGATCTCCCGGATGGCGCCGTTCATCTCATCGGCACCGGCGGCGACGACGTCCACGCTGCGGGAGACCTCCGCGGCGGCGGAGGCGACCACCTGCGACTGCGCGCTGGTCTCCTCCGAGGCCGCCGAGATGTCCGCGGAGGAGGCGGCCAGTGCGCCGGAGGAGGCGGCGACGGCATCGGCGGAGGTGACCACCGAGGTCATCACCGTGCGCAGGTTGACCACCGCCGCGTCCAGCGCCTTGCTCATCTGGCCCAGCTCGCACGCCGTGCCGAAGGCGCTGGCCTGGGTGAGGTCCCCGACGGCCAGGGCCTCGGCCACCCGTTGCACGCACGCCACCCCGGCGGCCAGCCCGGCGGCGATCACGACGCCGGCGGCCACCGCGAGCGCCACGCCGACGAGCACGACCACGATCACGACGGTGCGCTGGGTGCGGTAGTCGGCGTCAGCTGCCGCGGCGGCGGCCTCGCCCTCCGCACGCTCCTGGGCGCGCAGCTCGTCGAGGGCGGCCGACGCCTGCTCGACCAGCGGCTTGGCCGTGCCGGAGTTCGCCGCCCGCCAGCCGGCGGCGTCCTGTGCCAGGGCCAGCGGACCGAGCGTGGTCTCGACGGCGGTGACGTAGTCGTCGAAGGAGGTCACCGTCTCCTCCAGGAGGGCGGTCTTGTCCGTGCTGAGCGCACTGGCGGAGTAGGCGTCGGCGGCCTGGTGGAAGGTCGTGGCCAGGTCGGTGACCCGGTCCAGCGCCGTCTGGCCGGCTGCGGCGTCCTCGGCGATCAGTGCGTCGCGGGTGGCCACCCGGACGTCGCCGAGGGCGGTGCGCATGTCGCCGGCAGCGGCTACCCGGAGCAGGTTCTCCTCGTAGAGCTCCTGCGTGCTCGCCGCCGTCCGGCTCGCCGCCTGCAGACCCAGCAGCCCGACGACGACCGACACCAGGCTGGCGAGCAGGACGAGGGCGAGCACCTTGGTGCGCACGCTCCGGTCGTACCACCACTGCAACGGCCGCAGCGACGAGCGAGGGTGGGTGGCGTCGGTCATCGGTGCTCCAGGTGACGGGGGATCTGCTGCAGGGGTGATCGGCAGCCCTGGCGTCTCGTCGTCGCGAGCGGCACGGCTGAGTGCCAATCGTCACCATCCGTACCGTCCGCATAACGATTCGTTACCGCTGGGGCGGGTGGGACCACCGGGTGCGATGCGGCGGGAGGACCGGGCGGCCTACCGTGGTGCCCGCACGCGGAACTGAGGAGGACGACGGTGGGCGAGCACGACATGGGCGGCACGGGTGGGATGCACATGCACGTCCCGGAGCTGCCGCCCACCCTGGGCCGGGTGCTCGCCCTGGACCTGGGCGCAGCCTCACCGATCGCCTGGCTCGCCGTCCTGGTGGCCGTGGCCTACGCGGTCGGGCTGCTGCGCCTGCGGCAGCGGGGCGTGCGCTGGTCGCCGCTGCGCACCGTGGCCTGGATGGCCGGCTGCGCGAGCCTGTTCTACGTCACCGCCAGCGGCCTGCAGACCTACGGCATGGCGCTGTTCAGCCTGCACATGGTCCAGCACATGGTGCTGACCATGATCACGCCGCTGCTGCTGCTCCTGGGCGCGCCGGTCACACTGGCCCTGCGGGCGCTCCCGGCCGACCAGGGCCCGGCGGGCATGCCCCGGCGGCTGCTGCTGACCGGGCTGCACAGCCGCCTGGGGCAGGCGGTCTCCTCACCGCTGTTCACCGTGCCGCTGTTCATCGCCAGCCTCTACGGCGTCTACTTCACCCCGCTGTTCGACGACCTGATGTCGACGACGCCGGGGCACACGTTCATGCTGCTGCACTTCCTGGTGACCGGGATGCTGTTCTTCGGCCCGATCCTGGCGATCGACCCGTGGCCGCGCCGGTCCGGGCACGGCGGCCGGATGCTCGAGCTGCTGCTGCCCGCGCCGTTCCACGCCTTCTTCGGCGTCATCGTGATGATGAGCAACGCCGAGCTGCTCACCAGCTTCGCCGCCCCCCCGGAGTCCTGGGGCATCGACCCGCTGTTCGACCAGGGCGCGGCCGGCGGCATCGCCTGGTCCTTCGGTGAGTTCCCGACCGTGCTGGTGCTCGCGGTGGTGTTCTTCCAGTGGGCCAGGTCGGAGGAGCGGTCGAACAAGGCCGCCGACCGCGCCCGCGACCGCGCGATCGCCCGCGGCGAGAGCGGCGACGACCCGGCCCTGGTCGCCTACAACGAGCGCCTGCGCCGACTGGCGGCCCAGAACGGCTGAGCGGAGTTCCAGCGCGTCGCTCTCCGAGCGCTGGGACTCCATTCAGGACGGACGGCGGCTGCGCGGGTGGTCGGCGGCCTGCAGGGCCTCGACCAGGTCGGCGCGGGCGCGGGCGACCCGGGAGCGGATGGTGCCGATCGGGCAACCCACCACCTCGGCCGCCTCGGCGTAGGGCAGCCCGATGAGCTGGGTGAGCACGAAGGCCTCGCGGCGCTCGGGGTCCAGCCGGTCGAGCACGTCCTGCGCGGCGACCGTGCCGCCGACCTCGTCGGCGGGGGCGTCCCGCTCCAGCGCGGCCAGGTCGGTGTCGTCGGCGACCAGCACCAGCCCGCGCCGCTTCCGGCTGCGCAGGTGGTCGGCGCAGACCCGGCGGGCGATCGACAGCAGCCAGGTGCGCAGCGACGAGCGGCCCTCGAACCCGGCGAGGGCCGGCAGGGCGCGCAGGTAGGTCTCCTGGGTGAGGTCCTCGGCCACCTGGCGGTCGGCCAGGTGGGCGCACAGCCGCCACACGTCGGCCTGCGTCTCCCGGATCAGCACCGCCTGCGCTGCCGGGTCGCCCTGGACGGCGCGGGCCGCCAGGTCCTCCAGCTGCCCCACCGACGGCCTCCCGGGAACTCATCACCTGTTCCCGGCGACTATGCCAGCGTGCACTGTGCTCCGTTTCGTGAGGCCGTCTCGGCCGGGTTGGACGGCGAGCCCCTCGGGATGCCCCAGGAGCGGCTCGATGCGCACCTCGCCGGCTGCCCGGCCTGCCGGAACTGGGCCGACGCTGCCGCCGAGGTCACCCGGCGGGCGCGGCTGACCCCGGCGACCGCCGTGCCCGACGTCACGGCCGCGGTGCTGGGCCGGCTCCCGGCCGGACCGGTGCCCGCCCGGTGGCGCCGGTGGCTGGACGCCGGGCTGCGGGTCGCGCTGGTCGTCGTCGGTGCGGGCCAGCTCGCCGTCGGGTGGCCGGCGCTGACCGGCGCGGCGGGCACGGCCGGCTCCGTGCACCTGGCGCACGAGACCGGCGCCTGGAACCTGGGCCTGGCCGTCTGCTTCCTGGGCGTCGCCGCGCTGCCCCGGCTGGCCCCGGGCTCGCTGCCCTTCCTGCTGTCCTTCACCGCACTGCTGAGCTGGGTCACCGTCGGCGACCTGGGCGCCGGGCACGTGCACAGCGGCCGGGCGACCGGCCACCTGCTGCTGCTCGCCGGCGCCGTGCTGGTCAGCCTGCTCGCGTTCCGCGGCCGGGCCGCCCGCACCGGGCCGCGGGCGGCCGGTACCGTCCGGCCGGGCCGGTGGGCCGGGTGGCGCCCCGCGGCCGGCCGCACCGCCCCGGCGGCGGTGCGCCGTCCCGGGCCGTGGCCGGGCGACGCGGTCGCCTCCGACGGCCACCAGCAGGCGGCCTGACCGCCGCGGTCACCCGTTGCGCATCGGGTCCCCCGCGGCCTGTGCCGGTACCGGGAGGACCGCCGGTCCTGCGGGTCTACCCGGGCAGCGGGTCGCGCAGCACCGGGCAGGACATGCAGCGCGGGCCGCCCCGGCCGCTGCCCAGCTCCGACCCGGCGATGGCGAGGACCTCGATCCCGGCGGCCTCCAGCGCGGCGTTGGTGACCGTGTTGCGCTCGTAGGCCACCGCCAGCCGGGGGGCGAGCGCGAGGGTGTTGTTGCCGTCGTCCCACTGCTCGCGCTCGGCGGTCACCGGGTCCAGGCCGGTGTCGATCACCCGCAGCCGGTCGATTCCCATGGCCGCGGCGGCGGCGACCAGGAACGGCTGCGGCCCGGTGACCGACGGCTCGGTGGTGTCGGCGTCGTCGGGCAGCTCGGCGCCGGCGGTCACCGTCCAGGCCTGCAGGTGGTCGGCGACCGCGGGGTACATGACCAGCGCGTCGACGTCGACCATCGTGGCGATGGTGTCCAGGTGCATGGTGGCGCGCTCCTGGGCGATCGGGACGACGAGCACGGTGTGCGCCAGCCCGCGGGCGAACACCCGGCGGGCCAGCCGCTCCGCACCCCCGGCCGTCGTCCGCTCGCCCACGCCCACGGCCAGCACGCCCGGGGCCAGCAGCAGGACGTCGCCGCCCTCCAGGTGCTCCAGCCGCGGGCCGTAGAGCTGTTCGACCCCGGCGAACCGCGGGTGGTGGGTGTACAGCGCGGCGGTGAGCGCGCTCTCCCGGTCCCGGGCCGGCATCGCCAGCGAGGTGACGGCGACCTGGCCGCCCACCCAGACCGAGGAGTCGCGGGTGAACATCAGGTTGGGCAGCGGCGGGACGACGAACTCCCCGCGGCCCATCAGCTCGTAGGCCAGCCCGCGGCCACCGCGCAGCTCGTCGTGCGCGACCCCGACGACCAGTGCCCGGGCCAGGTCCGCGGGTGCCAGGCCGTCGAGGTGCCCGGTCGTGGCGTGCTGCAGCGTCGCGCCCAGCCGCGGGTCGTCGACGGCGGCGGCGATCACCTCGGCGCGGGCGGTCGGGAGGTCCATCACCTCGGCGAGCAGCCGGTCCAGGTGCAGCACCTCGACGCCGCGCCCGGTCAGCGCCGCGGCGAACGCGTCGTGCTCCTCCTGCGCGCGGTCGACCCACGGCACCCCGTCGAAGAGCAGCTGGTCGTTGTTGCGCGGCGTCAGCCGGCGCAGCTCGTCGCCGGGGCGGTGCAGCAGCACGGTGCGCAGCCGGCCCACCTCGCTGCCCACGCCCACGCCGGCCGGGTCGGGGCTCGCATCGGTCATGCCCCCGAGCCTCGCCGATCCCGATCACGCCGGCCAGCCCGGGTGGCCCGCCCGGGCGTGCAGGAGCGGCCCGGGGGCGTGGTCCACTACCGCGGTGAGCCCGACGCCTCCCCGCCGTCCCGACGCCCCGGCCGGCCCGCCGCGCTGGCTGCTGGTCCTGCTGGCCGCCGGCATCTCGCTGGTCCTGGCCGCGGGAGTGCTGGTGCTGCTGGCCGCCGTCGGGATCGGCACGATCAGCTCGCTGGGCTTCGTCGTGGTGGTCGTCGTCGCCGCGGTCGTCGGCGGCTGGCTCACCCGGCAGCTGGCGCCCCGGCTGCCCGAGGTGCGGCGGCCGCCGAGGAGCTGACCGGGCTCAGGACCCGGCGGGCGCGATGCCGGGGCGGGGGAGGAGCTGGGACAGCCCGGCCCGCTCGATCGCCGGGCGCAGCTGCGCGGGGACGTCGAGCAGCTCGAGGCGGGAGCCGGTGCGGGCGGGCTTGCGGGCCAGGTGCACCAGCAGCTCCAGCCCCGCGACGTCCAGGGCGGTCACGGCGGACAGGTCGGCCCGGGCCGGCCAGGACGAGGGCGGCACCAGCAGCCGGAACCGGCGCACGGTCTCGCGGTCGATCCGCCCGGTGAAGGCCAGCAGCGGGCCGGCGGCGTCCTCGGTCCAGCGGACCTCGCCGGCGGCGAGCCCGCCATCGGGGTCGACGACGACGGACATGGGTCTGCGATACCCCTTCTGAGCTGCTCAAACGCGCTCAGTCGGGGAGCAGCACGCCTGGGTTGCAGATCCGCGCCGGGTCGATCCGGGCCTCGACCGCGCGCAGCACGTCCACTGTCTGGGAAGGAGACACCACTCAGCGGGATGGTCGGGCAGGGTGGCGGCATGGGCACCTACACGCACGGGCACGCCGACGCGGTGCTGCAGTCGCACCGCTGGCGCACGGTGGAGAACTCGGCGGCATACCTGGCGCCCCACCTGCGGCCGGGGCTCGACGTCCTGGATGTCGGCTGCGGCCCCGGCACCATCACCGTCGACGTCGCCGCCCGGGTCGCACCGGGCCGGGTCGTGGGCCTGGACGTATCACCGGCGCCGCTGGCCGAGGCGCGGGCGCTGGCCGGGCAGGCGGAGGTGGCCGTCGAGTTCGCTGTCGGCGACGTCCACCGGCTCGCCGCCCCGGACGCCTCCTTCGACGTCGTGCACGCCCACCAGGTGCTGCAGCACCTCACCGACCCGGTCGCGGCGCTGCGCGAGATGGCCCGGGTGTGCCGGCCCGGTGGCCTGGTGGCGGTGCGGGACGTCGACTACGCCGCCACCACCTGGTTCCCGGCGTCCGCGGGGCTGGACCGCTGGCTGCAGCTCTACCGGCAGGTGGCCCGGCGCAACGGCGCCGAGCCCGACGCCGGCCGGCGGCTGCTGTCCTGGGCGCACGCCGCCGGGCTGCGGGACATGACCGCGACGACGGGCGCCTGGTGCTACGCCACCCCGGCCGAGCGCGAGTGGTGGGGGAGCTCCTGGGCGGGCCGGGCGACCGGGTCGGCGTTCGCCGAGCAGGCCGTGGCCTACGGCCTGGCGGCGCCGGGCGAGCTCGCGGAGATCGCGGCGGCGTGGCTGGGCTGGGCGGCCTCCGACGACGGCTGGCTCGGCATGCTGCACGGCGAGCTGCTCATCCGCGTCTGACCGCGCCGAACGCGTCCGACCGCACGCCGACCGTGCCCTCGACGGGGTCGGCGAGGTCTGGTCAGCCCGCTGGGTGCACGGTCGGCGCGTCAGCGGTCCTGTAGGCGCCGGGTGACGTCCTGGCCGACGGCGACCCTGGAGCGCAGCGCCGTGTCGTCCACGACCGTGGGGGCGACCAGCAGCCAGCCGTCGAGCGCGCGGCCGCGCATGACCATCCGCGCCACGCCGTCGGCCACCACCAGCTCCTCGGTCCATGCCGGGTCGCAGCGCACCATCAGCCCGCCCCGGCCGCTGACCGCCACCGCCAGGGCGCCCTCGACGAGGAACGCGAGCCCGCCGAACACCGCCTGCTCGGTGACCCGCGGGCCGGCCGGCAGCTCGGCCCGCAGCCGATCGGCGAGCTCCCGGTCGGACGGCGGTGCCCCGCCGTCCCGCGGCACCGCCGTCCCGGGCAAGGCCCCCGGTCCCGGCTCAGGCGGCGGCGGGCACCGGGGAGTCGTCGGCGTGCGCGATGTGCCGCAGCGAGCGCCAGATGAGCACGACGAACACCGCCGACCCGGCGAAGGCGAACCAGAACGGGGCGGTCACCCCGCTGTGCTGGGCGAGCAGGCCGCCGATCGCCGAGCCGATGACCAGCCCGCCGAAGACGCCGACCTGGTTGACGCTGCCCACCCGCCCCTGCAGCGCCAGCGGGACGGCGCGCTGGCGGACGGCGACCGACGTCGTCCCCCAGACGAAGGCGTGCGCGCCGAACACGAAGAACACCGGCAGCGCGATCCACGGGCTGGTGGTCAGCGCCAGCACCAGGTGGGTGAGCGTCTCGATGACCAGGCCGATGCGCATGATGCCGCCCAGGCTGACCCGGCGGGTGATCCAGCCGTAGACCAGCACGCCGGCCAGGCCCCCGACCGCGCCGACCGTGGTGACCAGCCCGAAGCCGATCTCGCCCAGGCCGAGCCGCTGGGTGGCGTAGAGGACCAGCACCGACCAGGCCGCGCCGAAGGTGACGTTGAAGATGGTGATGGTCAGCACCAGGGTCCGGACGGCGGGGTGCGCCACCGCCCAGCGCAGGCCCTCGACGATGTCGTGCCGCAGCGCGGGCCGCGGCCCGGTGCCCGGCTCCCGGGCGGGCAGGACGACGCGGGTGACCAGCACCGCCCCCAGCGCGATCACCACCGCCTGCGCGCCCAGCGCCCAGGCGGCCCCGGCGGTGAACAGCGCGGCGCCCAGCGGCGGCCCGGCGAGCTGGTTGACGGTGATGAAGCCGGTCTGCAGCCGGGAGTTGGCGACCGCGAGGTCCTCGCGCGCCACCAGCACCGGCACCAAGGTCTGCGAGCTGTTGTCGGCGAACACCTCGGCGGTGGCCAGCACGAACAGCGACGCCAGCACCGCGACGATCGACACCCGGCCGGTGGCCACCGCCAGGGTGAGCACGGCCAGGACGACGGCCCGCGTGGCGTCGACGGTCACCACGATGAGCCGGCGGTCCAGCCGGTCGGTGAGCGCGCCGGCGACCAGGCCGAACAGCAGGGGCGGCAGCCACTGCACGGTCGCGGCGAGGGCGACCAGGAACGCGTCCCGGGTCAGCGAGGCGACCAGCAGCGGGCCGGCGGCCAGGGCGATGCCGTCGCCGAGCTGGGAGATCCAGGACGAGGCGAGCAGCCAGCGGAAGCTCCTGCCCAGACGAGCCGGGACGACGACCTCGGCGATGCGGCTCACGAGGAGGAGACCCTAGCCGTGATCGGGCACCGGGTCGTCCGCATTACCGCAGGAGGCGCGCGCGAGTCGGGTTAGGCCGGGAAGCGGACGTGCGCCTCGAGGGTCCGCAGCGACCGGTGCATCCCGACCGTCACCGCGCCGAGGGCGAAGAAGCCCGCGTCGTCGGCGATCTCCGAGGTGCGCAGCAGGGTCGTCAGCCGGTCCAGCGCCGATACCGCGTCGGCGATCGCGGCGTCCCGCTCGTCCGGTTCGGTGTCGGTGGCGTGGTACGGGATCCGGACGACGCGGGCCAGCCCGGTCAGGGCGTCGGCGAGCACCCAGCCGGTCGCGCCGTCCACCCGGTCCAGCCCGCGCCGGTGCGGCTCGAACTCCACCACCAGCGTGGTCAGGTCGTCGACGAGGACCGCGACCCGGTCCAGCGCGCGGGACTGCTCCCGGATGTCGCCCGCGGTGCCCCGCCAGTTCCGGGCCCGCGGGTTGGCCCGCCGGGCCCGCTCGACCCGGGCCTCCGCGCTGCGCATCCGGTCCAGGGCCCCGCCGAGCTCGGCCGTGCGCCGGGCCCGCTCGCCGGGCTCGGGGACCCGGCCGGTGCGCAGCCCGGCGGCCATCTCCTCCAGGTGACCGGCGAGCAGCTCGCGGGTCGTGACGATCCGCTGGACCGCGGTGGTCAGCTGCAGCGGCGGGAACAGCAGCGTGGTCACCAGCACGCCCACCCCGGCACCGAGCAGGGTGAGCCCCGCGTAGCGGACGGCGTACTCGGCCGGGTCGGACGTGCCCACGGTGATCATCAGGACGGCGGCGAAGCTGACCCAGCTGGCCTGCTCGCGCAGCAGCCGCCACTGCTCGACCCCGATCGCCAGGGCCACGATGAGCGCGATCGTCAAGGTGTCCGGGATGCCGCGGGTCACCTCGTAGACCGCCACGGCCAGGCCGAAGCCGATCAGGATGGCCAGCACGCTGCGCCAGGCCGCCGACGCGGAGTCCGCGACGGTGGGGGAGACGGCGATGATCGCGCCCAGCGGGGCGTAGTAGGCGTAGGCCGACAACGACGGGGGCAGCAGCAGCGCGGCCTGCCAGGCCAGGGCCGCGGCCAGCGCCGCCCGGATCCCGCGCTGCACCCACGGCTGCTGCAGCACCGCGATCACCCGACCCACCCCGCCAGCATGCGGGTCGGCCGGCCCCGCACGTCGCAGGGGCGGCCGTGACGTCGGTCCCGCGGAACCGGGGTCCCCGGGCCCTGCCCCCGCTGCGGGGGCGGGGCCCGAGCGCCCCGAGGCGGTCAGCCGCCCCGGCGGGCGGCGTTGGCCCGGACGGCGGTGCTCGCGTGCTGCGCCGGGCCGGGGGCGAGCTGCTCGTGGCGGGCAGCGGGCAGCGGGCAGCGGACCGCTCGTCCGCGACGCACATCCCGCCGAGGCAGCCCGCCGCCGTCCGCGACGCACATCCCGCCGAGGCAGCCCGCCGCCGTGCATCAGGGCCGAGGGCGGTTTCGGACGGCGGGACGACGGGGCACCTCCCGGGCATGGCTGATCCCGTTCCCACCGCTGATCCCTTCCCCCGGCAGCGGGTGCGCCTGGGACGCGAGGGCGACCACGAACTCGAGCTCGCCCACGTCGACGTCGGGCACGGCGACCCGATCGTCTTCCTGCACGGCAACCCCACGTCGTCCTACCTGTGGCGCAACGTCCTGCCGCACGTGCGGGACCTCGGCCGCTGCATCGCCCCGGACCTGATCGGCATGGGGGAGTCGAGCAGGCTGCCGCACCCCGGGCCGGGCAGCTACTCCTTCGGCCGGCACGCGGAGGTCCTCGCCTCCTTCCTGGAGGAGATCGAGGTGACCGAGCGGGTCGTCCTCGTCGGCTCCGAGTGGGGGTCGGCGCTCGCCTTCGACTGGGCGCGGAAGCACCCCGGCGCCGTCCGGGGGATCGCGTTCATGGAGCCCGTCGTCCAGCCCGTCATCTGGGCCGACGTCCCCGAGGACACCAAGGGGCTGTACCAGCAGCTGCGCGGGCCGGACGGCGAGCAGCGCGGGCTGCAGGAGGACCCGGTGGTGGAGGAGCTGCTGCCGGCGTCGGTGCTGCGCGGGCTGCCGGCCGGCACCCTCGACCGCTACCGGCGGCCCTACCGCGAGCCCGCCGACCGCTGGCCGACGCTGGAGTGGGTGCGGCAGCTGCCGATCGACAACTCGCCGCCCGACGTGCACGACGCCGTGGACCGGGCCGGTCAGTGGATGGCGCGCAGCGAGGTGCCGAAGCTGTTCGTCGACACCGGGGCCGCCGTCCCGCGCAGCTACCGGATGCGCCGGGTGGTGCGGCGCTGGCCGGCGCTGACCGAGGTCACGCTGCCGGCCGGCCGGCTGGTCGCCGAGGACGCCCCGGACGAGCTGGGCCGCGCCCTGGCCGGCTGGATCCCGACCTTGGCCTGAGCCGACGGCCACGGCCCCCCGTGCAGGGTCCCGCCGCGAGTGGGCGAGCGGTGGGGGGGTGGGGGGGCGCGGGGGCCCTTCATCAGCCGTGGCGGCCGCTGCCCTGGCGCTCGTGGCGGATCTGGGCCATCGCCTCGTCGGCCGAGGCGACGAGCGACTCCGCGGTCGAGGCCCGCCCGGACAGGGCGACCCCGACGCTGAGCCGGACCCGGTGGTCGACGCCGGGCAGCGGGTGCAGCGGCTCGTCGAAGGCGGAGGCGATCCGGCGGGCGATGCCGTGCGCGTCGCCGGCATCGGTGATGCCCGGGCAGATCAGCACGAACGTCTGGGCGCTGATCCGGGCGACGACGTCCCCTTGGCGCACCGCGGTGACCAGCCGCCCGGCGGCCTCGGCGCGCGCGGCGTCGGCGACGGCGCGGCCCCGGACGTCCTCCAGGGCGGTGATGCCGTCGAGGTTGCAGGAGAGCACGCCCAGCAGGCCGGAGTCGGGTCCGGCCGCGGCCAGCGCGAGCTCCAGCCGGTCGATGAGCAGGCTGCGCACCGGCAGGCCGGTGAGCGGGTCGGGCACCGTCCGCTGCCGCAGCCGCTGCGCGAACTGGCGCTGGGCGGCGATCACGGCCGCCGTCTGCACCAGCACGTCCTGCTGCTCCTCGAGCCGAATGGTGTCCATGGCCCCTCTCCTGTCCCGTCCGGCCGAATCCCGGCCGTCTCCTCCCAGGTCGGCAGGGCGGCAGGCGTGCTTGAGGGCGGGTGCACCGGGTGACCCGGAAGGAGGGCGCGCGCAGGTCGGTCGGGCTGTCGGCGAGCCCGGTCGCGCAGCGCCGCCGGTCCTGCCGGGCGTGGGCGGTGGGCAGCACCCGCCGGGCGTCCTCGCCGTCCAGCGGGCTCCGCCCGCGTCGCGCGGTGGTCAGCCCGTCAGGGCGCGCACGGTCTCCACCACGGCGATCGCAGCGAACACCACGAACAGCCCCGCGGCCACCCGGTGCAGCAGCACCAGGGGCAGCCGGTCGGCGAGCTTGCGGCCCAGGAAGGCCGCCAGCCCCGAGATCACCAGCAGCGCCGCCCACGCACCGACGAAGACCGACACCGGCTCGGCGTAGCGGGCCGCCAGCCCGGCGGTGGCCAGCTGGGAGAGGTCGCCCCACTCGGCGGCGAACAGGACGCCGAAGGAGATGGCGGCCGCGCGGACGAACGAGGTGCGCTCCCGGGTCTGGTCGGCCTCGGTCCCGGTCTCCCCGCCGGCCCTCGACTCCCGCCACAGCAGCACCGCGCCGATGAGGAACAGCACCGCGACCACCCCGCTCACCAGCGCCCCGGGCAGCAGCGACAACAGGCTGCCGGCCGTGACCGCGATGGCGGTCTGCAGGCCGAAGGCCGCGCCCACGCCGACGAAGACCGGCAGCGGCGGGAACCGGGTGGCCAGCACCAGGGTGGCGAAGAGCGTCTTGTCCGGCAGCTCGACGGGGAGGATCAGCACGAAGGCGGCCAGCACGACCGACAGGACCACGGGAGCTCTTCTCTGTACGCGCGCTCCCGGTCGAGTGCGCAGACGGCCTCCGACCGGCAGCACCGAGGGGTGACTGCTGGGCCGAAGGTCTCGCCCACCCGCACCGGGGTGCGGGCCCGCTGACCGGGCGCGCGGACGCGCCAGCATGTCGACCAGCGGTCGGGGGGCTACTCCCCTTCTCGGTCCAGCAGCCTAGCCGAGGTCCGGCCGCGGGCTCAGCGCGCGGTGCGGCGGGCGATGCGGGCGGCGAACACGCCGGCCGACCAGCCGTTGTCGATGTTGCTGACCACCACGCCGGGGGCGGCGGAGTTGAGCATGGTGAGCAGTGCACCGAACCCGCCGAAGGAGGCCCCGGCCCCCGCCGAGGTCGGGACGGCGACCACCGGCACCTCGGTCAGCCCGCTGACCACGCTGGCCAGCGCGGCGTCCAGGCCCGCGATGACGACCAGGCAGTCGACGTCGGTGAGCAGCGAGCGGTCGGCCAGCAGCGGGCGGATCCGGCTGCCGCCGACGTCGTCGACGCGGACGACCTCGGTGCCGCTGACCCGGGCGACGAAAGCGGCCTCGGCGGCGATGGGGGTGTCGCCGCTGCTGGCGCACAGCACGCCGACCCGGCCGCGCGGCTCGGGCACCGGCCCGATCGCGGCCGACATCGCCGCGGCGTCCATGGTCGTGTACGCGTCGTGCTCGCTGGCCAGCGCGACGAGGGTGTCGGCGCCGGCCCGGACGACGACCGCCGGGTGGTCGGGGTGGTCGTGGCGGGCCTCGCGCACCAGCGCCAGGACCTGCTCGGTGCTGCGGCCGGTGCCCCAGATGACCTCGGGGCCGGCGGGCAGGCCGAGCTCGCGGGTCGCGGGGGCGGGGGGCGCGGGCGGGGTGACCGGCGGCGCGCTGCCCACCGGTGCCGCCGCCGAGGAGGTGGGGACCGGCTCCGCCGAGGAGCCGGGGGCGGGGTCCGCCGGGCCGATCCGCCGCCCGGTCAGGCGGCGCACCGGGCCGCCGAAGAGCTCGTCGAGGGGGTTGCGGGCGCGGGCCGGCTCGTCGGCGACGGGCTCCCCCGGAGCCGACTGCTCCGGGGTGGGCGGCGCCGGGGCGGCGGGCTCCTCGTCGGGCTCGACCAGCAGCGCGGCGAAGCCACCGGCTGCGTCGGCCGGGTCGCCGTCGTGCTCGTCGGGGCCGTCGAACCGCGGGGAGACCGTCACGTCGCCGACGATAGGCGGCGCGGCCGCGGCCGACGCAGCCACGATCGGCGTGTCGACAGCGGTGCCCACGGTGCTCCCGATCGTCTCCGCGGCGTCCTCGCCGGCCCGGGTCTGGGTGACCCCCGAGAGCCGGACGACGCGGTCGCGGCCGGCCCGCTTGGCGTCGTAGAGGACGCCGTCGGCGGCTGCGAAGAGGGTGCGCCGGTCGTCGCCGCGGGCGGCCTGGGCGATGCCCACGCTGATCCGCACCGGCACGCTCACGCCCAGGGCCGACCAGTCGTGCCCGGCGATCGAGCGGCGGATGCGCTCCATCGCCCGCTCGGCCTGCTCGGCGGTGGTGTCGGGCAGCAGGATGACGAACTCGTCACCGGCCCAGCGGCACACCTCGTCGTTGCCGCGGCAGCCCTCGACCAGCAGCTGGCCGACCGCGCGGAGCACCGCGTCACCGCCCGGGTGGCCGGCGGCGTCGTTGATCGCCTTGAACCGGTCGATGTCGACGACCGCGAGCGCGGGGGACGAACCGGCCGACAGCAACCCGTCCAGGCGCGCCTCGGCGTAGCGCCGGTTGGGCAGGTGGGTCAGCGGGTCCTCGTAGGCCTGCCGGCGGAGCTGGCCGGCGGCCCGCTCGGTCTCCAGCAGGCTCTTGCGCCGGCCGAAGAGCTCGACCCAGCGGGTGCGCCGCTCGTCGACCCGGTCCAGCTCGTCGGCGAGGTAGGCCTGCAGGTAGGGCAGCGCCCGGGCGGCGTCGTCGAGCTCGGCGTGCAGGGTGCACAGCTCGCGCAGCGCGGCCCGGCGCAACCGCGGCAGGCCGATCTCGGTGGCCAGCGCGAGCGCGGTGGCCAGGTGGTCGTCGGCTGCCCGCGGGTCGCCGGACCGGCGCAGCGCACGGCCCAGCCCGAGTTCCGCCGGGGCCAGCAGCGTCCGGTCCCCGCCCGCCCGTCCGACGACGGTGCGCAGCACGGACGTCGCGGCGGCGTGCTCGTCCAGCCCCACCAGGGCCCAGCCGTGCACGACCTGGGCGTCGAGCACACCGCCGTCGGTGGACGGCAGCTGCGCCAGCGCCCGGACGGCGAGGTCGCGCGCCTCGGCGAAGTGCGGGGCGGCGGCGTCGGGGGTGCCGTCCTCGAGCAGGGCTTCGCCGACCTCGGCGCACAGCGCGGCCAGCCGGGTAGCGGTCTCCCCGGCCAGCCCGGCGAGCAGCTCCCGGTCGGCGGGGTCCTCGTCCTCGGTGACCCGGCCGGCCAGGCCGGCGGCCACGTCGGCGGCGCGGCGCTGGTAGTCCAGGGCCAGCGGCATGAGCTCCAGGTCGGCCAGGACGGCGGCCAGCGAGCCCAGCGTGTGCACCAGCAGCGGGCTGGGCGGCAGGCCCGGGTCGAGCAGGCTGGCGGCCTCGACCGCCTCGTCCATGGCGGCGTCGACGCGGCGGGACAGCAGCTCGATGCGCGCGTGCCGGGCCAGGCCGGCGGCGCGCTGCAGGTCGTCGTCCTGGGCGTCGAAGGCCGCGCGGGCGGAGCGGACCAGCGAGATCGCCAGCGCGGCGTGGGTGGCCGACTCGGAGCGGGTGTCGCGGTCGACGGGCACGTCGGAGCGCGGGCCGGCGTCGCCGTGCAGGTCGAGGGAGCACTCCTGCTCGGGGCCGCCGTCGACGAGGGGATCGCCGAGCAGGGAGTAGCCGGCCAGCCGCAGCCGGCGCACCAGCAGCTCGGCGCGCAGCGTGTCGGCCCAGGCCCGGGCGAGCGAGGTCAGCGGCGCGGCGGACCGGTCGGCGGCGGTCGCCTCGCCGTCGACGTCGCGGAGCAGGGCCTCGGCGGAGTCGAGCTGCCAGCTGGACAGGGCTGAGCTCACCTGCTGGTGCAGGGGTCCCGGCGGCACGAGGGCACTCTGCCTGCCGCCGGGCGAGCTGTCACGCACCGGGTTCGAACCACCACGCCGTCGCCGCGCACCCGCCCCACCCGCCCCACGAGGACGCAGCAGGCTCACCGGGCCGCCTCCCCGGCCGGTGGGCGCCGGGCTGTCGTTCCCGGGCTCACGAGGCGACCTCGCCGTCGTCGAAGGCCCAGCCGGGTCGTCGCGCCGAGGTGCTCAGCACCTCGGCGACCAGCTCGTCGATCGAGCCGGCCGGCCGCGCGACCGGGGCCGGGGGGGCCGTTCCGCCGAGCGCGGCGCGCACCCGGTTGCGGCCGCTGCTCTTGGCGCCGAACAGGTGCAGGTCGGCGCTCTCGAACAGCTCGCGCCACGACCGCGGGCCGGTCGCGCCGCCGGGGCTCGCGCTGGCCACGCCGATGCTCACCGTCACCCGCACCGGGACGTCCAGGTCACCCCAGTCGGCGTCGGCGATGGCGGTGCGCAGCCGCTCCATGGCCACGACGGCCTGGGCCTGGGTGGTGTCGGGCAGCACGACCACGAACTCGTCACCGGCCCAGCGGAACACCTCGTCGCCGGTGCGGCTGTGCTGGCGCAGCAGCTCGGCGACCCGGCGCAGCACCTCGTCGCCGTGCAGGTGGGAGTTCTGGTCGTTGACCGACTTGAACCCGTCGACGTCGACGACGGCCAGCGACACCGGCTCGCGGTCGATCCGCAGGTCGTCCATCCGGTGCTCGGCGCTGCGCCGGTTGCCCAGCCCGGTCAGGGTGTCCTCGAGGGCGTGCCGGCGGAGCACCGCGGTCTGCCGCTCGGCCTCCCGCAGCCGGCTGCGCCGCACGAACATCTCCGCCCACAGCTCGCGCCCGTGCAGGTGGGTGCGGCTGCTCTCGGCCCGGTAGGCCTCCAGCCAGTGCAGCGCCTCGGTGGTGGAGCCCAGCGCCGCGCTGGCCTGGCCCAGCTCCAGCAGGCACTGCCGGTAGCGCCGCCGGTCGCCGACGGCGGCGAACGCCCCCGAGGCCGTCACCAGCCGTTCGATCGCCTCGTCGCCCTGCGGGTGGTCGGGGTCGAGGTCGGCTGCGCAGCGCTGCGCCAGCAGCCGGGCCAGCACCAGGTCGGCGTAGCCGGTCAGCCAGGTGCGCAGCTCACCGGTGGCCAGGTGCCGCTGGACCCGGCGCAGCGGGGGCAGGGCGTCGTCGAGCCGGCCGGCCAGGGTCAGCGCCCAGGCCTGGACGACGTCGAGCAGGTCCAGGTCGTCGTCGCCGGGCTCGAACGGCAGCTCGCGGGCCGCGGTCGCGCAGCGCAGGGCGACCGCGGCGAGCTCGCGGGAGCGCGGCAGGTCGCCCCGGCGGTGCACCGTCTGGGCCAGCTCGGCGTGCTGCTGGGCGGCCAGCCGCAGCAGCTGCCACCGGTCGCCGAGGTCGGGGAGCGCCGCGGCGACCCGGGCGCCGGCCAGGGCCTGGTCGACCGCGAGCTCCTCCAGGTCCAGGCGGGTGAGCGCCAGCGACAGCCACAGGTGGGCCTGGTGCAGCTCGCGGCTGGGCGCCTCGGGGGCGACCTGGTCGGCGAGCAGGCTGGCGTCGACGGCCAGGTGCAGGGCGGCGTCGAAGCGGTCCGCGACCGCCTCCAGGTGCGCCAGGTAGGCCAGCCCCAGGGCGTGCTCGGCGGTGGGCAGGCAGCGCTCGAGCTCGGCCCGGGCCGTGGCGACGCCGGCGGCCGCGCCGTCCCGGTCGCCGGACAGGAGCGCGGCGCGCGCGGTGAAGGCCGCCGTCCAGGCCCGCCAGCAGGGCTCGTCGGCGCCGGTCAGGGCGTCGGCAGCAGCCAGCTCGGCGGCGAAGACGTGCGAGTGCTCGGTGCCGCTGGCGGCCAGCAGCCGCCAGCGCGCGGTGGAGAGCTCCTCGTCGACGGTCCGGGCTCCCGGGGTCACGCGTCCCTCCACTCAGCGTTCACGGGCCGCGACGCACACGTGCCCTGCCGGTGACGAGGCAGCTCCCCCCGCAACAGGACCCCGGCTGGAGCCGGGACCCGGTACGGCCGCACTACCCTCACCGGATGCCGAGTGCAGTACACAGCACAGCACCGACGAGGTTCGCCTATCTGGGTCCCGAGGGTACCTTCGCCGAGGCCGCGCTCCGCATCCTCGTGACCTCGCCGGGGACGACGGCCGTCCCGGCCGGAGGTGAGGACCGCCCCGCGGCCAGCATCGCCGCAGCCCTGGACGCCGTCCGGGCGGAGGAGTGCGCCGCCGCCCTGGTGCCGCTGGAGAACTCGGTCGAGGGCTCGGTCCCGGCGACCATGGACGGCCTGGTCGACGGCGCCCCGCTGGTGGTCACCCGGGAGGTCTTCCTCGAGGTGGCCTTCGTGCTCGCCGTCCGGCCCGGGGGAGCCCTGGCCGACGTGCGCACCGTGGCCAGCCACCCGCACGCGCTGGCGCAGACCCGCGGCCGGCTCGCCGCTCTGCTGCCCGGCGCCGAGGTCGTCGCGACCGCCTCGACCGCGGACGCCGCCCGCCGGGTCGCCGCCGGTGAGCACGACGCCGCCGTCTGCGCGGCCATCGCCGCCGAGCGCTACGGCCTGACCGCGGTGTCGGCCGACCTGGCCGACCACCCCGGCGCGGTGACCCGCTTCGTGCTGGTGGAGCGCCCGGGCGCGCTGCCCGCGCCCACCGGGGCGGACAAGACGACGGTCACCGCGGTGGTGCCCGACCGCACCGGGGCGCTGCTGGACCTGCTCACCGAGTTCGCCGTGCGCGGGATCAGCCTGACCCGGATCGAGTCCCGGCCGACCCGGGAGCGCCTGGGCGTCTACTCGTTCTCCATCGACTGCGAGGGCCACGTCGCCGACGCCCGGGTGGGCGACGCGCTGGCTGCGCTGCACCGGCTCGCCGCGGAGGTGCGCTTCCTCGGCTCCTACCCGCGGGCCGACGCGCTGGCCGGCAAGCCGGTCGCCGACCGCGTCGGGGACGGCGCCTTCGCCGAGGCGGACGGGTGGCTGGCGCGGGTGCGGGCCGGGCAGGCCGGCTGACCGCTGCACCCCGATGACCGCCACGGATGCCCAGTCTCCGCCCTGCGGCCCGGTCGCACACCCGGAGAGGAACCAGTCCCTCACGTCAGGTGAACGAGCGGGCCGTCGGCGGGGTCGGTGCGTCCGTCGTCCCGGACCCGACGCGCGCTGACCGGCGGAGGGGTGTTCGCTGGGGACATGGCGCAGCACTGGGTGGCGACGGACTTCGGCGGACTCGACGTCTTCGAGCTGGTGGACGTCGACGTCCCCGCTCCCGGTCCCGGGGAGGTGACCCTCGCGGTCACGGCCGCGGGCATGAACCCCGCCGACGCCAAGCACGTCGCGCGCGGGGGCGACCGGGACCAGCTGCCCATCCCGGTCGGCTACGAGGTCGCCGGCCGGATCACCGCGATCGGCCCGGGCACCGAGATCGCCTCCGGCGGCGGCGAGGTCGGCGACGAGGTGCTCGCCTTCCGGATCAGCGGCGGCTACGCCACCGAGGTCACCGTGCCAGCGTCGGCGGTGTTCGCCCGGCCGCCGGCGCTCGCGCCCGAGGAGGCGGCGAACCTGCTGCTCGCCGGGACGACGGCCGCCGAGATGCTGCACGTCACCGGCGTGCGGGACGGCGACACGGTGCTGCTGCACGGGGCCTCCGGCGCGGTGGGGGTGAGCGTGCTGCAGCAGGCCGCGCTGATCGGCGCCCGGGTCGTCGGGACCGCGCGGGAGGGCAGCGCCGACGTCGTCCGCCGGTTCGGGGGCGAGCCGGTGCGCTACGGCGACGGGCTGGCCGACCGGGTGCGTGCACTGGCACCCGGCGGGGTGGTCGCGGCGCTCGACGCCGTGGGCACCGACGAGGCCGTCGACGTCTCGCTGGAGCTGGTCGCCGACCGGCAGCGGATCGTCACCATCGCCGCGATGGCCCGCGCCGAGCGGGACGGGATCCGGGCGATCGGCGGCACGATGCCGGCCAGCAAGGCGTTCCGGGACTCGGTGCGGGCGCGGCTGGTCGAGCTGGCCGGCGACGGGCGGCTCGTCGTCCCGGTGGCCCGCACCTTCCCGCTGGCCGAGGCACGGGACGCGCTGGAGCTGCTGATGGGCGGCCACCCCGGCGGCAAGCTCGCGCTGCTGCCCTGAGCTACAGGTAGAGCCCGGTCGACTCCTCGATCCGCTCGGCGGCGACGGCGTGCACGTCGCGCTCGCGCAGGATCACCAGGTCCTCGCCGTGCACCTCGACCTCGTGCTGGTCCTCGGGGGAGAACAGCACCCGGTCACCGACCGCGACCTGGCGGACGTTCGGGCCGACCCCGCGGGCCTCGCCCCAGACCAGCCGCTTGGCGACCTGCGCGGTGGCCGGGATCAGGATGCCGCCGGTGGAGCGCCGGTCGCCGTCCTCCTTGCGGAGGGCGACCAGCAGCCGGTCGTGCAGCATCTTGATCGGGAGACGGGCGGCGTCCTCGGGCACATCTGGACGTTACCCGTCGGCCCCCTCCAGAGCCTCGGCCCGAGCTGGCGAGGGGTGCGGGGGAGGGGTCCTTCCTCAGCCCCAGCCGAGGGCGTGCAGCTTGTCCTCGTCGATGCCGAAGTGGTGGGCGATCTCGTGGACGACGGTGATCGTGACCTCCTCGGCGACCTGCTCCTCGTCGTCGCAGATCGCGCAGATGGCCTCGCGGTAGATCATGATCCGGTCGGGCAGCGTGCCGCCGTAGTCGGCGCCGCGCTCGGTCAGCGCGAACCCCTCGTAGACGCCCAGCAGGTCCGGCTCCTCGGGGTGGTGGTCCGCCACCAGGACGACGACGTTGTCCAGCAGGCCCATCAGCTCGGCCGGCACCTCGTCGAGGGCGTTGGCGACCAGCTCCTCGAAGCGGGGGAGCGGGAGCGGGTTCACCAGCTGGTGGGCTGCGGGCGGCCCTCCTCGTACCCGGCCGCGCTCTGCACCCCCAGCACAGCGCGCTCGTGGAACTCCTCGACCGTGCGTGCCCCGGCGTAGGTCGCGGAGGACCGCACCCCGGCGACGATCTGGTCGACCAGGTCCTCCACTCCCGGGCGGGCCGGGTCGAGGTACATCCGCGAGGCGCTGATGCCCTCCTCGAACATCCCGGCGCGGGCCCGGTCGAAACCGCTCTGGGCGGAGGTGCGCGCCTTGACCGCGCGGGCCGACGCCATCCCGAAGCTCTCCTTGTACTTGCGCCCGCCGTCGTCGTAGAGGTCGCCGGCGCTCTCGTAGGTGCCGGCGAACCAGGAGCCGACCATCACGTTCGCCGCGCCCGCGGCCAGCGCCAGCGCCACGTCGCGGGGGTGCTTGACCCCGCCGTCGGCCCACACGTGCTTCCCCAGCTCCCGGGCCGCGGCGGCGCACTCCTCGACGGCGGAGAACTGCGGGCGCCCGACGCCGGTCATCATCCGGGTGGTGCACATCGCGCCCGGGCCCACGCCGACCTTCACGACGTCCGCGCCGGCCTCGATCAGGTCCCGGGTGCCCTCGGCGGTGACCACGTTGCCGGCGACCACCGGCACGGACCCCGCGACCGCGCGGACGGCGCGCACGGCCTCGATCGCCTTGTCCTGGTGCCCGTGCGCGGTGTCGACCACGAGGACGTCGACCCCGGAGGCCAGCAGCGCCTCGGCCTTGCCGGCCACGTCGCCGTTGATGCCGACCGCCGCCGAGGTCAGCAGCCGCCCGTCGGCGTCCACCGCCGGGGCGTAGATCGCCGACCGCAGCGCGCCCTTGCGGGTGATCAGGCCGACCAGCCGGTCGCCGTCGACCACGGGGGCGGCGTTGACCCGCTCCTCGGAGAGCACGTCGAAGACCTTGGGCAGGTCGGTACCCGCGGGGATGGTCAGCGGGTCGGGGGTCATCACCTCCGACAGCTGGGTGAACCGGTCGACGTCGGTGCAGGCGCCGTCGGTGACCACGCCGACCGGGCGTCCGCCGTCGACGACGACAACCACGCCGTGCGCGCGCTTGCCCATCAGCGACAGCGCCTCCGACACCGTGGCGGTGCGGCCCAGGGTGATCGGGGTGTCGTAGACCGGGTGCCGGGACTTGATCCAGGAGACGACCTCGCCGATGACGTCGACCGGGATGTCCTGCGGCAGCACCGCGACCCCGCCGCGCCGGGCGATCGTCTCGGCCATCCGGCGGCCGGAGATCGCCGTCATGTTGGCGACCACGACCGGCACGGTCGTGCCGACCCGGTCCGGCGTGGTGAGGTCGACCTCGAGCCGGGAGCCGACCGTCGAGTGCGCCGGCACCATGAAGACGTCGGCGTAGGTCAGGTCGTGGTCGGGACGGCGGTCGCCGAGGAAGCGCATGCCCCCAGTGTCCCGCAGACGCGCGGCAACCGGTCGGACGCGGTCGTTTCGGCAGGACTTGCCCACCGGATCGCCACCCGGGCGGCGATCCCGTGGATAGCGTCCAGCCGCACGGGCGCCGATCGGCGGTCTCCCGTCGATCGGACCCGAGGTGGTGGCGCGTCGTGCCGGTGATCGCAGGCAGGTCGGGACGGTGGCGGGGCGCAGCCCTCGGCGCGTCGGTGGGCGCCCTGCTCGTCTGCTCGCTGCTCGGCGCGCCCGCAGCGGGGGCCGACGCGGACAAGACGGGTGTCCGCGCGGTCACGACGCAGACCGCAGCCGTCGTCCCGGGGCAGTCGGCGTGGCTGGCGGTGGTCTGGACCGCTGACCAGACGGTGACCGACTGGTCGACGACGGTGACCGCCCCGGCCGGGGTGACGGTCAGCTACCCGACCACGCGCGGCGGCTCGGACACCTCGCTCTACGGGTCGGCGACCCTGGTCGGGAGCACGCGCGACTTCACCGCGGTCAAGCTGGCGGTGCCCTACACGCAGACCCAGTCGTTCTCGGTCACCCTGGTGTCCACCTACACCGGCACGTGCGGTGACAACGGGCAGTGCAAGGAGCAGGGCGGCGGCAACGACGACAAGGTCCGCGAGCACAGCACCTCGGCCACGGTCACCGTGCCGGTGCAGCCGGCCGTCGGGCCGGCCTTCACCCAGGTCACCTCGACCGTGTCCGTCGCCGCCGGCAGCAACACCTACCAGGACATCGCCTTCACCGGGGGTCAGGCCGACCTGGCCGACCTGACCGTGCGGTTGGGGACCCTGCCCGCCGGGCTGGCGGTCGGCTACCCCGGCAACGCCTCGGAGAGCCGGCTGGCCCGCAGCGGCTCCCTCGTCGGGGGGACCACCGACCACGTCGCCGTCCGGTTCGACACCACCGGCCTGGCCCCGGGGACCTACCCCCTGCCGCTCGTCATCTCCTACACCGCTGCCGCACCGCAGACCGTCTCCGGGACGGTGACCCTTGTCGTGCGCTGAGCCCTCGCGGCACGCCGAGCCCACCGGCGCCCGGCGCCCGGCGGTGCGGACCCTGCTCGCCGGGGCGGTGCTGGCCCTCGTCGCCGGGACCACCGCCTGCGGCGCCGGAGCCGACGCCGCCGCAGCGCCGGCGAGCACCGCGGCCCCGGCGGGCACCCCCGCGGACGGGACCACCCGGCAGCTGGCCCAGGTGGAGTTCGTCCGGCAGTGCACGATCGCCGCGATGACCTTCTCCGACGAGGCCGGCACCACCACCGACCTCGACGGCCGGCTCGCGGCCGCCGGCTTCACCCACCAGCAGTGGAAGGACTGGCACGACGCGCTCGCCGGCTCCCCGGCCCTGGTCGACCAGTTCGCCGCGATCAGCGCAGCCGGCTGCCCCGCGGGCTGAGCAGCGCCGGCTTCACGACCGGGTGGGGACGAGCCCGTCGTCGGCCACCGGGTGCGCACCGGCGGTCGGCGGGGCGTCGGGGTGCGGGATCCCGCCGGTGAAGCCCACCCGCGGCATCGCCGTCCACACCGGTGCGCGGCGGGTGAGCGCGGCGATCAGGCCGCGCAGCCGGAACCAGGCGTGCACCTGGCGGTAGCCCACGTTCTCCAGCGCCCCGGCGGCCAGCAGGGCCAGCAGGTCGCGGCCCCGGCGGTAGCGGTGGTAGGTGAACTCCTCCACCGCGATGGTGGTCGTCGACAGCAGCGTCCCCAGGCCCAGGGCAACCCCGAGGAGCAGCAGCGCCGTGCCGACGTCCAGCAGGCCCAGGCCCGCCGAGAGGGCGACCAAGGGCAGCCCGACGACCTCGACCACCGGGCCGAGCAGCTCGAACAGCAGGAAGAACGGCAGCGCGACCATCCCCACGACGCCGTAGCGCGGGTTGCCCATCATCCGGCGGTGCTTCCACAGCAGCTGCCCCAGGCCGTGGGCCCAGCGCTTGCGCTGCCGGCCCAGCACCTGCCACGTCTCGGGCACCTCGGTCCAGACGACCGGCTCGGGCACGAAGACGACCCGGTGCGGACGGCGCTCGCGGCGCAGCTTCTCCTGCAGGGTGACCACCAGCTCGGCGTCCTCGGCCAGCGAGCGCGGGTCCAGGCCGCCGATCTCGACGAGCAGGTCACGCCGGAACAGCCCGAAGGCCCCGGAGATGATCAGCAGCGCGTTGGCGTCGGCCCAGCCGGTGCGGCCCAGCAGGAACGACCGCAGGTACTCCACGGCCTGGATGCGCACCAGCCAGTTCCGCGACAGCCGCGGCTCCAGCACGGTGCCCCGGTCGGTGAGCGCCCCGTTGGCGGTCCGGATCACGCCACCGGTGGCCACCACGTGCCCGGGGTCCTCCACGAACGGCCGGGCCACCCGCAGCAGGGCGTCGGACTCCATCAGGGAGTCGCCGTCCACCATGCAGACCAGCGGGTGCCGGGCGAGGTTGAGCGCGGCGTTGATGGCGTCCGACCGTCGTCCGACGCTGGTCTTGCGGATCACCGTCAGCGGGTCGCCGGTGGTGGCGCGGTGCACGGAGAGCACCTCGCCGTCCACCTGCAGGGCGGCCGTCGGGTGCGGGACCACCTCGCGCAGGGCGTACCGCTCGGCCACCAGCTCGAAGGTCCGGTCGGTGGAGCCGTCGTCGACGAGCACCACCTCCAGGGCGGGGTACCGCTGGCCGAGCGCGGCGGCGAGGGTGTCCAGCACGCCGGCCTCCTCGTCGTGCGCGGGCACCAGCACGGAGACGGCCGGGGTCAAGGGGCTCGCGAAGATCTCGTCGTGGCCCTCGGCGCCCTGCCACCGGCGGCTGGTCGCCACCCGCCGGGCACCGGCGAGCACCAGCACCAGCATCGTGAGGTCCAGGGCGACGACGTAGCCGAAGAGCGTCCAGTTCATGCCCTGGACGACGGCGGTGGCCAGCTCCCTCATCGGGAGACCACCGGCCGGCGCCACTGCCGTGCGGTCGCGACCGCGTCCAGCGCGGACAGCGCGGCGCGGCTGGCCGGGCTGGTCCCGATGGCCAGCACCCGGAGCCGGCCGCGGCCCTCCTCGCCGATCGCGGCCAGGGCGTCGGCGCAGGCCGCCCGCACCCCGGGATCGAGCACGTGCAGCCCGGAGACGAGCGCGGAGATGCCGGCGGGGTCGCCGATGCGGCCGAGGGCCTCGGCGGCGGCCCGCTGCAGCACGGGCAGGTGCCCGGCGGTGAGCAGACCGGTCAGCGCCGCCGTGGCCCGGGGCGAGCCGATCCGGCCCAGCGCGGTGGCAGCTGCCTGCCGCACCTCGGTCGGCAGCCGGTGGCCGGGCACCAGGGCCAGCAGGCCGGAGGTGGCCTGGGGGTCGCCCTGCACGCCCAGCACCTCGGCGGCCAGCGCCTGTGCGGCGGGGCTGCCGTCGGTCAGCGCGGTGCGCAGCGCGGGCAGCACCGGGGTGCCGAGGTCGAGCAGGGCCATGCCGACGATGCCGAGCGGGAGGGCGCGGGCGCCGGTCAGGGCGGTCAGCAGCGGGGTCACCGCCGCCGGGTCACCGGCCTTGCCGAGGGCGCGGGCTGCGGCGCCGCGGACGTCCGCCGACCGGTCGGCCAGCAGCGCGGCCAGGGCGGGCGTGCGGTCGGCGCCGGCGGCCGAGCCGAGCAGGGTGGCGGCCCGACCGCGCCGCCAGCTGGCCCGGGCCGTGAGGTCGGTCGCGGCCCGGTCGACGACCCCGCGGGCGACCAGCACGCGCTGGAGGGCGCGCCGGTCCTCACCCCGCAGCTGCGGGAGCAGGTCCAGCACCAGGTCGTCGAGCAGCCGCGGGGCGGAGACGACCCGGGGGTCGGTCGCCGCTCCGGCCGGGTCGTCCTCGTCGTCGTCGAGCAGGGCGTGCACGGTGGGCATCAGCTCGGCCCGGCGGTGGGCGTCCCGGGCCTGGGAGCGGGTCCGCTGCAGGTGCTCGACGGCGACCGCGAGCAGCAGCACGACGACCAGCCCGGCCAGCACGGCACCCAGCACGAGCGCGACCCCGGCGAGGGTGGTCACGCCGGCACGCTTCCCGGCGGCAGGGCGGCGGTGACCCGGCTGACCAGCTCGCGGGTGCTGAACGGCTTGGTGACGAAGTCGCTGGCGCCGGCGGCGAAGCCGCGCTCCAGGTCGGGCTCCTGCGCCTTGGCGGTGAGCAGCAGCACCGGGGTGCGGGCGAGGTCGGCGTCGGGGTCGGCGCGCAGCGCGCGGCAGACCTCCAGGCCGTTCATCCGCGGCATCATCCAGTCCAGGACCACCAGGTCCGGGCGGAGCTGGCGGGCCGCGGCCAGCCCGGCCTCGCCGTCGCTCTCGGCGGAGACGGTCAGGCCGAGCCGGGTCAGCCGGAACGTGACCAGGTCGGTGATGATCGGGTCGTCGTCGACGACGAGCACGTGGGTCACGGGGCGCTCCGGGTGGCGAGGGGGATGGGTGCCCTCTCCGCATCGGCACGTCACCCGATCTGCTGGAGCAACCCGTTCACCCGATCTGCCGGCGTCCCCTGCCCGGGGCCGCGGCGGCGTGTCCTCTCAAGGAGCGCTGCGCGGGAGCCGATGCCCGGGTCATGCCCTCGTTCCCCCGCGCCCAGCACGCAGACCGGCCCCGCCCGCTGGTCGAGCTGCTCCGCACCCGCTCCCGGCTCGGCAGCGCCGCCTGCCTGGTGCTCACCGTGACCATGATGGGGTTGTCCGCGGTCGTGCTGTCGGTGTTCCAGCCGCAGTTCCGGCTGGCGAACGCCGAGCTCGGCGCGGTGCAGGACGGGCACGTGGCGATGGTCAACCAGGAGACCGGCCTGCGCGGTTACCTGGTCACCCGCGACCCCCGGTTCCTCGAGCCCTACACCCAGGGCTCCGCGGACCTGCAGGCGCTGGACGAGCAGCTGGCCGGCTGGTCGGCGGGCGACCCGGAGCTCGCCGCCGAGGTGGTGCGGTTGCAGGAGGCGGAGTGGGCCTGGATCAACGGCTGGGCGTTGCCCCTGCTGGACAGCCAGCCCGACCGCGCCGACGGACCCCGGCTGGCCGCGCTCCTGCTGGAGGGCAAGCGGCTCTTCGACGCCTACCGGGTGGTGCAGGGCGAGGTGCGCGCCGCGGTCGAGCAGCGCCGGGACCTGGTGAGCGAGCGGCAGCGGAACGCCCTGCTGACCACCGCGGCCGTGGACCTGGCCGTGCTGGCCCTGGTCATCGGCACGGTGAAGCGGGCCAACCGGCGGCTGGTGGCGGAGATCGTGCCCCCCACCCAGCAGGTCCGGGATGCGCTGTCGGCGCTCACCGCCGGGGACCTGGCGCGCCGGGCACCGGAGACCGGGTCGACCGAGCTCCGCCGGATCGCCGGTGACGTGAACGAGCTGGCCGCCGCCCTCGAGGGGCGCAACGCCCTCGTCGAGGTGCGGGAGCGGGACCTGGTGGCCGCCCGGGACGACGCGGAGCGGGCCGGGCAGGCCAAGACCGCGTTCCTGGCGACGATGAGCCACGAGATCAGGACGCCGCTCAACGCCGTCCTGGGGCTGACCGACCTGCTGCTGACCACACCGCTGACCGAGTCGCAGCGCGGTCACCTGCGGACCATCTCCAACAGCGGGGACAGCCTGCTGGCGCTGATCAACGACGTGCTGGACTTCTCCAAGATCGAGGCCGGCGAGCTGGACCTGGAGCGGGCCCCGTTCGACCTGCACGACCTGGTCTACGACATCGGCCAGCTCTTCGCCCCGCAGGCCGCCGGCAAGGGCCTCGACCTGCTGGTCGACGTGGCGGAGGGCTGCCCGGTCGAGGTCGTGGGCGACTGCTACCGGATCCGCCAGGTCCTGCAGAACCTGGTCGCCAACGCGATCAAGTTCACCGCCGAGGGCTTCGTGCTGGTCCGGGTCAGCGGCGAGCTGGTCGAGGGCCGGCTGCGGGCCCGGATCGCGGTGTCCGACACCGGCATCGGCATCCCGGCGGACAAGCGCGACCGGCTGTTCCGCTCGTTCAGCCAGGTGGACGCCTCGACCACCCGCTCCTACGGCGGGACCGGCCTGGGGCTGGCGATCAGCCAGCGGATCGCCCAGGCCATGGGCGGCGGCATCACGGTGGACAGCGAGGTCGGGGTCGGGACGACCTTCGTGGTCGCCGTCGACCTCGCCGTGCCGGCGACCGCGCCGCCGCTGACCTGCTCGTCCGCGCTGGACGGCCGGCGGCTGCTGCTCGTCGACGACAACGCCACCAACCTGAGCATCCTGGAGAACCAGCTCACCCGGTCCGGTGCCCGCTGCCTGCTGGTCGGCAGCGGTGCCGAGGCGCTGGAGCTGATCGCCGGCGGCGAGGTCGTCGACGCGGTGCTGCTGGACCTGCACATGCCGGGCATGGACGGCGCCGAGCTGGCCCGCCGGGTCCGCGCCCTGGACCGGGGTGCCGACCTGCCGCTGGTGCTGCTCAGCAGCAGCTCCACCGCCGGGCAGTCGGTGGACACGACGCCGTTCGCCGCGCAGCTGCACAAGCCGGTGCACCCGCAGCGGTTGGTCCGCGCGGTCGTCTCCGCCCTGGCGGTGGAGCCGGGCACCGGCACCGTCGGGGCGACCGGGCCCGGGGCGGTCCAGGGCGGCACCCGGCTGCGGGTCCTCGTCGCCGAGGACCACGAGGTCAACGCCCAGCTGATGGCGCTGTACCTCGAGCAGCTCGGCCACGACAGCGTGCGGGTCGAGAACGGTCGGGCGGCGGTGGACGCCGTCCGGGACGGCGACTGGGACGTCGTGCTGGTGGACGCGCAGATGCCGGTCCTCGGCGGGGTCGACGCCACGGCCGAGATCCGCCGGCTCCCGGGCCGGCAGCCGGTCGTCATCGCCGTCACCGCGAGCGTGCTGGCCAGCGACCGCACCGCGTTCGCCGACGCGGGCGCCGACGCCTTCCTCACCAAGCCGGTGCGGCTGGCGGTGCTGGCCGAGGCGCTGTCCCGGTGGGCCGGGGACGGCTCCGGCGCGGTGCCCGACGAGGCGGTCGTGCCCGCGCCCCGCACCGCGCCGGACGCCGACCGGCCGACCGGGCCGGCTGGGCAGGACGCGCCCGACGGCGTGCTGGACGAGGAGACGGTCGAGGACCTGCGCGACCTGGGCCCGGAGCGCGTCGCGCACCTCTACGGTGCGTACCTGGCCGGGCTCGGTGCCGCGGTCGAGGGGATCCGGGCCGCCGCGGCGGCACCCGGTACCGGGGGCGAGGAGTCGGTGGACCGGCTCGCCCACCGGCTCAAGGGAAGCAGCGCGGCCCTGGGTGCCCTCCGGCTGGCCGCGCTGTGCCAGCAGGTGGAGACCGCCGGCGGCGACCCGACCGGCGCTCCGGCCGAGCTCGTCGACGCGCTGGCGGAGGAGGGCCGGCGCGTCGCGGCCGCGGTCACGGCGCTGCTGGACGCGGTGCCGGCCGGGGGATGACAGGATCGGAGGGGTGATCGACCTGCGCCTCGTCCGCGAGAACCCCGATGTCGTCCGTGCCAGCCAGCGTGCCCGGGGGGCCGACGAGTCCCTGGTCGACGCCCTGCTGTCCGCCGACGCCGACCGGCGCGCCGCGGTCAAGGCCGCCGACGACCTGCGCGGGGAGCAGAAGGCCGCCTCGCTGGCGGTCCGGGGTGCGTCGAAGGAGGAGCGCCCCGCCGTCCTGGAGCGGGCCAGGGCGCTGGCCGCCGCGGTCAAGGAGGCCGAGGAGGCCGAGCGGGCCGCCGACGACGTCCTGCGCTCCGCGCACCTGCGCATCCCGAACGTCGTCCACCCCGACGTGCCGCCGGGCGGCGAGGACGACGCGGTCACGCTGCGCACCGTGGGCGAGGTGCCCGCTTTCGACTTCGAGGTGCGCGACCACCTGCAGATCGGCGAGGCGCTCGGCGCCATCGACATGGAGCGCGGCGCCAAGGTCTCCGGCGCCCGCTTCTACTTCCTCACCGGGCCCGGCGCGCTGCTGGAGTTCGCCCTCGCCCAGCTGGCGATCACCCGCGCGGTGGCCGCCGGCTTCATCCCGGTGATCGCCCCGGCGCTGGTCAAGCCCGAGGCCATGGAGGGCACCGGCTTCACCTCCGAGCACGACGAGGAGATCTACCGGATCGAGCGCGACGACCTGTACCTCGTCGGGACCTCGGAGGTCGCGCTGGCCGGCATGCACGCGCGTGAGGTGCTGGACCTCTCCGCCGGGCCCCGCCGCTACGCCGGCTGGTCCTCCTGCTTCCGCCGCGAGGCCGGCTCCTACGGCAAGGACACCCGCGGCATCATCCGGGTGCACTGGTTCGACAAGGTCGAGATGTTCAGCTTCTGCCCGCCGGAGGAGGCCGAGGCCGAGCACCTGCGGCTGCTGCAGTGGGAGGAGGAGTTCCTCACCGCCCTCGAGCTGCCCTACCGGGTGGTCGACATCGCCGCCGGCGACCTGGGCACCAGTGCCGCCCGCAAGTTCGACATCGAGGCGTGGTTCCCCAGCCAGGGCACCTACCGCGAGCTGACCAGCACCTCGGACTGCACCACCTTCCAGTCCCGCCGGCTGGCCATCCGCTCCCGCGACGCCGAGGGCAGGCCGCAGCCGGTGGCCACCCTCAACGGCACGCTCTGCGCGATCGCCCGCACCATCGCCTGCCTGCTCGAGGTGCACCAGCAGGCCGACGGCTCCGTGCACGTGCCCGCCGCGCTGCGCCCCTGGCTGGGCGGGCACGCGGTGCTGACGCCCGGGATGGCCCTGGCCCCGGTCACGCTGCTGTGATCCCGCAGCAGCCCGGCGGCGGCGGCCTCACCGCGCCCGCCGCGGCCGTGCACGCCCAGGAGCTGGTCGACCTCGGTGACCTCGGCGCCCGGCTGGGCGGCTGGCGGCCGCGGCTCGTGGTCAGCGACCTCGACGGCACGCTGCTCGGCTCCGCGGGCGTGGTCAGCGACCGCACCCGGACGGCGATCGCCGCCTGCCGCGCCGCCGGGCTGCCGGTGGTCGGGGCGACCGGCCGCGGGCCCCGGCTGCTGGAGAGCGTCCGGGCGGCGCTGGCCGGTCAGGGCACCGCCGTGCTGGCCCAGGGCGGGTACGTCGTCCGCTTCGGCGCCGGCGGCACGCCCGACGAGGTGCTGCGCACGGTCGGGATGCCGCGGGAGGTGGCCACCGCGGTCATCGCCGCCATCGAGGACGTCGCCGGCGAGCTGGTCGTGGCGGTCGAGGACGCCGCCGAGCAGGTCGAGGCGCTGCGCCCGCTGCGCGTCCAGCACGGCTTCGACTGGCCCTACCCCGAGCCCGCGCACCTGCTGCCCCGGCACGAGGTGCTGCCCGTGGGGGCCGTGCTCAAGGTGTTCCTGCGCTCGCCCCGGCTGGGCGAGGACGAGCTGGTCGCCCTGGCCCGCACCGTGGTCGACCCGCAGGTCGCCGAGCTCACCCACGCCGGGCTGGGGTTCATCGAGGTGCTGCCGCCCGGGGTCACCAAGGCCACCGGGGTCGCCGTCGTCCTCGCCGACCTGGGCCTGGGCCCGGCGGACGTGCTGGTGTTCGGTGACATGCCCAACGACCTGCCGATGATCGAGGCGGTCACCGCCGCCGGTGGGCGCGCCGTGGCGATGGCCAACGCGCACCCCGCCGTCCGCGCCGCGGCCGGCGAGCGCACCAGCGGCCACGACGCCGACGGGGTCGCCCGCTACCTGGAGGCGCTCCTGGCACTCGACGACGGCGCGCTGGACGACGTCCGTGGCTGACCGGCGCCCGTCGTTGATCGCCAGCGACATCGACGGCACCCTGCTGGGCCGGGACGACGTCATCAGCGACGCGACGCTGGCCGAGCTGGGTCGCTGGGCCGAGGGCGGCGTGCCGCTGGTGCTGGCCACCGGCCGCCCGCCGCGCTGGATGCACGGCATCCGCGAGCAGCTGGGCAGCGGACTCGCGGTGTGCTGCAACGGCGCGGTGCTGCTCGAGCTCGACCCGTTCGCCGTGCTGGCGGAGCACCCGGTCACCCCCGAGGTGCTGCAGGCGGTCACCGGGGAGCTGCGCCGCCGCGAGCCCGGCACCTGGTTCGCCGTGGAGTACGGCGACCAGTTCCGCCACGAGCCCGTCTACCAGCCGCGGTGGGACGTCGACGCCCCCGGCGTCTCGGTCGCCACGCTGGCCGAGATGGTGCTCCAGCCGGTGGCCAAGCTGCTGGCCCGGCACGAGGGCCTGCCCCGGGAGGTGTTCGTCGAGCTCGTGGCCGAGGTGGTCGGCGACACGGCCACGGTCACCAACTCCTCCACCGACGCGCTCGCCGAGATCTCCGCCCGCGGCGTCACCAAGGCCACCGGGCTGGCCCGGGTCGCCGCCGAACGCGGGCTCGGCCCGGCCGACGTCGTCTACTTCGGCGACATGCCCAACGACCTGGCCGCCTTCGACTGGGTGCGGGAGGGCGGCGGCCGGGCCGTGGCCATGGCGAACGCCCACCCCGATGTGCTGGCCGCGGCCACCGACGTCACCGACGCGCACACCGCCGACGGCGTGGCGACCTTCCTGGCCGCCCTGCGCGGCTGAGCAGGCAGAACCGGACCTTCTCGTACCGGAATGCTTTCTGCGCTCCACCTGCACCAGGAACTGCCGATTCCCCGGGTGCAGCGGCGCACGGTGCGCCCACCTCGGGAGGCGCAGCATGGACGCACGGACGGACGTCGACGACCGGCACGAGCCGGCCGAGGAGCGGGGGCGTGACCGCCTCTCCAGGATCGGCCTGCGCCCCCGGCTGCTCGCCGCCTTCCTGGTGGTCGCGGTGATCGGTGTCGGGATCGGCTCCTTCGGCATCTCCCGGATGGCTGCCCTGCGCGACCAGGCACGCGAGGTCTACACCGACGGCGCCGTCCCGCTCGCGGCGATGCACGAGCTCGAGGCCGCATGGTGGAAGTACGGGACCTACAACTCCAAGACGAGGATCGCGGGTCTCCCGGTCGAGCAGCAGGCGCAGTTCGGCGCGTTGGCCCAGGAGGCGCTGCAGGAGCTCGCCGCCGTCCAGGCCGAGATGGACACGAAGACCCTGCCGGCCGAGGCCGCGGTGGCCTACGCCAGCTTCAAGGAGGACACCCGGACCTACCGGGACAGCCTGGCGCAGTTCGACGCTGCGCCGCCGACCGGCCGGGCGAGCTTGATCGCCCAGCTCAACGCGAGCGAGGCGGCCGTCGGCCCGGCGATCGCCGAGGCCACGACCGTGATGAGCACCGCCGCCGAGTCGACCGTCCAGGACGCCGATGACGCCTACAGCTCGGCGCGGAACCTGACCCTGGTGGCGATGGTGGTCGGGGTGCTCGCCTCGATCGGGTTCGCGCTGCTCATCGTCCGCTCGGTGATGCGCCCGGTGCACCGGATCCGGGAGACCCTGGCGCAGGTGGCCGCGGGTGACCTGCGTGCCCGCGCGGGGCGGACCGGCGGCGCCGAGCTGGGTGAGGTGGCGGAGTCGCTGGATGACACGTTGGTCGTCCTGGGTGGGCTGCTGACCCTGGTGGGCGCCTCGGCCGGCCGGCTGGCCACCGCGGCGACGGAGCTCACCGCCGGTGCGGAGGCGATGGCGGAGAACGCCCGGACGGCGGCCGGCCAGGCTGACGTCGTGGTGGCCGGCGCGGGTGCGGTCGCGTCGAGCGTGGACACGGTGTCGACGGGGTCGCAGCAGATGGAGGCGGCGATCCGGGAGATCAGCCAGAACGCGAGCGAGGCGTCGCGGGTGGCGGGTCAGGCGGTGGCGGTCGCGGAGACCACGACGCGCACGGTGGGCAAGCTGGGCGAGTCCTCGGCGGAGATCGCCACGGTGGTGAAGATGATCAACGGGATCGCGGAGCAGACGAACCTGCTGGCCCTCAACGCCACCATCGAGGCCGCCCGGGCCGGGGAGGCCGGCAAGGGCTTCGCCGTCGTCGCCAGCGAGGTCAAGGAGCTGGCCCAGGAGACGGCGCGGGCGACGGAGGGCATCTCCACGCGGGTGGAGGCGATCCAGGCCGACACCGCCGGCGCGGTGGAGGCGATCGGTCGGATCAGCGCGGTGATCGCGGAGATCAACGACTTCCAGGCCACCATCGCCGCGGCGGTGGAGGAGCAGACCGCGACGACCAACGAGATGAACCGCAACGTGCTCGAGGCGGCGGGCAGCTCGCGCAGCATCGTCACGGCGATGACCGGCCTGGCCGCCGGAACGGCGGAGACCCACCACCAGGTCGCCGGGGCGCGGGAGTCGGCGGCGGAGTGGGCGCGGATGAGCGACGAGCTGCAGGCGGCGGTGAGCCGCTTCACCTTCTGAGCGGCCCCGTCCTCCCCATGGTCCCGGGCCGATCGCCGTCGACGTCGTGGCCGCCCCGGCAGCGGGCTGCCGGGGGCCGCCCCCTTCGAGGGATCCGAGACCGCCCGGTTCAGCCCCTCGTTCCAGAACCGGTGGCGCACTGCCGATCACCACGACGAGCGGCACCGTCAGTGCCCTGACCCCAGGAGAGACCTCGATGCACCCCGTCCCGCCGCACGCCCCGGACACCGGAACCGCTCGGGGAGGAGTCGCGGCAGTTCTGGGCCGGGTCGGCCTGCGCGGGCGCCTGCTCGTCGCCATCCTCCTGGTCGCGCTGACCACCCTGACCGCCGGCGGGTTCGGGCTCAGCCGGATGGCCGAGCTGCGCGACCAGGCGGTCGGCGTGGCCGACCGCGGCGCGATCCCGCTGGACGGGCTGCGCACCCTGCAGTCGGACTGGTGGCAGTACCAGGCCTACTCGGCCCGCGCGGCGCTCCCCAGCTTCTCCGCAGACCAGACCACGGCCCTGCAGGAGCAGTCGGCGACCGCCCTGGCGACCCTGGAGGAGCAGCTCGTGGCGGTCGGTGAGATGCCGCTGCCGGACGAGGCCCGGGCGGCGCACACGGAGATCGTCGCCGCGATCGCCGACTACAAGGCGGCGCTGGCAGAGCTGGCCCAGGGGGCCGACTTCGCGGCGTCGCTGACCCGGATGGGCCAGGACGAGACCGCCGTCACCGACAACCTGGTGACGGCGACCGGCGCAGCCCTGTCCAACGCGGTCCAGATCGTGGAGCAGGCGAAGGACGCCTACACCACGGCGCGGAACCTCACGATCGTCATCGTGCTGACCGGACTGGCCGCCGCCGTGGTGCTGGCGCTGCTGATCGTCCGATCGGTGACCAAGCCGGTGCAGCGTCTGCACGACGTCCTCGACTCCGTGGCCGACGGTGACCTCAGCGTCCGGGTGGGTGAGACCGGCGGTGCCGAGATCGGTGAGGTGGCGCGGTCGCTGGACCGGACGCTGGACGCCCTGGGTGGCGTGCTCACCCTGGTGAGCGACTCGGCGGGCCGGCTGTCCGCCGCCTCGCACCAGCTGACCGCGGGCGCTGCGGGGATGGCGGCCAACGCGGCGACCGCGGCGGACCAGGCCGATCGGGTGGTGGCCTCGGCCGGTGAGGTGGCCTTCAGCGTGGACACGGTGGCGACGGGGTCGCAGCAGATGGAGGCGGCGATCCGGGAGATCTCGCAGAACGCCAGCGAGGCGTCGCGGGTGGCCGGGCAGGCGGTGAGCGTCGCGGAGAACACGACGCGCACGGTGGGGAAGCTGGGTGACTCCTCGCAGGAGATCGCCACGGTGGTGAAGCTGATCAACGGGATCGCGGAGCAGACGAACCTGCTGGCGCTGAACGCCACGATCGAGGCGGCGCGGGCCGGTGAGGCGGGGAAGGGCTTCGCGGTGGTGGCCAGCGAGGTGAAGGAGCTGGCGCAGGAGACGGCGCGGGCGACGGAGGACATCGGGCGGCGGGTGGAGGCGATCCAGGCCGACACGGCCGGTGCGGTGTCGGCGATCGGTGAGATCAGCACCGTGATCGGCCAGATCAACGACTTCCAGGCCACGATCGCCGCGGCGGTGGAGGAGCAGACGGCCACCACGAACGAGATGAACCGCAACGTCGGCGAGGCCGCGGGCAGCTCGCGCAGCATCGCCGAGGCGATCTCCGGTCTGGCCGCCGGCGCCCAGCAGACGAACGGGCGGGTGGCCGAGGCGCAGCAGTCGGCCGCGGAGCTGTCCCGGATGAGCGAGGAGCTCCAGCAGGCGGTGAGCCGCTTCACCGTCTGAGGAGGGATCCCCTTGCTCGGGCGGGGTCCGGGTCGGGGAACGCAGCGACGGGCCCCGGCGCAGTGCGCCGGGGTCCGTCGTCGTCGTGCGCCACCCCACGGGGTGCGCGGAGGTCAAGTCGGGGAGGTGGGCTGCCGATGTCTGCGGGGAGCGCCGGTCCGGAACCGGCCGTCCACCTCGAACCCGTGCTCGCCCGGAGGCCTGTCATGCCCGCTTCACCGTCCTCGGCCGCCGGCGCCGCGCCGGCGCCGAACGAGTACGCCAGCCTGATCGCGGCGCTCGACCGCGCCCAGGCGGTCATCGAGTTCGACCTCAGCGGGCACGTGGTGCACGCCAACCGCAACTTCCTCGACGTCATGGGCTACGAGCTGGACGAGATCGTCGGTCAGCACCACCGGGTGTTCTGCGACCCGGCCTACACCCAGACCCCCGAGTACGAGGCCTTCTGGACCGATCTGGCCCAGGGCGCCTTCAACAGCGGTGAGTTCCGCCGGCTGGCCAAGGGCGGGCGCGAGGTGTGGCTGCAGGCCATCTACAACCCGGTGCTCAACGAGGCCGGGGTGCCGGTCAAGGTGGTCAAGTTCGCCTCCGACGTCACGATGGCCAAGCAGGTCAGCGCCGAGTACCAGGGCAAGGTGGCGGCGATCGACCGCGCCCAGGCCGTCGTCGAGTTCGACCTGCACGGCAACGTCCTCACGGCCAACCAGAACTTCCTGGAGGTCATGGGCTACGAGCTCGACGAGGTCGTCGGCCAGCCCCACCGGGTGTTCGTCGACCCGGTCTACGCCGACAGTGCCGCGTACTCGCAGTTCTGGACGGCGCTCGGCCGCGGCCGCTTCGCCTCCGGGCTCTACAAGCGGCTGACCAAGAACGGGCGGTGGGTGTGGTTGCAGGCCACCTACAACCCGGTGCTGGACGCCGCCGGCCGCCCGTTCAAGGTGGTCAAGTTCGCCTCCGACGTCACCGAGGCCCGGGCGATCAGCGCCGAGTACCGCGGGAAGGTGGCGGCCATCGAGCGCGCCCAGGCGGTGATCGAGTTCGACCTGGAGGGCAAGGTGCTCACCGCGAACCGCAACTTCCTGGCCGTCATGGGCTACGAGCTCGACGAGGTCGTCGGCAAGCACCACCGGATGTTCTGCACCCCGGAGTACACCGTCACCGAGGCCTACACGCAGTTCTGGGAGCGGCTGGCCGGCGGGGAGTACCAGGCCGGTGAGTTCCGGCGGGTCGCCAAGCACCACCGCGACGTGTGGATCCAGGCGACCTACAACCCGATCCTGGACGACGACGGCAAGCCCTTCAAGGTCGTGGAGTTCGCCGTCGACGTGACCGCGACCAAGCTGCGCGCGGTGGACGTCGAGGCACGGGTCAACGCCGTCGACCGCGCGCAGGCGGTCGTCGAGTTCGACCTCGACGGCATCGTGCTCACCGCGAACGAGAACTTCCTGCGCACGATGGGCTACACGCTGCGCGAGGTCACCGGCCAGGACCACAGCATGTTCTGCGACGACGCCTACCGGGTCTCCGACGAGTACCGCGACTTCTGGCTCCGGCTGGCCAAGGGCGAGGTGATCGCCGGCCGGTTCCACCGCACGGGCAAGTTCGGCCGGGACGTGTTCCTCCAGGCCACCTACAACCCGGTGCTCGACCTGCACGGCGTCCCGGTCCGGGTGGTCACCTACGCCTACGACGTCACCGCGGCCGTGGTGCAGGAGCGCCGGGTCACCGAGGGGACGAAGGACATGACGGCCACGGTGCGCAACCTGGCCGACTCCATCGAGGAGATCTCCCGCAGCTCCACCGCCGCGACCGACCTCGCCGAGCGCACCCACACCGACGCCGAGCAGGGGGTCGAGGCGCTGCGCGCCTCCCTGGAGGCGATCGGGCTCATCCAGCGGTCGTCGGTGTCGATCTCGGAGATCGTCCGGGTGATGGGCGAGATCGCCAACCAGACCAACCTGCTCGCCTTCAACGCCTCCATCGAGGCGGCCCGGGCCGGTGAGCACGGCGTCGGCTTCTCCATCGTCGCCGGCGAGGTGCGCCGGCTGGCCGAGCGCTCCTTCGACGCCGCCCAGCAGATCGGCAAGCTGATCGAGGAGTCCGCCGAGCGCGTGGACCAGGGTTCGACGGTCTCCAAGCGGGCCGAGGAGGCCTTCCAGCGGATCGTGACCAGCGTCGGGCAGACCAACGAGGTGATCCGGTCCATCTACGCGGCCACCGGCCGGCAGCAGGCCGCCTCGCAGGAGGTCGACGTGCTCATCGCCCGGCTGACCGGCGCCGACCCGGTCCGCTGAGCCGGCCGTGACCCTGACCGGGACCGGCCCGGCGGACGCCGCGGCCGAGGACGTGTACGGCACGATCCGGCTCTCCGGCATGGACGTCGCCGTGCCGCTGGCGGTGCTGCGCGAGGTCGTGCCGTGCCCGGTCGAGCTGGCCGGGCTGCCGACGTCGGCGGTCGGGCTGCTCGGCGCGATGGACCTGCGGGCGACCGTGCTGCCGGTCGTCGACCTGCGGCTGGTGCTCGGCCGCCCGGCGGAGCGGCACCCGGACCAGGTCGTGGTGGTGGTGGCCCGGGCCGGTCAGGCGCTCGGGCTGCTGGCCGACGAGATCTGCGGGGTCACCCGGGTGCCGGCGTCCGCGCTGCTCCCGATGCGGGTGGAGTCCGGCGAGCTGCTGTTCTCGCACACCTTCCGGCACCCGGAGACCGGGCGGGCCACCAGCGTGCTGGACGCCGACGCCGTCGTGCGGCGTCCCGGCCTGCCCACCGTCGCCGACGTCACCCGCGCCGCGGCAGCCGAGGCGGTCGGCGCCGTGCCGGGGGCCGCCGGCGGGGCCGCGCGGGCCGGTGCCGTCCGGTCGATGACCCTGCTGCGGTGCGGGCCGCACGTGCTGGCCCTCGACGTCACGCAGGTGCACACCACGATGCCCTCACCGGCCCCGCGCACCTCCGTGCTGTCCGGTCCGCTGTGCCCGGGCGTGACGGGGTTCGCCGGGCAGGACGTCGCCGTCGTCGACCTGCTGGCGCTGCTCGGGCTGGGCGCCCTGGACGCGCAGCGGGCCGAGGCCGGCGTGGTGCTCGACACCGGCGGTGCGCACGTCGTCCTGGCGGTGGACACCCTGCTGGCGCTGACCAGGATCGCCGACGCCGACGTGCTGCCGGTGCCGTCCTTCGCCGTCCCCCGCCCGGAGCTGCTGCGGGGCATGGCCGAGGTCGACGGCCGGAGCTGCCTGGTGCTGGACGGGGCCGCGCTGCTGGCCGACGCCCGGGTGCGCAGCCTGGCCGCGATGGGCACCCCGGTCGGTGGCGACGACGGCACCGGCGGCCGCCCGGGGGCGGCCGTGGCGGCGGCAGTGGCCGCCGGCGCCCCGCCCTACCTGGTCTTCTCCATCGGGATGGACGTCACCACCCCGCTGGAGGAGGTGGCCGAGATCGTCCCCTGCCCGGCGGAGGTCACCCCCACGTCGTCGAGACCGGGGCTGCGGGGGGTCGTCGTCCACCGCAGTGCCGCCGTGCCGATCCTCTGCCTGGCCACGCTCATCGGCCTGCCCAGCCGGCCGCTGACCGCGGCGACGTGCCTGCTGGTGGTGGAGGTCGACGGCGAGCCCGTGGCGTTCTCCGTCGACGCGCTGCGCAGCATCGACCCGCTCACCTGGAGCGACCCGGAGCAGGTCCGCGACCGCGGGGCCGAGCAGCTGGACCGGGTGCTGCAGACCTCGCCGCTGGTCCAGGTCGGCGGTGGTACCCGGCTGCTGCCACGCCTGGACCTGCAGCGGGTGGTCCGGCTGTTCCGCGGCCCGGCCGCCGTTCCGGCACCGCGGTCGGGGCGGTCGGCGGAGCTGGTCCCCGGCTGAGGCCGCCGGCCGGGGGACGGTGCTCCCGGCCGGTGACCGGAGGTCAGGTGCCGGCGAGCACCGCTGCTGCCGCGGCCCGGATGGTGATCGAGCCGGCCAGGCCGAGCACGGCACCGGCGGTGGCGGGCCCGGTCGAGGTGCCCTGCTCCCGACCCCCGAGGCCGAGGATCACCTGGCCGGGGGGGGCGCCCCGTCCAGTCACAGGTACTGACCCCCTCCGGGGCGCGCATCCGGGCTCGTCGCACCGCCGGGCAGCGCCTTGTGCCGCATCTCCTCCAGCTGCGCGCGGGCGGCCATCTGCTGGGCGAACAGCGCGGTCTGGATGCCGTGGAAGACCCCCTCCAGCCAGCCCACCAGCTGGGCCTGGGCGATCCGGAGCTCGGCGTCCGAGGGCGTCTCGTCCTCGTTGAACGGCAGCGAGATCCGCGCCAGCTCCTCGCGCAGCTCGGGCGCCAGGCCCTGCTCGAGCTCGCGGATCGAGGAGGCGTGGATGTCGCGCAGCCGGTTGCGGCTGGCGTCGTCCAGGGGCGCGGCGCGCACCTCCTCGAGCAGCTGCTTGATCATCGTGCCGATCCGCATGACCTTGGCCGGCTGCTCGACCAGGTCACCGATGCCGCCCGTGCCGTCGCCGTCGCCGTCGTCGTCGTAGGGGAGGGCGGCCGCCCCGACCGGCTGGCCGTCGGGCCCCACGACGAGGACCTGCTGCGCCCGGGGGTCACCGCTGCCTGGTGCTGTCATGCCCCCCATCCTGCCCCGGGCCCGGACGGACACGCCGCGGTGCCCGGGGAGGGCGCCGGCCGAACTACGCTCCCGGCATGGCGTCGGGGGAGGGCCGGCTGGACGTGGCCCGGGTCCGGGGGCTGTTCCCGGGTCTGTCCGACGGCCTGGTGCACGCCGACGGGCCCGGTGGCTCGCTGGTGCCCGAGAGCGTCGTGCGCGCGGTCTCCCAGGCCATGCGGGTGCCGATCGCCGACCGCGGTGGGGTGTTCGCCCCCTCCGCGCGGGCCGAGCAGCTGGTCTCCGGCGCCCGCGCGGCGATCGCGGACCTCGTCGGGGGGCTGCCGGCCGGCGTCGTCCTGGGGCCCAACATGACCACGCTGACCTACGCGGTGGCCCGGGCGCTGGCCAAGCACTGGCGGCGCGGCGACGAGATCGTGGTCAGCCGGCTCGACCACGACGCCAACATCCGCCCGTGGCTGCAGATCGCCGCGGAGTTCGACCTGGTCGTGCGGTGGGCCGAGGTCGACATCGAGACCGGTGAGCTGCCGGACTGGCAGTACGACGAGCTGCTCACCGGCCGCACCCGGCTGGTCGCCGTGACCGCGGCCAGCAACGCCATCGGCACCTGCCCGGACGTCGCCGCGATCGCGCTGCGCGCCCACCGGGTCGGGGCGCTGGTGTTCCTCGACGGCACGCACGCCGCCCCGCACGCCCTGCTGGACGTCGACGTCCTGGGCGCGGACTTCGTGGCGCTGTCGGCCTACAAGTGGGGCGGCCCGCACGTGGGCGCGGTGGTCGCCCACCCCGGTCTGCTCGAGGAGCTGCGGCCGGACAAGCTGGCGCCCGCACCCGACCGGGTGCCCGACCGGTTCGAGCTGGGCGCCCCGCCCTACGAGCTCTACGCCGGGGTCGCCGCCTCCGTCGACCACCTGGCCGGCCTCTGCCCGGAGGCCGGGGGCACCCGGCGCGAGCGGCTGGCCACCTCGATGACCGCGGTCAGCCGGTACGAGAGCGCGCTGTTCGACCGGCTGGACCGCGGGCTGCGCTCGATGGGGCACGTGCAGGTGCTCGGGGAGCCCCGCTACGCCACGCCCACGCTGTCGTTCACCGTGTCCGGGGTGCGCCCGCGGGCGGTGGCCGTGGAGCTCGCCCGCCGCGGCGTCTGCGCCTGGGACGGCGACTTCTACTGCCGCGAGCTCTTCGACGCGATCGGGGTCAACGAGTCCGGCGGGGCCGTGCGGCTGGGCCTGATGCACTACAACACCGCCGAGGAGGTCGAGCACCTGCTCGACACCGTCTCCGCGTTGCGGTGATGGAGTCCCAGGGCCTCATTTTCCGCGCCCTGGGACTCCATCAGCTCGGCAGCAGCAGGACCTTGCCGATGTGGGTGCTGGACTCCAGCAGGGCGTGCGCCTCGCCGGCGCGGGACATCGGCAGCCGGCGGTCGACGATCGGCCGGACGACGCCGCGCTCGACGTCGGGCCACACGTCGCGCCGGACCGCGGCCACGATCTCGGCCTTGCCCCCCGGCCCGGTCGCCGGACGGGACCGCAGCGCGGTGGCCGCCACGCTGCCCCGTTTGGAGAGCAGCGTGGCCAGGTCCAGCTCGGCCCGCGCGCCGCCCTGCATGCCGATCACCACCAGCCGCCCGCCGTCGGCGAGGACGTCGACGTTGCGGGCCAGGTAGGCCGCGCCCATGTTGTCCAGGACGACGTCCGCGCCGTGCCCGCCGGTCGCCGTCCGGACCGCCTCGACGAAGTCCTCGTCCCGGTAGGCCACGGTGATGTCGGCACCCAGCTCGCGGCAGGACGCGAGCTTCTCCGGGCTGCCGGCGGTGACCGCGACCCGGGCGCCGGCGCGGACGGCCAGCTGGATCGCCATCGTGCCGATGCCGCTGGAGCCGCCGTGCACCAGGAACACCTCGCCGGCACGCAGACCCGCCAGCATGAACACGTTCGACCAGACGGTGCAGACCACCTCGGGCAGCGCCGCGGCGGTGGCCAGCTCGACCCCGGCCGGGCGGGGGAGCAGCTGACCGGCCGGGACGGCGACCCGCTCGGCGTACCCGCCGCCGGACAGCAGCGCGCACACCTCGTCGCCGACCGCCCAGCCGGGGACGTCGGCGCCGACCTCGCTGATGACGCCGCTGCACTCCAGGCCCAGGACCTCGGAGGCACCCGGCGGCGGCGGGTACTTCCCCTGCCGCTGCATCAGGTCGGCCCGGTTGACCGCCGCGGCGGTGACGTCGACGACCACCTCGCCGGGGCCGCAGACCGGGTCGGGGACCTCGCCCCAGCCGAGCACCTCGGGGCCGCCGGGCTCGGTGATCGTGACAGCGCGCATGCCCCGACCCTAGGAGCCCCCGGTCCTCCCGGCAGCCCGGGTGGCCCCGTCCGGAGGCTCGCGCCGGGCGCGCGAGGGGCGCGTCAGCAGCCGAGGGCGGTGCGCAGCTCGCCCGCCAGCTCGGCGACCGCCTGGGGTGCGGATCGGCACAGCCGCGGGAAGCCGAGGTAGCCGTGCGGCATGCCGACGTACTCGGTGAGCCGCACCGGGACGCCGGCGGCCCGCAGCACCTCGGCGTAGCGCCGGCCGTCGTCGCGCAGCGGGTCGTGCTCGGCGACCTGCACCAGCGCCGGGGGCAGCCCGGAGTGGTCGGCGGCCAGCAGCGGCGAGGCGTACGGCTCGACCGGGTCCGCGCCGCCCAGGTAGTGGGCGCGGAAGGCCAGCATGTCGGCCCGGGTGAGGATCGGGGCGTCGGCGTTCTCCGCGATCGACGGGCTGGCCATCGTCAGGTCGGTCGCCGGGTAGAGCAGCCCCTGGAACGCGATCGCCGGGCCGCCGCGGTCACGCGCCATCAGGCTGACCACCGCCGCCAGGTTGCCGCCGGCGCTGTCGCCCATCACCGCGATCCGGTCGGCGTCGGCCCCGAGCTCGGCGGCCCGCGCCGCGAGGTCGGCGGTCGCGGCGAAGCAGTCCTCGGCCGCGGCCGGCCAGCGGTGCGCCGGGGCCAGCCGGTAGTCGACCGAGACGACGACGGCGCGCGCCTGCGCGGCCACGGTGCTGCACAGCCAGTCCGACTGGTCCAGCGAGCCGAGGACCCAGCCGCCACCGTGGAACGCCACGACCAGCGGCAGCGGACCGGTGGTACCGGTGGGCCGGTAGGTGCGCACCCGCAGCGGGCCGGCCTGCCCCGCCGCCGTCCCGTCGGTGACGGTGACGCCGCGGGCGACCGCGCCGACGAGCAGGTCGGTGACCGGGTTGTGCCCGGTCGAGCGCCCGCCCATGGTGGTCAGCCGCTCCTCGGAGAACCGGGTGACCGATGCCAACCGCAGCAGCCGGCCGAACAGCTGCACCCGTGCGTCCAGCCTGGTCATGTGCGAGATCGTGCCAGCGGAGGCACGGTCCGGCGCGTCGGCGCGGTCAGGCCAGGCCGCGGGTGGTGCGCACCGGCGGGCGGTCGCCGCGGATCGAGGCGACCATGTCCAGCGTCTGCCGGGTCGCGGCCACGTCGTGCGCGCGGAACACCCGGGCGCCCAGCCACGCGCTGACCGCGGTCGCGGCCAGCGTGCCGGTCAGCCGGCCGCCGACCGGGACGTCCAGGGTCTCGCCGACGAAGTCCTTGTTCGACAGCGCCACCAGCACCGGCCAGCCCGTCGCGACCAGCTCGTCCAACCGCCGGGTGGCCTCCAGCGAGTGCCGGGTGTTCTTGCCGAAGTCGTGCCCGGGGTCGACCAGCACCCGCTCCAGGGCGACCCCCGCCGCGACCGCGGCCTCGGCCAGCGCCGTCGTCCGGTGCACGACGTCGGCCACCACGTCGTCGTAGGTGACCCGGTGCGGCCGGGTGCGCGGCGGCAGCCCGCCGGCGTGGGTGCACACGATGCCGGCACCGGCCGCTGCTGCGACCACCGCCAGCGTGGGGTCGACCCCGCCCCAGGCGTCGTTGACGACGTCGGCGCCGGCGGCCAGCGCCTCGCGGGCCACCTCGGCGCGGTAGGTGTCGATGGAGATCGGCAGCGCGGGGTGGGCGGCCCGGATCCGGGCGACCAGGTCGACGGTGCGGCGGATCTCCTCGGCCGGGTCGACCTCCGCGCCCGGTGCGGCCCTCACCCCACCGACGTCGACCATGTCGGCGCCCTCGACGACCACCTGGTCGACCCGGGCCAGGGCGGCATCGAGCCCGAAGGTGGCGCCGCGGTCGTAGAAGGAGTCGGGGGTGCGGTTGACGATGGCCATCACGACCAGCCCGCCGTCGGGGACGTCGAGGGAGCCGATGCGCAGCACGACGTCACCCAACCACGCCATGATCTGCCCCATGACCGAGTTCCCCGCTGCGCCCGACCGCGTCGACCCGCCCTACCGCGACGGCGAGCGGGCAGCGGTGCAGGCCTGGCTGGAGTTCCACCGGGCCACGCTGCTGACCAAGTGCGCCGGCCTGACCCCCGAGCAGCTGGGGGAGCGGTCGGTACCGCCGTCCGGGTTGAGCCTGCGCGGGCTGGTGCGGCACATGACCGAGGTCGAGCTGGGGTGGTTCGCCGCCGTGCTGGCCGCAGAGGCCGTCGACTGGCCCTACTCGCAGGACGACGGGAGCGACTTCGACGGGGTGGGCCGCGACCCCGACGAGCCGGACACGGCCACCGCCGTCGCCCGCGAGCTCGCCGCGTTCACCGCCGCCGTCGAGCGCAGCCGCGCGCTGGCCGCCCGGCACGACTCGCTCGACGACCTGGGCGCCGGCCTCCGCCGCGGCGAGCGGGTGTCGCTGCGCTGGGTGTTCCTGCACATGATCGAGGAGTACGCCCGGCACAACGGCCACGCCGACCTGCTCCGCGAGCGCATCGACGGCGCCACCGGCGACTGACGGTCCGGCCTTTGATCAGGTGACCTGGTCAAAGGCCCTCCTACCGCACCAACGTTGCTGCAGGAGGACGGCTTTTGGTCAGGTCACCTGATCGAAAACCGCCCCCCTCCGATCAGCGGACGGCGCCCCAGGGGAGGACGGCGTGCACGCCGACCACCTCGTTCACCACCTGGGTGACCCGCAGGTCGACGACCACGCTGGCCAGCGCCAGGGCGTCGGAGCGGCCGATGCCGTGCACCGCGGCCATGACGTCGAGCATCGCGTCCAGCGCGATCGCCATCGCCTCGTCCAGGTCGTCGGCCACGCCCATGGTCACCCAGCCGGCCGGCGTCCGGGCCACAGGGGTGCGCACCGGGGCACCGAAGAGGTCCGGCAGCACGTCCAGGGTCAGGTCGACGTGCTCCATCGGGCACTCGATCGCCGTCCCGGCCACCTCGCCGTCGCCCTGCGCGGCGTGCCCGTCGCCGACCGACAGCAGCCCGCCGGGCACCGTCACCGGCAGGTACAGGGTGGAGCCCGCGACCAGCTCGCGGCAGTCGATGTTGCCGCCGTGCCAGTACGGCGGGATGGTCGAGTGCCGGCCCGGCTCGGCCGGTGGCACGCCCATCACGCCGAGGAACGGCCGCAGCGCGACCGAGTGCCCGGCGTGGTTGCGGCCGGTGCCGGCGGTGGCGTCGAGCGTCCAGCGGTGCACCTTGGGGTCGGCGGTCACCCCGAGCCGCTCGTTGAGCGCCGTGGACCGCAGCCCCACGTAGGTGGTGCCGAACGCCCCGGGGACGACGTCGTCGATCCGGACGGCGAGCACCTGGCCGACCGCTGCGCCGGCGACCGCGACCGGGCCGGTGAGCGCGTGCCCGGCCGCCGGGTCGTGCGCCGGGTGCCGGGGGCGGACGGCGAGGCCCGCGGTGGTGTCCGGGCCGGTGTAGGGGCCGGTGGACCAGCCGGAGTCCAGCGTGCCGATGCGCACCGTCGTCCCGGGGTCGACGGTCAGCGCCGGCGGGAGCGAGGGGTCCCAGTGGCCGTGCAGGGTGCGCTCGTCGGGCAGCAGGACGTGGCTGGGCTCCATGGCCTCCATCCTGACGGAGCGACCTGGCGCCGGGAACGGCGGCGGATGCACCCCACCACGCACGACGCCCCCGCCCGCACGCCGACGGTGAGGTC
>Ga0210040_10000191_pt1 | contig 111722 bp, 66 predicted proteins | sample CryGeyCG12114_NA_FD_185462 | JGI IMG/M metagenome (GOLD analysis project Ga0210040, IMG submission 185462) | Groundwater microbial communities from aquifer - Crystal Geyser CG19_WC_8/21/14_NA (SPAdes) (version 2) | ecosystem: Environmental > Aquatic > Deep subsurface > Groundwater | place...
GAATGTGATAAACAACTCTACAACGAGTTTGTTTTACTGTTCCATAATTCTGTTTATCACATTCTAAAAACTTGCCATACGTCAAAAAATTTGTGGATCACTGACAATTTTGCAGGTTTTAAGTTTTGCTCGTTAAGAGTGAGTCTGGCTAAAAGCCAGTGGGCCCGGCTAGTACCAATTAATCAGGCAGTAGGATTGATTAACAAGTAAAGTAAGCCTTTAACTGGACGGAATTTGCATTTAGTACACAAATCAAACGCCGCAGTGCAAAAAAAAAATAAGTCTCCATGTACAGACGCTCATGCTACAGATGTACAGTTAACCTGATCAGGTGGCTTTTTGTTCTCGGTCAGACAGTCAGAAACATTAAAATTGAATTGACTCACTCTGAGCAAAAAAACAATGGATTTACGCCATTCACATAACAGGAATAAGATACAGTCTTAGGGATAACCCACATTTTGAGAGATGTCTGTCAGTGAGTCATCCAATGGTAACTTGTGTGACCACGCCATTAAGTAAAAACAAGGCAGATAAAATTGAATCAGATTAATAGAAGAACAACACTGATATTACGGACAGATTTTAGGTAAATATACTAAAAAATTAACACGTACATATGTATGCATATACGTGTAAGCTCTTACTACTTTTGCAATATCTTCTTTGCTTTCCCCACAGAATTGTGCTCATTTGCTCACGTATACACCTTTTCTCTAGATGATAAAGCCGAATAAATGACGAACGAATACAGAACTACAGATTTAGTTCTTGAATAACATTATTCATGGAAATGTTTTCGTTCCTAAATTTAAATTTACATGGGTGACTGACTCTATAAGTCAAAGTTTTGCAAAGAGTTTTCATTTGTATCACTACTTTCCATTACCAACTATTTCGAAGCTTTTCTTTTACGGTTTTACATATGAAAAGGGACGCGGTGGAAATATTTATATGCGTTTATTCTGAAAAATCTCAGTCAGTTCTATAATAATAATGTTGTTTGTACAGCAACAGCCTAAAACTATTTAGTTTGTACAAAATATTATAAGCATGCATGCATAGGAATAAGTAGGAATTCGTTTTCCGCGTCAACTTGTAATGAATAATACGAGATTACTTCTAGTTCTAGTAAATATAAGCTAAAGGTATAAGCGAATTTCATGATACTACAAATAGTCATCTTCTCCCACGGCAGTCATCCTCGTAAGGTTTCCATCTATTTTCGCTTCCAAGACATTCAACCAGAATAATTTATACATAGATAATTCAAATCATATACTTGAAATTCTTTAACGAGATTTTACTCATCAGATACCTTCTCCAACAAAAAATGAAGCTACTCTACAGCAGCAGCAGTAACCTGGTAGTAATTTGACAGAAGTGTCGTAAATCCTAAGCACTCATAAAAAAATCATTTATTTACACCTTCCAAAATGCTAGTTTTTTACACAAGAGTGTGCACCTCGAATCCTTTATTTTGACTCCTGGTATTTTTCGCATAGCATGCAATTTTAAAATACTAGGTATTGTATAACCAACATAATATACCCCAATCGTAATATACGGTATCTCTTGAGAAGGTATCTCAATTTATGATATGCATTTTCATGGGAAATGAAGTCAATGCTGAAAAATCTAAAGGCACTTATTTTGCTTCTCAATAACTCTTCTATTGGTAATGGTATGGCAATGGTCCAGGTATTCCGAATTTTGAAGAACTTATTTAATTTCGGGTACATAAGTTATGAGACTGCAGATCTTATCCCAACTGTTTTTTATGCACGCGAATCAGATTTACGTAATTTTACCAGTGGAAAGTTCAGCGTTTTAATATCATGTTAATGCTTTATTAATGGTTTTGACAACGTGACTTTGTTGCTTGGTCATATATTATGGAGACCGACACATTGTGAGTCACTTGAGCAAATGAACACAATTTTGTGAGAAAAGCAATGAAGATGACATCGATATTTAATGATTTTAATGGATTAGTTTCTTTAATATTTATTTCCTTTCAACACATAAAAATATAAGGCACTATGTCGACTCGAAATTATCGAGCGAGCTAAAGCCTTGGTCAACTCGGCTCGGTTAGGCCTCGAGCTGGGAAAATGCGTGGTCAACTCGACTCGAACTCGAGATCGTTGAGAGCTCTAAATCAGATCAGTAAGTAGAAGTTGAAAGTCTTCTCTGATTGGCTGGGAGTTTTACGCACGTAGAAATGTACGACTTTACACGGCATCGGGTGTACCCTTAGTGTGTTCATTTGATAAAACAGTATGGATGTGCGCATAAACATATCATAATAATGCATTATATATGACGAGCATATTAGAGTTGACACATTTGATTTGACATTCAGACTTTTAGAATCACAAAGTAAATAAGATGATTAAAGTAAGCACGTCATACGTATCTACTCACAAGGCCTGTAAAGCTGTATCACTTTTGTACACGGAGAAAACTATGGCGCATGGTATTAGGAAATAAAGTCACTCCCAGTGATTACCAAATGGACTTTGATTCTGGGTAAAAAAAAATTAATCAAAGTGGTTCTCGTAACTGTAACTATGGCTTGTACCTATTCATCGTGCAAATAAAAAAATATAATGAAAATAAACTTGTCCTAATCAGAAACTTTATATTTTGTAATTAATTTTCAGTACTTAACAGCCTCATCTAATTGGATCACGCGTGAGTAGGTAGATATGGTAGGTAATCATCATGAGCTAAATAGCATCCAAAATAGATTAGAGGATTCCCTCATACATATGGTTCAAAAGTCATGGAGTAAATTAGTCTCTTATTGATTAAACATATTTGGTACATACTAATATTTCAATTCGTACTCTAATAAAGTTATGCTGGAAGGTGTAAGACCGTGTCTTACGTAAAAAAACAAGCGAAATGATTGGCCATTGATATATTGTTATTATTATTGACAACTAGCATATCATAATAATGCGTTTACTCAATAGATAATGCATCAAATAGGAACTAATACAAAAAACTGAACCTTTTGGTATCCTGTTTGACACCGTTTTAGTACTTTATGCACATCTGTTATAACGATAGTAGAAGCTTTAGTTCCTTGATTGGCTCTATATGGAATATGAAAGGGGGCTTATTCTAATCTAACACAGTTCTAGATTAATCAAAGTGTGCACATGAAGTGTCAAACATTGTTATACTATTTATCTTAATGTCAATACGATTGAATTAACCCATGCATGAAGATAGATACGAATAAGCATTAGTATGCAGTATGTAGTATTACGTACTGCATATATCTTTAATCAATCTAAGCAAATTATGAATTTTGAACCAGAATAGATGAGTGTTAACAAAAACTAATGTAATGTGTAATGTTCAAGCTTAGTTAGTGATGACACGCTTGTGCTTGTGTGGAAACTTCAAACTTAAATCAATCCCATTACAAGGACATAAAAAGTTATTTTCTGGTAACTATGTTTGTGTGATGAGACAAAAGAGTTGCCAAACTGACCTTTCAAACAAACATATAAGTTATTTAACTATGTCCATATAACTAACTCCTTGACTGACTCAGAATGTAATGCACATCCCAACAATAAAGAAAACTGTATTGCTTAAAATTATGCGCATCACGTCAATATAAAACATTGCTGTATTAGTATTTAATTAAGTTACTAGTGGATTCATTCCAGTTAGTTACCAACAACAGTTTCCTTAAAACCTATTTTTCAAAAGCACTGAGCAAAATGGGTTTATCATTGACAATTTAATGCCAAAAAATTTAAACCACTAACCAAACCACACAACTTTCCATCATTCATTCACTTTTGTAATCTGCAAGTTGCCCCGAAAAGTAGAAAAATTATCCAGAACTTGAAGTGTGTAATCTCTAGGTAAACCAAACATTATTAGCCAAGTGAAACCTCGACTCTGCAAAAGTTTGCATCATTCCAATGAGCAGACATGCAAACGTTTCCATTCAAACTGGCAGGGAATGCAATATTCATCAGGATTGCACAAGAGAGTGGAACTGACCATTGGCAAACGTAGAGAGTGTCATCAGCTGTTGTAGCTAGAAAAAACGCACTTTAACAAATACATAAAAAATTGTACAGCGTTGGTTATTTTACACACTTCACAATGCATATAACATACACACTACTATTGGCAAGACATTATCTGTGTGTGTGTGTGAAGGAGCTGTATGTTTGACTTCCCTAGTAAATACACATGACATTGGATAGATAACTCCTGTCCGTGAGTATGCGAAAACGTCATAATCTTTGGCAACCAGTAATTAATCAACAAATCTGAGTATTCCCTTTCATTGATCTGTACCGAAAAACGTTTGGCTTCGTTTTCCAGTCAATGCTCTATGAAAACCAGTTGCATAGGATACTCTTACTGGTTTTTGTCAAGTAACCCTGATAAAATTCCCACTTGAGAAAATGTGTGCAAACTTGTGCTAACAGGTGTGATGAAATATGGTGTATACTACGTTCCAGCTCCATATTTAACATGCATCTGATGATCTAATAATAATGGTAGAAACCAATAGGGACAAGATCCCATGATGACGCCACATTAATAAACTGATGGACAATAATAACTATCGCTCACTCACAACTGCAGTAGCGGAACCGACTGGAAAACGTGGGAGCATTGCTAAAATCCACTCATTAAGTTAGTTTGTGTAGCAGTAGCCAGTATATAAGTAGAGGGTTGGGACTATCTACACTCTTATTCAGCAACAGGCGCTCAACAAGTGAGCAGTAGTGTATTCAACTCAAGATAAATTCGATTAAAATCTAGCTGGACTAACTTACTGAAAGTAACAGTCGCAGATATCTGCCGATACTATTAATTAATATATATCAAGAGTTCGAGTTTACACTTATTGTGAAAAATCTCCTGATCTGTTAGAAAAATTTCAGTTGGGGCATTGTGATATTTTGTTAGCATTCATTGCTGCGGTTTTATTATTAACTAAATTAGCATTAGCTAAGGAAGTGGTGAAGACATAAAACTTTGTTTGCAGTTGTCCTATTTTGTGAAACCACATTCTAGGTTGAATTATACAAATTGTTGTCCGTCTCCACACTTGCCCATACATTCTGTCAATTTGGCTATTTTCCTGGAAGACAAGATGATGAGCAAAATATTGGCAACTTTATGGATCCTCATGATTGCTGCTGCTTTTGTGACGGCAAGGCCAGCTTCTTTGTAAGTTAACACAGATTCAATTATTGGGCATTAATAATTAAAAGCAATATGCAAGCTCTACTCCACAGCATCAAGTCGTTTCCTATATGCAAGCTCACCGTAACATAATGGTAAAAAATTGGTGTTCTAAGAATCGCCTGAAAAGAGAAGAAATTTCACTTGATTTACTCTCACTTAATAAATTCTTACTGCAACATAGGGTCTCATGTGAAAAACACTTCTAGTTAAATAAGTGTCAAAGCGTGTAATTACTTGGTTACACCGTTAGACGAAATTCATAAAACCCATTAGACACTAATCATTTGTAGTTAACTTAACTATTTTAAATTTGCAAAAAAAAACTGCTTATATACGCAAACTAAACAAGTTTAAAAAAGTTTAAAAAATCTCGTCATTTTTTTAACATCAATTTTAATTTTTATAAAGGTGTGATGATGTCACCAAGAATAAAATGCTCTGATACAAATCCCGGTGTGAGGAATTTATAATTTTAATGGATGACCCGTGTCCGAATTTTTGTAGCGTCCATTTGTATAATTCGTGTTCTACGTAATAGATTTATTGTTATGAAGGATTTGTGAACGGTCTTTAAGGGACCGAAAAATATCCCTTTTTGTATCTTTCAGTGAAAATTTTTCCAGTAGTGTTCATTTGCATAAACGCGTCTAGCTTATTCACTGAGGCAATCGGAACGGAAATAGAAGTTGAATGCATGGTTTTGAAAATCGCGTACACTGACATACAAGTAATGAGAAATTTGGTTTCTCTGCATTTCGTAGAAGGAGACAAAAACGTCAATCAGACCAGCGGATGGCAGAGCTTGAGACTATACTGAACCTACAAAAATACAGAGGGAATCGACTCCGAGACCATAAAACGAGTGGAGGCTCTTATTCACCGGGCTATGGCATTATCGACTTCAACATGATGTAAGTGCCCGAATCTTTTCACCACATTTGCAAATGCACACACATATATACACATCACTTACTTTTATGATGAGGGAGCGTTGAGAGAGTGTTTTGTGCGAAGGTAACGAGTTTATCTCTAATACTAATGGCAGTCATGATGAATATAAAGAGGAAGGCTTTTAGGTGAGCCCAACTCTGCCACCATCGTCATCTCAATGGACTTTTAAATGGATTTTTAATACCGAAATCAAAATCTTGCGTCAACCGAGAGATTGGGTAGCAGGTAGGACACACAGCTAGCTGTAACATAAAAAAGAAACTAGCGTCACAAAATTTTATTTATTGCGCACATAGAAAATATCACTAAAATTTTCATACCACGCTATTGGTACAGGAGTGATAAACCCAATCGCTGCTTTTTTTTGACAAGTTCTTAAGGTCACTGACAGACACTTGAAACTAACTGGATGCTTAAACGGCACCTTCCAACCTGTCAAAACAGGATGACCTCTATAAAAAACGTAGCATGTACTTCAACACTAACAAAGTCTTTAGGGTTTGTTTTCGTATTTGTCACTAAATTAATCCCTTTCCCATTCTGACCACTTGATTTCCACCGGAAGCAATATAAAAGTCAGTGGGCATACAAGTTGTCCATTGGGATGGATTCCGTTGTCCTACTTTTCCCATTAATCTTCTCAAAAAAGAGACAGGAATTGCGAAGTTTAACAACTTGACTATAAAATCCCTTTTTTGCCTCCTCTTTTTCCTTTTCAATAATATCGCCGCGACAGAAAAAATTATATACACCAGTATCGAGAAAAGTTAGTACCCCACCACAATAGTAACCTCCACAATATAGTCTCTGAGGAGTCCACACAGCATGCAAAGGGTACCACGCTAAATATTTTTAACCAATGTATTTAAATTTCTCCATTTAATTAAATGCATGGGTTTTCAAAAAGATTGCACAGGAAATTTTTTGAGGCTCATAGTTTTTTAATGAAAAATCCCTGCTTTGAACGTTAATAGCTCCCGTATTAATGAACCGATTTAAAAAATATAAAGTTTACGCTGTGAAGCATAGCTCTTCATGTTCAAACGCAACTTCGTCGAAATCGGTTGGGTAATTTTGTTAATTCTTGAGACGTAAACTTGACGTTTACTCACAGTGCACCAGGTAAAAATTTATCAAGTGTATCCAGCCTGCCTGCACGCACAGTAGTCAATGAAATTTAAAAAAACCTATTCATAAGAGTTTTTTGTCACTCGAAACAGGGCATTTGAAATGACAAGAAATCCGGAAATACAAAAATTATTTTACTTCAGCAGTCAATAATAAACACAATAGGGGTACACCCGATGCCATGTAAACTCGTACATTTCTACGTGCGTAAAACTCCCAGCCAATCAGAGCAGACTTCCAACTTCTACTTACTGATCTGATTGGCTGGGAGTTTTACGCACGTAGAAATGTACGAGTTTACACGGCATCGGGTGTACCCTTAATCTTTATCTGTCTCTATTATAAAAGAAGATGGAAAACGAATTGGTATATTTTCTCAACTAGGACATGCCGAGCATCAAATTTCTAGATTGGTGAAAGCCTTTACACGACGCCAAACTCGTACATACTGTGAGGCGTGAAAAATAAGTGCATAATAGGATATTTTTTGCATCCCACATTACTGAAATTTTTTTTTTGGGCCAAGAAGCTTAAAATAATGTCAAGACATGTGAATGTATGCATTAGTGAAGGTACTTGTAGGATTCAGTTATCTGTTATAGTTGTGTCAGTTATCTGTTTCCCCTTTGTATGACATTACGAGAGGATGAAAATGTGATTACAAGACTTGGGTGAGGGGGATCCATCTACACAGGCTGTAATAAATTGGAAGGGTAGTGCAAGTACTGTATAGATAGATAGATATTCCATTTCACGGTGAAGTTAGTAAAGAATCAACGGGATTTGCTATCAAAAGTTCAATCGACATTCACTAATCTTATGTAGTTTGTTTTTGTTAGCTTATTTGTAGTTAGTTAATTGTATGGGTCGTGCGTGCCTTGTGGTTTGCCATTCTAGGAATGACTTACTTCTTGCTACCTAACTGCGTACCATAAATCATGTGTACCATAAAATTGGCTCACATTTGAATAAAATGTGGAGCAGAATGTTGACGGGGAAAGTGAAGTCGGATTCCTCTATATGTAGATCCATATATCGTTAAGTCTATTCGTGGGCAAATATTTGATTACCAATGGCAATGTTCTCATATATGCTCTTGTTGAATTTTCCAGAGGACGTAGAAAGAAGTCTACCCGATTTTCCCTGGCGGAGCCAGATGAAGTTGAATGGAATGAGATGTTCCCATCTCACAGCATGTCACAACCCCGGTACATCCCTAGTTTACACTCACAACTGGACGAGAAATAAATTCGTCAACATTGGATTCTACTTCCTTGTGGAAATAAGGTGATTTTTTTCATTTACTTGTTGTCAACCGCAGCCCAAATGGCGTCACAGGCACTGTGTGAAAAAACGTGTTAATAAATGTTGCTAAATATTGTGGGAAGGAAGAACTTTCGACATGTTTCAATTGTTGATTTGTTGAAAAATGATTTTGAAAGTAATGAAAATCATGCACTCGGGCCCCATTATATTACACGATGTGCATCGTCGTAGATTCTAAAACGGTTTTCTAGCAATCATAACGAAGTGGTTTGAATTATTTACTTTTTTCACCTGTGTGTAGACTAAAATTTGGAAATTGGATGTTCTTGTCTGTCCACACACAAGTTATTTTTGTACAATGTTATGTTTTGTTAGAAAAAGGATAGGGGAAAAACGTTTGTTCTAAACTATACTATTCCAGAGACTAGAGCCGAGCACACTGCTTTGCGTACCTAAGGAACTTGTGGTATTTCCAGTTGACTTTATAGTTAGTAAACTGCATCCATGTATGTAGTTGTGAAAGGTTGCGTGGGAGAACTCGTATCTAAGGAATGATCATAAGTCTCCCATTAATTTTCCTATTTAGTTAGTTAGTTATCCACTTCTGTTCACGTCACTGGAATCAGAAATGAGCTCAAATGATATCCCTCTCATACTCACTGTCAGTCAATCAAAACATTTTATCTCATTATTATTCTTATCCTATAGTCACAAATTTCGAAATTTAAGAATTTTATATATTGTTTCTATTGCGAAATTTACTTTTTTTCTTATACCCACTACTCTTTCGAATGGCACAGTTTCATATGACAGGGAGCAATGTTATTACTGAAGAAACAGCAATAGCTACGCAATGCGATATGCTTGTAGATAGTTAGGGAGTTGCTTCATTTATATTCAAAAGAGACGAAAAAAGACAACACTACATGCCCTCTGATGAAAAAATTAATTAACACCATCTTACTGGACCAAGCTTTTGAAATCCTCCAAGGGATACTGTAGTGTAGGAAAACATGATTATTGTATGGGAAAATGGTTTGTGCCTTGTACCATGTATGTATACTCATTCATGTGGTTGGTTTTAAACCTTGTGTGGCTTGGAGACTAATACGCAGTCTTTTTTCATAATCATCCATCCTACGCGAAAGATTGGAAAGGGGAAAGTTTTAAGAACAACGATGGACACGCAGCTTTTACAAAAGCCACACATGCCATTTCACTAAAGCTACTAACTAACTAACTAACTAGACTACTAACTAAGGTCTCTATCATCTTGTGGAAGAAAAATACATTTTTACAACACATTAAAAAATGAATCGAATTCGTTGGCTAGCGTACATGTTCGTCATACGCACACATAAACGCTACGTGCATGTTTTTTTCAAGATGGTCAATACTGGTTTTCCTTTGCCAAGTCTTGTAGGATCTTTTGTAATATCTGTTCTCAAGCAATCTAAAAGTTGTCTTAGCTTCTGCAGAACGAAAGATTAAAAGGATTTCTTTTGACCCGTGAGTAATGCATTTTTGATGAAGTCATGCATTCGTAGTGAAAGTGATGAGACCATCCAGTCTACTATGTGTACTCTGTACATTAGTTAGTTAGTAAGGAGATGGGGAAGAGGCGTACAAAGATTTTCAGACTGCTCGAAAAAATACAAGTATTTTATTGAGTTCATACAACACAACAGCTTTTTCAAATTAACTTAAAATAGAACTAGAATCACAAGGGAAGGAACACATTATACATATTAGCTGCCTTCAAATGGAAACTCATGAGAGACTCACAATTTTATTATTGTCATGGCTGGTTTCTGTTTTCTGAGCGTTTTGAACCCCAACTAACAAACTAAACCCGGATTCTGTCAATCCTGTTGTAGTATAGTGTCCCCTGGTAGAACAACTTTAGTCAGCAGAGTTCATTGGCTATGTGATTCTAGTATCTCACCTGTCAGTTTTAATATTCTAAATGTCAATGTCTACTGTCCTGTTGAGACTTATGTATTTTAGGGATTTTCACTTCCTTTCTTTCTGTATGGGCTATTCTGACACATTGTATTCATAAATTGGCGTTTACACCAAGTCTGCGAAATCATTAACTACACAAGAATACATTTTTCAAGTTCAGTCTTTTCGTTAGTTACAGCAAATCAATTGGAGTTGACACTTGCTCATTAGTGTGAGTGAATGTATATTCACACGGACATGGGCCATATTAAGTAACTGGCAGTTGAGTATACTTGTAGAATTGACATTTATAGAGTCAAAAGCTGTAAATGAATACAAAAACAATGTTGAAAAAGGTGGGCGTTGAATGGACGAGTCATTTTGTTCACCAATCACATTAGAACAACCGATTCCTGATAATCTAACTAACTGGTATAGCACATTATTACTTTGTCACACAATTTTCTCAGCTCGTTTTAACGCCATATCTTCCCTTTTGTCCCCATCTATTTACTAATCATGTCCTTATTTTACATGCATGTCAATTTTCTACATATGCTGATTTGTTTCGTAGGTGTTTTTTTCCCTTCTTGTGTGGTTTATGTGGGACCTTTTGCGTAAGAAAAATGTGTAGGTGTTGAACAATTGTAGCGTAAACGTAGATTTGAAGCATCAGCAGTTTCCTTCTAATCCAATCTAATTTTGATGTAAGTTTTTGATGTTAAGGTTTCATGGTGAATGACCACATTGCCCCTTTTGTTTCTAAAGCTAATCTTTGACAAGAAAATATAAACTTAAAGCACACCAAGAGAAAAGTTGACTACATAATTGATTAGCAAGTAAAACCATGTTGGTAATCCTTTTGATGCGTTGGCTTTCCGTATTTGCCTTAACTAACAGTAAGTAAGTAAATACGAGAAAACAAGTTCTCAAGCTGCGGATGCACAAATAATTCAATGCACACCGAGTAAATAGTAAGTACCTCTTTGTAGAAAAGGAACAGGTTTCCCCGAGAAAAATTGCGCAATACCTAGAATTTTCACAAGAAAATATTTGTGCCCAGGATATTAACTCATTTGTGGCTTTATGTGTTGCAGATATTGACGATTGATGATGATGACATCCACATTTTCTATAATTTTGGAAAAAAGTTGCGGCACCAACCACTTTTTAGTTGGTTCTCATTGCACACGGACCAGGATTTGAGTTGACTAGCTTCCTGTGTAATATATTGGTTCTCCTTTCCATACGGAGAGTGTCCGCATATTATTTTGTCATGTTTTACTTTTCGCCATCAACTGCTCAAAGTAAATAGCACTGTAAGCACTTGTTTGCTCCCCAACTTACACAGCAATTGAGATAGACAGTTTTCGTTTGGGTTGTCATCTAACGCCATCTTATCATACAGTTCACTCTGATTTCTGTTCTTTAGATCCAATTATTATTCCTTTGTTGACAACGTTATGAACATTCTGAAAGGTATCATTCTATAACTGCACACCAGTATATTAACTCTACCGGTCGAATGCAATTTTGTTATAATTTCATTTTTCGTTCCTTGTAGTGCATATGCATAGTTAATGTAGTTTTTTTTGAGCTCACCAAAGAAAGATATGTAGCGAAAAAAAAACTGTTGCTAGTGAATAATGAATGTTTACTATGTTACTTTTAGTTGCTCTGTTTTTAGTTGTTTTGTATGAATTTAATATTAAATGTTGTCAACTTGCAACATATTGTCGTGCAATGATGAATGAAATTATTATATATAGAATATTAATGCATTGACTCACTTCGCACAGTATTTTTATGCTACCATTTTCTTCAAAGCGTGAACATACATAGACTGGGTTAGACAATTTCATGGTTGCTTGTTCTAGCTCAGAGCTATAATACTATGTTTTAGATTGCTAGTGAAATTTAAGTAGTGAATTTCGGTGTGGAGATGTATTTTTATTTTACTTGGCTAGATAGAATGATATGGAATCTTATGTATGGTGGGGAAAAGAGTATTACAATTGTACTAGAACTAGGGCTAGGGTCTGCATTTAATTCACTGCAAATAATGTTATTAACACTTCTCCCCTCTATCACTTCTAAGATGGAGATAGATTAGCATGTGCTGGTATTTTGAAACGCAATTCTTGGGCGTGTCCACTAATTTATTTTGTTTGACTTTTACGGGTATGCTGTATTAGATAGCGTTCCACAACTGTATGTAAATATGTGATGTACAGCCAAGAGATGTACAAATACACATTATTATTTTGGTTTCAGTATCAGATTTTTATATTTTTGTCGGCATGTTTTAGGTTTGTTTTGTGGGCCTCAACAAGTTGTACTGAGTGAGTGAATAAACTGAGAGAATCTGGTGTGCTAAATACTTGATTAAGTTTGTAAAATGTTGCTGTGATCAAGGATGTGCATGGATTACATTATTTGTAGACAAAAGAATGTGTTGAAATAATATATATAGTTCCTTAATTGTGCGTAGTTTATGTGTGTAGTTCATGGATTTTGATTGTATTGGGATTTTAGTTTCCCTGCATGTTAGTACCAAGCAGGATGAACTAATTGGGAACATAGAAATCATGTTATTTAGGACAGGCATGAAAAAATGTATATTATTGCGTCAAAAGTTGTAATTAAAATTGATCTCTATGTAAAGGACTAAATGTACAGAAAAATTTATTTGCTGCATGTACCTGTGTCACCATCATTCATAACTTATTATACATATTCATTAGGAAGAACTGAAAGAAATTCTTTATGTAATGCTCTTAATTGGCGTTCTTGAATAAAATTTGTTATTATTGCTGATCTGGATATAAAATCCAATGGCTTGATTTCAGTAGCTTGTTCAGTCTAACCAGTTGCCAATTAACAATATTTCAAGCTCAAGGAGTACTTGTGTATGTGCTCAATGTACGCACACACAGAATAAGAATTTTTGGCATCTACTTCGTTTATTCACTGCTCGGAAATATTCCAAGATGAAAATTTGCAATATTAAGAATCATCATTTTATCGTTCCTCCTTCTATTCAAGTCCATAGGGAAAAGAATTTAGTTGGCTTGAACTTACTGAAAAATATTGCATCTGCATTAATTTTCAATGGAGTGGCCTTGTTTACTTGCGTATTTAACATCCGCAATCTTTTCTATCATTTCGGACAGACGACGACAGCTTTTTTACTGTATGAGCAGTGTAACAAATTTGTCATTTGAGCACATCTTCTTCAGCAACGTGGAAGCAAATAAAAATCGTTAATTCTGGAATCTTTGTTTCTACTTTAGGAAAACATATTAAGGCAATTTCCTTTGCAAAAATGTACTTATTTATTGCGGATTTTAGATGAAAAAAACTTTTTTCATCTTGTTACCTGGCACTGCTTATCTGCTCTCAACGGCGTTTGCTACGGAATTTTGTTGAAAAAGTCATTATACCTAAGTCAAGATAGCAAGAGAAAACTTTCATTAGCTCTAAAATACACGGCAGTTACTGAATATCTTACTACAAGAATATTTCAACTTTTATGTTAAAATTCTTAAACTTGATTCAGTTTTCAGTATCTTTAGTGACCAGATACACAAGACTTGAAAAAATCATGATGAAATAAATTTGGCTATAGATAATTTAACTTTCTCATGTTGCCTCTTTGCATTTGTATACGTAAACCAAACTGCCTCTCAGCATTATGCAACAAAATTATGATTTCATTCATTTCGGTCCCAAAAACAAGAATAATGGACAACCGAAGCTATAGTATTCCGCCTTGTACTTAATGAAATGAAAGGTAATCACTACTATCAAAATCATAGGTTTCAAAGTCATGCTACGACTATACATTATTAAATGCATGTTTGCAAGAAAATCTACATGAATTGGACATCTTCTGTGCTTCGCTTGTATAATGTACAATAGAGTACGCATTTCAGAACTGACAACAATTGACCAAAAAAATTACCTAAGGTATTATCGTTTTTGCCCTTGATCATTACGATTGTTTTAAACCTAACAAAAATAAACATTTCTTATATACCCCCCTTAAAAAACTGACACATTAGAGAAAAATCGTGTAGCATTTAGTGATTGATACAATCGGGCATACCATTTCTATTTTGACAGTTTTGTCATGACACCTCTCGCATCGCACCCATTTTAGAAAATTTGCAACCATTTCTTTAGTGCTCACAGCATTATCACAAGACTGATTTTTGTTTATTTAAAGTAATTTCCAAAAAAAAAAGTTTTCGAAACTGTTCCGAGAATTTGAAATGTGTACTCAATAGTGAGAAAAACTTATCACTTAAATGATGACACTCCCAGCCCCAATACCAGGTCATGAAGAAACATAAAGCTCAATAAACTAATAGCACGGTGAATTTCGTCCGAACTGAAAGACAACCTCTATATTAGATATTCATGTGCTGCTTTAGCATTAGATTTACGTTGAAATCAGTACACCCCATTAGTTTTGCTCATAAACTGTGAAGGATAGGAATATTATAATATTCGGAATCATAATGATGAAAGTGATAGGGAAAATAATAATGAATTAACTAGCTCTCATGAACTGTGTAATGACACTTGCTACTTCTTAACGTAGCCGTAGTTAGTAATTTACACCTCTGTTTATACCTTTTCATACATTTCTGTTCATTGACGACACTATTAAATGTGGGAATTCTAGGACCAAAGTAAAACAGTTTATTATTGCAGCTCAATGCTCTAATATAGAAGTGAAATATTCATGTGCTTATTGTATTAACTATTAAAATAAATGAATCTAAATAGCGTTTTACTTCTCATGGCAAGTTAACGACCAATCTATCACTTTTGAAGGTAAGTTATATAAAGGAGTAAATAGTGCGATACTTACATCCAGTCATTTACATGTATTCAGCACTGATTTATTAAATCAACAATGCAAATCAATAAAAGAGATACCAGATCCCATAATATAATGTACATTATTCTGAATGCGGCAAGAACACACGGGATATTTATCACGGAAATATGAGTAGGTTTTATTATTCGCCAACTAGAACAAGTATAAACAACAAATGTGTAGTTGACCAGCTAAAGTCTTAATAGTAGCAAATGGATTTGAACCGAATAATTTAACACTGCATACATGCGGGTAGGAAACATTAGCTGGAAAAGCTTTTGACATAGTATAAGTACATTAAAAATCACAAGTTCATGGCCAATCATGACTACACTTCTTGACAATAAAGTAGAAAAAGTTGTAAACCTATATATCATCATCGTGACAAATACTTTGCAACATAATGTAGTTAACGAATAAAACTATGTTGCTAGAGGGATGTACAGAGCGGGAAAGGAAGTTCACTGCTTTTAACAAACGTGATCATAATAACTCAAGGAAAAATATACAGCTTAGATTACAAGGTTACAAGAAAGCAAGTAGAATAAGTCTTCATACTAATGCTAGCAACATAAAGCACCCTTCAGTGGTGGAGTGGATCTACCACTGTCCACTCCAATGACTATTAATTATGATCCGACCAGTACCAGTTTTCAAGTTAAAAAAAAACTCATGTTGTTATTATTACTTCCCTTAGTAGTAGTAGTAGTTAGTATAGTAAGTTATTGTAGTAGAGAGGCATAAAACCCTCTGAAAGAACTGGGCTCCTCTTACGGAACCAAAAACAAGCCCAGATGTTCAAAAAATGTCTTCCACAGCTTCTCCACTCATCAATTCTCACACTCATTTACAAACGTATTTCAATGGCAGTACAAGTGAAATGTTGTCGACAAGATGTGCTAAATATTCATCATCCTGTTTTAGCACGCAACTTAATTGAGAGAGTATGCTGATCTGCTCAAAAAGGGTACCAGTACCAATAAGTACTTTAAATGGCAATAATAATTAATTATATTCATCTATGGCTTTTGTTGTAAGCTATTTACTGGAATACAATGGCAGAACAAAAGCTTTTGGATCGGTTCATGAATGTATCGCTACAAGAGCAGTACCAACTGACCTCCTTAGTAATTAAGTTAGTGTACGTTTCCTAACAAATCTATAGCTCTAAAATCTAGTAAAAGATATATCAAATAAATGGGCAATTGGTGAGCCTTTCTTGATCATAGAAATCCGAAAAAAAATGTCTAGTGTCATTATTAAGTTTACACATTCGTTTTGAACATAAAAATAAACATAATTTGATCGCATAACAGGTAACAACTCGTTTCTTGTGTTAAACTACACCTCGTCACTATTATCTACATCAAAACTGAATCCTCTAGAAGCTGAAGCTAAAGTCTAGGATCTTTTGTACTGATATTAACTAACAGTGAACGAGTCTTTGAAAGCATACGTCTTTCAGTTTTTTCAACTGTAAACAAACATTGCGACTGTGACCCCCTGTCATCTTTATGTTTCATTTACAGGTTTTTACTAGTTACGAAAGGATGTTAATATATACCAACACTATTGGATAAATAACGCAATCGCAGATAAATTACGAATGCTAGGATAGTCTGATCCACGTTTCGGTCCAACCATTTGGAAGTCCAAAACATCGAAGTCAGACTACAAACAGCACTACAAAGAAACTAAACAAGTTATAATCATAAAAATATTGGAAATCGCCCAAAAAACTACGTTCTCACACAATAAATTTAATTGAAAGCAAAGCTCCACCAAATCCGCGCATACATCGCATGGCACATACTTAATATTAATCAAGTACTTTTGGAGTTTACATTTGAAGTGAACAATACACACAAAAAAGATACAAAGAAGTAAAAGGAATTAAAAAAGTATACAACTATTAAGCATGGTATGTTGGAAATAACAGGGATAGCTTAAAATTTGTAGCTATAAGAATCACGATAAAGTAATGAATTATTATGTATGACATTAGCAAAGTAACTTAAAAACGAATATATATTTTATAACTTATTCATGATTTTATCTAACGCATACCTCATGTCTAGTTAGTTAGTTAATTGATAGTTAGTTTTAGCTTTCATCATGTTTGGTAGCTGTGAGGAATTCTGTAACTAGCAACAGGCACGTCACATTTAGCTTTTAAAGATTGAAACCTAGGGGAGTCGAATTCACTCGACATTCACATGCTCTCCCCGATGGGTAACATCCTTGCCATACGTAGAATCATTCCAAACATGAATGACCAAAGTTGGCGTGCCGTTTCTGATCTGAACATGATGGCCCGCCAGAAAAGAAGAATAAGAAAAAATTGCGTGAACTTGTGCACCCACCACATCCTGCATAAAATAAAAAAAAATAAAAATTTCAAGTACATAAAAATCAGACACGACTTCAGTAAAGGAGGATCCGGATCAATTACTTACTTTCGAACGTGCTTACGAGCTGCTGGTAAGGTGCTGAGATCTTGTTTTAAAACGTATTTTCGCAGACCAAGGCAATATTTTCCTATGTAATTTGGCCAGTTTACATCCTTAATGCTGAAGTTAAACAGCCGCTGGTCTTCAGGTGACATTTTATCGTGGAGTTCTAGCATACCAGTAGTTGTGAATCGCCACTGATGAGTAGTAAAGAACTCCAATGAACTCAATGCTTTCGTTAACTTATCGTACACTCTGAGCATTCTGTATCGAAAAGGAATACCATGAGATTATGTTTGATGCATATGATGTACATTGAAGTCAAGCAAAAATTAAATATATTAGCAGTTAAAAGTATACAAAGAATAATTTACATTGGTTTTTTTCCAGTCAATCGAGCAAAAGTATCCATCAGATAGGCGGGAACATAATGAATGAAGAAGTCATTGAAGCTGTGCCAATATCTATTGGACTTGAATGATCCTCCAGGGTACCAAAGAACATCGTTGAATGGGTTCCTCAACAAATGCTTGAACCCCCAGTTTTCTAAATCCCCCCATAGCAGAGGATTATCTGTTCCCGTGCAACAGTTGTAAATCGGTATATCCTCTGGCCTATCATCACAAACAGATTATTTAAGCACACAAACACAACAAACACACATTGTTTCAATTTATTTAAATAATATACAAGGAATATTTTCACAAACCGTTCAGTAGCAACATTCCACGCAGCACTTATGATAAGATTCACAGGGAAATCCAGGGGGACTAAATCTGCTATTTTATTTCGGTGACACAACAGCGTACGTAGAACACCTTTTCCACAAGCAGCAATTAGCCCTGTTGGACCATTTATATTGTCCACCCATCCTGGTACTGGTTCTTTCCATGTTGCCGTAACTGCAAAAAATGTTGATGAACTCCTGAGAATTTCGCAAGCCAAAAATATTTATAAGTAATATAATAGAGTTTGTTCAACATACCTATGGATGGACGAACTATACAAACAGGGAGGTCTCGAGCCTCAACACTGAGAATATGTTCTGCCAATGCTTTGGTGTACGTATAGGTGTTGGGTTTTTCGCCTATCAAACTGTAACAATACAATTCAACAGAATTAAAGTTACGTAATTTTCTTTCACAACATAATGAGACAGAGAAAATAAATCAAAATGAATAACAAAAACCACATCATGACTTACTGAGGTGTAATGGTGTTAACAATGTCATCGCTCATCCATTCTACACTCTGTATCAACTTATCTGGGTCTGTCTGCGGTGGATATATCTTCTCCTCAATCAGCTCACGTTCGCAGTTTGCATAGGCAGTGGACACATGAACAACGGCCTAAAACAATACAAATCACATGATTTTAAGATCTATCCCAGTAATCCATGAGTCAAAAAACACACAAATCGCAAGCCACAAGAAAAATTCAACTCGCCAACAAAGAGTTACATAAACTTACAACAAGATTTTTCATCTGCTTGCACAGATCAACAATCCGCTTCGTGCCCTGCACATTCACATTAATGGATAGCTTCAATTTTTCATCAAACTTGACAGTAGCGGCAGAATGTAAGACGACTGAAACTTCTTCACATAGCTCCTTTTGGTCTTCTTCACTAATTCCCAGATCAGGAAGCGTAATATCCCCGGCAATAGGTATGATTTTTGACAGTACCTCCGGGTTATCTACTCTCAGAGTCTCATATAACTTCAAACAAAAAAAAACATAAGTCAATAATTTGTCTACTACATTCATCTTCAGACATCAATCAATACCCATAAATATCATTCTTTAAAAACCCCAAAAAATACTTGTTAGGTATACATACCGAATTATCAATAAGTTCTCCCAGACGCGCCTTCACATCCGAGCCGGACTTGGGCCGTATGAGCACATACACCTTATTAATGTCAGTGCATGTTCGCAAAAGTTTCTCCACTGTGGCCTTGCCCACAAAACCAGTCGCCCCGGTCACAAACACAGAGCGACCTTTATAAAAGGTAATGATGGGTGAACCGGAATTGTTCATTTTTTGGGGATGCGGTAAGTTAACAGACGGGAGAGATAAACAGTCATACGATTGTCTTCCACCACTGGTATGAACTTTCCCGTCCAGATGCACAGCAGTAGAATTAGTTCGTGATTTCCACTCCTTGTCTGGCTCAGTCTTCCTCTCCACTGAGTTAGAGCTCGATGACTGTAAGTCTGAGACATGAATCACAGCTTTCTTCGGTGCACCACTACCAAGGCTCCCTTCCGAACCTACTGTGAATAGGAAGAGACGTGAGTAGTGTTAGGAGCACTGCTACTTAGGTATACGTTCCTCTATGCCCTATGTACTGATACTTGCAGCAACGACTTTCATTGGCAACAGCAGCAGTCACGCCACCATAGTATAATGAAATACTCGAGCCCGGGTTTTACTTAATCTTCACCTATGCACACACATACACACACAAAAAGGGAGAGAGTTGTAGCTAGCTCCTCTCGCACACATACCTACCATACCAACTAACTAACTAACAGATACGTACCACATACAGGGACAAGGGAGCTGGCACTTTCCGGAACCGGAGGTTCTATTGTAGTATACCACGGGAAAAGTACGAGTACTGCAGCAACGGCCCGACCGAAAGAATTACTATAGTTTCTACTATATCGTTTCCCACTCAACTACTCCAAAGAGTGAAACTCTAAAAGCTGGCTACATTTATCCATGCATTGTGTGGTGTCTATGTTGTGTTTTAGTTAGTTATGTGCGAGAGCACTCACTCACTACCATGTACCATGCACTTCCAAAGGGATATAACAAAACAGTCAGACAGAGAGCTCCTGAACTTGCATTCTAACTAACTAGGGCTTAGGAAAAACATATGCACACACAACAGCAGCAGTTAGTCAGTTAGTTAGTTACACACAGACACACACATACGAATCTTAAGTTTTTTTACACCGATATATTTTACTCACAGCCTACATGAAATAGTAACTGACTTCGGGTTTATGTGATTTCGCTTTAACTTAGACCTGGTATTAAGTAAGTAACTAACAAACTAATGATGAACTCACTATAAGGCACGCAACTTGGGCACAATATCGATCTTTTTCCATATCACTTTGAACCATTACTAACAAAGCGAGCATAGAAAGAGCGTTCACACACTAGCAGTGCAGTTGTTGAAATACTACTGTGTGTGACGTTCCACTGTTCGAGCAAAGTTATTCACATTACCTCATTTTATTTCTTTCCCCACAAATAAAATGGTATGGCCATTGCCGAGACTATTATCATCATCATCATCATCAAATGTATGCATGCATGCCATACTGGTAACCTATAGTCAGCCAGATGGCTTCACATTCGTTTCATTTCGTACACTGTATATCATGTACCCACTAAATTGATGAGTTCGGTATGTAATTCAAGAATGTCAGGAAACTCTGGCATGTGTTCACACAAACAGCAATTATGTGATATGAGTTAGTTTATAAGACCACGGCCTCGGTCAGGTCTATGCAAACCGTTTGCGTGCCATCCGAGCATTGCAGTTTTCAAAACCATGGAATATACCATGGATTCGGAATTAAAGAGCTCCGTACACAAAAAACCATTTACTTAGTTAGTTTATTAGAGGGGAGCCCAAAACAACTTTGACCTACAAAAATTTAAGAGGAGAAGTACACTCGTTATTTCATTACAGGTTTCCATCGTGGCAACTTGTGTTCACACGGCCAAGGTAGCCTTTGAATTCAAAATAACGGCACTAAGAAGCACTAAAAAAGTAACTCTCCATAAAACATGATAACATAGACCCAGCAGTGGAAAGGAGTTTGTTTTAAAAAACCATTGACTGAACAATAATAGTTCTAATAAGCATGAAAGTAAGTGGCCACAAACTACATGCTCAAAAAATATAAACATGTGCCATTAAAACAGCAATAAATGGAGGGGGATTCTAATTTTACTGCCTGTTTCCGAAAAATCACGGCAGATCTATATGATTGCCTTAAGTGTTTTGATTACACAGGCTCGATTAAATTGAGCACGCATGCTAACTGAGGTTATCGTCATTAGGCAAATATGCAACCCCGAGTGTCCAAATGGAATAATTTACAGCGTTTAGATTGCTTAATTTATAGCAACAAGAACAGGGGCAGTGGTGAAAAACATATTCGATTCCCACTCAAGATTTACATTTCTGTTAGTGAAAAGGACACTAGCATGTTGCAGTTGCATGCGATCCAATCAATAATACAGCATATTATTTCAGGCTGAGAAACAGTTCAATTTACTAACTAACAAACAAACTAACTACCAACATGAAGTGAATTTTAAAGCAAAGGAAGACTAAATTGCAACACCAATGATTTGTGCGTACGTAATCTGATGGATTCGAATGCACTCGAACTTGTTTCTGGGAAGACAGTAGAGGTCTAACAGACTCTCCTTTACTAACTAAGGTCGAAAAAAAATGTGCGACCAAAGAGTTTTGAATGTTTCGCTAACATGTTGAAGTAAAAACGTCATTTTGGTTACAGTAAACCGGTTATTACTTCACACTGTAATCACCAAATTTATAGTTTTTGATGAGCCTTACGTAACAATAACTGTAGGGAAATGTAATTGGAATTAGTGTCATACAAGAAAGAGCTCACATGCTAACTTACTAACTATCTATGAGCATAGTCTTTGTTCACTCACACAATGATCACATATCGCATTTGTTCAGCACGCATTTACAGCAGTGTTCGTGTGTCTCATGAATGAGAACAAGTTTAAGGTGGATACAGAACGCATTATGCAAAATTAGTTGCATTCACTTTCGCTGAACACCATTGCTGCATGCGCTACAATAAGTTGTCGTTTAGTGACTGCATTTTTAATTTAGAAAATTACATAAGATACTCAACCTGTTCTGGCCCTAAACTAGATTTTGCTCATTTCATTACTAATCATCACGACTGATTCAACTTGAAAATAAAATAGCCAAGTGACCTTGACGACACGTGAGAGCAGAGGAGACTTACTTTATGCATGCACCTTCATCTACGTAAGGCGTAGATTTTATGATTGACGTAAGTTAAACAAATTTTTTCTAATAATTCATGAGTAAGTAAACTATATCCAGAGATTTCCAAATTCAAAAACTTAGAGCCGATTGAGTTTCTTCAATGAAACAAAAAATATTTTATAAACTTAATACTTTCTCTATTCTCGGAAACTATATCAACGCTGAAAGTAATATTTCTGGGTTGTAGCTCGTACTTTTCTTGATTGAATTTTACTATCTGTACTTGTATTTCCACACGTGCTTATAAAAACGTATAAACCAAACCAACCTAAGGCCTCCTCCATCTCAAGATAGATGAAAATACTTACTCAAAGTTTGTCTACATATCTTTCCAATAATTATACTGTACTTTAAAAGTGACATGAATTGAATAAATGTGTACAACAAAAATTATTGGCAACGATCATTGTAGGCTCATGCAAAAAAAAACATCATGTTGCAATCTTTCACAATCCAACCTTCCCCTCGACTCATTCACCTTATATGTTTCTCGAGGTTCACAAGCCAAAATGAAAACATGAAAAGTTCATGGCCCAAAGTACTAAACTTGAAAAACATTCTCTCCAAATAAGTAAAATTTAATAGAATAAGTTGTGGAAATTTAAAATGTTGTCTCCCAAAATTGAACTACATTCTCTGCAACTAGTAAAAGTGAATCAAACAGAGTAATTGCTGCAATGAAATTCAATGAATAAGCAAATTGTATTTTCTATTAGTAAATATCATAGAAGTAGATTACTATACAACATAAATACAATAACAAGAAATGAGACAGTTTCTGGTCTATGCCATGTTTGTTGACTCAAATCTATCAAAGGTCAATCACTGATTGCCGATTACAACAATGTCAAACATCGGGTCAGACAAAACTCGCATAGCAAGCGAAACATGGGAGCATAAACAGCACAACACAATTTCCCCTGAGAATCACCGGTGCGAGAATTGGATACGTCTTTAAATTATTTACAAGGATTAGGAAAAGGTGGAACAGGTAAGGAAAACTATTGCGCATAGAAGGCAGCAAGCAATTTTTTGATTGTGAAACGAGCATTCATAACTCCAAAAGAAAAAAAAATACAAATAATGAACCCAACAAACAACGAAATGTGTATCAATTGCATACCAACGTCCTTTTCAGAAAAATGAATTACTCATACTCTACAGTACTCATACCCGTACAATACAAATATACAAATGAGTTTTAAATAAACACCATAAAAAATAAAGCGGTTTGTGTGCTTGAACAAATAGAGACTCTCCCTCTTGCCTCACATGAAATAGAAAACAAATCTTGGACAGTCAGTTTGTAATACATTTAAAGTTGGAAATGCTTTTGATGTTTTGAATACATTGTTATAACTTATGAAAAAATTAAAGGAGAGCCTTTTAGATCTGCCATTAAAATTAACCAATCCTTACTACTGGCAACTGAATAATTCTAGCTCCATGCAAAACCACTTCACGTAATATAGTTATGTGGACTATGTGTATTTAAAAATACGCCCTACAGTGTAGGTCCTTTTCCATACCAAAGCCATTACAATAATTGCACGGTATTTACACCATAGAAATAAATTAAAATAACCCGTGTAAACCAGAACAACTAAAAGTAGAAACAGTGTAAACTTACATAAATGGTGGAAATAAATCAATAGTACCTTCTTGATGAGTTCCAATAATGAAGTTATCTGACGCGTACATTTTCAGAATTTTAACACGTTACCCCGCCACTGTGTGCCACTTAGGAATGTTTTTGAAGACTAGAAAAATTGAATACACCAACCTACGAAAAACAATAAATTACACAGTTAATTAAACCTTTCAAACCGTGACATTCTAACATAGTGACAATAACTTTGAGCTTGTTTTAACTTTAATTGCTCATCTTCTGTAACACATGAAGTTATAAATTCTTCATGATAGCAGCAACCACACAACACAAACGCAGCCTTTTACAATTTAGACAGAACTTTACCTTATGTGTTTTTAAAACATTAACATTTCATGGCTTCAGTTTTGACAAGTATGAGTTGTCTAGTAGTATCGATTATTCAAAGTAATTTTTCGTTTTCGAAACCATGCAATTTCTTAAAGTGAATGCAAAAAAATGTGCTAATGACACACCGGGCACCATTATCCGTAAGTCAGGTTTGAAGTGGAGTGGATGTATCTATAGTCAGCAAAAACAAAAGCAGAATCAAGCCTGCAAACGGTGCGTGTAGTATTTGTTATGAACCAAGTTAGCAGAAGGATTCCAATGAGCACAACACAAAAGTTGATGCTGACTTGCTGACACAGACTGCAGCACTACAATGACAGCAAAAGATAAAAGCTTGAGTCTGAGTAAACAAGTATCATTTACTCACAGTCACAGTCCTATGTATATGATGATATCATACAGTGATGGTGATGTAGTCAAGCCAATTTACTTAAAAGAGAGTAAATTGAAAATTCCAGTCCCGTAAAGGAGTGTCTATCGAATAATTCTATATTCAAGTGTCCAGTGTGATACAATTTTTCAATCAATACATAAATTGCCGATAGCCGGCTTATAAATTTTACACACAAAATACGAATACATCGTTAACAGCGGTAACAATAAACTTGCATGCAATCTCAAGAAATATTACTCCGCTTAAATTCCAATCCTTCATTCATTGTATTTCCCAGAGATGTATTATCTATTATTTTGCAAACAAACGAAAAAAAGTTAGGGCGAATGTTTACTGTTGGCTTGTCGAGTGAAGTCATAGCTTGACTAGCTATGTAAAGGATTAGCAAACGTTATGTATCTGAATCTGTAATCATATATGTTCAAGCTCAAATAGAGTGTATTTATTATGCAAATAGGAAGATTTTATAACTAATGAACAAGTGATGGTACCAGTTTACCAGGCACGCATAATAACTAAAGTTAATATTCGTAATCGTCACTTACACTAACCCTAACTTTAAAAAAAGAAGTTCCATAGCAATCAAATGTAAAAATATATTTTCAATCGAAGTTAAGGCGATCTAACACTTACTAGCAAAACTTCGGTTTTAAATAACTGTTTACATTTGATTACAATGGAATTTTTTTAAATCTTAGGATTATTGTAAGTGGCGATGGGGAAAATTACCATTAGACACTAAAATCTCTTTTTTAGTTAAGGGAAGTAATTTACAGCATACAGGTATTAATATGAATATTCAAAAATATTAATACCCTTCAAATTAATTACCAGCGGAAAGTTGATACATGAAATGGGGGAAACTAAACTGTGCGGCTCGTTTCTGCGAAGAATGGGCAATTAAAAACAAACAGGACAATCTTCTTGCTGAATTCTAAAGTGATGACTCTGCATCTGCTACCTGTTAAATATTTCAGCACACTGAAAAATTGAAAAAAAAGTATGCTATCCAATGCTGCCAATCCAGAAATAAACAGTTGCTAATATAGCCAATCTAAGCTAATACAGTTGATAATCTCAATCTCACGGTCTTTGACATTTTTGTCCCTGTTAATAAATGGATAAAGGGAGAAAAAATGTTAATACGAAACTCATATTTAGTTAATTTTGTTCATATTGTCCACATTCGTATTTAGATTTCAAATTAACACTGACTTGAACAAATCATTAGGATTCTTGACAAAACTGACCTGATGACTTGGCTAACCTTATTAATCTTGTCATTCATTTACAGAATTACAGAATTATTTACAACCAGTACAAAATAATATAATGCAACACTATACTATAGCTATTGGCCCACGCGCGCCTCATTGACTTGATAAGCATAGTCTAAAAAACTACAAGATAAACAAAATTAAGATCAATGTATTACCTCGATCGGTCAAAGTGCGTTACATGCAGATGAAACCCTCGACCCTTGAATAAAAAAATCCCGAGTCATCAATTACTAATCAGCAGGAGTAAATGGTAAATTGTCACGGAACGTTAAATCAATAATCAGTGACCCTCAATCAGAACGATGGAGGTTATTAGAACATTAAGTCAACTGCGTGCTTCAAAGCTTTTTCAACAATGTGACTTAACTGATTTAGCAACACACAAACAAAAAAATCAATAAACGAGCCTTGCAATCTGAAATGATTTAAAAAACTAGGAACATGTGTACAAAACAGCGTAAAACGAAAAGCAGTACAAGGCAATTTTTGGATTCATTCTGATTGAGTTACAGATTTTCACGTTTTATCGTTTCGTTTTTACCAATCTGCCAGAAACTGTTTCAAGGGCCCCAATGCTGCACTGTGCACAAAAGTCAAAATTAATTTAATTCTCTTGTTTCTAATTTCAGGGAATGACCTCGATGGTAAGCTTGACTTGACCCAATTTAAAGCGTTGTTTTTCTTACCTCCACTCCACTAATGCTTACAATTGACTATTGAAAATTGAAATGCAAATTTTATATTTATGGTAACGAACTGACTAATTGAACATATAATTGAACACCGAATACTGTTTGACTGGGCACTGTACTGGGACTGACTGACTGGCGTGACTGCACTGACTAAAACTGTGGAACCCTTTAAGGTTTGTAGCCGCTCGTTTGCCGGTTTATGGTGCAAATGAATTTTCTGTCTCCTTCTAGGCTTTATGGTGCTCTGCGTGCATGTACCTATGGCAAGCTGAGAAGTTTAGATGGTGGATTTCATGTTAACCTTTTCCGGCGATATACATTTTGCTAGATGCGGGAATCCCAGGATCGTCGGTGAAAAATTAAATTTGCTTGAATTGCCGGTGAGTCTACAGCCTGGCTGGCTATGTTTATTCCCGTATTGTGTGTTAATAAATCAAAAAGAGCCAAGAGTAAAACGATTGGAAAATGTGCTATAAATGCGGGTAATTACGCGTCAAATGAAGAAGTGTAGAACTTGATATGTGAACATTTCTGTTATTTCTGAATAGCATATTAATATTATTAATGCTTATTTGCTGATAATACAATGGAATGTGAAGGATTATTAAGGGGTTCAGTAGTTAATACTCTCGGTCAGTTTTTTATGCTGGCAAAGCCTAAACAGGCATTATACATATAATTGTGTGATTAAACTATATTCATAGAAGTAAATTACTATATTACACTATATTGTAATAAATATGTGAGCATGTTCAGTGATGTTCATCGTGTTTTTATTCATACTTATAAACACAAAAGTTGTCTAGATAATTGCTGACTAATGCATATCTGTACCGTCTAAAAATTCAATATTTGAACAATGATGTGCGACTTCCTGTTCAACAGACAACTGAACTCCCTCCTAATCCCTGACCGTACTAAAAACCCATGGCTTTTGCTTTTGGCTATACAAAACGCAATTAACGATGTTGGCACTTAAATGGTGATTATAATAGAGTTTATTGCAGACTCATAGGTCCATATCAGTTTGAGGTTTCATACATACAATTGTTATATTCAGTCATAAAAACGCTTTTCTTAAAACTAGCTGAAAAATAGATACATGAAATGATACAATTGTCACTATTCACAATACGTTTAAGTAAGGAGTGTAGAGCAATTCTTCTCATAGCTCCAAAGGTGGTCAATCTCCTTTTCACAAATTCCTGTGCGTATTAGCGTAATACTACATATTTCCCATACATCAAATATTCTTCGTAAACAATTATTCAAGGTAAGTAATTATAGAGATGTTATTGGACGTTTTGATGGACTTCGTTTGCCTAAGAGGCAGGAACAGGGAATGGATGTTCTAAAAATACTTGGCAACAGGACAGGACTACTATTCTAGATTGCAGAAAGCCATTAAGAATAATAGGGTTTATTTTGCTACATCAAAATAAAGAGACAAATATTTCAAAGTCTCATACCCACTTTATTTACGAATGTTCGAATACATACTACATAATATGCAGGTATATCAATATCACTTTTGGGGACAACAGACTGATAATTAATTCACTTCATTATATGGAAACTTCAGCCAAAACTACTTAGAAGACATTGAATATGCATGGAATTGTTAATTAATGATCGTAGAAAAGTACATTGGATTGTTTGTATCTTCATTCCGTTTAAAATATGGTAGGGCAGTGCTGATTATTGAAATCACTTGGGCCAATAAGACAATCGTTATTACGAGCTCGCTCGATGAGAAAAGAATTGACTTTGCGGACTTGCTCCTTATCCAGTCTTCCATCTTGCTTCACCAAGAAAATATATATTTGCCACCAAAGTTCGTAATTAATAGTTGGCTCAGTCCCGTCTGGCTTTTCCGTCAAAACTTGACAAACAATTGTCATCGTTTCAGCCAGATTCTGAAAAAATTAAGATATGAATCATTTAGCATTTCATCTAAATAATTATGACACCTTTAATTACAATGAGATGCTGAAAGTGGGTGGCGGAGTTGTATCGAAATATAGCTCAAAAGAAGTTCAATAAGAACCCCAAAAAATATTAGATACCCATACGGCCGCTACCTCTCACAGCATCAAAAACTATTTTTGTACATGAATCTAAATACACGACACGTGCCGCAAAAAAAAAAAAAAAAAAAAAACGATAAGGGTCTTGATTTTAACGACAAACGGTTGGTCTTAATTTTGAGATTTTTCCCATGTCATTTTTCATAAGAGAAATCGAAAATTGATTCTTGATTTCCAAAATGTGTTTCGCCGCCCTTAGTGTACGTAAATTTGGGCATGGGTAACTAACTTTAAGGGATCGTTGTAGGCACTCTTCAAATCATTTTCAAACATCAAACTTTACACACACATTAAACTTACTTTAGCTAATGTTCCAGCCAAAATTCCAAGAAACTTGGGCCAATCAACTTCTCTGTCCATACCGGCGAGATTCAAAAGAGTCTCCAGCATAGCGTTATCCAGACAGTGAGCTTGCCATTTCGATTTCAAGACTTCAGCTCGGATCTTATCACGTTCCTTTCCTCCGACCTAGATCCACATAAAAAACATTTTTAATATTGTTGAATTTCACAACAATATTAAATAATGAAAAACGAAAATGACTGAATTACCAACCTGATCATGCAATGCCCTCAAGAGCCCTACAGAAACGCCATCTTTAGATACCAAATCTGGATATTCCAGTCTCTCTTTCACTGGAGGTTTTTCCCCATCAGCCATGGCTCTGAAGTAGGCCGCACTCCACCCCAGTAAATCCCTTGGCTGTGTTCTTATAGCCGCTTTAGTATACTGCTTCAAAATATTGGGAAGCATAGTAGGAATGCGGATTTGGTTATCGCAAAATTTCTCTAAATCAGGGCGTTTTTCTGCCATGTTTGTAAACTTTTCAATGTTTAACAGCTTTAGGACCTTCAAACGAATAAAATTATGGTCGTTTTTAAACGATATTCCACTTTTGGACAGTTAATTTTTTAAACTATGAAGTGCACAAAAAATTGGGATGCTGACTCTCGAGAATCTGCTGAATGTTTGGCTTTCAGTCGTCAGTATCTTATGTAGATTGTTGCTGTTTGACAGCGCTTCCATGACAACTACTTTCTATGCATGTACGATGATGCCTGTATATCCGTGTTGTTGTGGCGTTCCAATTTCCAATAGCCAACAATGAACTATTGCATATCAGTAGAAATGAAACATGGTGAATTGACTATGAACGCCTTATTTCAGCTTTATGATCGATGAAATAGGGTCACAGGTTGCAATAAACATAACATTTACAAAATGTATTAGAATTTGTAGAAATATTGCACGCATGCTGTCATGCACCGAAGAAGAAGTTTAACAAAGTCTGCATATGATATTGCTTAATTAAATTCCATTTTACTAGTAGCGAAAACTGTATTAGGGTAATTTTGGCCGAAATTTCAGGAATCCGTGCATGAAATGACAGTGGCAGACAGAGGGCACGGCAAAAGCTGCCCCACTAGATGACAGCCTGTCACATCGAGGCGGGAATAATTCAAATGCAGTAATAAAATAGTAAGAGTAAGAAAGAACCCTGACTGTGTGATGGTCTTTGTATCATTTACTAATCATTTCATCGATGACTTTCTGTGATTGGACATTGCAATTACTAATGGACAGCCAATACCGGAAGTGTTAAACTTGTTATTGTTTGTTAGGGTCACAAAGTAATCCAGCCCGTCTATAGATTACAATATTTCATTTATGTTGCTTTTCTGGCGTCGTTTCCACTTATTTGTTTCTAGTCATCGGCTTCATTTGGAAAGATTCTCTCAAACTCCTGGGTTCGGTCCGGGGCAGTGAGATCGTGACAGCATTTTTGTAAGTTGCAATTTAATGGAGCAATGCATGATGGATCATGGGCATGGTCCTGAAATGATTAAGCCATAATCAACACCGGTCGATAGCATTCAGCCTAAAAGGCCTTTCATGTAAAGATTGTTGCTGAGTCGAATAATAATCTAACCTAACCTTAATTTAATTGTTGATGCATGCATACAGCACACCTATTGGCTGGCTGCAAACTCCGTCCTTCTCCCCACACACCCACTCGAAATTTCAAAATGGATCCTCTAAATAATAAAACTCCTGTGTCCCTGTTGCACGAAATATGTACCCGGAGCAACATCACTCCCAAGTATGACCTTCTTCAAGTGGAAGGAGCAATTCATGAACCTATATTTCAATATCGACTTACCCTGGACTATATTGGGAATTGTTTAGAAGGTAAATAATCTTTTAACATAGAACAATGGAATCTTTAACTTGCAACGCTTCAAGGTGTATTATGTAAATATTTGTTCAGCGTCCAAAGTTTTTTATGCTAAACAAAACGGTCAGCATAGATTAAAATATTTGAATTCATAGAATCTAACTGTAACTAAATATGGAATTGGAAATACTGAAATCTCGGGTTGCACTGACATCTGGTCGAGCGAGAGCTGTGCACGCAAATCACAAAATGTTTTGCCTAGTTAGTATAAATCAACTATCGACTGCTATATATTCTGTAAACGTTCTTCACAGTCAATTCCTGTTATTATATCTCAAGCAAATTAGTTTTATTGTTGTTCATTTCATTTACCTTCAGCTCCAAAGTTTCTCGCAAAATAAATCATAGCCAATGCCAAAGCCAAATATATTGGAAGCACTGCTTTTCGTTATTTTTATGCTCACTCAAAATTTAATCACAGAAAGTGCACATACATATATTAAACTCGAGCCATATTATATAAGATTCCAAAATTCCCGTTTTCCATTAGTTCAAGTATATGTTGATGTTAGAACGAGAATGGCAACGGATATAGATGGATACTGCAATTAGATATATAGCTAAGCAAATATTGCCAAAATATGAGAAACGTCCGAGATAAAGATGTGCGCCGACACATTAAACAGCAGCAGCGGGACATCTTTCACAATTTCTCGGCGGCGTCAAAAAATCGGAGCGCCGTGGATCTTTTAAAGTGGCGGCGTTTAGTACATATCTAAATTTATACGAAAAAATCGGTCTATGGTGTTTAAAAAATTGCTACATTTTTCGGTGGCGGCAGATCATTTAACCTTAACATTGGCGGCGCACGTTTTTACTCGGAGTACAGAAACAGAATTGCGGCGCCCGCGTCTAACGCTCTCTCTTGTTTATTTGTAGCGACAGACCATGTGCAACTTCAGTGGCACAGTCACAGTCCCACTTTTGTCTTTGCAATACTGCGCTTTGATTGTGGTTTCAACCTTCAGAATCACGATTTCTTGAATACCAAACTGAATTATTTTTTGGTTGTTCGGTTGCAAGGCAACCATTGTTATTGACAGTTTATTACTGAAGGTTTTTAAATTATACAAGTGTTTACGGATAGACGTTGTTATTTTTCCTTGATTCTTAAAGAAACGGGTAGTGGGCGATCCAAAAAAGAGGCAAAGCATAACACAGCGCGTGGTATGCTCCGTGCTATGCGAGAAATTTCTGGTGACATTGTTGGACTTGATGATATGGAGCGGGCTAACGAGGCTTATGAAGAACCCCGCGTCAGTGGGGCTGAACCTGATTTCGGTGGAAACCCTGTTGGGGTTTTGCAGGAACTGTGTATGAAAATGAAGTATCCTCCACCTACATATGATGTAAGTTTTAAGCGTTCATTGATATTCGTCGTAATATCCTAGTGAGAAAGAACCACCATTTCAATATTTCGTTGTTTATTCTTTCATCTATGAGTTATTGAATCATAGGTTCATTCCGAGCATGGTCTTCCACATGAACGTTTGTTCGCAATAGCATGTCGAGTAGGGGACCAATTTACCGAAATCGGTTCTGGCAAGTCTAAAAAGTTGGCAAAAAGGATGGCAGCACATATGATGGCGGAGCGTCTTCGTAACTTACCCAGTGAAAGTGCCATTTCCTTGTCATATGAGGATGATGATGAAGAGATTTGTCGATCAATGAAAGTATTTTCGCTGATGTGTAATGGAAACAGTCCTGAATATGAGCGACCATTTTTGAACTCGAACGTGGAAAAGTTGATAAATATATACAGATCGTTCCAGAAAATAAATGGCACTCAAATAAAGACATTACAGGTTCAGAGTATTATTTTTTAATATGCATTTATTAACATTATTTTGTCTTATTTCGTTATATTTATGTGGATTTGCATTGCTAGACTACTAGATCCAGATCCATGAATTTTTCAGTCAACTCTAAATGTATTTTTATATTGCTCTTCCAGCTCAAAGATTTCGAACCTGACGACCCAGTTGCGTTTATGAAGGAGTTAGAAAAGGAAGCAGATTTCAAATCAATGATAATAGAATTTGATGAAAAAACATCAAACAACAAGTTTCAGTGTTTAATACAACTCACGTTTGAGCCACCACAAGTTCTTTTTGGTGTTGGCGACACAAAGGAGGAAGCCAAAATGCGGGCTCTTAGAGATGTATTCAAGTTTTTTAAGCTTTTAGCTGATCAAGGAAAGCTTTTTGCTACCAAGAAAGTCAATAATCGACAAGTATCAAAGCCTTCTGAGCCAGAGACTTCTGAGGACACGGAGAGTGTGCATAATTTAGATACTAATGACATTAATGACAACAAATCAAGCTTGGTTTCCCAAGATGTTAGTTGAAAATGTTCAAAGCAATCAATAATATGCCGTTGCATTTATATATGTATTATCTCAATCTTCTGATCTGATTAGTGCATACGTTATTTTTTGTTGACTTTGTTTTTTTCGTATCGTATGATAGCTAATAGTTAAAATTGTTATCTTAGTTTCCTCTTTTTTACACTTATTTATGGCATTACCAATAAATTCTTAACTTTACATCAGCTTTTGATTCTTGATATACCTTTTAGTAATGGATCTACTTGTAATTTTTATTTCGAGTATTACTTATTGTTATCAACAAAAACAATAGTCATAATCCTGTGATCATTCAGCAAAAATGAAATGCAAATCTGTGTCTATGATAATTTTTTGGATGTCAGGGCAGAAAATGATTGTAGTTTTTTATTTGTTCGTAGTACGCCCATTTATGAACTCACTTTGAAAACATAATCCGTGCCTTTTGATTCTGTTCTATTTCATGTACGCGATTTTTGTATTTTTATACTTTGATACTTTAAACTAAAAACTTTACTTTAAACTTAAAAGTTTGTAGATTTATCACTGGTGTATTTTTAATTTTAAATGAATTAAAGCTCAAGTAATGATGTCCCTGTCCTGTCCTCAAAATAATCCGAAATAAATAATCAAATTAGTCAGCAACTCGTCGTTTAAATATAGTTCTATATTTTTATATTTTGTTTAGTTATCAAACAGTACATATGAAAAGAAAAATTGGCTTGCATCAGTGACTATTTTTATAGAACTCATAAATTATGCCTAGAATGCATAAGCAGCAAGATGAAAGGACAGCCGGTTTCTATATTTCTGGCGGATATGAATTTTGTCATCTGGGGCTTCATGGACATGATCGCTTCTTAATAGCCACACAAATTGTCATATGAATACAGTGAAGAGGCGCAATATTATTTTCAATCCTGGGGTAAATTCCTTTCTAAACATTACAACATACAATTTCCGCTAATGCATCGCATTATACCCCGAATTTGGTTACTCTACAATCCTTCAAGGGTTGCTTTGTTCAACTCTATCCGCCAGTTGTTAATCGTGAAGTTTTTTCATGTTCTGTTCCCTTATAAATTAAGAAATACTCTTGCAAAAAAATCAAAACAAATCATTTTGCAAAAGTGAATGACTGAATCACAAAATAACTCCTCAGTGAATCAATAATCCACATGCATATTCCCTGGCAAATCTCTAATGTATACTCTAATCGTTATCGTTACACGTACTCATACATATCATTTTATAATCCAATTCCACAGCTCATCATCACCAGCCATCATTAATCTTTTAGTAGCACTTATATTTAGTTAGTTAGTTATGTAGACGCACTGAAAAATCTGAGAATCTGACCCATGCATGGCAAAGAACAGGTGCGTGTACGTATTCTATCTATGCAGAACAATGCAGAGCGTCTCAACTCCTAATCCACTGTTCTGAAGAAAGTGTGCAAGTAGCTCTTCTCGCCAAATCTCTCTCAACTTTACGCATTGCATTCAGTCAGAGGGGGAGAAAATAAATGCGTGACACATATCTGACTTGAAGAAGCCTCAGAGTTATAGCCCAACAAAAAAAACATACTCTCTAATAACAATAGGCAATAATAATGGCAATAAGACCGATTGCTGATGTTAGCATAACTTACTCACACATTATACAACCAACAGCAGTACTAACATTATTGCCAACGACTCCAAAGCCAATAAACAGTTCTTTTCATGAACAATCCAGAAGTTTAAGTTTAAGGTTCAAGAGGTGCATCAGAAAATCAGGATCCTAAGAAGAGTTAGTAACAGAGGTTTTTCATTTAGTATCATCATTATTCCTAGCTCACTAACAAACTAACTACTACGGCAACAATACTTCATGATAAACGCATACACAACTTTTTTTCCGTTCAGTTCATCATCATGTGTATTCTCCAAATGCATGCGAGTATTGCATTGTGTACGTTTTGATGGCCTCTCTCTCTCTCTTTCTATCAGCTGTACTCAATAATATAGAAAACACATGCAGTCCTGTATGTTGCCCATGTAAAACGAGGATGAGCGCGGTGCTAAGAGGACTGACAGACACACAGTCCATACAGTAACTTACTTGACTATCTTCAGTTAGTTAGTAGTTGTAGCTATCTACTATGTACTAGCTAGCTACGATATACCTGATTCAAAACACAAGAATTTCTACAGTGCTCATCATCATGATTGCCAGTACTGGCTTTAACTAACTAACTACTGGGAGCAAGCATTAAACTGAGGACGATCCACAGTGCAACATTTCTCTACAACCCTCTGGGACTACGAGAGCAACAGGTATACAGGTAGTTGATATTTTCATAGTGCTCAGAGCACTAGTCACTAATAATGTGCCTACTACTGCAAAAGGTTTGACAGAAAATTTTAAAATATTCTATATATGTACACAACACTGGGGACTTGTATTAATTGTGTGTGTACAAAGAGTTTGTTTGTGTGTGTTTTTATTTCAGTGAGCTTGTTTGGATACATTTTATAGGATTTGTGTATGCATATGTGGTGTGTGTAATTGATTAGTAGTTGTGGTATCCCCCGAGAGAAAAATTTTTGCTGGGGAAGTTTTTAACGAAATTTCGGGAAAATTCAAAGTGCCATAATGACCCGGATTGTAGTGGTCAGCTAAAAGTGCCTCCAAAGAAATGGGATGGAGATGGAGACTGACAATGAGGAGTCCTCTTTGGATGCCGTTTGTTTGGAGATTGACGCAGGTAAATTTTAATGCAATCTAATTTTCAGTAGCTAATGATCATCTATGGAATGATGAACTTTAGTAGCTAGATGCCCATGATTGAAGCAACAGTAAATTTTCATTGGATCCGGTCCTCACTAGATAATGTTACTTAAAAAATTACATCTATATGTTGTATGATCAGAAATTAGCGGGTTGTTTGCTATACTTTTACTACCTACTCATCATCGTACGATGAATTCGGCAAAAACATTAGTTTCCATTCCAATGGTAGCTACTCGTTGGATAGTTTTAAAAAAAGTAATCAGGTTATTAAAGGAAAAGTAATGGCAAAATGAGTTTCAAAAACAGATGAGATGATAGTTCTAGGGCCGGAATATACAATTTTTATCACCCCTTTACTTGCTGTATGAATGGACATAGTTTTGCAGGTATATAGCAGTGGTGGTATAATGATGGATATAGAGTAAAACAAAGGTAAACCAATATAATAGTTAGTATAAGAGTAGTACCTGTCTTTACATTTCTTAAACTAGTTAGTTAGTTAGTTACCTGCGTATTCGTTTTAAATCTCTTTTTTTTCTCGTTCTCTATCACTGCAAAGTTTTTATTCACAGTAGAACCAACTAACTATTCAGCCAGATCCTTTCTCACATGCTGCTCCAATAGAAGAACCTTTGCATGTGTGCTGATTTGCAGAGGCCTCATGTGAATATTGACTATCTGGTAATCTGTTGTGGGGCTTTATGCACGAAAAAAATTCCAAGATATTTATGTTTACCCTGAACCTTTTTGTGTAACGGGTGTTTTCGCACATTCACAACTTAAAAGCATACACTTAAGACGGACAAGTGTATTATAAATATATGTACATGTTATGTCCATTCTGCAGAGGTTACTGGCATATAAGAGAAAATGAATGTGTTAATTAATCCAACAGAGATTTAACGCTCCCAAGAATTCCCTATCGTTCCACACGTTGTATTCATTGAATGGTAAATTTTTTTGTGTTCATATACCATATGCCATGCCAAATATGAATACAGAGATACAGAGAGGAAATATTCAGCTATTATTTCTGGATACTAGCTGATTTCTGCAAGCTTTTAGTGTGCAATAGGAAAAATTAACTGACCATCTAATACCTGCATCATATCCTACCACATGAAAAACTTGGAAAGATTATGAATTGCTATTGAAAATGCATCTGTATAAGCTTACATGTTCACATTTAATTTTGCAGCAGGTTTTTTTGGCTATATAAGTCTTCTGTCATGGTATATAGATACAGTCTTGTAATATGTCGGCCTGTATCGTTTTTACACGTTATTTTGATTACAGAATGTGCAGATTTAAAGGATAGATCAAATCCCTTTTTTGTTAGCTATATGCATTTCTTTGATGAGCTCACATTTTCATCCCATCATCTAATGTACACTTTAGCGTGCAACATTGGCCAACAAAACAAACTAACTATAGCAAAACAAGCAAGCAGTAAATAATATGGCACTCGGAGGACAATTGTCGTATTATTGAGAATAGGTTTTTGTGTACATATTAATGGGCAGACACTTTTTTTTTTACATCCAGTGCCGTCAAAGCATATATTATTCATATGACTTATGTTTGCGTTTCAAATACTCCGTCTAATTTGTTGAACTTCAGTCACTTAACTTGTATGAATCCATAACTCTGTCGCATCCTCACATGCAGACATGTACACAATGATTTATTGTATGCGCATTTCATTATGCAAAAAAGACAGCTATATTTTTTAATCATTCAAGCCTTTGTATTTTGCTTTTGATACTGAAGCTCACAATATGATTTAATTTTATAGTGATATTGAAGGAACTAAAATTCAAGCTAATTACCCGCTATGTATCTTAATTAGGGTGCTTTTGTGAACGATAAGTTAAGACTATTAGATGGCAAAAAACTTTGAATAAAATCCCCCACCTAAATTCATGCACATGGGACTTGTATGGACCAGTAGAATTCTCGAGTCTTTGCAGTTAGAGGAAATGGGAATGACTACACACTAATTGATGAGGTTTTTTTTGTTGGGAAAACACTGTAGAAGCTGCATCGCAATTTGATAATACACGTGGAGGAACACAATCTACCAAATGATCCTAGGCATACATATAATATGCATGGGAAACAAGTACAGAAAAATATGTACATATGTACATATGTAATGCGCAAATATAATCCGAATGTTTGTGGATCATAAGGTAGAAGCATCATTTTTTGATCAATATATACATGCAAACTGAAACTTTGCAGAATGCTTCACACTTTGAAAACGATCACAATCGCTTTTCTACATGTGTACTTATTTTAATTACTTATATCAAGCGCAATGTCTTCCATGCCCATATATTTATGTATATGTGTGGTTGGTGAGAGCTAGTTCTCAAAGCGATTCATTTGGAATCATGAAGTTTGCATAAATTATGGCTGCATGCATATGGTAAAGATAGTCATTGTTCAGGCAACCATAGTCAACTAAAACCCCGTGATTCAGCATAGACAATATTATTATCAATCAAAATGTTCCTTTCCCCTGCAGACAGAGGAGGAACGATCGAAAGAGTGACCAGGCTTGAGATCTTTTCACTGTTCTCTGTGTCATACCACCCGAATGAATTACATATTTGTGATGGCAGGGAATTTGCATGCACTTAAATAATTTTTTAGTCACTGTGTGATAGAAAAAGCCGGTCCATCCACCTCATGATGTTCAACTTTTATAGTTAGTTAGTTAGTTCGTTAGTTGGTTATACAGATTTGTGTGTGAAGACGCAATTGAACGTAGACAATTTATTGCAGTCGCAACGGGGGACTCTGTACCAACAAGATTTGCATTTTTCTTTCACACACAGCATTGTATTGCCAAAGCGATCCAAATCAATGTCAATATATGCTATCTACAATGCGTCTACTATTCAGGAACATGATGAAAGATGCGAGGTTTCAAAGGTCAATTGTAGTTTTAAAGAAGCGACAAAAACTTAATTTATGAGTAGCAAGCAAACTTGAAGACTATGCTAACTAGTCATGTGCAATCAATAGTAAATGTAACAATTTGAGGAGATGGCAAAGCTACTGTTCATTTTTCCGTCAGGCTAGTCATGAAGGGTTGCAAATGTACTTAAAGGCGCAAAGTAGATATTTCAAGCAATACTGGGAATAGCATGATTTGAGTTAGTGTCAAATTCTGTTGGACGTCATTTTTGCTTGACTATTTTCTTGCAAATCCGAGCAAACCGGTTTAAATATTTGAATTTAAATTGCGTAATACACACATGTAATGTAAGACGTAATAGTTCTTTTTCCAACTAATACTTTTTTGGTACAGCATCTTGAAAATTAAACTTGTCCGGACTCAAGTTTAGTAGATTTAAAGATACAGATTTCATTCACAAGTAACTTGAGAATAAACTGATGGTAGGGAAGAGAACAGCACTCATTTAGAAAAATGTCATATTTTCAACTATAATGAATCAGCAAATCGTTAGAATGTAAATTTTAACGAATAAGCTAACTGACTATAACAATCAGAAATTGACATGTAAATCAAAGCTTTACTCTTTCATGTGTGCTAACAACTGCACTGCACTATCCTAACTAACTGAACTGACTGAGAGAGAGTCAGGACTAGGTCAAAAAGTAATGGCCCACATGTATGATTTTTAGTTGAGCCAGTCATATAAATCCATGGGTTAAAAAAAAGATGATTCAAAATAATAATGATGAGGAATGCACAGTTGGTTTTCCTGTCCGAGTGTTAACAGGACACGCATTAATTCGGTATAAAAGGGTTATATGCAAGGTAAGTACAGTTATGGTAGTTAGTTTTCAGCTACTTTCGACTTTATGGCCTGTTGGTGGAATAGTGCATGCACAAACTTGAATGTAGATGGAGACCCATGTCCGTGGGCCTCTTTTTAGGAGCACGCATAAAATATTTTTGTATACATTGGTTAGTTAGTGCCGTGCCAAAGGTAGACAGAAAGGAACTGGCAAATTTAAATGAAAATACTGACGAGCCTAGCCATATTATTATCCTGTTTAAGCATTCAATTAAAAAAGGGAATAAATGAACCGCAGTGCTGTATATTATTATGCATACGGTAGATGTGGAGTGAAATATGTAAGACACCATTCATTGGAAGGAATGCATGAGCAATTTGTATCGAGTAATGAAAATAGCATTGATTGTGAAACTATAGCAAAAAATAAAAAAAGAGAATTACGATTCAATTATTAATTTCAGACACACTTTCTTTTAATGGTCGATTCAATGTTGAGTGACAATGACACGTTTTATGAACTGTGCAACACAATTGCATATTAACATGGGCGCCAGTTCACATTGCTATCTACGTTATAAGTTGGACCTAGAACTAGTGCATGCTTCAAGTTTCTATCTGTTCTTACAAGAGTGTAGAAAATTCCTTGCCCAGCGTCATGATACAGCAGCATGAACTATTTTATATTGAATAAAACTTTATTCGGTAGCTTCTTTTTGGTAAAAAGTATGTACTTACTACGTGTTACAATGACAACATTTGTAAAATGTAATGCTGGAATCAATTTCTAAATCCATTTAATTTTTAGCTCACATGTATTCATATAATTTGACTTCATGTGGTTTATTTGTGCACCGGAATGCGGGTCAGTTTATAGCAATTTACGGATAATATCACATAGAGTGAATGGTTGAATTAGTTTTGTAGCAATAACAAATTTACAATGTTTGTATTTTGCGCAAACCTTAAAATGCTGATGATGTTCACTTTAGCTTTACTATTGTGAACCCCTGTGAGAATCGGAGAGATGATTTCTATTGGTCCCCATGGGGTTTCTCCGTGCATCCAATTTGTTCGCATGGAAGAATTTGACAAATGTTGTATTGCGTTGCAGGGGAGGGGAGAGTTGCATTAGTGCACACAATTGCAAAATATACAGCAATATAAATCCGGGTTGGTGATAATGAGTATTAGTTTTAACAGGCTTTTCAAAATCCTAAATTTACACATTACTATATCTGCCTACTAGCTTTTGCTTTAATTGCAGAGAAAAGAGAAAAGAGTTGATATGAATCATGAGTTGCAGATTAGGCTAGCTTTGTTTTCTGGGCAGATAATGTATGTATAGAGAGTTTGATTTCCGAGTTTTGAACAGGGAAACTAATATTCTGAATAGTAGTAAAGTAATATCTTTGAGTAAACAATGAAAAGTGCATCAACTTATTTGATTAATGGACACTTCCTCAAATTTTCCAGGCCACATGTCAAGCTTTTGTTCATCCTTCCTTCTATCACAAAGGAAAGTCAATTTCCATTCACCTGCGAATTCGATCGCTTTTTTACACCTTCCCCAAAGCAAGCATAGCAAAGCAAGCTTGGTTGTATTCCAACAACTGCCTGTCTAACTACGGCAAGAGTTAAGCAACCGAGTACTAGATCTGTACTCGGATGGGTGACCGCTTCCTAGTCTTCATAATAATAACAGTCTAGCCGAGTCTAGAATATGTGCTAGCTAACCCCGCTATGGCTCGGTGCTAGTACGGCAGTGGAGTCCCATTTGACTGTACAATAAGACCGAATAGGCCCTTGTAGGCCAAATGGCTGTTGCTTAGGTCACTGGAGACCTTCAAAGTAACTTTTCTGAAGAACAACTACTCAGGTGTTTCTGCAATGAGCATTCAATTGCCTCTTCGGAGCGTTCCTAAATCCCACCCTCATACAATAATAATAATAATACACCTTCGTCCAAAATGTTCTAAAAATTAGTTTTTTCCCGGTCTTCAATAAAAGTTGTTTGTTAAAACCAATATTGCTGATACGCTATACTAAATCCCCAAATGTAATCTTATTTCACTAAAAGACAGAGCAATTGAAAAAAATCAGTAAATTATTAAAAAAACATGCACGTAAGCATAAGGAATGCTTTTCATTTGAATTTTTTACTCCCCATATTTATTTCACGTTTAGTAGATTACTTCTCTATGTATATACGGCACAAGTAATCAATTGATTATATATTGTGGATGTTTACTGTAAATGTTATAAGCATTTGATTATTTTTGCTAATCATGAGTCAATTTATAGGTCATAAAACCTACTGATTTGAATCCCCAATGTCAATCATCATCATTTAAAGACCATATGTCTTATGAATTGAGACTTAAAAAACCCAAGTTTTCAACTAAATCAGTCCATAAAGTAAATAACATTCTTTTTTCTCCTTTATAGATTACAAAGAATAGTTCCGCATTTGGTCATCTAAATTTGCTTTGTGCTGGATCCCTCAAAATACTGAACGGACAAACATCTATAATACAGTAGCATGGTGCCTTTATAAATGAAACTTGTATGCTTTTAATTTCCTGTATTCTTTCATTTAGCTAAACATTTAACGAAAGATTGGACACATAACTCCATAACTCAAATGATTTGTTTAACTAATATGCCAAAACTACTGTCTATAAACACGAAAGTGGATTTCTAATCTACGTGATCCATTGACAAAATAATAAGTGCACTTATACCGAAATGTATCTATATCAGGTAACCTTGAGGGGATGAAATGTTTCATAGGAAAACATGCAATATATTAGTTGAGCCACAACTCTCTTTAATAAGGCTAATCAATGATCACCAAAAAGATTGAACCTTGAACAGTCTGAGTAGATGAATTGGGCTCACTTGATAAGCTATTCTCACAATTTGTGCATTTCTTCAAATTAAGGACTCAAAAGCGTTTTAAAACAGGATATTCTTACTTGCTAATACTTTTTACTCACTTTTATTTTCATCTTTCAGGTACATTTGAAGCCACCTTATCTACTGTTGAATGTACAGATTGTGAAAAAATGACTAAAAAAAGTTTTTTCAAAATTAAAATAACGTGCATTTAATATCGCAGTCAACTTGAAACATTCATAGTTTGTTTTGGTCTGTTGCGGAATAACGGGAAACTGGAGTTGCGCACTTAAATATAGTTAGTTAGTAAAAATACTTGCCGACGGCGAAAAAAGTGTCTACCAGGATTACGACATAAAATTCAAGTGTGACACCTATTATAGGAAAAAATAGCTGAGAATCAAACCTTTTTTCTCGTATAAATAGTGTGTAGTAAACTAACTAACTTACTGTTTAACCTGCCACTGACTACATTAATTCTCTCTAACCTTACGACAATTGGCAAATCTTTTTAAGCGACGTGGCATACTCTTTTAGATTCATCATAAACTACACAGTTTGTATCGTTCTCTTGCGGTTTCTTTGCATATTTAACCATGACTTTATTTATTTGGCTTCCGTTGGCTCCCAATCAAGCATCTATTACAATCTTATTTCATTCAATAGTCCTCGATAAAAGTCCATCGTAAATAAGTGCACGGTGTACTGCGAGTACAGTGCAGAAGCTAATTCCCAAATAATGAGTTGCACTTCAGCCAACATGAGTTGACAGAAAAGAACACTAAATTCAAATATTTTGGATGCGGAATTCTTTGAACTTTTTGCTCACAATTTGAGCGTTACTTACATTCAATTTAATGAACACTATGAACAAGCATTATTGTGGTACAAAAAATTTCTAACCTCAGTCACCAAATTAAACCCTTTAGATTCTATGTACCAACCACATCTACTTCATACAGTTCTTGGAAATGAAAAACCCATTTGATTTAAGTTAGTTTGTGCAGCAGTGTTTTTTATACGAAAGTAATGGTTTTAAAATACATATTATTATCATCCTAAAGTTAATATTACATCAACAAGATTTTGATTCGTCGTTATTGAGTCTTACTTTTATTTTATTTTCCCATGCGGCTGAAGACACTTGACTTTTGGTTGAAAAGTCAAACATTATTTACAGCCAGGTTGCCAGGTTGCACTAACTAACTACTTACTACTCATACTCATCAAATCCTATTGTTTCCCCTCAGTCGTGCATCAGTGTATATAAACATTGTTCAAACACATTATTGTGTTGACCTTTACTATTACTCTTCAAATTCGTTAATGACTTTGCACACAAGCGCTTTGCTCCGTGATTGTATGATTAGTGATCAGGATGGTTGATAAGAGCGATTGATGTGTTGAATAGGGGCGTTCCAACCGGACCTTTTTCTTTCAACTTTTTTCACCAATATTATTAGGGGCTATCAAGGATTCATATGAATACATATGTGCTTGACTATAGAACAGTAAAACACAAGTAATGGAACAATAAATGGGGAAACACTCTAATGTCATTTTCCTGAAATGTTATGACTTTTTAGCTCATGACTGACAGCGATTTTATTTCCGTTTGAGCTTTACATTTTGTTTGCATACAAATGTGTACAGTGTAGTATTTAATTTGCTCTGTACTTGGACTGTTTTCAATCAAAATTTTGAAAGCTAAATGACAGCAAAGTGTGTATCTACGTCTCCACTATGTTTTTACCCAGTGTCTCATTTATGCTGGACTAACTAACTATAGCTAAGGTCCACATCTTATCTAATTAAATCTCACTTTTAGCCAATTCTCATGAAAAATATTAGGTGCACACCTTGACTAAATTGCTTGCTAACTAACTAACTACACTACTACATATATTAACTCCATGTAGCAGAAAGTGTGTGCATTCAAGGCATCCCGTTGGAACTAAAAGTATAACTACGAAGCTCTGAATTGTCACTCTGAAGCCCTTGGATAACAACATGGTTTTCACTATTTCTGGTCGTGTGAACTCATACTATTTGTTTTGAGGAGCCATTTAGCATTGCAGTGTGAGAACAAACGGGAAAGGAAACATGCATTCACACACAACATTTGTAGTGAGTATTGTCCGTAGGAGTAAAAGCTGTAGGAATAAAAAAAACGTACATCTAATATAAACTACCTGTGCATGCATGCATGCGTATCTAAATGAGCATCAATAACGACTCACGCATGCATTACTCACAAACAATAATACTACACACAGCGGATCTCAAACTTGCGGCAGTTAGTTAGTTAGTTGGACTGAATTTATTATTATTGTTGTTGTCAACATCATTTAACGTGTGTCCACCTTGATTGAGTATTTCTCGTCTTTTCCTGCTCATACCGTTGGTGATATAATAAACACGGCATTGGAACTCAAGAAAGGATAAATGAAAACAAAAAAAAAATGAGTCTTTTAGTATGTAGTATAAGTTTGAAAAAAGGCACGCATATTATTAATAAACTTTGTTATTTACTTATAGTAAGTTACTACATGAATTGCGTATTTGCTTACTTCAATGGGCTGATAATGCATTTGAGTTTCCAGTAGTAATTACTTACTGTGCTCTATAAAGGGATGATAATGGAGTGATTGAAAAGTGATTAGCAACATGCATAGTTACTTAACTAAAGAGCTTGAAAATAATTTCAAAGGCTTGAATGCATGTTTTACTCAGTTTTTTTTACCTAGCAATATTTTTACATGTTGTAATAACCACCATGTACTTGTTGCGGTAATGATCTACCCATAGTGTTGGTGTGTGGTGCAATCTGAATTTATGATGAATTATTTGTTTACGCTTGCATACATTATTCATGAACTTATTGACTACTGTAGCTCATACTTGAATGAGATACAATGGAGTTTGTATAATAAAAGTTTAATATGTTCCTGAGTTGGGATATTTTTAGCAACAAAGATAGAAAATCCAAACGATTGGAATAACCTTTAGACACAGTAAGCATTAGATGGATACCTTTGCGCCTTCTAATTATTGTGGTTTGACATTTATACTGATAAGTACATATATTTAGGATTTCAAGATTGAAGGCAAAAGCTGTAGCCCTCAGTCAGTTGCTGAGGGAGCTTATGTTGATTTGTAGTATACTAACTAACTATAACTAACCAATTATTGTTTGTTCATTGAGTTATGTAGAGATACATAGTAGCTAATTCTTCTTGATCTTGGGCGCTGTAAGGAATAAAAAAGGGCTGATGATAGGTTTGTTTGTTTGATTGGTGAATGGTAATGTATGGAGTAATTTTGTTTTTATTCTTGATTTGCGCCTGTGGTAGACAATTATTTCACGTCGAGACTTGAACACACTATTATCTTGGTAATTGATTGCATGGAGCGAGAGAGGCAGGATATGGCGTTTTCTATGGTTTTTGTTACGCACAGCTCATCAAATATTCCCCCCTTAGATTTTACAGTATAAGGTTTGGGCATATCGTGCCTTTTCTAAATGACTGCTGATTGACTGTATGTAAGTAGAAAAACAATGTTTTTATCTTTGGAAATGGAATTAAATGATGATTTGGCTTGAGTTGGAAATGAGTGAGTGAATGAGCACTGGAAGCGGATTTAAATTGAGTATATCTATAGAGGTTCAGGAGTGTGCTTCACTAGTCAAGTTTGATCAATACAAGAAATGTAATATTAGCTTTCCTTGTCTGTGGAAAAACGATCAAGCTGTGACGCATAAAATTACGGACTTTTCATTCACCATCGCAGCATTCACATTGAATGGCTAGTCCAGGTTGGTAACAATGAGCTGATCTATTCTCCGAATGAATATTAAGGTAATCCCGTATGGATAGTAGTGGTTGTAGTAATTGCAAATACTACCTCCAGTCATGATTGGTTACAGTTGCAGTCGTATTTAAGTAGTAAGTATAGTAGTGTTAATCATTTTATCCTGTTGGTGAGATTCCTATTAAATAGAGTGTAGGGTAACAACAACAGGAATAAAGCAAAACTCATCATATGAATGCAATTTGTTGTTGCTATACGGTGAAAATGCACTGTGAACCACAATTTTGTTCATGTTAATTTTATTGTGACGGTAATAACTAGGCAAAATTTTTGCGCTAATAGTTACTAAACTACGAATAAAGCATATGCGAAACTTATAGCTAATTTTGACGCTATTTGCGGAGTAAGAATGACTAGGAAATATTCATTTTTAATAGAAATTCAGAAATTCAAATAGTAATAAGTGGCTATGAATTCCTTTTTTTCAAGTTTATGACCATATTCAGTGGTTTTTATAACTTCTTTCAAATTAAGCTAATCCAAATTATGAAGCCTCGAGATTCCTAAATTATTAACTGATAGGAATTCCATCCAACCCAAGTCTTGTCCCATATTAGACAAGAACTTAACATCTATCGTTTTAGTTGGAAGCTTGTTTGCTCCTTCTACACCCCTAGCCTCTGACAGTGTGCATAAGTAGCTGGGGTCACGGTAGATTGAATCATTGATATGTTCAGTTGCGTACTCCTAGCAAATGATCTTGTACTTGAAATTATGGGCAATTTAGGGAATTTAAGAGATCTCTATAGAGTGTTTGTAAGGAATCATTTCCTGGATCTTTTACGCAAGGTATCATGCTGCTCACTTGACATATTATGTGTCTATCATTGTGAGTTTAACTTATTCCGTCCTGAAGGGGAAAAAAATGCATGAAAATTCATTGATTACCTGCAGAGAGTGCGAGTGTCAAATCCAAACTACACTATGTTGCTACCTACTTATACTGCGTAGCCATAAAGCCACACACTTATGCGTCATCCACGTGTGCTATATTGTATAGTGGCAGTATAAAAAATGTTATGATGTTTTTTTACGATTTTCTCAGCAAATATCATGAACACATATAGAGTCTCGATTGAAATCATTGAAACCATTTATTTAAGCGTGAAGGTTATGAACAATCATTCCATTTGGGCTATTTGCATTCTACACGTTGCTCATAGATTGCCAATTTGCTCGCTCACACTGTTTACAGTTCTCAAAGCTCAACAATGGCAGCCACCGAAACTATTTTTAGCAACACAATGACATTAAGTGTGATCACTTTTAAACTCACCGTGAGCCATATAGAAAGTTCTTTCATCAATATAATTTTTTTGTGTCTTCAGGTAATGAACAACAGGATTATTACACTGTTATTGAACTATACTCTTGAAAATTATGATGTTTCCCTTTCAATTTTTGGGATCCAAAAAATGAGAAACTATAACTAACTTTTGACTACAATGTCACTCACAACAACTGTAACAAGTTTGTTTGCCAATACACAGTACCGGCTAATCTGCATAGGTACATAGTTTAGTTAGTTATAGTTTTTTGTAGATAGTTAGCATCAAATGTCAATGGAAAGGATATCTTTGTTAACTGTAATAACTAACTAGCACTAATAAAAAGCTGTCAGCTCTTTGTTAGATAATAATAATGGTAATCATCATATGTATGATTGAGATGATCGGAGTTGGTAATAACGATTCCCACATTATTTATATCCACATGATGTGCTCATTATGAAGATTACTGTGATGATGGGTTCGTGATTGGAATAATTCCGGCACATTAATCTGCGAGTGCAAACACTATTTCAAAGTGAATGCCATTTGGATAATCTACATTTGATTAGATCAGAGGTTGTACATTGCACATAGTTTCCATTCTCACCTACTGCATGTCATATCCTCATTAACTTACAGCCAAAGTCAAGGTAGTAAGCAGTGGAAAGCATAAATGCTAATTATATCTGATCTGACCACTCTAACGAACCAGATTGAGCATTTATTTCCATTCTGGGGAATCTAAAATACAGCTAGTTAGTAGGTAAACAAGAATTGCATGATTATATCATTGACAGAGTTCAAGAATTGCAACCCCAGTTGCTCTAGAGGATTTCCATTTCCCTAGAATCCAACAAAGGACACATGATTTCAGACTTGACAATAAACGCGAATTTCTTGCATGAATTCCAACTGCATGAAAAGTGCATCCCTGTGTTATCACACAGTAGTGCATAGCATGTTGCTAAACTTGGGTTTATCAACTTCTGTTCAATATCAACACCGTGACACTCTTGATACGGCGCTCGAGTCTCCCAATCTTTTATTTCATTGAAATAAAGGAAAGTTCATTTATACATCCTGCTTGCTTGTTTGATCTGCCTGTATATTTTATTTTCTACAGTTGATTACAATGAGTGTATGGAAAAGGTCAACCAATTGATAAAGCCAAGCCGTCTATCTATATAAAGTATAAAAAATCCTCAATTTTATGTAGCACCATTTTGACAAAATATATGGCTTACAGCAATGGAAACGGAAAGCCTAAGTTAGTTAGTTAGTATCTGTACATAGGGAGCATGGTCTAGGTCACACAACCAATATACTATGATTGGATGTCAATCCAAGCCTTATCTACTCAACATTACCAGCGCAAACATGATTGTTGTAAACAGAGTGAATTTCAAAGTCAAAAGTGAATTGCGACGAAAGACAATGGTTTCCAAGAAATACTCAAGCATTATATACGTGCATAGCGTAATGAAATGTATCAAGAACTTGACAAATTGTCATTTTGTTCCCACTTCGCTATACACTCGTGTTTACTGCACAAGTGGACTAGATGTGAGAAAGGGGGATTGTGCTCAAATTTTGCATGCAGTTAGTTATTTAGTACATAAGGAAGGGGATTAAAATCAATCACCTGTTTAAAGCTCATTCCTGATCGTCAACACCTTGAGATAAAGATTTAGTTGCAGAACATGGTGGTGTGGTCCCAAAAATGTGCCTTCAAATCGTGCTCCTAACAATATACATAATTTTGGTAGAAAAATTAAAGTCTTGACTAACTCTCTTGTTAGTTTGTTAGACATGCACGGAGCAGCCCATAGGCGTATTGCAAGTAAGTACATAGGCTCATGATGCATATTGTGTTGCTTGCGGCTTGCAATCAATACGAAATGGCGATAATTTGCATTCTATAATGTGACTGGACTTTTGTTTATTGTTATCAATAATATTTAGTATAAACTATCTTTTGGCACAATGCAATGCATGGTTTCACATACTCAGGTTGGAAACAAAACTACATTTGACAGACAAATATAGTGCATTTGTGGATAACTGACCCATTTGGACTCAAAATTCATTAGTTACCATAGTACAATAAGGAACTATATGAAAAAACTCACAAAAAACGCGTTTTTCATTCTATGCTAACAATAACAATAATGTGATCATGCACTTCTACTTGCAGTAGTACAAATTCTAATACATATTGTATCACTGTTACATATGCGGTGTGTATGTGGTTATAAACATTTTGAACTCGAATATTAATGCAACAGGGATCGAACTAACCAAAAGCAAAACACCTTTTGTGCCTCATTTTTAAGTGTTTATTTCCCTATGAAAATCACTAGCTAGACTTGCTACATGCACTAACTATGTTGTATGCACATACGCCACTCGCGTTTGTTGATTGACTCCATTGGTTTCATGGTGCAGGTTAAAAAAAAGGACGTGAGTACAAGTAAGAAAAGAGTGAGAGGGTCTTTATACCCATATATCTACACTCAAACTCATTCGTTTACGTATAGTAAAAGGTACAGAAAAGCGAAACCTTTCTCATTACTGTTTACTCACTCACTCGCTTACTTACTACGAACCTATTAGCTGTGTCGTTGTTCTTGGGCCGTGTTGCCACCAAAATAGGAGAGACGAGTGCCTTCTGGGTTATTCGTGTGTTAGGAACTAACTTTGATGGTACAACCTACAGTCTTGTGTCTCCACATCGTTCCAAAGTCCATGGACCGAGTCCCTGGAAAATGGTGGTGTCCATTTTCAACACCTTAGTTTCTGTTTAAAACGAGTGCACTAACTAACTAACCAGTTTAGTTAGTTTAGTTTGCCACTGGCAAATAAAACTGAATAGGTGTCTAGGCGGCTAAAAAAATGTGTGTATTGCATGGCTAGTTGTTGTATTTTTGGTGTGCTCGCATTTCCTAGAAAACTGAACATAAAATCATTTCTGTGGTTTGCACAATTGTAAACAAACAAGCCCTGTGCTGGAATTTTATTGTGTAGTTGCATATAAACTGTGTGTGGACTGGACAAATACGGTGGCCTGACCACCGGCTTCTTTTTTCAGAACGTGAATCCAGTGGTATGCTTGTGCAAACACTCTTTACTTGCTACTCAAAGTGAGAAAATATAAATAATCTATCGTGATTAGTAATTGAGTGCTAAAGCCACTAGCTTGGAACAAACTGTCCATTTGGAAGCTAGAAGTGTTTTTTTTTTGAGGTACAAAGTGAAACTTTAACAATATGGATTCCAGTTATCATTACAAAGAGTATTGCCATCCGTCTGCACATATTAGCAATGCACATCATCTGCACCATCATAATCCTCACCAGCAGCAGGGGCAGCAGCAGCAGCAGCAGCATGCTCCTAATCAGCATCCAAAACCGGGTCATTCAGGTATTGTGTGAAAAGCAGATTTTTTTTGTGTGGCTACATTGCCTTCCATCTTGTACAAACTATAATAATAATATGGAGTTTAATAGAACAAGGGAGAGAGAGAGAGCGGAAGAGAAAAAGTGCGATTTAGATTTGCTACATATATCCAAGGGGGTAGTTTCATTTGGGGCAATGTGAAATAACTGTTCATCATGCCCTGTGACATTGATTCTATAGACTGGGAATAGTTAAGGACAGTAGTATGGTTCCGATAGTGTACCAACTAGGGAATATAAGGGAAGCTAGACAGTAGCACTTGTTCCAATAAATTTGATAACAATGTGAGCTCCTGCCAGTAGTGTCCAACACATGTCCTTGTCGTCTAAATAGTCTCTGTCTATTTCAAGAGCTGACCAAATGATCTGTTAGGGTCATTCATTTCTGTATTTCATTTAAATAATGCTAGTAGATATGAATGCATAGTAGTATGCTGAAGCATGAGGTGCATTGTCTAGCCCTGTTAGATCCACATGACTGTATTTATGGTCGTGTAATGCAGGACTTCCTAAAACTTTGTTTATTGAATAAACCCATCATGCATAGTTAGTTGGTTAGTTAGTCAGTCCACTAACGTAACTATAGGAATCTAAATACTGCTTATTGTGTAAAAGCTTATAGAGATTAATTACATCGTGAACTTCAATTTGGTCTGGATGCAAAAGAGTTGGCAATCAATTATGTAATGGTTAAAAAAGTCGTGTTTTTCTACCATGGCCATGTATGACTTTTCTCATTTCAGTTGGTGTGAGTAACTAGACTCATGTTAACTATCAAAAGGTTGATTGTTTCCAATCTCATGAAATGAATTTATGTTCATGTTTTTTTCCTTCTTGGATCGACCAAATTTGTTTGGCGAACGGGCCTCATATTGGAAATAACAATTTACTCGCTTATACAGTCTATAAGGTTTGTTACAAAATTTGTCATTACCATCATTCACTGCCTGAGTTTGCCAATTTAAAACATGTCTATTATTACCGTCATGATTTGTCTACAGAATATAAACTAGTAAACGTTGTTACTATCAACAACACGATCCAAAATTTTGTCAATAAACGTTCACTCCTGCGAATACATTTGCTGACGATAAAATCATGACCGAAGGGTTAGTCGTACTACTATCCATGTAAACAATTAATGTCCCCTGTCATCACAGCAATCATCTCTAGTTAGTTAGTTTCTAGTGTACCAAGTAATAATAGTAATGCAAGTTTGGAGGCATTCGATGGGACACACGCCATGAATATTTGGAACATACCCCTTAATCTCTCTAGGTAACTAACTCACTGTGGTGGTATAACAGCACACATTGTTCCAGACTGGACAAAATGCAGGGATGGATGGGAACACATGATTTTGTGTCTCTCTTTTCTACGTGTAGTAGCAATAAAGGGATTGCGTGTTCACATGTCATTCCCTTTGTGAGCCTAAAAGCGATGATTATACCTTTTTGGAAAGATGATTGTCTACACATGCCTGGTGGAATGGTGGATTTAGTTAGTAAGCCGGGTTGTGTGGACTATAGACTATTCTCACCAGTTCTAATGGTCCAAATACACGGATAGATTCATACAGATAATAGTCCTTTTCTGATATTTAGAATCCGAGGAAAATGATGAGGGATAGGCGTTCTGTGGTGTGTGTTTAAGGCATGTGTTATAAGTATACACACAAGTTTTTGGATTGTTAGGAGTATCACAGCTAGCTATATAAACTACTACGGGCGGTTTCGAGTCTGATAATATGAAATGGCTGTCGTGGAAGTAAAGTTAATGAAATTTTCTCTCATAAATCCTTTTTCTCCATGTGTCTGTCCATTTGAAAGGATAGGAGTAGAGTCATTTTTAGGTTATTACTTGCTCAACATATTACTGACCATCATGAACTGAAAAGAGTCCGTGTGGCCTTCAAAAGACTAAAAGCATGCTAAATGTGTACTCCTTGTGGATTTATAGTTGGTACGTTTTGGGAGTTGTATGTGCGTCTTAGTTAGTTTGTTGGTTAGTTAGATTGAATGCAGATTTGATTACCAGCACGAAATTGGAGTCATAAAGGATTCCAAACTAATTTACAATAAAATGGAATATTGGTCCCATTAATGGTCAATATGTAGGATATTGGCAACATTTTAATAAGAAACCTTCGGTTTTCCTATTTTTAATGGCAATATAAATGTCAAAGTTGTCCATTTTTTGTGCATATAGTTTGTTTTATGTAACTGTACATGATTCATTTGTATATATATATAAAGTTATAAACCACTTGGGAAAGATTTTTTTTTCGTACTTTTGTGGGAACCAATAATAATATGTGTAATCCATGAAATTAGTATGTTGATATCGTAGAACATATTACATACATAGTACATAGAAAAGTTTACATTTATTGACTCTTATGATTAACTGATGCTAGATATAAAGTGGAGAAGTTTTGAGGACTTGTAACACAGTTTGGTGAGTAGAGAAAAATGTAACTTCCATTGATGATGTAAGGCTATAATGAACATTATGGGGGATTTTCTGGCCAAATTAGTCTTTGATAATAGCAGTAATGTGTCACTAGGAAAGTTGCGTGTTTACCAACAATGTTGTACGAGGATGTCATCTACATTGTGTTCAAGTCAATTTACATGAGCTCAATTCCTTTTTCATATCATGTGTTTGCGTTTGCATCAATATCTTGTGGTGAGCACATTTAGTCATTCTGATTCACACTTAATATATGGCAAATTGTCATTGGTGAACTAAATGGTCGAAATAATTTGCATCATGTCAATTTTTTTTCTAGTTTCATGCTAACCAAACTTACATAGTCTCATAACAAACGAATTTCATGAAAATCATAGCATTGACCTGAATTAGCCATTGGGTTGAATAAAACGCCATTCACCATCTTATGGTTAGTAAATGAATCGAGTTTATTGAAAAATCAAATGGTCAATGTAAAACCTCCTCGTACAACTCGTGTTTTAATTTGTCTAATTGGTACAATACAATAAAATTGATTGATCCCATTATACAGTATTGAAGCCAAGCGACAGTCATAATGACAACAAAAACAAATATCGTGAAGATAAAGTCAATGTCTAGAACTCTATCAGTCCCAACTCTATTATGTAACAAACAACCTTAAATCTTTAACTCGATTATGCACAGATATTTATTTTCATTATTATCATTATTATTAGTGCAGTTGTTACAATGTGAGTAAATAACTGCCCAGGTTAGTGAATACATAATTACAGCATTCATTCATTTCTGCTAGAAACTAAACACATGGTTTTTTTTAAGTTCTTTAATTAGTTGAATGATCTTTAAACTGCAATATATTGCTCAACAGGATAACCTTTTTGCTGTCACTATTGTCTCCTTCTGTTCAGTTTCCTTATTTTTGCTTTTCATTAAATATTGTTATACAGCACACATTGTATTACCAATACACGCTAATTAGTAATCTTATCTATGATGATTACTAAATTGAAAGGACTTTGCAGATCTAGTGTGAGGGAAGTTAAAAAGGCTAAATAGCAGATACATTGTATCGGTTAGTTATAGTTAACGCAGGTAAAATAGTGCATCCATTAGATTCCCTATAGTCTGTAGACTTAGAACACTTTAGCTTGCAGAATATGACGATATGTTTCATATTCAATTTTCACCTTTCCTTCCCTATTGTGTGAGGACAAAAGACGGTTCTTTCTGAAATAATTTTTTTTCAGCACGCATTGTAAATATGCATACATATTTGGGGGAACATGAGTCTGTAGTGGACTTCAGCATGCATATGTTCATGCTCGGAGCCTGTAAATAAGTTTCTAACTACTAACTAACTAAATGTGCATTCCGCCTGTAACTAACTATAACGTCTAATAATTAGGATTAAAACGTGTACATGTTTCATTTGCTCCAATTTCTTGAAAGAAAATATCAATGTGTTGCGTACATAACGTCTTTCAGTTTGAGCAGCAAACTCTCGCAGATTTACCGTCAAGAATGTGTGAGCGTTTTTTCACTCATGTGGACGTGATAAGGTTTACATTTAGTTAGTAACTTCTGTTTTCTTGACACTCAAGATAGGTGTACCAACTAACTCAAACTAAGTGCTACCGATACTTTGTGGGCAATCTTGGGCAAATAAACTCTGAGGATTTGTACGTAAAGTCTAGGCAAGTTTCAAATGTTTCCCTGTTGTGTTTAATGACCTTACGTGTTGCTATGTAGTGTAAGTCCCATCCAGGTTAGAGTCACGTACTGTAATAATAGTTGAATACATTTTGTAGTCATAGTAGTAATCTAGTTTTAATCAGGGGTTTGCATTTTACACCATGTTGTTACACTTGTTACTGTATCTGTGAATTCGTGAACTACTCATTGGGCAAATAATCTATGATATTTCTATATGCATGTGATTTACAAAGAAAAACGAGTCTTACTTTAGATTGTTATAAATATTGCATCAGATGGAACATAAAAAGATATCATTTAAGAATCATGTTAGTCTATATACCGTGAAGCGGCATTACTTTATTAGTATGCATTTGGCTAATGTGGCATTTGCAACGATGTTTTTTTAAAGCTAGTGTTACTAAGTAAAGATATACTGGATTTGAATTAATTAGTACAACTTTTTTAATCACCACTATTGCTCAAAAAATTAAACGGCTCAGAGCATTCAATCATTACTATTATTAGCTAAATAATTAAATGATTGCAGGTCGTACAAGAGGAAAGAATCTCTTCCGTTTGCATTTATCCATAACAAACTAGGAGCGTGAAATGTGGTAGACAAGAAAACTTGATCTTTAGAGAACAAATTGGCTCGGATTGCTAGGTCTACTAATAGTAACAATGCTATTTGAAATTGGGCTCTCACGACCCATTTTTTTTACTCTTATATGGTAATATGGTAACCAGTTCGTTAGTTAGCTGGTTTACATATTCTACAAAGAGTAGCTAACTGAGGACACTTGATTCATGATTTTGGAAAACATGAGGGAAGAAAATTGCTTTGGGATTTATTTGAATGCGTTTTGCATAACACTGTCTACATGTACATTATTGTTTATATAAAACTGTTAAAATACTGATCACGCAATTTTTGTGCTACTTACTCACCAACTAACTACTAACTAACTAGCTATTTCCACTTTTCAACATCTCACCGCCGGTCACTGATTTTGTCCATGCAATTACCATTTGCAGCATGTGGTTTTGTTCCCCAATTTGTTTTCCTACACCATTTGTCGATTAAGTACTTTACTAAAAACTGACCAGAGAGTAGAAACATTATCCTTTGCTTGAAAGTGTCAATCAGCTGTATAATGACATGATCTAAACGTTGGATTACTATGATGATTATCCTGACCATAACATTTCATAAGTTTTAAACTGAAATCTACACACACAGGTAAATAAATACTATAGATGCACTGCAAGGTACATAACTTATAACCATTTGTGTAGAACTTAAGTATCATTTTGTTTCCACTGTGCTTTTAAGGAAGAAAACTGCGTAGACGACATGCAAGAGCGAAGCAAATTATTTAAATGGAATATTGTCAAGTTTGTGGAAACTACAGGGGTAATAATGAGCCAGCATGTTTTGATTACACCACAAAGAGATACAAAATGACTGATTGCTTTGTTACTGACTCTGAAAATTGTATGCGAAAAAAAAACAATCTGTCTTTTGTCTCCAATTTGTACAAAGTAAACAGTTGTAGAGTCCCTATCTGTGGCTATAAATTACCCACTAGTGAATTCAAATTCTCACATCATGTGCACTCAGAGATATATACTTTTGATTTCATTAGATTGCAAGTAAAGCAACTTTTGACCTCAATGTCCCCTGAAATGGATAAGCAAGCACGCAGCTCACTTTTCCTACTTGTGTGTTTAGTGTTGTCTTGATCAGATATACATATTTGTAAAATTTAGCTAGACAAACGCACTTTATATCTAGACAGCTGTTTAGTATTAACCACAATGACTTTGAATTGCATATCTATATACGTAAAGTGCGTATTGGTAGTAACTAATGAGTTATTCTGTTATAGCTCTATGTGGAGTGATACGCATGTTTTTTGGTGTACATGAAGTTTATGTGTTTTGTTACAATTCCGCACTTTTATGAATGGGAGGTATATTTGTAACATGCACTGATCTGTATCTTGACAAGATCAGTTCTCACTAGGTTCCTAATTGTTTCATCAAACCATTTGATACCCTGGAATGATTTCACAGTCAATGACCATATGGGTGTAATTATTGCAATGTTAATTAATTCAATGTATTTATTAGACTTGTGTTGCCACAATAGATACAAGCATGGGATAATTAAATTTTGTGAGTTAGTTCTCTTCCGCAAATGAAGTTGAAGTTCTATTCATGTTGTAGGTTAGACTCTGTTGAAACAAGTATAGGAGATAAGGAAGGAAATGTAATTTACGGCTTTTTTTGACTTTGATGACAAAGAAAAGATTTTTCTGTACAATTGGCTCAAATAATGCAAATATTTGGTTAAAAAACACTTTTTAGACGTAGAACAAATATTTGTCAAAATTTTCCACTCTGAGCACCTCGTGTTTCCTACAACCACAAAATGATATAATGTAAGAACCATAATAGCAGTCAAATTCATAATATTCGTGAAATACAGCTGATTAGCATAGGAGTGGTATTTGCTGTGACGTTTTATAAATCCTGCAAAGTAGACTTTGATACGACAACATTATTATTATGCTCGCATTGTGTGCATTGTGTTCGAACAATATAGGACTTGTGTTCACAATCATAATGGTAATAGTTAGACATGCAGTTAATATTTTTTTTCTTTCCATTGGCTTCTCTTTGTACTCCTATTGTCCGAAACTGACAAAGCGGAGTTCCACGAAAACCTGATGATAGTTTCTCCAAGTTTGAAGAAAATGACGAGTTCTTTGAAAAAAACCTTCCCGTATGGTCTTATGCTAGTGAGTTACTAAACTAACTAACTAACTAACAAAAAGTCTCTCCTGTTCCTCTTTTGATCAGGAGTCCTTATCGTTGCCTCCAAGTTGTGTATATGCATTATACCGGGCAAGGGAAAACCATATTGAACAACGTATTGGATCCCATATGCTCATATTCCCACCAAGGAATGAAAAAAAAGTTTCATTAGCCAACCAATGAATATATGCTGTCGAAGCTCATTTCCTTTACTCGAACAGTATCATTAGCATGAATATTTGACAGGGGGTAGCTTCAATAAACATCCCATGCATAATGTGTTGAAAAGCAATTCCCAATTCTTCATTTCATGTCTATATCCTACAGCTCTATTAAATAAACTTTTTTCCACAAATTTTCTTTCACTTTTGACACATGATTGAATTCACTTTGTATATCTCATGATGGCAGTAGCAAGTTTTACAAACATTAGCTACCGCTAGCTAGTCACTTACTGTAGACAATCTAATTCTATCTTGGTGATACTAATAATACGACATGTGATCATCATCATTGTGAATTATGTTTCCTATAAATTATAGGTAAGCAATTTACTGGCATTTAATTAAAATTACCTGTTTTCATAATAGCTTCCCAAATGGAGGTCGGCCATTACTACAGGGTTTAGCTTTGAATTCCCAATGAGTTTTAGTATTCCCCATTATAATTATTAACATTATTATTTTGATCTGTTTCTATGAATGCTTGCACATTATGGATGATAAATTTTAACAATGCTTAGAAATGTATGCGCTTATTTTACATGCGTACGTTTCTACAGACATAAAATTGTTTCCTTGCATTCCATTTACGAAATATTACGTTTTTGTATTTAACACACACATTCACATTTAGCACCTTAACGAGCTCATAAACAATGTATATGGGCTACGACGGGTCTGAATGCATGGCAGTTTCAGTTTTCACAACTTACTCCCCTATTCATTCTGGTTCCATGACTTTGATGCTTGTGCCATTGTATTCAACCGATTGTAAAGTGTGTCCAGCAGCAGGTGTTTGTAATGCTATCATTTAACCATTTCCGTGGACTTCACAAGGTGTATGTGTACACATTGGGAAATAAGGACACGGTGATTACAACTCACTTATTCTGTAATTATGATAACGTGAAACTTTTTTTTTATAATTTATTGACAATTGGAATGGAAAAAAACTTTTACTTTTAGTTCCTCCTGAATTTAACCGTCGGAAGTACACCTGCATTCTTTTCCGATACAATGAGTATTCAATGCAAGGCTTGTTTTGTAGTTTCTAGATCATAGGTGCAGTTGCAGCTTGCACTATTCTTCCCAGTTGTTCTTGAAAGTAGTAAAATTTTATGATGCAGCCATTCAAGTGCAAAGTGAAAGAGCGTGGTGAGGTGACAAATTAGTATGCTATCTTATGTCAAGACCAACTGTAGTGAGTAACGTGTGAACACTACTAATACAGGAATGCAACGCCTCATGATGCTGTCCTAACACACAAGATCAATGTGTCAAGCTTGATTAGCTTTTGTTTGTCACTGTTGAGTGAAAACAAAATGGATTGTTCAAGATTGCTAGTTAGTTAGCTATTCAGTGATGCTTGCAGGTAAAATTTGTGGCCACAATAGGACTTTTCTGCCAGTACATAGTAGGTAGTAGTGTGCTCGGAAAATAATTTTAGCGTCCTACTTTGTCCCGTAGATCTAGTTGCCACGCTCCTTGACTGTTGTGAATCAGGCAGTGATGATTATTTAATTTTTGTCCCAGAGCAAGTAGTTAGGTAGTGTGATTTTCATGATCCGCATTTGGCACGTGAACCGAATCTTCAAATTTGGGCAAAATAGGTTCACAAGTGCATTGGTTAGTATAGCCGTTCTGTTACCTACTACTGTAAACCACTGGCATTAGATCCTAATGGACAACTACTAATTTGCGTGATGGCAGGAATGAACAGAACAGGTGGAGAATTCGTGAGGCTATTTAAATTGACCACATGGTGTTAAAAGCTTCTCACGTATCTATGGATTTGTAATCAAAATCCTTAGCATTAAATTCCCAATAAACCAAAACCAATATAATGAAGGTCATTTTGTCGTCGTCTTGGGCGCACGTGTTTAGTTCTAGGAGCACAACCCTACATTTCATTGGCAAACTTATGCAATGCTACTGCGTGTTACTAGTCTATCCAAACAGATATAAATTCTAGGTTTTTTATGATTGCGAAAATTTCTGGCTTACTTACATACGAGGATTTTAGGGTAGCTCAACTGACCATTCACAAGGCTATGAATTTCATTATCTTCATCATGAAATGAGTGAGTAGATTAATATTACTAAAATAGTATTTGGCACAGCAGCTAACTAACTAACTAACTAACTTATACTAAATTACCAAGGGAGAAGTGATTTTTCCCACATGAGTTCTCTGGACAGGAAATGAGGACACGGATTGATTGACTGCTCTGACCCATTATGATTACATAGGATTGTCTATTGTAGACAGAGACAGCACGGGTCTCACTCACTCACAGTCATCAGCATGGACAGTGAAAGTTATCTATTTATTTGCCCATGTTATTATCTCAACGCGCACACATACAGGACTAATTTTCTTAATTTACATCATCGACGTGTGGCAAATTAGTTCTCAGTCTGCATTTAAATTCGGATAGTAGTGTTCCCATTCCATCAACGCGCCCGTGTCTCTAACTACCGAACTAATTAATGTATAATTTGTTGGTTAGTTAGTTAGTAAAACAAAACTGTGGGAACTAATCTACAAATGAAATTTGCCTCCAGTCTGATAAAAACGTGGTGTGTGTGCTTTATCCTCGTTCATGGAGAAAAATGGGAGACAAAAGAGGTTGTCGATAGTTAGCTAGTTAGTGATAGTAGGATTCCAAAATGCATTGTGGTACAGTTTTCATCCTGCGTAGCGTATACAATGACCGTACAAGTTGGATGTAATTAGTTAGTAGTTTTGTACATACTTTTGGGTCGTTTGGTCTATGTGATCCTTAGGATATAGTTTTACCCTATGCTATGTGATGGTGGCTAGTAAGTTTAGAGCTAGTATTTGCTAAACTACGGTTAGTAAAAGAAAGATGGGAATACAAAAAACCGTAGCTTCCGAAGGTCTTTTGTTGATTGCAAAAGTCCATTAAAACCCGGAAAAGAGAGAAGGCCTCCTTTTTCCCAGTCAGTATGGCTGGCTAGCAAGTGTGCTACAAAATAACGTACATGTGTATGCGCTAGCATTCCCAATACCAATGTCATGTTTGTTAGTTAGTTATGGTTTAAGTTCAGTTAGGTCTTCAAGTTCCCTATAACTACCGATGATACTTTGTGTACATACATTCGGCCTTTATTATTATTGTTACTATTATCATTGCATTACTATTATCATGATCATTACTTCGGACCATTATTGTTGACTGGACTATGGTATGTGTGTGAATGATGGAACTGAGACCTGCTGTGCTCCCATGTGACAACCAAAAATTACATAAGTTTGTTTCCGAGTCTATTATTTTTGCCTTGCTTGTAGTTAGTTAGTTTGCAAGCACTTTCTCAAGAAAAAAAGTTGCCCTTTAGTTTCCCATCGTTATAGAGTGATCGCTGGACTTGAAATCGCTGGAGATTTTGTCAGTATACCTGGTTCTGGTAGTGGTACTAAAATGTGTGCAGTAGTAGTAGTAGTAGTAGTATTAGTCTAAATTGATTATTTCTTGACACGGTGGCGAAGAGGAATGCATGTAACGCCTTTTACATGCGTCCACACCAATAAGTTATTAAATTTTGTGAACTCATTGTTCTTTTCACCACATGCTTCATACGAGAGTATGTAATCATCATTGTATTGCTGTTCACAACACGTGGCAATTGTCAGACTGTCATTTCTGTAGCCCACGAGCACAGTTTTACTTTTTATTTGCCCTTATGTCATAGGCCTTTGGGTAGTATGTATACAAGTGAAGTTCCCCTTGTCTCACTTTTTCTAGTTTTAATTTAGTTTGCTGGCCACGTCTATTCTTTGCTTGTAGAGGTGAATATTTTTATCATACAGCTAATAAATTTGTACCAAAAACGTTTGATTCCCCAAAGGAGAGTGAGTAGGTTACATTTACGTAGACAAAATATCGTGTACATATGATGTAGTGTGTTCGCATGAGACTAACTATTGAGTATGGCGTGAACACTCTGCTTTGTTGTCATGAATGATAAATTCTTATAAAAATCCTGTCACTTCCACTCAAAATTCATTATCATATTCCTATGATTATATCCAATTAATTTTGAAGTGTATGTTACAGTTATCTTGTCGTGTTGAATTATTTTTTCCTTTCAAATAAATTAGTTGAACATTTAAATTGAGTGCACAGTAACACCTGTATTCATTAATGGGGAAATTGGTTGGTTACTAAACCGGCACAGTTTTACTATACAGTGATGGTGCAGTTGGATTAGTTAGTTTGCAGTAACGTAGTAATTTTAATCTTGTCTTGTGTTTTCATGCAGAAATAAGGCCAATGAGATTAACGAGTGTATTTTTATTCAGACTGGGATATTTTTTTTCCTTTTTTCGTATCATTAATTTGTATGCAATCAATAATTTTCACATTGGGTGGGCTACCTGTTAATGAAAAACAAGACTTAATACGGTGAGTTAGTTAGATAACTGTGTGATAAACTGGACGGTTTGTGTTTATAGCATATGTATATAGTGTAACATAGTAATATCTACTTCTATGGTTTATAGTAGCAAGTTTAAATCTGTAGTTTAGAGTAGGTAAGTCGGTGTGTTACATTGTTGCACATTTTTTTCATGACTTGTTCATGAAAACCGCTTTATGTGGTAATGCACCATTGGATTGCGTTGAGAACTGTAATTAGCTAGATTGGGTTAAATAACATGAAGTACATTATTGCTGCTGCGCCTTATGCATGCACGATTTTTACTTGGATTGATTGATTCTCTGGGACTAAGGGACTGAAGCTGAAGTAAAAATTATAAATAGCTGATAAAATATCTATTTTGAGCTAATTAGTTCTCATTAAGATAGAAACATGAGCAGTTTGTATTTAGCAAACCTAAATAGGTACAGACTGGTCATGAATATGGAAGAAAACTTTGTTGAATTTCAATTTATTACAGGATATAGGTTGTTTGTTAGAGTTCAAAGCAAAAAGTCGACTTTAATGAGTCATAAATTGACTATAAGTAGGAATTGCACAGTTTTAACATGTAGTACTTTGTGCTGATATCTCTAAATTGTTTTTGTTCCCAAATTGCATTTTGCATCCGTGGAATCTGTCTTTGACATATATATACGTATTTTTTTTCATTTTTTATGTTTGCAAAAACTTTATATAGTATTGCCCTTGGGTAAGGCTTGTTTTCCAAAGTTTATTCTGATGAAAAAGCAAAAGAGAATTTCATTCATGTCCTATAATGCCACTGTTGACTACATCAGCATTGTCATTATTTTTAGCTAAATTGTAATTTTATATGGTACCCAAGTATTTTAGTTTTCCGGAATCTCCAATCACCCATAATATACTTTTTTAGGAACGTTTTTTTTGAAGTAGGAAGCTTGTGACAATAAATAACCTACTGAGAATATGTTACAGCATTTTGTGGTTTTGTAATCTAAAAGACAACTTGATTGTATGAGCAAGGAATGTGTGAATGCCATTATTCAGCCATATTAGTGATCCTGTATCATTACAGTTAGTTAGCTAGTAGCAAATCATTCATCTAATTGTGCTTATATGATACAAAAACGTTGTGTAGTTCTAGTACAATCATATCAGTAGTTTAAACGTCTTAATAGCGCCCATTTCCTTTAGTTTTTTAAACGCGTTGTTCTTGTCTCATGCCTAATTTTCACGAAATTTTCGTATTGTGTTCATAATTTGCGCACTTCAAGTTAACTATTATGATAGAACGATACAACGTATGACCACAATTTTCTTTTGTAAAGGATCAATCAATTAAGTAATTTGCAATCTACGTACATTTCCATTGTGCGGAAGGTCGACTGCTATAATCATCTCGTATGGTTGGAAAAACATGTGTTTAAATTAAAGCGTTGTCTTGTGTGGGTCTTTTCAGCCTAATAATATTTTCCTAAACCCTGGAATGCAATTCATTAAAAAGAAACTTGAGCTTCTAGAAAACGCTCTGGCGCCTTTTGAATGACCTGGGCAAAGTGTGTTCATGTCATAAATCAAAAATCTACATTTGTTCCCATGAAAAGACCATTCTCGAACTACAATAGGAGAATAAACGATGTTGCGGCAGCAGAAAAGAGACTAACTTCCAACGCCTTTTCTTATTCCTTTGCTTTCAATATCAAGCCCAGGTTTTCAAGGCAAGGATGGAGGCGACAACTAGCAAAATACTATACGCTACATGTGCTGACTCGGGTAACGGGTGAAATCAGTAGTCAGTAAATATCTCGGTCCAAAACGTACTATTGGTTGAGCGGAACCTTTCCTGTGGGTTGGACTCCCTAAAGCCAACAAATTGGAATATGCTCCATAAAGTGGGCCACCCGATTTTGCGCCCTGTGAAAGCACGGTGGAGCAAAGTTTTGCCCAGGCTCTAGTTTTGCACTCACCGTCTCCCTCACACGAACAAGCAAATACACGGTAACAAATTGTACGGCAGTACCCGTTGTTAGTTTTTCACTAACATTTGTCCACGTGTGTTGTGTACAAACAAAGGGCTAATATAACCTTCAGTCTGATTTATCTGTTTGCATGGACACAATTGTTGAATATTTTTTCCATACTTTTTGTACTTTTTGGTCACAGTCAATCAGTTAGATAAATCTTAACGATAGACTAACTGTTGGATTTAATCGAATTGAAGCATTGATATGCTTGATAAACACAAAAACAATGGCGTATTCGGACAATAAGCGTTGGTTGACACGAAGTGTACAGTGTAGTGCACTAAAGAAATTGCAATACTAGGATTCCGATCTACTAAATTTTGGGATTTTCCTGAAATTTATCCCGCCAAATATGACTACAGAGGCGGTAACTATTGTGGTTCGAAATAATATGGCCTCCGCTGAAGAAATTTCAAGTAAACAATTGATCGGTCTCTTGAACAACTTTGATTGTTAACAGCTATAGTATTGTTCTAATTCTGTTTAGTTTAGATTTGAAGATTGGCAGAACGTTATTATTTATTTGGTTAGTTTTTCAGCATGTTATGTGAAATTATTGGGGAGATAAATTGAAGTCTTACTTGTTGGTAAATTATTTCTGGGATTTCAAACTATTGGCTGACCCGAATTCATTCTGTGTAGTAACAGTCAGTATGTACATACGTGTAAGCAATTTAATGAGTAAGACACAAGGCGTGTGAATGGACAGTTCTTTAATTACGGTATTGATTTCACAAAATGTCCAAATTGACATGTGAAATGTGTCTATGGTTTATACAAGTGGTCATAAATAGATCCTACTGAGGCAGATTGAGGGTTTCATTCAATTCATTGCAATCCCAAATCCCATTCCAATTGGGTTTATGATATGAATAGCAATGTTTTGAATTATTGATGTTGACTGGCAGGCACCTGTAGTTGCCCTCAAACTGGCAATATGTTTATGAAAGGAACGACAGAAAAGAAAATATCTTTTACTCCAAAAGTAAGTAAGATGAAAATGAAGTATACAAAGGCTATTTGTCTATGTTGTAATCTTATTAAGTAAGCCAAGTACGCTTTAGCAGTGTTAGTCAAACAAAATCGTGACTAATGTTTCTCCCATTGTGATCACTTTGATGTATTTATGTTCAATTTTGTTTCCACATTTATGTGAATACTCTTGGCGTTTTTTTGCTCATATTTAGCTCGTTTTCATCTACAAATGTTTCCTTAGTTTCAATCACTTAATCAGGTTGGGTTGATATTTCATCACATACGTTGTTTAAAGGCTTTTGTGAAAGCTTCAAATGGACTATTGATTGTAGACATTTTTTTGCAATTGTATGTTGTTTGATGTTTGGAATATTTTTCCAATCCATATTAAACCAGTCCAGATGATATTTATTCATGTAGTTGTGTGTTTCAACTGCGGAAGTTACTGTATTAAGGATTTTCTTATTACAGATTACAATCATTTTTGACATGAGAAACCTGCAATTATGAGATAACGATTAAGTAAGACTAGCAATATGCTATAAATGTTCGTTCATATGTTATTGTGGTTTGATGAAGCTTCACGATGATTAAGAAGTAAACATTTATGCTGTATAAGCCTTTGAAACTTCTGGTAAATCAATTTCTTGAGGGACAATCATTTTACACAGTTAAAACTGTCATAAAATATTAGTGTTATTAAGCAGTAACGGACGATGCAATGTTGCCAAACAAGATATTTTTGTGCAAGATATATGTTTGTGTATGAACTCGTAAATATTGATCATTAATTACGATTATAGGTCGGGAGGACTTTGGAGGTCTGGACAACGATGCCTTGGATTTCAGTCAGCTAGAAGATTTCATCACGGATGATACTGATGGAAATGGGAGGTAAGCAAACGTTTCTTTCGTTTGAAAACCATTGAACATGGACCATAAAATATGTAATGGATCAAACAAATAAATGAGTAAATTTTCAATTTAATCATGAATGAATCTTACCATACTTCTCTTCAGCTATTTTGCGGACACTTTGGCCAACAGTGAAGCTTCAAAACATACGATTGCTGCAGCCCAGGCTGTACGAGATCGGGTCGTTGTCATCACATCCATTCAACATCACGATCAGAACCCGTATACTGGCGTGAAGCCTAGTCCCTTAACAAATCCTAGCTCAAGTGGACCCACAAACAATAGAGTAGTGACTACGGTGTATGCGCCCAACAACTCCTTACCGTAAGTCGACCCAGTGTAGCATTGTACTACTCAAATGTACTACCCACAACCCACCTAACATCCATGATAAACTAACTGACGGCTTTTAGAATGGCCCGATTAGGCTGTTAATTGTTTTCCTTTGTATTTGGAGAGACACAGAAAATACGCTCTTTTTTTCTCTTCATTCTTTAAGTAATTGAAAAATAATATAGAGTTTTATCAGACTGACATTTATCACAATCTGTGAAAGTTCACACTCGTATGGTGAACTCTTTATCTTATCCTCGTGTAGAAAAAAAAAGAAAAAACTTGTGAATTAATAAGCTGGTGATGATGATAAGATGAGATCGATATTTGATATAAATAATTCCTGTCTACTAGACTCATTATACGAGAATAAGGAAATGTGAAATCCTCTGATACTGTTTGTGGCTTGCAATTCATCTTGTGGGCATAGTGATGAAATGTGATGATTACACACATGCTCATTATTTTGCATGGTGTGTTTATTTATGTGAGTTATGAGAGGATTTTAAGGAGTTCGATCAAACTACAATAGTGTTGTCTAAAAGCAGTCTCACTCTAGGTGTGTACGAATAATTAGAACACACTACATACAGACCAAGGAAAACACCCCCCATGCATTGCAATTTTTTGCTTTTGTGTGGATTTTCTAGCAAAATTATCTCTGCTAATCATTGTATGAGTTACGAAATAAATTAACAAAAATGCATGATTTTATTTCAGGCATAATTTACCAGACAGTCCTCCTGATTCAGGATCAGAGCCTCCTTATTCACCAACCGACCCGGGTTCCAAATCACCCCGTAAGTCTTGACCAATTGAAGTGCATTTCCAACCCATGCCAATTAGATAACTATTTAAATAGCTTGCATTTGCACTGACATTCACAATTTTCTCAGATCAAAAATCCGGCGCACTCAATGGCTCACGCGGTGTTCATGAGCTTATGGTCCATCCATCGATCTACTCTCCGAACCCAAATGGTCTCTTGCCTTTAGTGCTTCATGACATTCCTCAGATGAACTCACCACTGCAGAGTTTGGGTCCGATTCATCACACTTCGTCACTTGTGCCCATTTCCCCTACGGGTGCCAACTCTGCTGACTCACCTGTGGCCAATGCCACTCTGACACCTTTAGGAGTTGTCCCAACTACACAACAACAGAGTCATGTGGTCACTAATGGAGCCACTCACTCATCCTCGGGGCCTCATTCCCTCTCAGGTGCGTTGCAGCAGGACCCACAGCATCAGGCTGTGTCAGAAGCTCTATCGTCTTTCTACACACCCCTGCAGCCCATCAATGGGGATAGTTCCCGCAGTCGTAAACGTAAAATGTCCGAATCAAGTGGATGCAGCAATGATAATGCTCATGGGTCTGTTCGAGTCAAGCAGGAGTCAGGTAAATTGCTCATATATTTTTTACCTTTAGTTAGTTGGCAAGACATAATTTTTTGGTACACGATAAAAGTTATCCTGAGCGCATCGCATTAATTTGATTTAGTTAGTGTGATGTATGGCTTTGATTATTTCGATTTGAGTACAGTATGTTAGCATTTTCGTAAAATACATCAGGAACTGGAATGATATCCAAACGCTTAATCTACAGGGAGTTTGTTCAAAGTTCAGTTGAATTTTCAAAGTCATGGGCTTCTGTTTTACGCACAAAATTTTACGACTTCCTAGCGGCGATAATTTATAGAGACAATAAATAACGCTTTTTATGCAATCATTGAAATCAATCACAATGTTATTGTTGTAGGCCACGTGATTACTCGGCAAGAATTGTGTTTGCACGAATGAATAAAAAACATTTAATAGGATTATTTTCGAAATTAAATTATATTTTGTTTAAGCGCAGTCTAGCAAAGTTAGGGAAGATATACTACTGCTGGTATGTCTTGTTTGATGAAACTACACGTACATTGACACTTTTCTAAGTTTACGACCACGTTGATCGTCTGGTTTGTTTTCCTGACTTTTTAATTGTGCATCAGTAACAAGAATGGCGATGTCATTGCCTTGTAGCAATGTGAGCTCTGATTACAGTCTGTAAATTAGTCAGCGTTGGATGAGAATGCAGAAACTAAAGAAACATTGCTTTGTTTTTATTGTTTGGAATGAAAAGGAGCTGTTGATAGTTTTATAGAAGTAAGACCCAGCTATCCTTGTATGCCAATGCCAGACACTTATAGTTAGGCTTAGGCAGAACCGATTGTATACGTTTTCAATGTTTCCAGAGCTTCATTACTGTAGCATGGCATGTAAAATTCTTCATACAAAAGATATTGTGCACTCAATAAGATCTGAATTTATTGGACATGTTCAAAAATAACTTCCTGGACCTCTGTTAAACAGTTACATAAACAAGACAATCTTTTTTTATTAAAACTTCAGTTGTTAGCATGTTAGCTATTATAGTTATTTAAATTTAGTCAGTGAATTGAACGAGCTTTGTGGTTTGAGGTTCGATTTATCTGGCCCGTTTAAAAATATATAACAAATCACATCTACCCTTGATTGCACACGGAGAATCATTATGTGCATGTTCTTTGTTTTATAAAAGACAAACTTATGTCGTGTGCTGTCGTGTTTTGTTAAATATTTGCGTAGTATACGTAGAAAAATCGGTTTTAAGTGACAGCAATACAATAGACCAGATTATGAACTTTAGAATAGTTTATGATGACAAGCACGTTGAATATTTCAGGTTTTACAAAACTATTATTGCAAACTTGAAAAAATTTCCCATTTTTTTGTATGCAGTGTAGTAGGCCAAAGAAGTTTGCTACCGCTGCTTGAGTTGGGTTGTACAAGCAAATAGTACATGGCCTCATTTTGTTGGAAATGAATACGATTGGGGTAACTTGAAAAACCCGTCTTATTATTGCATGCGAAGGCTACTCCGCCAGCTCTCTTCCATTTGTTGTCCAACAAAATTGATACTCATGATAATAGTAACAATGATGATAATAATTTCGAGATTTATTGATGACTTGTTGGCACGCTATATAATAGGCCATAGAACTGTGTGCAGCAATTTTCTCTAGCTTCAGCAATTTAGTTTCTATATAACCAACTATGTGGAGGCTAAATGGTCAAAAACTGTAGTATGTAACAATAAGTGATACAAGTTTCAAGCACAACTGCCAATGGAAACTTTTAAGTAGCACATGATGCTGACAATAGCATATAACATTGTTAGTTAGTGTTCTATATGCATAACAAATTCGAACACTATCATCACAATATGGCTGACTGTGTAGCACTTCCCTACAAGTTTTAGAATGAATGGCTAGTGCAAACGTAGCATGTAAATAAAATGATTTTTTTAATCAATAGAATCGAGCAATACGGCAGAAAAATTGGGCAGCGCGACGGGCACCAATGGCAGCTCCACAAATATCAGTGCTGTTGAGGATGAATACGGGTTTGATTTCAATGGAGACTCTTCAATGTTTCTTGACTCCAACTACCAATGCATCAAGTTCCAACCGTTTCAAGAAAACACTTGGCACACTCTGGCGGATGTTTCTTTCAAGGAATTGTATGTAGCGCTGCTTTTGCATTTTCTTTCAGTGTGCTATCACTGTAATAGCCATCCGAGTTGTTACTGATCTTGCTTATAAAATAGCATGCCATAAAAAGTAAGAAAAATGTGTGGGATTTAATGATCAGTTGACTTATGTCATTCCAGATCAATGCCATATTACAAAGTGGATGCAGACAAAGGGTTTAATTTTTCGAATGCTGATGACGCATTTGTCTGCCAGAAGAAAAACCACTTTCAGGTATGCTGGGTATTACAGGGGTACATAGCATATTCAGAAAGATTTTCCGTGGCCTCAGCTGTGTAGTTGCAACGCTATTGTTGCCCTACTGTACCTGACTTACTAACTAATTACTATTAATGTTGTTTTCTTCAGATCACATGTCATACCAAAGTTCATGGGAATCCTAAATATGTGAAAACTGCAGATGGTTATCAACCGGTTGAAAAGTTTTTCCTCCATTTCTATGGAGTCAAAGTGGAGTCTCCTAATCAGACTATTAAAATTGAGCAGTCTCAAAGCGATCGGAGTAAAAAACCTTTTCATCCTGTCCTGTAAGCTTATTTTTAACTTGAGCTTTTAATACCGCTTTCATGGAGGCATTTCATATAAACGCCACTCATCAGCTTAATTTTTTTGTTCTCCAGTGTGGAGTTCACATCTGATCAAGTTGTTAAAGTCACTGTTGGCCGACTTCATTTCAATGAAACCACTTCAAATAATATGCGCAAGAAGGGGAAACCAAATCCTGACCAGAGATACTTTTATTTGGTTGTGGGGCTTCACGCTCATTGCAAAGATGGCGTGTATCCTATTGTTTCCCATCATTCACAAAGGATCATTGTTCGAGTAAGGTTTTATCTACAATATATTCATTAAGGTGAATCAGTGAAGAATTTCCAGTCCTAAAATTATGTGCTTTCATGAACATAGGCATCCAATCCAGGGCAATTTGAGAGCGATATTGAACTTTCGTGGCAGAAAGGGACTACCTCAGACTCCATATACCATGCAGGTCGTGTGGGCATAAATACTGATCGACCTGAGGAGGCATTGGTGGTTTATGGGAACTGTAAAATCACGGGTCAAATTACTCATCCCAGTGATTCTCGAGCGAAAGATAACATAACGGAGGCAATTATTGAACATGGCTGGCTGGCTTTTTGTGCATATGACGAATGCTTTTATGTCCTCTCAAGGATTTTAATTTGCTAATTTTTGCTTTTCAGATCGATACAAAAGTTCAGCTGAACAATGTACAGCAACTGCGAGTAGTACGGTACAAGTACAATCCCGAATTTGCTCGGCTAGTTGGACTTTCAGAGGAGGAAGCGATGGACACAGGTGTAATTGCTCAGGAGGTACAAAAAGTCATTCCAGAAGCAGTGAAAGAAACAGGAGACCTTGATTTAGGAAATGGTCATAGAATTGAAAATTTCCTGGTTGTTAATAAAGTAAGAACGGTTTCAAGACCAGGATGTGAATATGGAATATCCATTTACGATTTACATTGTTGAACTTGTACATGTAATGAGTGTTATTTCAATTTGTAGGAAAGAATATTTATGGAAAATGTGGGAGCTGTGAAGGAATTGTGCAAGGTGACTGGGAAATTAGAAACACGAATAGATCAGCTGGAGAAAATTACTCGATTAAAAAGAAGAGATAGTTTAGATTCTACTTCTGCCAAATGTCGTAAGTCTCATAAGAAATGGGAACCAAATCATTTCATAATCTACCAAAATTAGTTAATTATTGGGTCTAAAAAACTAGTGATAATTTGTTGTCTAGAAAATCATGCCAAACCCAAACGGTCTCAAATCTTTCCTTCTCTTGGCACGAACGACATTCTTTGTTCTAACAAATGTGTACAGCTTCTTATTTTTCTTCTTGTCCTAGTTATGGCATTTTGGTATGTTCTGCCATTCCATTCGATTCAATATTTGGTGCGAGTCCCAGGCTCCCATCCTAATCATGTGGAATTCTTTTACAGCTTGATTGCTATGGCTACTCTCTATATGATTGAATACCAGAAGAGGTCATCATACGAGTTCCATCAGAACTCTCACTACCTGACAAACACTTCTCATCTATTTCCGCATGACTCTCAACATCCAAGTAATTTAGGGAGTCACAGTAGTCATGCCGGGATTCATTCTGCGTCCATGCCGACAAATACTCACTCTACCAAGTCTCCTGTCAAGTTCCCAGCCAAAACGAATCATGGAGGAATTGTAAAAAATGCATTCAGGGCCTCAATTCACTCTCAAGAAAAACCCTCTGTGCTTGGGAGGCCGCTACATTGCTCTCCGTCATTGTACCTGAATCCTCTTTGCAAGGTAACTTGTTCACTTTAAAAATTCAGAAATTATTTCAACGTGTTTTAAGATCAATTGAACTTGAATGCAATATAATGAATATGTGCTTTTTCGATTAGATGTTTTGCTGTCCTGGGCGTAATTTGGAAGGTGTCGCTGCTGATTACTTGGATGTAGTAAGGAAAAATCATGTCGTATTACCAGGTGCCTTTACCGGCTCCACAATTTCCCCGGTTTCGACTCCAACGTCTACTGGATCACAAAATAATCGAGTTGATGTTGTTTCCGTGAGTAAAACAAGGGAAATAGTAGTTACCATGTTACCAATAGTGTTAGTTCAAAAAACAGTATGTTTTATTTGCAACTTGGTTTGATTTTTACGTGCAGAGCAATCCCGTCTCAAAGAATGGATTAGACACAAGACGTAGAAAGCGTCAAATCCATGAAAGTATGTAATATATGGAGGCTTTACACCCTAAGTTGCATAGGCAATATAAAATAAAAATGTATGAATCTGGTTCTGTAGACACGAAGTTACTGAATGTGCCATCAATCCAAATCTTGGCCCAAAATATTAATCAGACTTTGGGCCCCAAGTACTGTATGATGAACACTGAGGGATACCACGACTGCGCGTCTACAGCTAATCGTTTTTTTGCTAGCGCAAACTTGACATACAATATTCCCTTATCCAAGTATTGGAACGAACTGAACGTGTCCTTGATTTTCAAGTAAGTAACTATCTGGCAATGTCTGGCATTCATGTTACGCATGGCTAATTATGCTACCACTTTATAAAATCCAATCAATCTAATTGTTTCAGTTTTTCCTCAAAATTTGAAATATCTGCCCCAAAAGTTTGTGACAAAGTGTATGTGCAACCTGATTGTGTGCTCGACTTTGATGTGACTGATACGAACAAAGTGGACGAGCAACAAGAAGCTTTGACAACATCTGTGGAGTATGTTGAACGGAATTTGTATAGTCTAGGTGTCCAAGTTGGGGCAAGTCCGTACTCTCATCTTCATCTTCGTTTCTCTCCATATATGCATGAAGAAGAGGTGAGTATTTTCTTTTGCATTTACCTTATGCAAAAGGCATTCAGAAACTAACTTTATGGTTTGATTCTTGCAGCATTTATGTTCACTAAATAGTTCGAGTTCAAAATTTTTTGAATTCAACTTCCACTTTTATCGAGTATGTGACGAGTAGGCTCTATTCTACCCGAAATTTTGAAAGTGTACAATGTGCAATCAGCCAAAGGATCTTTAAAAATTTATCACTGTCCAATTCTCCAGCCATCGCACATTGCATATGGCGTCCATGTGCACATTTGTACTTCTGGTCGTATCTATATGTTCTCCATGCCTTGAGAACTGAACTAACTCATGATGATATGGTGTCCGAGATTCTTAACTCGAATTCTTCTTACGAAACGAAAACTTTAATTCGCCAATGGAGTACTTACTACTGCATTACATTTATACGAGTAGACACATGTTATGATATGATGAATAGAGTTATAAAAATAGAATACTATCTTGCTAGTTTTTTAGATATTATTTAAGGTTTGTGTACTGGATGATTTTTGTGCGAGTTATGTTCCAAAGCGCGCATGTTCCTGTTTAGTTAGTTTAGCCTTCGTTTTTCGAGTTGAAGTCATTTTGGAACATATGTACGATGACATTTATACATATTATAAATTGACCTAAATAATCCTTACTTGAAAGATTGGTAAGCTCCAAGTTGCCATACAAAATAGTTTAGAACTTGAACATACATTATGAATATATAGGAACCTTAAAAACTGATTTTTGTTGGGTAGGTGTATCTAAATCTTCAATGTGGGGATAATACTATAGAAATGTAAGGTTGAAATAAGCTGTCCTCATGAACTACCTAAAAAGTTTATGATGGTGTGTAATAATACGCTGCAAAAAAATCAGTCGAAGTTTCTGTGTAGCCAATATTTTTATTTAAACAACGAGCAATAATTCGTTGATTATGATGCTGTGAAACAGTACCATGAAAGTATTGATTTTAAGGAGACAGATTTTTAGAAAGGAATCAAATAGAATCTTATTGTATTTGGCATGTGAGTTAATGTGACTTTTAAAGTTTAAACTGAAATACGAGTGCTTATTTGTTTAATGAATGGAAATGTGAAGAAAAGATTTTGTGCTCTGTGATATTTTTCAAGTTACTTTAAGATACATTCGAACGTTTGTTGGTTTAATTTGCGAATTTTTTTGCTGAAAATATTTTATTACCGTATGCTATTATATCAGATTGCTGGTCTTTACTTTTAATAGCTGTAGGGAGCTTATGATCCGGGAATGACAAATTAGGATATAGTTTATTATAGCTAGTAGAATTATGGAGAAGAGTATCAAATTAGATTTAGATAGTTGTTAGGATGATCGTATAATTTGAAGAGTATAAGAGTTCTCAATAGATGTCTCGTACTACTCATATTCGCAAAGCAACATGTTCACCTAAGAATTCACTCTCTTTGTCCACTTGACCTGACTCAGCATAGGCCATAGAACGTGGAATGGTTTAGATTTAGAAATTTAACCCAAGAATGTGTAATAACAAATTAATTTAAGAGATTTTATATGGTATACAAGTAGCGGTGGATTTTTCGCTTACGACTTATGTTTCTATTTTATTTGTGCAATTTTTTTTAGTAGCATGACTTTTTCACCCAAAAAGGACTCATTCGTAGTACTATTTTTATATTCTGTTTTGTCCTGAGTTTTTGTCCTATATTTTAGCTTGCTTTCATGTTTTTTTTATTCGTTTTTCGTGAAGATTCTATTGGTACTAAATGCATAAGGTGTAATTTTTCTAGGAAAAATCAGCCAAATCTATTTGTAGTTTCCCATTTCGTTTCGGATTACTTGTACCATTTACATTGTAAATATTAAATTAAGACATCAGAGTTTATTTGGTTAGTGTAGTGACAGCTAGTTTTATTAGGAACTTCTATTTCAAATCATACTCATCACTTTGCATGTTTACTTGAAGTAATGAATGCTGCGAGGAATGTTTGTCCAGAATAGAATCTCAAACAAACGTACTTATAGTATGCTTGAATTTGGAAGTAAATAATTCTTAAAATAGCCCTTTCAAGTTGAATAAAATATTCAGAGGTCGAATCGATAGATCTGTTCATTTTGGGAAGGCATTGTAGAAACGTACTCTCCTATAGTACACTCATATGTTAAAGACATCATTTTCGTCCCATCAAATAATCGTAGCTAATAAATTATTGCTATCATACAACTTGATTGTCAACTGTAGAAAATATATTCTAGTGTAAAAAATGAATCTTTATGTAGCTAATAAACAACTATAGCTATTAGGTTGCAAGGCTAGAAATTATGTAATGTATACTTACTGTGGCGTTATATTTGAATTGACCGACATCCGGTCAATTTGGAAATTTATGTTTAATTATGTGGGTAAACGATTACTATTGGCTATGAAAAAAATGTCAGTCCTGTGGAATTTTAACCGCATTGAGCAGCGATTGTTGTAGATTGTGAACCCATGTATTCCAAAAATAAATGAGAATTATGAACAACAGTCCCTTCTCCTTTTATTACATTCCTCACGTATGCAATATCTTGTCCATGCATAATGAAACTACCGAACCGACTGCCCACTCATAAATGACTGATTGAAAGCATACACATTCACTGCATAAAACTAAATAGATTATAAAATACACGAATGAAAACGTGAAGTCATATCAAAAACCAATAATAATGCCATAATGCTGCCTGCATTTGTCATGCACTGCACATGGATCCAAACGTGACCACCAAAAACCCGAGCTTGTGGTTGTAAACAAAACAGAATGCAGGTCACAGCTAGGCAGAGGCAGGCACAACAAATCGTAATTAACCCAAACTACAGCTCCTCCTGCCTGATTAAACCATCCATTTCAAATGACTTGGGAAACAAAACCATCATACACAACATTCTTGGCCGGAAACTTTCATTACGATGAAAACAGACCCGGAACCACATAGAAAATTAACCAACTACTATTGACTACTACAAGTGAAAGAATTCCGGCATGAATACCCGGTCATGACAACGAAACACGCACACAATAAACAAACAAGGTATCCCGTTCCTGGTCCATGCAAGTCGGAGCATTCGGGATCAATATTTGGGAGAGAGAGCTCATGCGTCATTCAGTGGAGCAAAATCGGGAGACAACGAAGGCCACGTAAGCTGAAATGTTTGCTTATGTGGGAGTTTTAGATAGTACCGGGTAGCACCCGGTTAGGCATAGCACAACGTGCTAACTCGGATTCAATGGATATAAGCAGATGAAATATATATGCTTGGGTTGGAAGTCGTACAGCTGAAGAAAATATACCGTCATATTTGCAGCAGCAATACACACCTTACTACGTAGTAAAGCACACAGCGCTGAGGAGTTGAAAATCGCTGGTCAGACCCTGGACTGTTTTCAATTCAGTCGTTCTTTGTGCTCGTTGACTAAAGAAGTGCAGTTTGTGTTTCGATGCGACGAGAGTAATTACGAGATTTTTTAAATAAGTTTGGGAAAGAGTCGACCTAACTAATTAACTACTGATAACTAGAAGTAGACAAGAATACCATTAAGTAACTGCATTTTTCGTGAAAACTGTGTGCAACAGTTTTTGGTAAGGAACAAATACAATAGTTGTCCTTCACATTTCCCCAGACAAATGTAGATTAGACTGACTGACTGAGCGTTGCTTAGTATCTTATGGTTGTTTGAACAGGACAACAAATAATTAACGAAAGGTTCCCTGTGTCTAGTAAGTTAAGTTGGATTCAGAATTATACTCGTGGTCGTGGCTATCGCTGTGTATAAAGGAACAAATTGCTGACTCAAATAATAATAACTCGTGTTTATCTTATCGTCCGGTCGTTGATGCGTTTTGCGTTTTTAGTAGTGCATACAATTTTCTTAAATATTTGAGCCAACGTCAGCATCTCCATAAACACTGCTAGTAGTCAGCACGAAAGTACTCAATAATTGTTTGACTTTTGACTCGAATACGAACGTTAGTCATAGAATGGACTCCCATTACTCAATAACCATTTAATAAATTGCAGCTATACTGGCAACTGCACAAGGAATCTCATTGATCGATAAACAATTTTGCTGACTGACTGAGAAGTTGTTACTTGCAGCAGCCATAAATTATGTAACCCAAGTTCCATAGAAGTGAGTGTGGAAACAATTCTTACGCAAAGTGCTAACAGTGATTGACTGAATTAACTCGGCTTTATAATAACTATAACTTTTGTCTTGCCTGCAAAAAGTGCATTCTTTGGTATTCCTATTGGGTGATTTATCACCCTGGCAACAAACTATATACAAGAAGCGGTAAATATATACAAGTCTCTCTCGTAGAACAAAGAAATTTTTTCGACTGGGATAAATCACCCCAAAATTACCCGTTTCATTAATTATTATCAGACTAACACCAAATTTTTACGTTTTCTTCAAATTGGTGCATGTTTGAACAATCCCTCGCTAAGCCTTCAGGCCCAAGCAATCAACCGCAAAATTAAAACCGAAAACGTACGACAGATAGTACAATATCAAGAAAAAAAATTGTCTGTGGTAAGCAATTTGTTATCTTTCTCTGCGTGACTCACATTCTGGACAATAATAGCGCATACAACGACTTTTTTTTTCAAACTTCAACTTGTCCTAATATTATTATTGGCAACAAATAAATAGTGATTTAATACTCGTTAGTGAGCCAGTTCCCGAGCGAGAACTGACCGAGAAATACTAGATATATTAGGTGTAATATATCGTGGACAATAATCATAATATGCGCACAACTCGTCACAAACTAAAGCTCCTACGGAACAGCATGAGTCGTGCAAGTGCAAGCAGTTTTACCTGCAACAACCATCATCATCACCACCACCACCACCACAACCATCATCAGAATCGCAAAGGAAGTGGTAGCATTGGTAGCATTCATAATAACAGCTGGAGTCCCAATGGCAGTAGTCCACAGGCAACTAGCAAGAGCTACAACGTTGGCAGAACTCAAAGTGGCAACAGGAGCGTAACAAGTAGCGTCAGTAGCCCCAACATCAACAATAATCTTCACCAACCACATAATAACAATAACAACAACAACATTCTGTCCTACCAGAATCAGAATCTACTCCATGTGAATGAGAACCATCGAGACTTCCATTCACTGTCCTCACCGAATAGGCTGGACCGGCTAGGGAATACAAACAATACTACTTCTTTTGGACTGGAACTTGTGGATCATCATAATAGCACAGTTGGGTTGGGAAATTTCTTCACTGCGTGTCCAGACCCCAGATCGTCAAATACTTTGTACGAAGATTTTTTAAATTCGAGCGGCATGGAGCCTGTGAGTGCGACCGCGGATGTGCGAATCAAAGCATTTGCCATTTGCAAGGACTATCTGCATGGAGCATGGAAACAAATCGAGCCCAAAGATCTTGTCCTCAAAAGAATCAGGTCAGTCACAGTATGAGTAGAATTTGTTGTTGTAGAGTTATGTAGTTAGTTAGTTTTTCCTACGGAGTCAAGTCAGATGATTTTTTCGCTGGAAAAGTTGACATTTTAGGCTGTAGACTACGATTTTAATGAGTGTCGCATCTAGGTCATCCATCCATAGTTTGCAGGAATTCTAGGAAATACTGGCTATAAGTTGGTTACTTTGTTCGATTAAACTAACGTGGCATTACATGATACATTTGGTGGCTCGCTCGCACACCCTTTTTTGTCACTTGCCAAGAAATTGTTACTATTAATGCTCAGCAGTGCGTTTCTTCAATATCTGTTTGTGCAGACATTATGAGCAGCTTTGAGGAAAGAAAATTTTGGTGCACCCGTTACCAGTTTAGAAAGAATATAGTTCCAGTATGACATTTATTGGCGTTATGTTTACTGAGAATATGCGATTGTTAACTGTGTTAGTGAGGTTCGCAGCATATGCGAAATAGAGTGGTGGTCTGGTGTATTATCGTAATCCTTGTGTTGATTTCTAGCCACCCGAGCTCTCTGTAATGAATGCAGGGCTTTACTAATGGCATCATTCATTTTCACAGGTTATCAGACGCCCTGTTTATGTACTTTTGCACTTTCATAACTGTTAGTTTGAATAAAAACCAGAGTTATTTAGAATCAAAGGAGTGAAATTTTGATTTTGGTGAATGGAAATAGCAGTGTCGCCGGATTCCAATTACTTCCAGTCATACAAGGCAATCAGATTAGCGTATGTTTTTTCTTGAGTCACCGGAGCCCCGAGCATGGTGTCATATATATCATGGCAATGATTAACTAGGCGAGCAAATGTGCCAACCTCAAGTATATTTAGGTATGTAACTTGACTACACGTGCTCCAACATTCTCCGCTCATTATGAAAGCGAAAATAGTCTTACTTTCATGAAAATAAAGACTCGAGATCATTGTGTTTGTAGTTGGTATAGTATCCAAAAGGCATGGCATGAATCCAGATGGGGGATTGGCAATGAGAACTCTACAATTTGCTCTACTTGCCATTTCTACAATAATGAGCAATAAAGACCACGTCCTATTTACAACGAAATGACGTGTGTGTTTCGTTGATTTCATATTTTTGTCACTACTGTTATTTACATGGGCAATAGTAGTAATAAAGGCGTAATGTTAGGTAGTTAGTAATGCATGTGATTTGTAAAGACGCCATCCCCAGTTCTTTTAATTTCTGTCTACTTCCATTTGAATTAGTTACGCACATATTAATGGGAGTGATGATTAATAACTGATAAAACTTGACCCTTGCACTTGCAATGCGACACATTTTGTTGTACCTTTGTTTCTTAAGTACAAGATTTTACACTGGAGGTGTTAAGTGTTCCAACAGATAATCGAGAACATTCTTAGAATCAAATCATTTTAGCTAAGCCAGCATATCAGTTATCAGCGCTGTCCTTGCTGAAATAAATTGTGTATTACACAAATGACCATTCAGGTTTGCTTGATTTGATTTGATTTATTTTTACGTGCTTCCAACTCAATACAATGTACTGTTCTCCCCTTAGTTACACGACACAATAAATTCGTCAATACAGAGTATAAAGTAAAACAACTGGATGCTACATTTTTCATAACATTTATCCCAAAAAATTAAGTAATGTAATCAGAATTTCAAAATTGAAGGAACCAAACATTCATTTCACATAGAAAACATTAGACAGAGAGATTGATACTGGGTGGTAGACTGATTGTGAAAACAAATTTGAGCGTTAAATTAATTGATTGTTATAAGGTTGAATTTTTCTCAGAGCCAGTAGAACTTGAGGTGTCAAAATATAGGATTAAAATGTCTGGGGAAAGCAGATATCACGGAATTTGCTACTGTAAATTCTATTGAATTCTTGTGAGCTGGCTTAACATAAACAGTTAGTTACTCTATTCTCAAAACTCAAACGGACGTCTAATACACACAAATGCATGTCCCATAGCATTGCATTCCCTCCGTTTCAATTCTGCTCGGACTATAGTTAGTCGTCAGCTCGAGCTCAGTAAACACAGATAGTATTTATAGTTAGTTAGTTCGTTTCAAAATGTGATGACAGGGCAGACTTTAAGAATGAATGTAAATAATCTTATGGAGTCTATCTTATTAGGCTGAAGCTGTGTTCTTAAAGTAAAAAACTAATTCATTCATCCCATTTTATGTTTTTATCGGATTAATTATCTAGGAGTGCAAGTCAGAAATTTAGAGTTTTCAACTCCTTGAAACTGTCCCATAAAAACCGGTGTGATTTAATTGTGTGTTTATTTGATCATTTCCATAGATTTTTGTCTTTACGATTGCGACGTATTTAGCTCTAAATACAGGCGTATGGAATTTCTTTGATGCTTAGCTTCAAGTTTTATAGATATTGCAGGGAAGATTTGCATTTGTCAGTTAAGAATAGGATGGTTTTTTTGATAGACAGTCGAGAGTTGAACTATTTTTAGAGTGTTGGTAGAAGTTTAGACTTTTATGGTGAATCAAATTCTGTTAGGATCTAAAATGTTGGGGAACAACGCACTCCTGTCTTTCTTCCCTTTTCTTAATTGCCTTGTTTGCCTCTACGAGTATTTTATGATGTGCACTGAAAATGCAAAAACCGTGTAAACCAGTTCCTCCTGTGTTTACTACATTGCAGAATGTGAAAACTTTTATTAGACCGCTATGGAAATAAAGGTTTGTCTACAAATTCACAATTTTTATTTAATTTTTTTCATTCAAACACTAGTGTGACCATATTATTGATCTTGCCAAGTCAGGGTCGATTATAATGGCGTGTAGAAATTTTTATGAGGTTACAAAAACATCTCATGCGTCTGCAGTTCAGACCTTATTTTTTATTTTTCAACACATAGGTGCATAATTATGGTAATTTTAATACCCAGCCAGAACGATTGATGCCAATTAAGCAGTTTGATGAGTTTGAAGTTCACGTTTAATTCTAGTAAAATAAACCTTCAAGTATTTATTATGAATGTTCGTAAAAACAAATGACGGGGTTTCTTGCGCAATAAAGAATTTTTCTTTCTTATTGAATTTAAATATCCCGTCTCACAAGACAGAGAGTATTTATTAAATCGGTAGACTATGATTTTATTCTTGTAATCACTAAGGAATAGTGGTTTTAATTGTATTATTCGTTTATTATATTGTTTTAATAGTCCAGTACATAATACGAATCTGTGAACTGGTATGATTTCCTTGTCGTGGAGTCATTACTGCAAATTATTCAGTGCGAAATTATGTAGCCCTATAATTTGCTACAAACGAAAAGAGTGTAACGCATTTCGTTTGCGAATCTCATTCATGTGTACCCAAATATTTATCTTTTCCTATAGTTTGTTTATATTTTTGTTCGCACGTTACGTCTGTGATGCTATGCATGAGAAGTACAAACTTGTTGACAACTGTACTCATCTTTTAAGGTTTACTTGTAATTTTATCGTGCATTATGTAATAATGGTTCGCCAAAATATATTACGTTTCTCCTTTAGCCCACCAGCCACTAACTTAACTACGAACTAGAACTTAACTACGCACTGTTTCCATGTGGGATGGGCTCATTTGTTTTATAGCTAGCAACTGGAGTTGTTAGACAGATTTGTCATGGCATTTTAACCTTAGTTAATGCTTTAAGAGTTAGAGGATTTTTCATTTTCAACCTATTTATTTGTTATTTCCACAGAATTAACCTATCTATAGGCATGCATGTTGATGAAAAACTTGGAAAACAAATTTTTACTATTTGGCGTGGATTACAATTCTATACGCAATGAACTCAAAAAATGTACTATAGCCTCATTAAGACGTGTTTTTTGGCTCCTTCGGAGTTCCCAAGGGTACACATTCGCACATGATCGTAAGGTTGCATAACATGTGGATCTTCACTGTCTATTATGGTGTGTATGGTACATTTTACATTATTAGTTAGAAGGTAACTAACTGTACCATGGTCATTATTCTGTTTTCTATGCAAGAATCTTCGTTGCAGTTTAGTTTTAGGTACTACTCATAAAAATGTCTAAATGGCTCCGGCTGTATCCGTCTCAAATATTATTATTAGACGGAACAGCACTCTGATTTTAGCCAACACTTTTCTAATCCCAAAAAGTATTTATAAACAGTCGAAGTTCATGCCCGCTCGTTTCATCCAACATGAAACAGGAAATGCATATTTGTTCTTACTTTCCAAATATAGATCCAGCTTAACTAACTAAACAACAAAAATGTAACTGGCTATACTAATGAAATTCATCTGATTTTTTTCAGTGGTGGCCTGAGCAACTGGCTATATCATTGTTCGCTGCCCTCAAATCTTACTCCAATTTCAAATGAGCCGTCACAAGTACTGTTGAGATTCTACGGACAGGTAAGAATCAAAACTATGTGGAACATTATTGTAATTACATATAACTACATAGCTAGTGTAAAATGTAGTATTTATATTCTTATCCATCCCTGTTGTAATACGTTAGGTTCATGGAGAAGGTGCATTAGAATCTGTTATCACCGAGTCGGTGATTTTTACATTGCTGAGCGAGAGAAAGTTGGGACCAAAATTGTACGGTGTCTTCCCTGGTGGCCGTATCGAACAGTTCATTCCTGTAAGTGTCAAGTGAATAGGTACTTGTATGTGTTTTTTTTTAACTTATTAAGATCCAATACTAATATTTTGAAAATGTTTGGTTCTGAAATGTAGGCTCGACCATTGCAAACCAAAGAGTTGCGTTATCCTGAGATCAGCAACTTGATCGCACAAAAGACGGCTCAGATACATGGACTGAATATTCCTATCAGTAAGGAACCGGTATGGCTTTGGGACACACTGGACAGGTACATGATTTTGAATTTTAGTTTTTATTGCGCTTCTTTTTACTTGAGTGAGTCGAGGTGAACTGATTGATTTGTTTCCTTAACATATTTAAATTCCTTCCATATGCAATTGCTTTCAATTGATCATCATAATATATATGAAAAGAAAAAATCACATTTGGGTTGCCTCTCTTTTGTGTTATTGTGTTTGTTAGAACATGAAAAGAGTGAAGAGCCATTTGTGTTCATTGGGTGGGTACATGCGCCTTTGCGCGTTGCGAGGTAATGAACATGCTTACGGGACAAGTGTCGTCGTCTTGCCGGCGGCGGCCGGTGAGGATTTAAAACTGGATCAAGGTTCCCTTGAATAATGTTCTTCTGTTCCTCTCTTGTTTTCTCTTTGTATTTATCACGGTTTCAAGAGTGTTAAAAAAGTCCATGTCCGTCCAATTGGCTACTTTACTTACTTGAATTGCCGGTATTTGCATTAGATGTGATATGATATCAATTATTTGATACTATGATAAAGTAAAAAAAACAACTTTATTTTGAATTATTTTTAAATCAAAGAATGAATGTGAGAATTTTGTTTTGATTTGGAATGTCTGTGAATAAGAAAATGTATGATTGAGATGGTTATTTATGCATGGTGGATATTTGTTAACACTGTTGGAACTTTTCGTGTGTATATGCTATATGGAATTCAGTACCGGAATTGAGTTTATGGTTGTTTCAACTTGAGGAGCAATTTCCCAAACAAATAGAATTAGAGCATTTGTTTCTGTTTTTTCATGAAAACCAGGTGGTTGGCCACAATTCATCAACATATTGGAGACGCCAAACCCACTAGTTCTGAACAAAAAGACACTGTGCGGCAGTTGATGACTTTTGATTTGGATGCAGAGCTTTTGTGGCTCAAGTAAGTGTTGTTGGTTAATTTATACATTTGTTTAATTCTTATCAACTCATAATATAATATTGATGCATTTTTGCAGGGAATTTATTCCACGACTGAACAGTCCAGTTGTCTTCTCCCATAATGATTTACAGGAGGGGAACATTTTGATTCGAGCAGAACATGAAGGTCCACAAGACAAGCTGGTTCTCATTGATTTTGAGTACTGCTCGTACAACTACAGAGGGTTTGATCTCGCAAATCACTTTTGCGAATGGACCTACTGCTACAGTGTGCAAGATTATCCAAACTTTGAACATTATCCAAAAGGGCTTCCTTCCTTGCAGCAACGGGTATTGGATTTAGTACAGTTCATGATAATGCATTATTCAAGGCAAATTTATTATGCATTGCTCATTTTGAGCGTTTTGCAACTCTCTTTTTTCGGAGAGGAAAGAATGTCAATTTCATGCATTAATGATGAATGCTTTTCTAATTCCTTTGATCGCATGTCAGACGGACTTTATTCGGACTTACATCAGTACCTTGCACAAGGAGCACGAAATGAATTCCCCAGACTATGATGAATTCTCCATGAAAAATTCTACTCTCTTTGATGAGGAGCATATTGTGAAAGAAGTGGAAGGGTTTCGACTGGCCTCTCACTTTTTTTGGAGCCTATGGTCGCTTGTGAATGCACAAGCTTCCAAAATTCCATTTGGATACTGGGTATGTAATGATGAAAAACGTTTTCCATGACATTTGTGTTGTATATCCACAGTTAAAAATTTATATTTTGTTTTCTATGTATAGGAGTATGGACTGAATCGCCTCAAAGAATATTCGAAGGAAAAGGAAAACTTTGTGTAGTTTGTCGACACAAGAATCATCAATGAGGAGGAAATAAAATCTCTCGCTCTAACTGTTATAAAAGTATCATCACATATTTAGACTCATCCTTTCAGCCAACACAGCCTGCTGTTGTGCTAGAAACATTCTATCCATTTGTAGTCGTATAGTTTTTTGGAATCGTGCAATTTTGCTCGCATTTACTGCAATTTCTGTAACTTGCACACATTGTCATTGTACTTTTCTGATCCGGCGTCTGAACGTTAGATGGCGTTGGTTACAGCATGATGCAAATACCTGTTAATATGGGAGCCGCGTTGTCTCCTCACCTGAACTAAAGTGCTAATATAAATACTGTAAATTGGAACTATTATTATTTTTACATTAACGTACTGGTGGTTTAGTGCTGTATTATTATTTTAACAGAAGATCAGGGATACTACGGTTTAAATGGTTTGTATGTACATCTAATGGAAGATTTTGGAAGTCCTTGTATTTTGTGTAGTTAGTTATGAAAACAGCAAAAGATATAAATAGTAAGTACTCGTACGTAAATAATTTTTCCTCTAGTTTTTTTTACAGGAAATTTCTTTAAATTTAATCAATTGTAATTACGATTATCGCTGCAAACTTGTCGTTTTGTCATTTCGAATTTGTCAAACTATTTTTTGCCGCATTATGTAATTTTTTCGTTACTGTATTCTGCTTAAATATTGTCATGGAAAATAAAGAAATAAAAAACGCATCGTATATGTTTGCGTCCATCGTTTCATTTAACTAACCTGTTATATTCTTCATTCCTGAGAGTGGCTCATCCTTTGTAATGTGCTTCGTGCATTCTCAAGCTTAAGAAAGAGGCCTGGACACAAACAAGCTCGGTCAGAAAAAGTTGGCAATCATGATCGCACCCATAAATTAAAATTAGCGAAAGCTTGAACTACAGATCTGTGACGTCACGGCGCATCATTAAGCTGTGTGCAATGTGATATTAACCACGTAAAAAATTTAGGGTGCTGTATGAGTTTAGAAATGACGACCATACAACTTGCTAAAATTGGAAACCAGGTTAAACTATTTACTGCAAAACAAGCACACAGAACTCTATGTTGCTGTTGTATTAAAAAATGCGTGCTGCTGCTCACATAGTTTGCCAAAACTTAAACTCAACCTGACCTGTAAGAGAATATTTTTTCATCATTCATTTGCTCATGTATCCCATACATTTTATACCCATGCATGAATGTAATTTTTGCATATTGGGTTAAAAAAATGGCGTTGTAAACAAGACACTTTTTATACTTATGTATCCTTACAGTAAAGGCGACTTGAAACCATGATTGCAAGCATGCATACAAATAAATCAAGATACACACAACATGGATTCTGGCAACCGACTAATTACATATGGATTGTTTTTTTGCCCACTTGGCCCCCTCTGACGTCATAACTTGATGGGCAAGATGATGATGATAATATAGTAAAGCTAATTTACATGATAAATGTGTTTCTTCAGATTCCCTATCCCGTTCATTTCTCAGCCCAAATCATTAGGGGTACACCTGAAGCCCTGTACTATCGTAGATTTCTACATGGCGTACATCTCTCAGCCAATTAGAGAAGATTACCACCGCTACCTACTGATCCGATTGGCTGGGATGTGTACGCCATGTAGAAATCTACGAAAATACAAGGCTTCAGGTGTACCCCTATTGAATGACGTTGCAACGGAGCCAACCATTTCATTTCATACTGACGTGTCTCCCGTGTGAGTGCATGGAACGTCTCGTGAAAAAAACAAGATCCGCATTCTGAGGAATTTTTCTCATATGAATAAGAATAATCGGGCACAAGTGTTGATAAAACTTGTTAGTTGACTGTTGCTGCCGGCCATATTACGTACGGCTATGGAAATAACAATCCTAGCCAAATGAGCAAGTTGTACACTAAACGTCATGTCAATTTTCCATGGTCCACCCAGACATTTAGCTGTGACAAATTGGAGGAACAATATTTCATGCTGCAATCACTTGCTATTGGATGAATCAGAGCTTTTGGCCTACACAGAGAAACTAGCTTGAAATCTAAACTGAATAGTTTAGAAAATGTTTGTCCATTTTTATTTTTCTACAAGGTCAAGAGCTATTATTAGTTCCAGTGAAATTAGGTATGTTTGACTATAGAGAAACACCTTGTTAGCAAAAATATAGTGGGTTTCAGTAAATTAATCTTTTTTAGATATTATAGTTTTGACCGGTTTGGGTGATTACGTACACAATTGTCCACACAGTGTTACATATGTAAAACTGGAAATTTGCGAATTATCTACATTATCATATTTGTGCTCAACATATGGGAATCAAAACATGATATAAACTTTGGTTCTCCTTTTCGCTGGACAAGCCATAAATCTTTGGAGCCAGACGACAAAACAAGATTCTAAAAGTTAGATAAACTCTGGTAGAAATCTCAGGCAAGAATTGTTTTGTTAAAATTTTTTTAAACGAGAGAAAATATCTTGTTTTAATTTTTTTTCTTGTTTTTCCTACTCATTACAAGCTTGTGACGACTGTACAAGTATAAAACATTGTGATACAATCTGATGGCGAAAATAATGTCCTTGTTGTCACACTAAAAGTACAATGCGACAGGAACTCTCCACAGCCGACAGCTAGTTCAGTAGAGCTTTTTAGTCCGGTTTTTTCCACTATCATATATTTTAAAATATGCATAGTGTTACAATAGTCCTGTGGCTCCAAAAATCTTGGTTGGTTCGTAAAACTGGGTTTCTCATCTCTACAAGTCTGGTTAAATGACAAGCCAAACCACATAACCTAGCAAACTTGCATGGCATTTTGTTTAGTCAATCGAAAAGTAAAAATACAAAAATTACACAGCCATCAGTTTGTTAATACCACACTTGGAAACCTTTTTTCCTCAATGTTGGGGAATTTTTTCTGCCATTTTCCTTGTAAAGTGGTAAAACTCGCTTTAAATGTGTTACATTTTACATTCATTTAAAGGCAGGGGCAGGCATCCACTCCTTGTTGAACTTACTTGGAAATCCGAGAGGCCGTTCTCAAACTATGTAAATAAACTCATTTGATGTATCCACCTGATAATTTCGTGATAGTAAAGAAAAAGTGCAAAAAAAATACACGAGAATCGCTACATCATTTTATTGCATGCATTTCAACAATTTTGTTTATAAACATAAACAAACTGACATGCTTAACATCCATATACTAAATCATACGTAAAACTACCATGTTTTGGAAACAATCCACAATGGTCAATATTATTTTGTTCCTGCTGATAACAATCTTATCTCTTCATTCCCCACTAACTAACTAACTAACTAACTGAAACATAAGCACACAGACTAACTATATTTTTATAGCCCCTCATGACAATAACTAACGCACCAAAAAGCTCTGACTGAACAAACAAGTGGAGCCTCTCACACCAGCAAGTTCTTCGAACCACTCATGAAATTTCCAGCTATAAAGAAGGACCGCATTCTAATTTATTCAAACGTCTTCTTTTCATCATATAGTACTTGAATTTCTGCAGTAGCTATCAAGTCATCACTATTGCTTACTTGCGTACTTATCCAGTATCAAATGGCCTTTGTGTATCCAATTGCGCGAAAAATTATACCAACCAAGCCATTTTTTTATCATGATTTGAAGACTTCATTCAATATATTTATCACCCTCGCATCGTCATCGTCATATTAGTTAACCTTTAGTCCCATCAATAATAATAACTGCTTAAGACTGGCTAACTTAAAATAGCCATCAGGGCCAGAGTCAGTCACAGGGGATGGTGTCATTCATTGACTAGGATTCCATCCAACCGACTAACTATAACTGCTATGAGAATGTAGAGACGATACATGAGCCGTATAAGATTGATATCGAATGAAGGAAGGGTAAAAAGTCGGCGATAACCAAACCAAACCATATGAGCAATAATACGTTGAAAATAAATGTTGAGTGTTGTGTTCACTAGCTAACTAACGATGCTTTGCTTGTGTATGTGCGGATCCTGCTATGTATCAACACCATAGTGTGGCAAAGTCAAATCGAGATTCTGCTTTCGAGAAACCAAGCAAGCTTGGGGTATTGAGTTGTTACCTACGTCACAGTTGTTGTGGGATTCCAACCATCTTTATATATAAGGTGGATCTTTGCTTCACGCCATTCAAGTTGTTTACTGTCGTCCAAGCCCTAACAACGGAAAGTTCAATTGTAAACTTGGTAAAATCAAGTCAAGAATTTTCATTTCATTATTCTCATTCTCTATTGTTGATTGACATTGTCAATTTCCAAGTTTTTCGCCCGGTACGGGATTATTGTTTTATATTGTGAGACTTGCGATTTTAAACGCTCAGCAATATGCATTCCATTGTGAAAACATCGATCCTCAGTTTTGGTGTCCTGGTCTCCTCATTGTCAATGTCAATGGCTTCTGTTGGATTTGGTCCTGCGGTTGTCCATCCAAGTAAGTCAAAGACTCAGATTTATACCTTGTTTTACTGTTATATGTGTAAGCTCAAGCAATTAAGTATCTTCTTCTGGTTCTGGTCCAAGAAGGGCAATTGTCAATAGCATTGAGCTAAATTGAGAATTTTGACCTACAGGCAATCCTGATGAGTGCTATGACCGAGACTCAGATGCGTACTATAGTGTGGGCACACACTGGCCTTTGAAAGATGAGTGTGGACAAGCCCTGTGCATGACGTTTAATTCGAGTGATACAGCTAATTTGATGGTCTCGTACGAAAGGTAATGGCTGTTTTGATTCTAACCAACTAATTTGCATAGAGATAAGAGAATGCTTGGTCGGTTAGTTCAGGCTCAAATTGGTTTCAGTCTTAAAAGGAAGTGTGGGATTGTATTTATTTATGTTAGTAAAAAGGATTTAAGTCCAGCCATGACGTCAGTAGTGATCATTGAGATTCTTATAAGTTCACATTTCATATAGTATTTATTGAACTGCAGGAATATTGTACGTCATGCTGTGAATGAGATTCATACAAACTCTAGGATCAGTCACTCATGTTGGGCAGTATATTTCCATTGTTGTTGAACAAAGTTGATAAAAAAATTGTTTTTTGTGTGGAGTAGAAAAAAGACAACGCGTGCATATTAGATGCAGGCGTCTTTAGTCTTTATGTGATTTCGAGCAAGAACCTGTCAATTTCCTTCCTATTTTTTCACCTTAATCAGTGTCATTGAATCCAATTTTTTCAAATCATTATTGATCGTCGGTACATGCTCGTAAAAGTTTATGGCCACATTATAACGTGAACTGAATGTTTCATTCTATCTGACTCACTTTGATTGTGTTTGTGGTAGTTGCAAACTTAAACAAGTAATCTCGCTTGATGTAAACAAATGGAATAGTTAATTTGGATTCACAAGAAAGACTTGTTTCTAGACTAGGCCGTAATGCAAAATATATAGTGTGTGGTCTGCAGTGGAAAATTATCATAGGAATTTACAAACTTTAAATCCTTGAATTAATTTTCCATATTGCATATTAGTTAATGGGAAAAAACGTCCACTTTCCGTTTTCCGTATTCTTTAACAAAGGCTTAAGCAAAACAATCTATAGCTTTGTTCACTTCTTTTATACAGTATGTGGCAGTGTGCGTGTGCAGTGCATTATGTTGCACGACTTTGGTTTTAAAAATGTATAATCTGTGCACTAGCTCATTAGTAGCTCGTTGAATTTGAACTTTTGGAGATCTAGGAAGTTAATCAAGGATTTACAACTGTTTCGTTTCAATTATTGCTTCTCATTAGCTGTAGTTTGAGTTTGCTGGATGGCGACGGCAGTTTTTAGTGTTATTGCTTGCTTTTCACAAATTATTACACATCAGCACCAGTAGAGTACCTCATGTACAGGTCAGAAAAAAAATACATTAAGAGACAAACTAAATTACCATGGGATATTGGCTAGTTCATGAAGATTGTATCTTGTTAGCAATAACAGGTAGCTAGTCACAAAGTGTTTTTATAGGTGATATAGTGCCACATTACTCTTAAGCAGTTGACATTATTACACCTATTTGAGTGGAAAAGAGGAAGCGATTTTTTTGCTCTTCTAAATGTTACAAACTGTCCAAAAACTAACACGTTTGGTCGCTCGTCTCATATTAAACTTGCAGAGATCATTAATAATTGCCAATGCCGTGAATCTAGAATTAATAGAGTTTGTTTTTCGGCATTTTTCACTTGAATCGTAGTAAGAATGCGACAACACGTATACGGAACTTTTATACATTTCTATGGAAGTATTAACTGGCGTCATGATGGCAGATTTTCCAGACAGTTCGCACAATATAAGACAAAGAATCGGATGATGACTGACGGAGATTCATATCCATATCCAAATCCATGCATTACTGCAAACAAAGCCATTAATATTGTGAATTATACGGATGTGCAGAGTTTTTACGCCTCATGTGGCAGTTGGTGACTAACTAACTAACTAACTAACTAACTAACTAAGACGTGATTGAGGTGAAAAGAATATGAAGAATTGTATAACTTTGATGACATTGAAATGCCAGTTTGATGAAAAGACTCATATTTTTAAGCCCCCACTTGATTGTTTGTATATTCCCTGTCGGATTAGCTTTTTTTGTTCACATGGATTTTCGAGTTAAATGATTCTTTGAAAAGGTGACGGTTGACGACAGGTTTAGCTTAATCTTGCCTTTAAAGGAAACGCTCACCTTTTTATAATATCATACATTAGTTTAACAACAAGAGGTTCCAGTAGTAGTAGTGTACATGTCCATCTTCATAAGTAGTTAGTTATATTTTGGTGACTTTTATTGCCACCATGCCACTTATTTCAACGTGCTGAGTTATGCGAACCTCCGCAGTCATAAACTTGAATCTAATTAAACCATTTCCAAATATATCTTTCCGACTTTACTATGTGGGATGAACATGAAATCATAACTAGTTTTTTCACCATACCAAAACAACATGGCTACCATAAATTAAATCAATTAAATATATTTAGCCAGTTCATTTTTCCAGTTCAAGCGAGTTTGTTTTTAAACTCATGGGGATTCTTGAGTACTTTTTTGTTTATAAAAACTTTGTGGGCATACAAAATGAGACTCTTATCGATTGTCATTGAACCATTGTCTGGAAGCATAGTCATTTCGTGGGAATGTAGCCATTAATAAAATCGCATTTTACATTTGTCCACCAACCGGCTCAGATTTCTTTTCTTTAGAATTCTCAGTTAACAAGAGCAAACACATTTGTGTCTGTAGCTACCGACACTAAAAAAACTATGCGTCATCTGCATTTAGATTTATTGAAGCTGCTGAAATGTTGTTTTTTCTCTCTTCTATATACTGACTCCGTCTCGCATGTATATACAAAATTTATACTTTGGAAACGCCATAAGCACAATCCTGTATAAAAAACTACTTACATATTACAATGACTGTTCGTTTGACTGTAATTATTATCACTGCACAACTTGAATGCAACCTAATAACGCATGGAGTTTTTGGTAATTGAATAGGCGAAATTTTGATCAAAATTTCTTTCTGGTATTAGCCAATAGGCTATTAGCAGTAGTATTAGCTAATAAAGTAGCGTTTTATAATTATTTGACTAGCGCTCGAAAATTTCATTTCATTGTTATTGCCATTATTACCAGTCACTGTGTATTTTTTTAGATATTAGCATTGTCGGATTTAAACCGACTTGATTAGAGTATTGTTCAAAGTTGAAAGGATATAGCGTTAGTAAGCACTAATGTATTTAGTGTAGTCGGATCTGTGAATTACACCTTGACAGCTCAATGTCCTTCAGCTAACTAGCTAACGTTCTGGACAAGAAATGAGCAAATTTTTTTTGTGTACATCAATGTGTTCAAATTATGGAGCACAAATACGTGATCTACAGTCAGCTAGTTGGAAAAAAAATGGCTCGTACGGCTCAAGTTTTTAGCTTTAATATGTGTTCATCACGCTAATGTGATACGGCTTGTTGAAAAAATAGCTTGGAATTCCTGTGTGTTTTTGCAAATATCTTTTATTGGTAGCTGACATCATTGGTTTCTCATGGAAAGTACAAGATTAGTTTCATTAGATCATATCAACTTTTTGGTTAAGTGCACTATAATTTACAAAATGAGATCATGTAGGTAAAAACTTGAGAATCCCATGAAAAAGTTGAAAAGGAAAAGTATTCAGAATGATATAATTCTCTCATTAATAAGGCGAATTAATGAAAACTTGTTCTGTTCGTATGGCAGCCCTTATTTGTTCATTGTTCAGGAGTTTTAAAACTAGTATTCATTCCGGAACTGAGCTTTTGCCTTTTTTGCAAACTGTGCATATCATTTACAACGATCTGGAAAAAATTAAACTCTTGAATGTAAACAAATTATGTAAAGGATTGAAGAGGTAGTTTGAAAAATCATGTCTTTGACTGAAAGATGTAATCTGATTTTATTATCCTGGTCTTGCTGCCATAATGTGAGCCAAGAAGCAATCACAGAACTGACAACAACTTATCATAAATTACAAAACTAGACGGGATCAAAGAGTAATGTGACATTTGTTTGCAATTGTAGAATCGTAAGATTCAAATGAGGTGAGCTAGATGAATCAAGATTAATATGCAACTCAAGGTGAAAATGCAACCTTGCAGGCATTTCAAGTGCAGTTCAAATTTTTCATCCATTTTTTTATTCTAATTTGCTGAATTTTTTAACCCTGCCCAGTCTTTTGCATAATTGATTAAAAGACTTGTAAAAAATGCTGTCACTCTATCCAGAAACTTGTCCATGCATATTTCATCAGTGCTAACGGACTTTTTTTGCGCATTAATCCATTGCATACATGTATCGAGTCAATTTATTTGGAAACTCTTGTTCCAGTTATGTTATTTATATTCTTCACTTAACTCAGGGTTAACGATGAATAATGATTTTGTATGTTTAAGCCCATTAATTTTCCTATTTGCCATCATATCATCTTGTAGGACTGACGAAAAAACTGGTAGAAACATGAAATCCCACATCCTCCTATCTGTTTTTTTAAAGCACACAAAAACCAAGTGAATCCCACATGTCTCATCAATTTTAATTCACTTAAAGTATTTTTTTCTTCTGTTTGCAGTTGTGGATCTGTTGCAGAGGATACGGATTGCTACCTATTTGAAGATAAAAGTAAAAGCTATCCCGACTGCTGCCCAAAATTAGTTTGCCCTGAGAGTTTAAAGAATGAACATTTGGCAGAAGAAGGTTTTGAAGGTCCCCAACAACAAATTGGAGGAGATTATGAAGATGAACAAGATGAGGATGACCAAAACGCTCTGTTCAGTCAATCCGGATTCTACGACTACTCCAGCAATTATGCGAACCCTGAAGAACTGCAAAGTTTGAGCTTTGAAGATGAAAAAGTTAATGCTGATGCCGATCCTTCTTGGTCAAATGACAAGAATTATAGGAAAATATCCCCTCGATTCAATTATCTAGATTTTAGTCCATTGTTCAACAACATGTACCAGTGGTATTGAGTTTTTTTGGTGCAAACACGCTTTTAGTTCTTTTATATGTTTACGAGCTCACTCATGGATACAAGTTACTAACTAGCATTTATTTTATAAGCTTGTGTGTGTGCGTTGTGTGTTCTAGGCTATTTATTTGTTTGTGTATGTTATGAATTTTTCACTATGTTTATGAGGGGATGAAGACGTTGATGTTTTGAATATCCCTTGATTTGTTCTGTTCAATGAAAGTGAATAAACCTAAGATTTGTTTGCAGAATTATGACGATGAATAGGATGATTATGATTGAGTATGATCATGGGTATGAGCATGAACCTAACCTACTCGCCAAATGATGAACAAACAAACAAACAGGATTTAGGATTAAAAAGCCAACGTGGCTGTCGTTTTATTGAAACATTTCATAAAACATTTCATTTCATTATCCCAGTACATTTCATTTCATTCAACATGGCATATTCTCATTACTCATTATTTCTCATTACATTTCTTTGTACATGGCATATATAAAGTGCATCAATTTTCTCATTACATTTCTTTGTACAAAAGACTAGATTACACTCTAGATAACACACTGTATCTCTCTCTATCCACAAAACAATTCAACTAAATCTAGCACAACGATCCCTGCACTCGGGTTCAAAAATTCATTACAACAGCAGTCCCCATGTTGTTCGCCTACAAGAAATGGAGGAGTCGGGACAAATTGGAGTGAGCTTGTCCTCCGAGAGAAGTTCCGGTGAGAAAAGCCAGTTTGTGGGCATACTGGCACACAGCAGGGACAGCAACCGTTCCGGACCAGTTGAAGTACAAGTGGCACATCTTGTAGGACATGAGTTGCAGCTTGTCCGGATCCAAGGAGCTCGTGTTGTAGATGATGTTGTACGAGCAAGGACTCACAGTGCCTTGGCGAGCAAAGCAGGATACCAAGTAAAAGTCATAACTGGAAGAAAAAAAACAGAAAAAATCGGTTAGTTGAAGTCGCAAACAAACAAACATGCACACAACATTTAAAATACACCACACATAAAATCAAAAGTTCGCACCGTTCAGGCATCGTGATGATGTCGTCCACAACAGTGCCAGGAGGGGGATTGTCAGCCTTGCCTCCATTGTTAGCAAAGACTCGAGAGTTGATCCGCTTGTTGACCACAATGACCGTAAGTTGGGGAATGTCCTGGCCCGAACCAGTGTAGACTTCCGACATGACTTCCTGAAAAACGAGAATAAAAAATACATTACAAATAAACATTGAAACCTTCAAAAAACACACACACACCCACATACATTTAAAACCGCAAAAAGAACCATCTCAACGTACCTTAACTTGGCTGAGCTCAATGTCGCAAACATGTTTGAGCATTCCTTCTCCAACACCATCTCGGTACAAGAAGATTCGCTCGGGAAGATATCCATTTCGGTCGCTGTAGGCAGTCAAGCATTCTGTAAATACAAAATATACAGGCAATACATTAGTTATTTATTCAAGAGAAATCGCCCAAACAAAGAAAATTAGACTTACTTCTGAGATGTTGGCACAAGTTCTTGGACAGCTCCACACAGTCAGCATGGTAAGACGTGACACTGAAGTAGGAGGCAAAAGTGTCCGTCATGGAGGCCACAGTAGCTCCAACACTGGGATTTCCTTTGGTTCCATGGTGAGCATCAAATCCGACAATCATGCACTTCTTGAGTGGCACTTTTAGTTTCCAGGGCTCTCCTCCCAGTTTGGCATTCATCTGGATGACCACTTTGGTGGCAATGGACATGAGACCCTTGTTGCCAATGTTTTTGGCGACGAAACATTGGGATGGTACTAAAACACACGAGAAAAAATTATGATTAGATAAAAATTAAATACAACTGAAATGAAAACCGCCATGGTGAACGCAGGAGAAAAATAAAGAAAACGTTTACTTACTTCCATATCCAACCGCAAGTCGCTTTTTAATGGCTCCATAAGGCTCTGTTTTGTTATTTGGAAGAATGACAAAGAACATTTGCACGTCCTTCTTGTACTTCTCGAGCATAGATTCAAAAGCCCGATTGTACGAAGTAGGCTTCACATCGGGAAGTTTGACACTGTAGAGAGGAAAACAGATCATCGTAAGCATTAGACAGAAGCACACAGTGGGAGTACATAAATGAGGAACTAGATGGCACTTACATTTCAAGTGGCTGGGCAATGTTCATGTTCAATGGACTGGCCACTTTGATCATAGTGCGGATCAAATTGTCCAAGTTAGCGGCATCCCGTTGGGGAACTACCATGATCCATTTTTTCAATGCAACAGTGCTGAGCATCTTTTGGTCTGGGTAAAGTAAATTATTGCTAGAGTAAATGTATTGAAACACACAGAGGGAAGAGAGCAAATTAATTTAAACTTACTTCTGAATGCCATAGTCCAATCAGCTTTATCATCGGCCTTATGAACGCCCTCTCCAAAAATGATCTCCTCATTTTTCATGACTCGCCCCGGACAAGTTTGCAATTTGGGAAAAAAGTCAAGACCCCATCGTACTAACTCTTCTTTAGCCTGAGGGAAAGTTGGGCAATATTAATAGGGAAACCAACAACCAACAACAACAAACCAACCAACAAGATATATAGAGAAAGGAAGTTTTCTTACAGTTTGAGTGGAGCGAAGCCGATCCATAAATTTTTGAATAGCCATGGTACGAACTGCAGGAGTTGTGTGCAAATGCTTGGACAGCTCCTTCATGAGAGTGAAGTTGGCCCTCATTTGGTCGGTGAGTCCAGTCATTTGGCAAAATTCAGGGATCAAAAGGCAATCCCCAGCGATGGGTTGCCGGCCAGCTTTCTTCGATGGTTTGGCCAGTAGCAAGGGTTGCTTCATATCACTCACAGTGAGATCATATTTGGTTTTGTAGTAGTCTGCGAATGAAATCTCTTTCTGGTCATCAGGGCGGCCGTACAGGAAAGTTGCTCCTGGGTTGAGCTTAAGATTCACATCCAGAATCTTGTATGTTTTGCGATTGTAGTGGGTCATCACAATGGCATCTTTCAAGTCGTTCACCAAGGCATCGTGCAAGTTGTCGTAGCGGGCAGTGTCCCGGATGGCCTTGATCACTTTCAAGACATTGTCAAGGCGCAATACTTTGTGTGTGATTTCTACGCACAACATGGGCTGCTTTTCGTGGTTTCGGATGGACGTTTGAAAACCTGCAAAACCATACCAAGGAAACATTAGTTATGAAGGCCCAAGCATATCATACTTCACTGCATCTTTACGAAGGAAACACACACATACATAGAGATGAAAGAAATCATAATCAAGAACATACCAGGCCATAATTCAAGCCTCTCCTTTGGAATCTGAATAGCAGCCTCAGGATCGTAGAAATGGCGTCCCATCTCCTCAAGCTTCATCGCAAAAAGACACTTGCGGAGAAGCAAGTTGTATACTTGAATGTAGATGATGCTGCCATCTTGCGGGTTGCCAACATAGCGAAGTTTTGTCTCGATCTCTTCGCCAGTGTCCTTTCGTGTGCCTTTGAACACAATGGAGGCTGCCCCATCACCTAAGGACTTGACAGTGAAGAGAGTCATCCCATCAAAAATATAGGCTCCCCCGAGCTCGTCCTTATGGCCACGAACGATGGACTTGCGGGTTCGTTCATTGTCTTCCTCAGGAGAGAAATCCACACGGTATTGGTACAGTTGCCATCCTTCGTTAAGTTTTCGCACCGGGAAGTAGTTGGTGAGTAGAGTCAGTTCCCGGCCAGATTTCCCGGTCTTGCAGTGCAAATCGTCAGGACGGGTGTTGACAATGTCACAGGATTGCTCAACTCGAGCTCCCCGCCTGGATCCTCTGGTGCTCTCAATGTCTTGCTCACTGACACGCAATTTCTTCAATTGCTCGGGAAGCAGTTCTCGCCCCCCGGTGGAAGATGAGGATTCGCTCCTCACGGTTGGAGGTGAGGACGAACTGTCCTGTTGACGGGATTGGTGCTGCTTAGCCACGATTGCTGCTCGCTCTGCAGAGGCATCTCGTTCTCGTTGACGTTCACGTCCCTCGTCCCTACGAGGTGAGGGAGACCGCAATTTCCTGCGGCCACGTCCCATGCCACGGCTGGCACTGCTGCTTGGCTCCATGGTTATGGCAGTGAGAGGGGTGAAAACTCTGTAGAAAAAAGAGAACGAAAAACAAATATTAGTTATCGAATATACAAATGCATTCCATACTTTCACTCAAACGGTGAAACCATCGGAATGTTTATCTACATGGAAAAAATAAATAGGAGGAAAGCCGAAGTAAGTAAACAATGTAATATTTTACCTCTCAGCAAAGTTTTTCCTTCGTTAGGATTTGGTTTTAATTTTTTTTTCAGTGTCAGGTTTGGTTTACAGAAATCTCTGGTTTTGTTTACAAGGTTTTCAAGTTTGTTTGAAATTTATCTTTTTCAAGACTTGTTACCTTATCCACTGCCAGGATGAGTATGAGCTTTTGGCTTCTGAGTTGGCCCTTTTATACCCCCCTGAGTGGCCACCGTTTTGGAATCAGTGGGTGAAAGTGGGGGGAATTTCTTTTTTTAGTGTGTGTATGTATTATTTGGGGGAAAGGGGAAAGTTCAAGTACGTATGTAGCATGCATGGTCAGAAGAGAAAGGTAGGTACTAGTCATGTTAAATGGCGTCCCTTATAGTTAGTTAGTTAGTTAGTAGTAGTAAATGCACAACAGGAGAAAGTAGTAGTATGAAAGAAGGGGCCATGCTTCTTTCACGTGAACAAAGGGAAAGGTACTATCACGTGCACATGTCATGATTTTAGGTACTTTTGTAATCAGTGCAATCAGTAAGGAGTGATTCAATGGAAGATTGAGTAGCATTAGATAGTAAGTACAGTTTTAGGTTTCAAATGATATTCTATAAATAGAATGCAAGCTTATGACAGCCATTCGTTTACGAGCGTAGTATGTTGTCATTATGGATTGACATTGAATCAGATTTGAAATTTTATATTTCCTGGAGTATAGGAAAGGTGAAGGCTTTATTGTGCTTGCATAAAATAATTGCGAATCTACTGATTGTAAAGTAGCCAGTGTTTTATTGAAGAAAAAACAGTTTTTTTAGCATCTTAATTGAGCATTGGACTTGATATTTATTAGTAAGATAGTCAGATAGTGAAAACATGAAATGACGCTTCTCTAGCTGTAGGTTATGAGTTTTGCAGAATAATGAAAATTGTAGGAAGATATATGTACGCAATGATGATGATTTGCAAAGGCAGATTTTTTTCATTCCATATGCTTAAAAAAAGGAGCTCCCTTGAAATATTTATTTTTGCAAAGTAAAATTTTTCTGAACATCAACAGTATACATTATAAAGGCAATGGAGATAATAATCTAAATAGTTTGGGAGCATGTATAGTTTTGTGTGTTTTCGTTTCAATAATAAGATACAAAATATAATATCTATCTGTCTTCTTTTAGCTTATATGGTTTTAAATTCTATATTGCGCTGTCATGTCACATAGTCATGGAGTTTTCCTATTTGAAGTAGGTGGACGGATCATAAATCACAAGTATACTTTCAAGTAAATCGCAGTTTTCTATTTTATCTCTCAAGTCTTAATTGCTACAGAAAGTTTCTTTGTTGCGTCTGGATTTGTGCATTGCATATATAGCAAATTCTCACTCTAAACAATTCCATAACCATAACTAAATAAATAATTTGCCCGAATTTTCAAACAAAAATGCGTGCATTTCTACATAAATACTCGTTAAACTACTCACAGGGAAGAATCATCCATGGGAAACTTGAATCAATTAGGTTTCGTTATATCTTAAAGCTCAATAACTCTGTTTAGTACATGTATAAAAGTGAAAGAAAGACACACCTAACAAACACAAACAAACCAATATTGTTTCCATTGCTCACTATAAATCACTATGGAGAAACAGAAGACAGTTTCATATGTCACATCACACGCTCTCGCAGAAGGAGAATACCTTCCACATAATTTAAATTCTTACAAATTCTATACAAAATCAATCTCGCACTTTCAATCAGTTACAAATATGAACATTTCAGATATGCTCCCTCTATTGTGACTTGGGAATAGAACTAGTCTGACTTCAGAGTTCATTTGGTCAAGCTCCTTAAAACTCAAGCTTTTTAAAATCCCAATCATTCATCTCATTCCATTCCCAAAGCCCGGCAAGGAAAAACATACTGTCAAATTGGTGCCTCTAACTAAAAAAACTGTAGCTAAACAGCTCATCCCAAAAAAATGCAATTCATCCCTTGGGAAGCGATTGTCAGGATCAGTTAATTACTACTGGTACGGTGTTGGTACTGTAGACGTTGTACTGTGGGGAGTAGTTGGTCTGGATCCAGCCATAGATTGGGTCGCCAAAGATGTCATAGTGCCCATCTACATAAGAAAAAGGTTGTGAAATCATGGAAACATATGAATTCCTGCACAATGGGTTTGAATAAGTTACCCTCAGTTTGGCCATATCTTCCAATTTCGTGAGATCTGATAGCTCCAGATAAAGAGAGTAGGTCGCCGCCCACCCTATGGCATTCATAACTGTGAACGAGATCCAGAACAAACACATGATGATATTGTACGCAAAAATCATATCGTTCACAACGGCAGTGAAAATGAAGGCAACGGCTCGCCAAGCTCCGAACACCAGCATGCATATGAGCCATGGGACCATTTTCTTTTCATGCTCCTGTATGAAAAAGCACGAATTATAAGTAGTCAAGTTGCACTATTGCTTTGTAAATGTATTGTGATGAAATTTGAGAAACTCGTACGTTTCTTAATGCTTGAATAAGCATCAAACTTGTGAAAAATAAAGGCAATGCCCCAAGTAGAGAGAACACAGCAATTGTAATGAGGGCGTTCCGGACTGCAAGAAATTTTAGTCATTATTTTTCCACCACATGCTTAAGTAAAGATCAATATAGACTTTTTTATGTTTTAATTAAGGTCATATTTGTAATACCATGAACATTGCCCACATAAACAAAATCAAATGATATTATGTAGTATCCTGTATGATGTGATCCTGGCGTTGCAGCATCTAAACAATATAATTCGAAACAAGCTGTTCCAATTGTGAAGATACTAAGACACTGCCATGAAAAAATAAACAAAAAACATTATTCTGGGCTGCCAATAATATACATTTTTATGAGCAGCTTCTTTTTTGGAGTAGTACAGAGTACAGAAGCAAAATATGTGTGTGTGTGTGTGATAATTATCCCTTACCACTGAATATACTGACGTGAACAAAGATAATCTTTGGATATCAATTCCAAACAAAGTTTGAATCATAGGTCGCTTATACCATGGCGTATGAAGGGATTTCATAGATTTTGTTCTAGACGAGCGTGATGCAACATGGACATTCCCCATGGAATGAGAATATATGGACGGCGTCCCCACACTTGAAGCCCTCTTCATTTTGCTTCACTTTAATAATATAACTGTCAAATGGCACTCGTGAGAAATTACAATACTGTTAACTTAATTAGTAAAATTTAATTTACAGCTCAGTCTTTCTCTGTACAGTACAACACAATCAATTCATAATAGCCCGTTGTTCGAATCCAACTTAGATATACACGATTTCATTCCTGCACCAACAAAAAAAATCCTTTAAAGTTCAAGATCCCAATGAAAACCAGATTTTATAAATTCGATACACTTACCCTCGAATTACACGGTAAGTTGGAACTGTCAAACATGAATTTGAGGCCGCCCAAGAAAATATGCTTCTGTCGAACAAGTGTCACCAATTTCTAATCAACTGAAAGCTAACTAGATTTGAAACTATAACAAAATATCACGTCACAGACTAATTTCAAAATAATACTCTGAATTAACGGAAACTTCTAAACATTTGGCACGCCCTAGGCTCTTTATATTATCCAAAAGAAAATAGGTATATAACAAAACGTACCTTTGCGTCACACAGGTACAGTGAGGGTGAGGACTCCACCAGGTGCGTGTCTCACTCCATAGGTAAAGAATATATAGAAAACTGGCTAACAAAAAAAACACTTGTGCTACTGCCTGTGCATATACTAACTTTTAGTGAGTCAATATTACTATTGGATGGATGGAGGGTTAAAACGACTCTACTATAATAATCCACCTGTATTGTTTATGTTATGTCGCCCACTTAGAAGCTAGTTTAGCACTGATAATGATTCAGATGAGCGCTTGGACTGAAATTGTATACCTGCGTATTGTGCCTGGCTTTTTGAGAGAGAAGAAGAGTAAAACCCCATATTTACTATCTGTCATGATGCATGAGGTCGTTTTATACAAATACTTAAGAAAAATGGAATAATCTCCATTATTCCACCATGAGTTCATGGAATAGAAATGAAAATAAGGTCGAAGCCGTATGGGATATTACTAGTCAGTGGGCAATTTCGATGCTTGCATTAATATGAGTGTTCAAAATCATAAATGAAGAATTTAATGAGTTTATCATGCAAAGAAAATGAGTATTTTCCAAATTTTTTATTGACGAGCAAATCTAATTGTTTTATTCAATGCGACGTCAATACAGATTCACAATTTACGTCGTTAGTTAGTACAATTATTGAGTTTTTGTCCCCTCACATACCAATTGCATGTAACAAGTTGATACATACACAATCTGGGATCTGGGTTTCCATAATCTGGATAAGCCACGGCGTTATAATTTAGCACACAAATAACTATGAATAGCTCACATTTGTCTTTCGCATCTTAAGCTAGTTTAGTTAGAAATGTAGAAGACTTGACATATATTGCATCGTAAGTAAGCACTATATGGAGGAACTGCATGAATAAGAATACTTAGTTAGCAATATATTTACGATTAAATAAGTACAGATACAAAATAGCCTACGTTAACTAAAAAAGTACTAACTATCTTGCATGCATAGTATATATTAACACAATAATTTATATCGCTTAAGTTGTACACGGTATATACACCACAGTCTCATTCCAAAGATTTTTTAAATATATACCCATCCTGCAGATAGTACAAGTTTATTTGCCAACTCAGAAAGGGCTATTTTAATGATATTTTGAGAAAGGCTTACTTAGTCCTTGATAATTAAATACACTGGTGGCTTTAAGTTTTAAGTTAACCGATTGCTTGATAAAAGGGCGATTTTAAATAATTTATTTATGCGAATCAGCTATTACGAATTCACTTGAAGTATTATTATGCTGTCAAGATGCAAAAGTTTTAGCACTCGAGAGCAACTATTTGATTCGTCAGACTTTCACTAGATATGCAGTAGACTTAAGGAATACATCAAATACATTATGAACAATTTTGTTACCCAACATGACGAATTTCTTCCCATTCTCTTTCATCACCAGTGAGTTAGTTACGACTGGTCTTGAATCATTAGCACAAACCATGAAAATATCATCATGAAAAATCACCACTTTTTAATGTTAATATAATCGACCATCCAATATATTTCTGCAAAATACTACTTTTGTCATTCCATTTAAAAAACACCACCATTTACATGTTATAACTTAAAGACCTTTCGAGCAGGCCGTATTGTCATTTTCCGAAGTAAAGTTGGACCCAGTCCCCATACTAAATAACTTTTTTAATCTTCACTATTCGGAATTTTTTTAAAATAGAAGAAATAAGCAGTTTTGTGGGTACCCAGCTAAATTCTCATCCAGAGCAGCATTACACAAAATTTTTTTAATCGCTCAATGATTTCACGATTTAGAATTCCATTAACCTGATTACTGATATTATAACTGGTGGACTACAAATTACTGAACCAATATAGGATAAACATATTCCGGAAATAGTATCACGGTGACACATAATAATTTCTTCGTTGACATCACATTTCAATTATTGAGAGTTATTGAGTTCCTTCATAGTAGCATTCCTTTCAATCATCGATACCAAAATGTATCCACTTTTTTCGAGCGCAGGCAACAAATTAATTCCCTACTTATTACATTCCTTTACTCCACGCCTGAAACTGCTATTTCCAAACAATCTCGTTTAGATGGAAGATTTTTATCATAGCTCTATTTGTTACTGATACATAATAATTATATACTTAAACGCACCCATCAGACTAAATAGAATTCCGATGGAGAAGCACACATTACCCTCTATGCTACATATTCAAGATTCATGGAACCAGTTGTTCCCAAATACTCTGATATTCATCATTTCATGATACATAAAAAATATACAACTCTTCCAAGTCTTTTCAATATCTAAAATGTTAAATGACTATTCAAAATGACTGGAGCAAGCAAACGACTTGAATCGTCGGCCCAGTATTATACATAGAATCATGATACTTTGTAATTATGGTCTATAGTACCTAACTAATGCGTGTTTTTCAATCTTTACACCGTTTTAGATTAAAAAGGCCAAATGGAGTCAGTTACACGGGCACTATTACCATACTTGTCTGGCTCTGTGATCAATAACTAACTAAAATAACAATTACCCAGGTATAGCAACATACTTTTCAACGGCAAGTGTACAGCTAAACTTACGACTCATTTCATTAACTATCAGGTAACAGCAACTACAAGACAAGATGTTAGCCATCAGAGCTCAATGCAACAGAACGTGCAAATCAGTAGCCTAATTATTTGTGCACAAGGATTAATACGAATCAACGATCATTGACATAGTAGTTACACAGTAAGCAAGCACTGTCAGCTTTTTACAATTCTAATGCCCAAAACGAATGCTGACATGCTGAGCATGAAATCAACACAATAATCATTCAAAACTGGATACAAACTACAGACAGGACAATTTAAAAGGATGTTTTTTTTCGGAAATCTAGATAAATATAAGGAAGGTAATCACAGATTTTTTTTCTCTAGTTGCGCACGACAAACTATGTTAAAATTTCAATAGTCGACTACACAATTCAGCGGCCGACTGAATGTAAGAGACCATCTTAGAGAAAATCGGTTAGAAAGTTTGTTTCACTACCTAAATCCAAGGGTTTCACACTTGAGTGCGACTAACTGTAAGAACATTTGCCATTGGAAAACAAACATGAAGAAAAATAAATTATTGCTATTGTTGGTAATGTTAAGAACATTTAGTTTAGGTTGTTACTCTTCAGTTGCTGGTCCTTTGATGATGTTTTCCATACTTACGTAAGACCCAGTAGTGAACATGAGGATCCCTATGATCATAAGGGTAATATCTTTCCAGAGCGTCCATCTGTACTTCCCATATCCAACAGCCCAGTTTGTGCATATGTTGATGATTGGAGGAAATATTAAGGCCAGTGTGGAGCTACTGACAGCCCCAACTAGTGATATGAGGGCACTCAGGTTTGGGACAACCTCAGCCAATGCAACTGCAATAAAAAAACATTCCATTGCATAGAGTAAATAAACAAACTATGAAATAGGAGGTCATGATGATGAGGATATAAAAAGAGTGACTACGCTGCATTCTGTGTCTGTGTATTAATAATAAATTCTTATGTGCAGGGCGTGTAGATTCAAATACACTCACATGTGATTATGACCAATATCGTACGGAATGCATACTCAGAGATCTTCTGCATTTTCTCTGTTGGGATCCGTGATTTCATTGAAGGCCACATAATTTCTATTGGAACATAAAATTGTAGCGCAAACGAAATGAACATGGAAAGGGCCATCACCAAACGAACTGATTCAGCCAATCTGAAATTGGGGAGAAATTCAAAGTTATAGCTAGCACTATCTATGCTTGGTATATGATAAATTGCACAAATACTTATTGACATGTTCAGTCAATATATTAGCGAGACGACAATGAATATTATTTCAATACTTACACATCAGCTGGCAAATTCAACGTAATACTTCCACGAGAATCGTCCCCATATTTAAGATACCCAAAAAAACCGATAGCAGTGTAAAGACAGCTGACAATTACCATACTTGTATTTAAAACCCCATTCCATCCTATGAAGTCTTGCGGGGTTTTCATTGTATTTTCTAGTGGAAGAATCTGTGAATAGGAATAAACAATGTTAAAATAATCCGCAATAAAAGATACGATAGCATGTGTTGTGTAGCAATTTCAAACTTACCATTCCAATCCCTTCAAAGGCGTAAATCGCCGTGCCAAAATATAACGGAAGTTGTTTCCATGTAGCAGCAGCTGCACGAGAAGATACTGGTGGAAGAGGGTCTTTTAGGATGTAATAAAAAATAACCCCAAGCCCAAATCCCATAAAAATGTTAGCAATCATCGAAAAAGGTGCGAGGAGTTTAAGGTTTCGAATCCAATTCAGGAATATTAATGGCAATAGTAATATTGCCATGTACACTTGCGATGACCATTGCAATTGGAAATACGGATTGATAACCTGTAGATAAATATCCACCAGTATTAGACTTTATTATATACATTATATTATGTAAGTTATACAGCATCAAGTGACTTTACTAACCCGACTCAAATTTTCAGCAACAAAAACGATATAAACGCAGCAAAATCCTACTTGGGTGACGCAAAGGAAAACATTGATGACAGCCCTAGAAAAAATACGATTGAAATGTTATTTTATTGACAAATGACAAGCGGTCAGTGTCTGATCAAGGCAGTTTCGTTTTTAAATATAAAACGTCATATCTGCCAAACAAGCACCTTGCAAATGAAGAAAATCGTCTTAATCTAGGTGGTCCTAGTTTAAAGGACGCTTCGCCAACTTCTGCGAACGTCATTGAAGGTGTCTGAGTTCGCTTACACACCTCATGTGCACAGTGTACCTGTTCAAAAATCATAGCTTTATAAAATCTTTCAATCAATGCAGCGAGATCACAAAAAATGTCGCGATCAGAGGGTATCACTAACCAAATTGTGCATAGTAGACACACAAATAACAGCCATTCCCAGAGTACACAATGTTCCAACTGCTAAGCCAGCATTTTTGAAAGCATCAGGCATAGCTAAAATACCAGTACCGATGTTGGCTTTCAGTAAATGTATCATTGTATCACAATTCCTGAGAGCAGATTCGGAATAAAATACACATAAAATGTTTTTCTACATTTTGAATTGCCATATTATTAGTTAATGTGTCTCAATTGTTTATTACGATGTTGGATGCTCAACACGTCTTCGTTGCAATGGATTAAAATGTTCCCCCGTAACTGAATAATCATGTTCGGCCACAGGTTTTTGCATAGTGATGATGGTATTTCTCGGTCTCGAGTACTCCGAGTCTGAGTCTTGAGAGCCATGGCTATAAACATCAACGAATATTTTGTTAGAAATCATAGCCATTGGTCATGATTACTACTTTGCAATTGCGTTACATTCTGACGGGAATCATGGAATTAAATTCATCACCTGTCAAAGTGAGATCCACTGGCACTGGTGTCTGACGGCAGAAGAAGTGGTTCTGCTTCTTCCTTTTGGCTGGTCATATTGAATACGATCAGCTACTAACTGCTACTGCAAATAAAAAAGTAGCATACACAGAATCAAGTTCTCAGGTTTTTAAATTATAGTTTTCTGTTCGTTATATTATAAGCATTGGTACTATAAGAATGGTTCGTTTAAAGTTGAATCAAAATCTGACAAAGTAACTGCATCTTAGTTAGCTTACGAAAATTATAATAACAGGAATCGAAACGATGTCCTTATCCGTCATCAGGATCCGTATGGTATACGCAAAGTTCCAGAACGATGTAAGATATTTCACATTCACATTCCAATTGAGATTGTCCCAAAGACGGAAACCAAATAACTCAACTCAAAATGAAAAGTAGAGAAAACTATAGGATGAATGTCAACAAATTTATGAAAGCATTTGGGTTTGCTTATATATCTTCGATTTCGCTATAATTCAAAGCCCAGTTCTGATCTTTTGTTTCATAAATCAATCGTGTCTTCAGTCTTTAGTACCTGTGGCACGAAAAGTAAAAGACACTATTTAGAAATGCATTACTAACTAATTCATTTTATTATAATAATTTGTTATGATATCTGTACCAAATTTTGTAATTCAATGTGTATAGTGTATATTATGTATTCTTAATGACGGAAGGACCTCTCAACTGAGGATATCATGAATACAGTCAAAACTTAAATTAAAAATAAAAATATTAAAAATTTATTCCTCCTAAATCTGTCGAGGAAATCGAAAAATATAATTGAGACGCACTAACACAAGGTTTTGGACGTGGCTACTTAAACTGTCTGGGGCAAAAAAAAGTCGAACTTCTAAACAGCACACCGAATTAATTAAATAAACCGTAAAATGCTCCTCTATACACTTCTAAAAAACCAGATATTAACTCTATAATGCAAGTTAGTATTAGTGACACAAATGGAGCTCAGTTTAAATCGATTATAAATGAATGTGTTTGCTTGGCAGATAATAATAATAACACACAATGTACTTTCATTTGCTTATATAGTATCGGAATTATTGTATTGTTGTTTTCACTCGTATCCTACTGTTTGCTGCCTTGCTTACATAATCAAACTATTGTATTTCACAAAATCCCCTATTTTCGAGTCCTTATTGGATCTACGACTCAGAATACAACTGCTCGAATAAATTGCAAATTATTTTACGACTGCACGTTCATACACCTTAAGAATTAAAAGTCACTTACATGTCACTGCTAACTTCTTGATTTAATTACAGTTAGTTAATATCTTGTCTACTGCACCAGACGGAATGAAATCCTTTTGGTAAAGCATATGGGTAGAAATAGGCAGAAATGTATTTATTTCCTTGCTACTTGTCGTGCCTATATACTGCGTTGCTATAATATAGTCTGCCGAGTCTGCCCTTGCTCTTGCTGGAACATATTTTCCTCCCATTACAGCTTATGGAGGTGATGACCCGACTTTTGTTGTCCCTCTTCCAGTAAACCTCTGTTGCATGTAGTCCCGCCCGATTGGCCGACCAATATCCAAAAGCAGTTATTATCAAATTTACTACAAGCAACACTCTCTATGCAAATCCAGCTCTAAAGATCTTCTAAAGGAAGGAACTAATGATCTGAAAAAACACGCAAGTTTGCATAAAGTTTGAGAATAATATGCTCATTTGTATTTAAACTGACTTCTTCAAAGCTCTAAGCTGATAGACAGGTCATGGAATGGAATACTTTTAGCAGTAGGTGTCTTTAGACTTTCGGCTTTTCGGTCTCCTATCGGCAATCCGATAGGACTTGGTGAAAGTTTGTCTTTACAGTTTCAGTTTTCTGATCGGCTTCTCTTCGGATGCTCTTCGGCAAATCAAGT
>Ga0210040_10000192_pt1 | contig 111696 bp, 98 predicted proteins | sample CryGeyCG12114_NA_FD_185462 | JGI IMG/M metagenome (GOLD analysis project Ga0210040, IMG submission 185462) | Groundwater microbial communities from aquifer - Crystal Geyser CG19_WC_8/21/14_NA (SPAdes) (version 2) | ecosystem: Environmental > Aquatic > Deep subsurface > Groundwater | place...
GGCGCACGCCGCTGGCCCGCGGCTGGAGCCTGCAAACCGGCGCCGCCACCACCCACGACAACCAGCGCATCCGCCCCGACCAGCAACGCATCCAAGAGTTGGAGCAATCGGTGGTGGGTAGGGCCGTGGTTACCAACGATTCGGCCAGTGTTTACTGGAACCTGAAGCTGGGTACGGAGGTGCTGGTGCAGCGGTATCGGTTTCATTATCAAGCCAGTGAAAGTAGTCTGATACGGACGCTGGCCTTCTCTGAGCAGCGGACAGCAGGCTTTGCCGAGTCGGAAATTGCCTTCTCCAACAAGGTGGCGGGTAGGGTAGGAGGCCGGGCCGAGTACTCGGCTATTCTAGGACGCTGGAACGCCGCGCCCCGGGCTGCGCTGGCCTATCAAATCAACTCAAACAGCCAGCTTTCTGGTGCCTGGGGCTACTTCTACCAAACACCCACCAACGACGCGCTGCGGCTGGGGCAGTATGCGCCGGAGCCTCTGCGCTTCGAGCGTGCCCGCCACTATCAGTTCACCTACCAGTACGAAGCCCACCAGCGCTTGCTGCGCCTCGAAGCCTACGACAAGCGCTACGCCAACCTCGTGCGCTACGATTTGCCCGGTACGCTCAACCCGACTACGGTGATGTATCAGTTGCCTAGTCCCGCTACCTACCGTAGCACTGGCACCGGCTATGCCCGCGGCCTGGATGTGCTCTGGCGTGACAAAACTACTGTGCGCAACTTCGATTACTGGGTGAGCTACAGCCTGCTCGATACCCGTCGACAGCAGCGTTTCGACCCGGTGCAGGCGGTGCCTACCTACGCGGCCCGCCACAACGTGGCGGTGGTCGGCAAATATTGGGTAGACAAGTGGCACACGCTGTTTGGGGCCACCTACAGCTACGGCAGCTCCCGCGCCTACTTCGACCCCAACCGCTACGACGCGGCCACTGGCGCGGGCTACAACGCGGGCCGCCTACCCAGCTTCCAGGACCTGAGTGTGAACCTGAGCTACCTCACCCAGATTCGTAAGAACTTCACCATCGTGCACGTGAGTTGCTCCAACGTGCTAGGCCGTCAGAACGTGTTCGGCTACCGCTACGCCAGCATGCCCGATGCGGCTACCGGCCGCTACACAGCCGTGCCGCTGCTTCCCTCAGCCCGCCGCATGGTATTCGTGTACCTGCTGATTTCCATCAACAAAAACCGTCCGGTAGACCTGCACACGGCGCCTGAGGATTAATTGCACTTCCTGCGCTTACACCCGCGCACCCGTACTCGCTCGGCACTCGCCTCGCACCAACGCACTCGCTCGGCTGTGCCGAGTGAGGACTACGCCCAAGCAGCTCTGCTGCGTGCGTCTGCATGCCGTTGGGCCTACCTTGTGCAAGCGGCGCGGACGGATTTGGGGCAGAGCCCCTCAGGCGTAGTGCTCACTCGGCACAGCCGAGCGAGTGCACAGGTGCGAGGCGAGAGCAGAGCGAGTACAGGTGCGCGGGTACGAGGCGAGTGCCGGGTGAGTATAAGACGAGTGCAGGAAAACAGGAAATGAGGAGTGCGAGCGGGTGCTAAGACGATTTCGACACCTCATCCACCTGATCTGACACTTCAGCCAAAGAAAATTTCATCGGCTGCCGAAGCGGACCACCTTTGAATCACATCACCACACAACCCCTACTACCATGAAAAAAACACTGTTTTTGCTCGCCCTGGCCGCCGCTTCGTTCTCGGCCGCTGGCCAAACCAAACCTGCCAGCGTCCCTACCCATGCCGTTCCTGCTGGGTATCAGGAGATGATGGCCGCTACCATCCGGGAGCTGATGCAAACCGGTGACCCGGCCGCGCTACAGGCCAGCGCCGCCAAGCTGGAGCGCGCCGCCACCGTGGCCCCTGCCGATTGGCTGCCGCGCTACTACCAAGCCTACGCCCTGCTGATCAACGTGTTTCAGAGCAAGGAAGAAGGCGATGTGAAGGATAAAACGCTCGACCGGGCCGAAGCCACCCTGGCCCAGGCCCGCCGCCTGGGCGGCGACGAGTCGGAGCTGCTGGCGTTGCAGGCCTACCTCTACCAGGCCCGGCTGGGCATTTCGCCCATGCTGCGCTCCATGAAGTATTCGGGCATGGTAAACGAGGCCATTGAGCAGGCCAAAAAGCTGAACCCCGATAACCCGCGCCCCTACCTGATTGGGGCCAACAATGCCTTCTTTACGCCCAAGATGTTTGGGGGCGGTGCGGAGGTAGCCAAGCCGCTGTATGAGGAGGCCAAAGTGAGGTTTGATGCCTTCCGGCCGGCGGCGGTACTTGCGCCCGACTGGGGCAAAGGGCAGTTGCTGAGTCGGCTGAAGAACTGTAACGAAGCCTTGGCCGCTGCCAAGTAGCACACTGTGCATCTGGTTGGCTGCCATCGGCTTTTCCGTAACTTCCGCTCACTTATTTTACTGTTATGATTTCTGTAGCCATGCGAGCCCACGCGCAGGACAAGGGGCCTACCTTCAAGAAGCATTACTCCAGTGGGTTGCGGTGGTGGCAGATGCTGGGGTGCATGGTGCTGCTGTCGGTGGGGCTGACCTTTCTGTTCTGCCCCGGCTGCGCCCTGAACGGGGAAGAATTTCGGCTGACCTTCGGCTACAATATTTGCTACACCATTGGCCTGTGGCTGGCCAACGACTACCCAGCCGCCTGGCTGAACCGGCAAGCCGACTGGCGCCAGGAGCCGTTGCGCCGGTTTCTGCTCACGGTGGGCTTTTCCACGGTGCTGTCGTTGGTGGTGATTGTGCTCGTCAATGGAGGCTTTCGGGTGTTCTACCACCACCGGCCCCTCCACTCCATGCTGGAGCCGCGCGTGTGGGGGCAGTTTGTGCTGCCGCTGATTGTGACGGTTGTGATATCCTTATTCATCCACAGCCGCTCGTTTCTGCTGGGCTGGCGCGAGGCGGCTATCCGGACGGAGCGGCTGGAAAAGGAAGGCGCCGTGGCCCGCCTCGACTCGCTGCGCCGGCAGGTAGACCCGCACTTTCTGTTCAATTCCCTGAATGCCCTCACGACGCTGGTAGAAGAAAACGACCCCGCCCGCGCCACGCGCTTTATCCGGCAGCTGGCCCAGGTATACCGCTACGTGCTCGATAGCCAGGAGCGGGAGGTAGTGCCGCTCGGTGAGGAGTTGGCCTTCGTTGAGTCCTACCTGCACTTGCAGCGCACCCGCCTGGGCGAGGGCATTCAGGTAGAGATAAAACAACCGGATGCCAGCGCGGATACGCTGCTGGTGCCGCCCCTGGCCGTGCAGCTGCTGCTCGAAAACGCCCTCAAGCACAACGCCACCAGCCAGCGCAACCCATTGCATATCACGGTAGAAATAGATACCAACGCCCGCGAGTTGCGCGTAGCCAACACGCTACGCCCCCGCACCGTGGCCGCTGCCGAATCGACGGGGCTCGGGCTGCGGAACTTGCAGGCGCGCTACGGCTTCCTCAGTAGCCAGCCCGTGCGCGTTGAGCGCACGGCCACCGAGTTCATGGTGGTGCTGCCGCTGCTGACGCTGGGGTAGGGGCGGCTTGCAGCCGCCCGTTGCTAGGGCGCGTGGTTGTTTTTATGTTCGCAACCTTCATCTTGTCCTGATTCCCTATTCACCAACGGGCGGCTGCAAGCCGCCCCTACTCGTATGCCTACCCCTCTCCGCGCCCTTTTGGTTGAAGATGAACCCTTGGCCGCCCGTCGCCTCGCCGATCTGCTCCGCAAGCAGCCAGTACCACTAGAGGTAGTTGGCACGGCCGAGTCGGTGGAGGAAGCCGCCGAGCTGCTACGCGCCACCCACCCCGCGCCCGATGTGCTGTTTTTGGATATTCAACTGGCCGATGGGCTGAGCTTCGAGCTGTTTGAGCGCGTGGAGGTGCGCTGCCCGGTTATCTTCACCACGGCCTACGATAAGTACGCCCTGCGCGCCTTCAAGCACAACAGCATCGACTACCTACTCAAGCCCATTGATGCGGAGGAGCTAGCCGCTGCCGTGGCCCGTTTGCAAGCTCGCCAGCCGGCCGCCGCGCCCGTAGCCCCTACCTTCGACGCCACGCTGCTAACCCAACTGATGCAGCAGTTGCAGCCACAGCCGCAGTACAAAGAACAGTTTGTGGTGAAGGTAGGGGAGCATCTGAAAATAGTGCCGGTAGCCGACGTGGCTTATTTCTTCAGTCTCGAAAAAGCCACTTTTCTGCAATCCCGCGAGGGCCGCCGCCTGGTGCTAGACCACACCCTGGAGCAGCTGGAGAAGCTACTGGACCCGCGCCGGTTTTTCCGCCTCAACCGTGCCTACCTCGTGCACCACGGTGCCATTCAGGACATCATCCACTACACCAACTCCCGTCTCAAAACCGTGCTGGCCCCACCCGCCCCCGACGGCGACGTGCTCGTGAGCCGCGAACGGGTAGGCGCCTTCCGCGCCTGGCTGGAGCGATGAGCAAGCGACTGGGTGAATGACGCACCTGTGCACTCGCTCGGCTGTGCCGAGTGAGTACTACGCTCAAGCAGCTCTGCTGCGCGCGCCTGCATCCCGTTGGGCCTACCTTGTGCAAATGGCGCGGACGAATTCGGGGCGCAGCCCCTCAAGCGTAGTGCTCACTCGGCAAAGCCGAGCGAGTGCGGCAGTGCCGTGAGTGCAGCAAGTAGTTTCACTCCCCTACTTATTCCATCACCGCTCCAGCCATTGCTTGAAAGCGCCTGCTTTTTCGCGGCTGACCACAACTTCCTCGCTGGGCGCGGGGTGCAGGTCGAGCTTGAGCTTGCCGTTGAAGTAAGTGTGCAGGCGCTGCACAGCCGGTAGGTGTGCCACAAACTGCCGGTTGAGACGGAAAAAGTCCTGTGGGTCCAGCAGCTGCTCCAGTTGCTCCAGCGTGTACTCTACCACAAAGCGGCGACCATCCACGGTGGTGAGGGTAGTGGTTTCGTGGCGGCTCTGGAACCAGGCTACCTGTGCCACAGGTAGGGGAAGCAGTTGCTCGCCGGCGCGCACTAAGAAGCGCGTTTTGTAAGTTTGCGTTGGCGTGACCAGGGTTTCGAGGAGGTGCTCCAGGCGCTGGGCCGTGTGCGGCAGGGCTGGCGCGGGCCAACGGCGCAGCTTGTCTAAGGCCGCCGTCAGCTCTGGCAGCTTCACCGGTTTGAGTAGATAGTCGATGCTATTTGCCCGAAAGGCTTGAATGGCATATTGGTCGTAGGCCGTGGCAAATATCACGGGGCTCTGCACCACGGTTTGCTCAAAGAGGTGCAGGCTCAGGCCATCGGCCAATTGAATGTCGGCCAGGATAAGGTCGGGGGCGGGATGGGCTGCCAGCCAGGCAAGTGCGCCCCGCACGCTGTCGAGCACGGCCAGCACCTGCGCCTCGGGGGCGGCCTGCATCAGCAGTCGTTGCAGGCGCTCAGCGGCCGGATACTCATCTTCGAGCAACAGGATGGTCATACCGGGATACAATGGACTACTAACATAAAAGAAACGGAACACTGCCAATTAGCTGACCAATTTACAGCCCAAATTGTGCATGTCACGTACAAAAAAGTCTACAACTACGCGCTGCTTACCTTTTACAACAATTAGAATGATTCGTACGATACTCGTGGATGACCACGCGATTATCCGTGAGGGCATCCACCTGCTATTGCAGCAGGAAACCGACATTGAAGTGGTGGAACAAGCTGGCAACGGCCAAGATCTGCTGGATAAGCTCACGGAAACGCCCGCCGATGTGGTGCTGATGGACATGAACATGCCCATCATGGGCGGTGAGGAAGCCACCCGCCGCGTGCGGGAGCAATTCCCCCAGACGCAGGTGCTGGTGTTGTCCATGCTCAACCATGAAGCCTACATCAGTCGCATGCTGGAAGCCGGCGCATCGGGATATATCCTGAAAAACGCGGGTAAGGAAGAAATTATCTACGGCATCCGAACGGTGGCTGCGGGTAGGCAATTCTTAGGCTCGGAGCTGGGGTTGCAGCTACTGCACAAGCTGCAAGGCTCGGGCAGCACTGCGCCAGCCGAAGGGCTCATCAATGAGCCGGCCAAAAAAGAATCGATTCTGTCGCGCCGTGAGCTGGAAGTGTTGAAGCTGATTTCCGAGGGCATGACCACCAGTGAAATTGCCGACAAGCTCTATAACAGCAAGCGCACCATCGAGACCCACCGGCAGAACATGATGGAAAAAACGCAGGTTAAAAACACCGCCTCGCTCATCAAATATGCCCTGAGTCATGGTTTGATTGAGTAGGCAGCTGCGTGATTTTTACGTAGTTATCCGGGTATAGTACTACCTACTTTGAAAAACAATATCCTATAAATCAGTAGTTTAACTGATTTATAGCTTTTCGAAATTATTACTTTTGTAACGATTTCGGAAGGCGTTTAGGTCGTATTGGTTTCACTTTTCAGTGGTTGTACTATGCAGGTATACCGGGAAATTCTGCCAAATAGCTATTTGCTAATTTTGGTTGACACAAGTTCCAGGCTAACCGATGTGAGCCTGTTGCGCGACGCCCTGCGGCGAGCCGGCCGCAGTGGCAAAGACAGCGTATGGATTGATTGTAGCGGCCTTCCGATGCTGAAACCAACACTTGTAGCCATACTGACGCACTATGCCGAATGGCTGCGCCGCCGCCATATGGAATTGATAGTGTGCCATCCGCCGGCTACGCTCACGGGCGCTAGCCTGGAGGAAACCTGCGCTGGTGAGCTGCTGGTGGCCAATACCCTACTGGATGCCGAGCTGATGATGCCGGAACATACCGACTACCGCTCTGCGGACACAGCCGGTAGCAAGGGTAGGCGCACGCTAAACAGCATGCCATCTGTGTCTATACGCACGGGATTGGGCGCCCGCAGCAGCTCGTAGCGCCGCCGCACATTGGCAAGGCCTACCTGAGTATGTGGCCGCAGTCCGGCTACGCGTGGGCGCACGGGATTTTGCACACACAAATACTCGGTGTCCGGTTCATAGGCAATAGTCAGGACGAGGGGGTGCTCCCGCGAAGCTACATTGTGTTTCAAGGCATTCTCTACCAGCAACTGCACGCTGAGCGGGGCCACGCGCTGTGCCCGCACCGCCAGCGGAATCTGGTACTCCACGCGCAGGTTGTTGCGGAAGCGGACTTTATGGAGCGCCACGTAGGTTTCCACAAAGTCCAGCTCCTCGCTCAGTGGCACCGTGGCTTGGTCGCGGCTGAGCAGCACGTAGCGGTACACATCGGAGAGCTGCTCCACAAACTGCTGGGCGGGCTCGTTGCCGGGCTCAATCAGGGCCGATAGGGTGTTTAGAGAGTTGAACAGAAAATGTGGGTCCAGCTGGTTGCGCAGGGCTTCTAGCTGACTTTGAACACCGGCGCTTTGCAGCTGCTCGGCGCGGCGTACGTTCCAGATCCATTGTTCGAAGAAGTGGCGGCTCTCGTAGAGGAGCTGCACAATGGTAGTAGGAATCAAACTGAAAGCTGCCTGCGCGGAAAGCGCCTCAACGCTAATCGGGAAAAAGGCCGGTAGCAGCAGGTGCAGAAACGCCGCCAGTATCATGGAGGTCAGGCTGGTATAGAGTACGCTGGCCAGTACCAGCCACCACAAGCGCCGGGCCGTTTGCCCTACCTCCGGGAAGCGCTGCAACAGCAGTGCCCACAGCATTCGGTTGCCCAGCCACAGCACTGTAGTAAACAGCAGCGAAATACTCACATTGACCAGGAAGTGGGCCACCGACTGAAAGCGGTGCGGGCTACCGCCGAGCAGCGTAATCAGCAACGCTAGCAGCGGAATTCCTAGTAAGCGCAGGCGATGGTCGTTCATAGCTACGGAGCCACGGGGTAGGCATCATGCCCTCCCATGCCGGACCAAGTAACAAAATTATGGGCGAGCCAGCAGGGGCGCACCGCTCAGGGCGTGCCAATACAGCCAAGCCACGGCACCCGCATAGCCCAGTGCCATTAGCCCTACCGCGCCAGCTTGCGCCCTTGCCCGCATGCGCGGGGCCACTTGGTCTACCACCCAACCGGCCAGGGGTAGGGCCTGCAAGGCGTGCAGCCCTAGGAAGTGCGCGGCCCGCAAGTCGCCGGCGCGGGTGCTCCAGCCCAGGAAGGGTAGACCTGCACCTCCATCGGCGGTGCCTACCGTATGAGCCATTCGTCCAGACATGGCCCCACCTATCATACTACCCACCAGAAACAACCCCAAACCCAGTCGAATGCCCCACACCCAGGCCGATGACCCAAACGGGCGGTGCCGGCACGTGAGCCACAACGCCCACACGATGGCGACGGTGTTCACCATAATCAGTATTCCCATCGTAGCAAACACCGCCCCGTTGAAGGCGCTGCTGATATTGAAGTGAGAGGTTGTGCCACGGGCAGCTTGCAGGTAAACCAGCACAATTTCACCTATCATGGTGATGCCCACCAGACGGCTGATGCGCCGATTTGCGTGCTGCGTGACGGCTGGCAAATCGGCTAGGAGCCAGCCCAGCGTCCAGAGGTAAATAACGCCCGAAGCACAGAATTTGATAGGCTTGATCCAGACATTCATGCCTGTAACGGTGCGATGGTCGAGAGGCCAGAGCACAAGAGCCACGCCCAGCAGCGCCACGTGCAGCCAACCGGCCCAGGTGAGTAGGGGATAATTATCGTGCAACAGCCGCAGCCAAGCCGGACGACGCCAGCGGGTCAGCATGCTCAGATCAACCAAGTGAGAAGCAGGAGCGAAAGTCGTTTTCATACGAACAGCGTGTGGAAGTGAGGAAAGGAGTTGTTTAGGCCGTGTGGGTAGGAGCAGGGAAGAAGGCGCGCAGAGCCATGTAGAGTAGCAATCCGGCTGGCCCTAGCAGAAAGGTGAGGAGCAGTACAGGTACCAGAAGCAGGTGAGGAAAGCCCCGCCGTTGGGCGTCGCGCAGCTCCCAGCTGCCTACCCATAAATCGAAGCACAGGTAGTGAACCCAGCCGGCCAGCAGCGCCCACGGGTCGCGAAACAGCGCGGCCACTGCCGCCAGGGAGCTGAAGCCGCCTTCGCCGCCGTGGGCGCCGAGGTAGTGGTAGCCAATGAGCACCACGTAGGTGGCGGCTAACACCAGCGGCAGCGCCCCACCGCCCACCACGCGCCGTGTGATGTGCCAGCGTGGGGCCACTAGCAGCAGCAGCCAGCCCAGAAAGGCCGTTGTGCTGGCCAGGCGAAACAACAAAGCAGGTAGAGAAGAATCGGACATAGCGGAGAGGACAGTGTAGCGAGAAGACAGGGGTAAATTTCGCTGCAAAGCCCTCTTCGTATGAGGTAAATAGGGGCGAGACGACAGCCGAAACGGGCGAAGCGTCGAAAAAAAGGGGTGAACCGTTTCCCTAAACCCTAACTCCTACCGCTGAGCCGCGTACTTCGATGGCGTGAAACACTTTTTCTTTTCGCTTTTGCCTTTGCTGCTGCTAGCCAATCAGCCCGTTGCCGCCCAGGCTGCCCTGCACCTGGGCCGGCCCGATAGCACCGGCGAGCGGCACCGCAAACTGGTGGTGCAGCTCGACCAGCGCTTTTCGCCTCTCAACGGCAAGCTGGTGGGTATATATGGAATGAAGGTGGGGCTGGAATGGTGGGGCCGGCTACGCGCCGGACTAGGCGGCTATTTCCTGAGTGGTGGCGTGCCTACCCGCTTTGCCGCACCCACCGGGCTGCCCGTTGATACAAAGAGCGAACTGCGTTTCCGCTACGTGACGGCCTATGGCGAGTACGTGCTTGTGGGCACGCCACGCTGGGAGGTGAGCACCCCTACGCAAATTGGCTTCGGTACCGTATTCTCCAGCTACCGCCAGCCCAACGGCAACCGCCAGCAGTCCCCCATCGACCACATTTGGATGGTGGAGCCCTCCGTGGTGGGACACATGCGCGTGTTTCGCTGGATAGGGGTAGGGGCCGGGGCCGGATACCGGCAGATGCTGTTTCTGAACGAGAAAGAGGAGCGGGAGTTGAGCGGGTTTATCTTCGTTGGCCGGGTGAAGCTGTTTTTGGGCGACTTATATAAACTAGTGCGCGGCCGGGAGCGGCTGCTTTCGCAGAAGGGATTGAAACCCGACGGCCGCTAGCTGCTGCTCGCGCGCCCGGCACGCCGGTCTAGCCAAGTCATAACGGGCGTGGCCAGTATGCCGTGTAGCACAATGGAAATAAGCACGGTGAATCCCGTTATCACCCACAGCTGCTTCGAATTGACAAACTCGCCTTGTTGCAGTGCAAAGGCCAGGTAGAAAAACGAGCCAATGCCCCGAATGCCGAAGAAGGAAATGGCCGCCCGCTCGGGTAGCGTGGCGCGCGTGCCCAGCATAGTAAGCATTCCGCCCAGTGGCCGAATGACCAGTATCAGCAGCAGCGCTAGGCCTGCCTGCGTCCAGGTGAGGGTAGAAAGCAGTCCGTTGGCCAGCGCCCCACCAAACAGCACCAGAATCACCACAATAAACAGGCGCTCCAGCTGGTCCGTGAAGGCGTGCATCTGCTGGTGATACTCGTGCGCTTTTTCGTTGCGGCGCAACGAAACGGCGGCCACAAACACGGCCAGAAAGCCGTAGCCATGCGTCAGCTCCGTGAGGCCGTAGGTAGTGAACGTAACGGCCAGCACAATGAACCCATACGCGGAACTCTTGATTTCAATATGTTTGGGCAGCCGGAAGATCAGCTTGCCCATTGCTTGCCCAATCACCCAACCCATAACCACGCCCATCCCAACGCGATACAGCACATCGTACCAAGCCCACTCCAGCAGGCGGTCTTGCACGGAGGTAGCAGCCGGAATCAGGGCCAAGGCCAGGTATACGAAGGGAAAAGCAAGGCCATCATTCATGCCGGCCTCGGCCGTGAGGGCAAAGCGCACGTTGTCTTCCTTGCCTTCGCCGGGGTCGCCTACCTGCACATCGCCGGCCAACACAGGGTCGGTGGGAGCCAGAGTAGCGGCCAGCAGCACTGCTGGGGCCGGCGCAATGGCCAGCAGCCACCACGCCGCCAGTGCAAAACTGGCAATGGTCAGCAGCATCAGCACCAGTACCAGCAGCAGCGGCATGCGCCACTTGCGCCAGGAAAACGACCGGTCGATTTTAAGACCGGTGCCAGTGAGCGCCACAATCACGCATAGCTCAAACAGGTGCGTGGCCAACTCGTTGTGGTGCAGCGGAATGGGGTCGGGTAGGCCCAACGGGAGGGAGTAAGCCGCTAGTCCCAGCCCAATAAATACGATAGGGTAGGAAAGCGGGTATTTATCCATGACAGGTGGTAGCCAGGCCACTCCCATAATAGAAATACCCAACAGCACTAGCACGATATTATACAACGACATGAAGGAGTGGGTAAGCGTGAAATGGCAATACGTGAAATGTAGCTCAACCGCCGCAACCGTCGGTATTTACAGTGTAGCTATAGTCTTTCGCAGAGGTAGGCATAGAAGGTTGCCGTGGTGCTTTTGCAAAAGCACCGCGGCAACCTGCTGCGAGAGTATACAGTAGTTGTGTAGGTAGGGCTAGCTCTGCCCCTGCGCCATCCGTAGAGTGCTGCGCCGGTCGAGTTTGCCAGAGGCGGTGGTTTGAAACTGGGGCACAAACAACAACTGGCGGGGGCGCTCGTATTTGCGCAGCCGCTCGTCAAGCAAATGTAGTAGCTGCTTTTGTTGCGCCTGTGGTAGCGGCGCACCTTCCAGCACGGCCGTTACCTGCTCACCCAGGCGCGCATCGGGGAGGCCAGCCACAAAGGCGCGGCCGGTCAGGTTCAGCTCGGCCAGCGCCACTTCCAGTACCAGCTCCACCTTTTCGGCCTGCACCTTCACACCGCCGCTGTTTATCACGAAATCGGCCCGGCCCAGCCACTCGAAGGTGTGCTGATTCAGCAGGCGCACCTGGTCGTTGGTGATGATGAGCTGGTCGTTGGTGACATCGGCCCGAATGGCTAAACAGCCCCGCTCGTCCTGCTCGATGTGAATACCCGGCAGCACGCGGTAGTAGGGCGAGGCCTCGGGACCATTGAGGCGGCGCAGGGCAATATGCGAGGCCGTCTCCGTCATGCCGTAGGTGAGGTATACCGGTACCGTAAGCTGTTCAATCTGCTGTGTGAGACCCGCATCGGTAGGAGCACCGCCTACCAGAATGGCCTTCATGCGGTTGAGCCGATCGGCCTGACCGGCATCCAGCACGGCCCGCAGCTGCAAGGGCACGAAGGAGGCAAAGGCAACTGCGGTATCGGCGGGCAGTAGGGCCAGCGGATCGGCCTGGGGCTCTACGATGGTGATGGGCATATTACGCTCAAAGCCGCGTACCAGCATCATCAGCCCACCCACAAATTCGCAGTTCAGGCAAGCCAGCAGGGGCGTATCGGGGCCGAGGTCGAAGTAGTCGCCGGTGCGGGCGGCGGAAGCGGCCAACTGGTAACGTGTCATTCGTACGGTCTGCGGTTGGCCCGTGGAGCCGGACGTTTGCAGCTCAAACTCCAGGGCACCGTTCAGCCACTGCCGGCAAAAGTCCAGCACGCGGGCCTCGTAGCCGTTCAGTTCGGTAGGCGAATTGGCGGGGTATTGTTGAATATCGACGTAGCGGAAGGTGCGGCCGTTGAGCAGGAGCGAGTCGGGGAGAAGCGAGGAGGCAGACATTGTAGGAGCAGTGCGCAAATAATGGGTGGTTAAATAGCATAACCATTCCCGCATACGAAGCTCCCGGCCAAAAGGCAGAAAATCGACTTTCAGCCCCCTTACGGCGCCATGCCCACCGCCTCGTGTTACGTGAGCAGCCAACGGCGGTACTTACGCTCGGTAGGAAGCGTGAGTACGCACAGCGCTACCAGCAGCACCCCAAAAAACAGCAGGTTTATCCACTCGTTGGTGAGGTGGTAGAGCAGTAGGGGCGGCAGGCTCACCAAAGCCAGGAAGCTGTTGCGCAGCAGCACGGCGCTTTGGTAAATGCGCAGGTTCTCGGCCTCAGGGCGGCGCAGGTTGGGCCGGATGCGCCGAAACACCAAGTAAATACCACCCATCACCAGCACTACCAGTACCAGCAGCAAGGCGATAAGAGAGGTGGTATTTTGTTTATTGTCAATGGTTTGTACCCGATGGTCTGCCACCAGCACCAATGCCAGCATCAGCCCGGCCAGCACCAGGTACTGAACGATGTGCACGAAGCGAATGCGACGAATGGCGGGCATAGAAATAATATGATAGAAAGCGGATGCACCGTAGCGGCGGGTTGCGCTCGGCCATAACAGGCAACTTGCAAATGGCCTAATCGCTAGGGCCTACCGCTTCTTGCCATATAGCTTCAGTAGAGGGTAGGCCGACATACCATGTACCACAACAGAACTGAAAACAATCAGGCTGGTGAGCGTCCATATTATCTCAGTGTGTAATCGGTCGTAGCTGAGAAAGCAATAAAATAGCGCCGCGATGCCCATCGGCCCAAACCAGCCAATAAAGGCTAAATCTTTCGTCGTAAATTCTTTTAACAGAGGTTTGAATAAAAGCAAAAAGGGTAGCCGGCGGAATAAAAGAATCAGCACGGGCACGGCTACGGCCACCCACCCCAGAGCAAACCATTGGTGCCAGGGGATAATAAGACCAAAAAAAACAAAAATAGGAATAGTGAATAGCCGAGCCATCATTTCCTGAATGTTCTCTTCCTCTATATCTTCCTGCTTGCTAAGCGTTTTATTAAGCATGAGCCCCACAATAAAAATAGCGAGTATGCTATTTACATGAATAAACTCCAGCGCCGTCAAAACAAAAAAGGCGACGGACAGCGCAAAGGCCAGAATAGCGGGTTTGCTTGTGAAGTTTTTGCTAATGCAAAAGCTTAGCATTTTACCAAATATATAGCCCAGAGCTACGCCGATTACAATGGCACCAAGTGTCTCCTGTAGTATTATCTTGGTACTCCAGTATTGCCATATATCGCTTTTATTTTCAATGAGTAACAGACAGAGCATTACAAACGGAAATGCCAGGCCATCGTTGGCGCCGGCTTCAAAAGAAATAGTATCCCGCATTTTTTTGGAGAGACTTTCTTCGGCTTTCTCGCCAGTGATAATTGTTCCGGCCAGCACAGGGTCAGTAGGCGTAACGCAAGCGCCAATTAATAGGCTCAGTTGCCACCCTACGCCAGCAATAAAATGAATAATAATAGCCGAGGTGAGAAACATAGCCGGCATCACCAGTAATAACAAAGTGGCTTGCATGCCTTTATTGTTGTATATATATTTCACAGGTATCCGAAATGCCGTTGCCATCAAGGCCATTGCCAGCGTAAGGCGACAAGCCTTATCCATAATATCCTCTTTGTTACCCCAGTCATTTATATCTAATACGTCGAAGACGAAAGGACTTAACGCAATACCAATAAGCATTGATAATAGCGTTTCATTAAATGATGACTTTTTTAATCGTTTATAAAATAGCCCAAGAGCTATAATGGCAAAGCTGAGAATGGCGATTGATAGATTAAAGGTTTTCATATCGAGCGCATTATTAAAAAGCCGAGAAGAATTCAGAATTACTGAGTGTGTATTTCTGCGTTTATGTCTGCTTCAAGCGTCACAGTTCCCGTTGCATTGTCCTGGTTTCGCACCGCTGGCATCGGCTGGATTGTGCATTCCAGCTCTTGGATATTGGCTTGGGCGGTAGCGAAAATGGCGTGACACCGATTCAAAACTTGTAGCCAGTATAACCGTCTCGCAGACCATGGCCAGCGCCGCGGGCAAGCCAGTAAGCAGCCAATAGCCAGCGGCTAATTTTTTACTCTTGGTTGAAATAGCAGCAAGGCTTCCGGAATGCCAGAACACAGTGTCATGCTACTTTCTAATAGTAGTTCCGGAGTTGGTATACGTGGTAGAGACGCAACGTTTTGCGTCTCGTTATCGAACAATTCGCAATGTCAGCAACGACGAGACGCAAATGTTGCGTCTCTACTACCATGTGCATTATAAGGCCGCCAACCTTAAAAGAATGATTTATAAGGCTACCTACTTGGTGGCTGGATGGCGGTTCGGATGCTGCTCCAATCGTTTCAGCATCCGCTTCATAGCAACGATTTCCTCCTGCTGCGTCTTGATAATATTGTCGGCTAGGTCTCGTACCTCCGGGTCTTGAATATTGGCTCGCTTACTCACAAGAATAGCAATGGAGTGATGCGGAATCATGGCCTTCATCCAGAGCGTATCGTCGACGAAGGTTTGGGCGCGCACCATCGTTAAGGCCGCTATGAATAGGACGACGCTCCCGCCAATAATCAAGGTATTGCGCTGTCGGTTGGTATACATCTTCCGCATAAAACCAAGCATGATTAGCGCCATGGGCGTCACCATCAGAATGGTCATGTAGAAGCGGGTAAGACTAAAGTAGACGTGGTCTAAGGAATAGACATTCAAGTACATGACACAGTACATGACCACAAACGATACGGCCAGCATCAGAAAGAAACGGGGGTAGGCATTTCTGTTTTCCATGGGGGGCAGCTAGAAGGAGAAGAGATACGCTGTATTACGCACCATCGCCCAGGCCTGATGAAATCATCCTGCATTCTGCACCCATTTTGCCCGAATTCTGAACATCATGAAGTAAGGCTATTCCAAATTGCCTACATGGGTGCGCCGACTGCTACGGTGGCCAAACGGATTTTTCCAGATGACATCAAGTGCTGCGTAGTGTACGTAGGTAGGCGAGGATGTTCCCAGCCGATTGGCCATATATCCCAGATCAAAAATAAACGGTAATGATTTGGGTGCCAGTGAGTAGTAGCCCACAAACCGGCTCTCCCGGTAGTCAAGGCCAGTCCACTGGCTTGGCACCGACAACTTACTGGCCGAAAACAACTGCTCGGAGCTGACAATAAGCCGGTGTACTTTGGCGGCGTCCAAGTTCACTGTCAGTTGCAGGCGCAGGCGTGAGCGGAGCTGGAAACTCTCCGCTTCCCGAGTGAAGGTAGGGGTGTAGAACTTCCGAAATTCCTGTCGAAACGTGGGCACAAACTTGAAGCGGGCATTTTCCAGAACGTATGAAAAACGGCTGTATGCCCTGAATTCCTGCTCGAAGGCTGGGTTTTCGTGGTCGAAAGGGTACTGGTCGGAATATTCGTCCTGCCGACGGTAGCTTACGGCAAAGGAGCTTTGCCAATGCTTGTGAAAGCGGTAGTAAAACTCCTGGTTCAACACCAGAATAGACGATTTGTCGAAGGGGTTATAATCTGTGAGGCTGCTTTTGCGTCCTAGCCCGATGTAGGACATAGATTGCCACCTTTTTAGCGAGTCCAGATCTTGCCGGATGCCAAACGCCAGCCAGTCAGCAGTGTGGGCCTTCCCCAGGCCCGGCGGACTAATCTGAGCGAATACTGGAGTACTCAAACTACAGACGACGAAAAAGAGAACTTTTTTTAACTTCATTATCCCTCGCTAAAGTGCAGCCGCGTGAGCCCGTAGGTCAGCCACGACAAAATGCACCACGCTATTTTCGTAAGGGCAGGGTAGGATTTTGGCGGTATAGATGAGAAGTAATAATCTGATTAACAGAAATATATACTTAAATTCCCTACAAGTTATCCTTCTGTGTATCCCCAGTAAACAGCTAGTGCAACTTATGCGAAGTGACGAATGGGCTTCTGAAGGAAACATGAAGACCCTATACCCGCCACATGAAAAAACGTCCGCTACAGCTACCAGAAGGTAATTGTATCGGACGTTTTTAGAGGGTAGCAGTAGCAGTTTAAAACGTTACGGAAACTTCGGAAACTTCGAGAAGTCGGGCTGACGCTTTTCAAGGAAGGCGTTCTTGCCTTCTTTGGCTTCCTCGGAGAGGTAGTAAAGTAGCGTGGCGTTGCCGGCCAGCTCCTGAATGCCGGCCTGCCCGTCTAGCTCGGCGTTGAACGACGATTTCAACATGCGCAAAGCTAAGGGGCTCTTTTGCAGGATTTTGCGGCACCAGGAAACGGTTGTTTCCTCCAGCTTATCCAGCGGTACTACCTTGTTCACGAGGCCCATATCCAGGGCTTCCTGGGCGTCGTACTGGTCGCAGAGAAACCAGATTTCGCGGGCTTTCTTCTGGCCTACGATGCGGGCAAGGTAGGAGGCCCCGAAGCCACCATCAAACGAACCTACATTGGGACCCGTTTGCCCGAAGCGGGCGTTGTCGGCGGCCACGGTCAGGTCGCACACTACGTGCAGCACGTGCCCACCGCCAATGGCCCAGCCGGCCACCATAGCAATAACGGGCTTGGGAATGGAGCGAATTTGCTTCTGTAAGTCCAGCACGTTCAGGCGCGGTACGGTGTCCTGGCCCACGTAGCCACCGTGGCCCCGTACGCTCTGGTCGCCACCCGAGCAGAAGGCCTTGCCACCCTCGCCCGTGAGGATAATCACGCCAATGTCGGTGCGGTTGCGGCAGATGTCCATGGCCTCAATCATCTCCTGCACCGTGAGCGGTGTGAAAGCGTTGTGCACCTGCGGACGGTTGATGGAGATTTTGGCAATGCCCTCGTGCTCCGTAAATAAAATTTCCTGGAACTCCTTAATCGGTTTCCAGTTGATTTGTTCAGCCATAGAAGTGGGGTAGGTAAGATGAAAACTGAGCGTCATTTCGCCGAAGGAACGTCATTTCGACCAGCGGGAGAAATCTCGCGTGCTGATGGTAGATACTAACTCACGGCGGCATGCGAGATTTCTCCCGCTGGTCGAAATGACGTTCCTATTGGGTAGCATAACGAACAACGTAGGAAAAAGCTGCCTACGCAAAAGCCGTTTTCACGGCCTGTCGGTAGTGTTCAAAGAAAGCAGCGTTGGTTTGGCTGTCGGTGGTAATTTCCAGCAGCGCCGCGCCGGCTTCAAGTGCAAAGAAAGCGGGTAGCACCGAATCCAGCTCGGCGAAGGTAGTAGCGGTGAAGTAGCATAAGTTGAAGTCCCGCGCTGTGTTTTCAGCCGTAAGCGGCTGGCGCGTCTCGAAAAACTCCTCCAACTCCGGCTGCTGGCGCGGGCCATCAATCAACCGGAAAATGCCGCCAGCATGGTTGTTCAGGAGCACCACGCGTAGGCCTGGGGTGGGGTAGTTGTGCCAAAAGGCGTTGCGGTCGTAGAAAAACGCCACGTCGCCGGTGAATAGCACCACCGGCCGCCCCGGCTGGGCCAGCGCCGCGCCTACAGCCGTGCTGGTGCAGCCATCAATGCCGCTGGTGCCGCGGTTGGCGAATACTTCTACCGCCCTACTCTGGGGTAGGCCGATGATGTTGGCATAGCGCACGGCCATGCTGTTGGCGAGGTGCAGGGCCGTGTACTCGGGTAGGAGTTGTAATGCTTTTTGAATGGCCGTGAACTCGTTGAACGGCTGGTTGGGAGCAGCAAAAAAGTTATCGAGAAAACCCAGCGCCCAAGTTTCGGCGTGTTGCCAGGCGGCGGTGTAAGAAGCTGAGGTAGCGGTAGCTTCGGAGGTAGCGAGAGCAGGCGGTGGGGTAGGGCGGGCTACGCGGGTGGCGTCGGCGGGAAATAGCGGGCGACTTGTAGTCGCGCCAGGAATCGAGTCTGGATCAAGAGCCTTCGAGCCTTCTATACTATCCGTTATACCGGCGTCTGGCGTCATGGCCGCAAAAAAGTCAGCCGGCTCCATACGTACTACCCGCGTGAGCGCACGGTAGGTATCGGCTACTTCGCCAGCGGCTTGTATATGCCAATGGTGCGCAAGCGGCGCATTGCGCAGGTACAACTTCAGCGCCTTTGAAATAAGGGACTGCCCGAACGTAAGCAGCAACGTTGGTTGCAGTGAGTCCTTCGAGGCTTGGTCTTGTGCCGCCAAGAATACATCGTGTCGACCTGCTGCCAAGGGTACGTTGGCAATGGTGTCGCCTACCAATGGCACGTTAAACGCCGCTGCAAACTGTTGCAGTGCCTGTTGTAACTTGGGTTCCCAGCGGTGCTGCCCGGCTACCACCAACACGCGGTCTGCGGAGCGAATGGCATCACGTAGGGTAGCGAGTTCATTTTGCGACAACATCGGCGTACCTGCTTCCTCCCGAATCACCTTCACCGGCCCAAAGGCCAGTTCCTCGCCCGCTTTGGGGTAGAACGGCTCTCGCAGCGGCACGTTCACTTGCACTGGCCCGGCCGGAAACCGCTGCGCCAGATTAATAGCCTCATTTACAATGCGCCGCGCGTGCCACTCCGCATCGGCGTGCGTGGTGTCGACGGGTAGGGTGAACGAGCCCTTGGCGTGGGCGCCGTACAAATCGGTTTGCCGGATGGTCTGGCCGTCGAGCTGGTCAATCCACTCCGGGGGGCGGTCGGCGGTGAACACCACCAGCGGAATCTGCTGAAAATACGCCTCGGCCACGGCCGGCGCGTAGTTCAGGCCCGCCGTGCCGGAGGTGCACACCAGCGCCACCGCCCGCCGCTGCGCCTGCGCAATGCCCAACCCGATAAAGGCAGCTGCCCGCTCATCAGGCACCGTCCGCACGTTCACTTTCGGATGCCGCGCAAAGGCAATCGTCAGCGGGGCGCACCGCGAGCCGGGTGACAGCACCGCATCAGTAATGCCCAGCTGCGCGCAGATTTCGGGAATGTTGTGGATGGCTTGGAGAGACATAAGGAACTGATGGTCATTGCGAGGCGCAGCCGAAGCAATTCGTCTTGTGCAATGAGATAAGTTTTTAGATAGGATAAAGCCTTTTCTTACGGGTAGCAGGGAGTTTATACGTAAAGAACCGTTTGCTCATTGCGTAGGACGAATTGCTTCGATCTGTTTTGCAATGACGTATTAATCCTACTCCAAAACCGCCCCAATCGTCTGGAGTTTCAACTCCGTTTCCTGCCACTCGCGGGTAGGGTCGGAGTCGGCGGTGAGGCCGGTACCGGCGTAGAGAATGGCTTCTTCGGGGCGCAGCTGTAAGCACCGCAGATTCACGAACAGGCGCGAGGAGCCGGTTTCGGGCAGGTTTACGGGGCCGAGGAAGCCCGCATAATACGCCCGGTCGTAGCCCTCGTGGCGGCGCAAAAACTCCAGCGCCGGCTGCTTGGGCATACCGGCCACGGCGGGGGTAGGGTGCAGCAGCCGCAGCATATCGGTGCCCAGATTCGGAAACGGAACTTGGTTGAGCTGCACGGCGAAATCGGTGCGCAGGTGCAGCAGGTTGCCGGCCGTAACGGCGCGTGGCCCCCGCTCGTCATACTCCCGAAGGCGCAACTGCTTGAAGCAGTTGACGATGTAGCGGGCCACGTGAGCGTGCTCCTCCACTTCCTTGGCCGTCCACAAAGAAGCGGCGGGCGCCACGTCCGGCCGAGCCAGCTGCGTGCCCGCCAGCGCCATTGTGCGAAACACATGGTCTTCCGTGATTTCGGCCAGCACCTCGGGCGTGGCGCCCAGCCAGGTTCCTACCCCCGGTGCACTTACCAAGGAGACAAAAGCATTGGGATAGCGCTGCTGCAAATCCTGAAACGCCGCCAGCGCATCAAACCCAGCCGGCAGCGGCCGCCGCACCGCCCGGCTCGACACCACTTTCTGCACCGCTCCTTCTTCAATAGCCGACACTCCAGCGGCCACAAATGATTCGTACTCGGCCTGTGAGGCGGCCTTGGGAGCAGGTTGCGGACTCATGTGCCACGGTAGCGGCGCCGTGAGGGGTAGGGCGGCAAAGCGCTGCCGCAACTCAGGCAAACGCGCCGTGGCGGCGGCACTTACCTGAATCTGATCGGGGGTAGCCAGATCAAAAAACAGGTCGGCGGGTAGGAAAAGCGGCGGGTTGTGGTCAGAATCCCAGAACGGAAAGAAGGCAAAGCCCGCGGGCGCGGTGGGCTCCAGCACGGGCGGCAGGCCCGTAAGAGCAGCGTCGGCCTTCAGGGTGAGGCACAGCCGGGCGTGCGCGGTACCGGGCAGGCGCCACAGCGCCACCGGCCTACCCGATGTGAGGGCCAAGGCCACCAGTTGCCGTAGCCGCACGGCAGTGGGCAGCGCCGGGTTCCACGTAAGTTGTTGCAGCTTCGTACGCATGCCGCGGCTTATTTCTCGGTTTGTACTGCTTGTGGTAGGTCAATCACCGCCATCGTGATGCGGCTGATGCAGACCAGCGCCCCACTTTCCTCGTGCGTAATGCGAATTTCCCAGACTTGGGTAGTGCGCCCTACGTGCACGGCGGTGGCGCGGCCCACCACATACCCATCGCGCACGCCTTTGATATGATTGGCGTTGATTTCCAGCCCTACGCATGCCTTCTTGGTGCGGTCGACCTGCAAAGAAGCTCCAATACTACCCAGGGTTTCGGCCAGGGCCACCGATGCGCCGCCGTGCAGCAGGCCCATGGGCTGGTGCGTGCGGCGGTCTACGGGCATGCGGCCCACCAGCAGCCGGTCGCCTACCTCAGTTAGCTCAATGCCAAGATGTTCGCCGAGCGTATTGCGGCTGAAGGCGTTCAGCTCAGCCAGATCAACGGGAGAATTCGTCATAGATTGATAACAGCGCGGCGCGGATTTCGGCCTTGAAATCCTTACTTTGGGGAGAATTCAGCAAAGCTAGCGGGAAAGTGAGCGTCAAAAAAATCTACCTGATCCGGCACGGCCAAACCGATTTGAACGTGCAGGGCATCGTGCAGGGCAGCGGCGTCGACTCCAGCCTGAACGAGGTAGGGCGACGGCAGGCGGCGCAGTTTTTTGCCGCCTACGGCAGCATACCGTTCGATAAAGTGTACACGTCTACCTTGCAGCGTACCCACCAGTCGGTGCAAGCGTTTCTGGACTTGGGCCTACCCCACGAGCAGCACGCGGGCCTCAACGAAATCAGCTGGGGTTTGCGCGAGGGCACCCGCATCACAGCCGAAGAAGACGAAGAATACCACCACGTATTGCAGCAGTGGCGCCTGGGCAACACCAGCATCCCGATGGTTGGCGGCGAAAGCCCCGACGACGTTGCCGCCCGCCAGCGCCCCGTTATCGACCTGATCTTGTCGCGGCCCGAGGAAGAAACCGTGCTGGTGTGCATGCACGGCCGCGCCATGCGCGTGCTACTCTGCCAGCTGCTGGGCTACCCCCTTAGCTGCATGGATGCCTTTGAGCACCACAACCTCTGCCTCTACCTACTGGATTATACTGGCTCTATGTTCACGGCCCGTAATTTTATGGACATTGCGCATTTGGCTTAACCAGTAGTCGAAATGACGTACCAACGGTGTGGGCGTAATCCTTAGATTGCGCCCCGCAACACAATCTATTACTTGCCTGCCCGGAAATTCGGGCTAAATTTGGCGTTCCAACCCAAGCACAACTAGCAGATGGCTGAAATCATCAAAATGCCTAAAATGAGCGACACCATGACGGAAGGCGTCATTGCCGCGTGGCTCAAGAAGGTAGGCGATAAAGTGAAGTCCGGCGACGTACTGGCCGAAGTCGAAACCGACAAAGCCACGATGGAGCTGGAAAACTACGACGACGGCACCCTCCTCTATATAGGTCCGAAAGAAGGTGAAAGCGTGCCCGTAGATGGCGTGCTGGCCATTATCGGCAAAGAAGGCGAAGATATTTCGGGTCTGCTGGATGGCAGCACGGGCGGCAGCGCTCCGGCTGCTGAAGCTGCTCCGGCTCCCGCCGCCGAAGCTCCGAAGGAAGAAGCCAAACCCGCTCCGGCTCCCGAAGCACCCAAGCCCGCTGCCCCGGCAGCCCCCGCCGGCAACGGCAAAAAGGCTACCGTGATTCGGATGCCAAAAATGAGCGACACCATGACCGAAGGCACTATTGCCGCCTGGCTGAAGAAGGTAGGCGATAAGGTGAAATCGGGCGACGTGCTAGCCGAAGTGGAAACCGATAAGGCCACCATGGAGCTGGATAACTACGAAGATGGCACCCTGTTGTACATCGGGCCGAAAGAAGGCGAAGCCATTCCGGTGGACGGCGTACTGGCCGTAATCGGCGAGGAAGGCGCTGACGTGGAAGCCCTCATCAGCGGCAAATCGGGCGGAGGAGAGACCGAGTCCGTGCAGCCAGCTTCGGACGTGAAGTCAGAAGGCCCCGCCGACGCGAATGCTGCGCCTACCCCCGAGGTACCGCAAACTGCCAACGCCAACGGCGGCCGCATCTTCGCTTCGCCATTGGCGAAGAACATTGCCAAAGATAAAGGCATCGACCTGAGCCAAGTGAAAGGTAGCGGCGACAACGGCCGCATCATTCAGCGCGACGTGGAGAACTTCCGACCTGGCGCTGCTGCCCAACCAGCTGCGGCTCCTGCAACTCAACCAGCTGCTGCCCCTCAGGCTGCTCCGGCTGCGGCTCCCGCCGCCGAAGCGCCAAAAGCTGCTCCTGCGCCCGCCCCAGCCGCTGCCGAAGGCACCTACACCGACACGCCCGTGTCGCAGATGCGCAAGGTGATTGCCCGCCGCCTCTCCGAAAGCCTGTTTACGGCCCCGCATTTCTATCTCACGATGGAAATCCTGATGGATAAGGCGATGGAAACCCGCGTGAAGCTCAACGAGCTGTCGCCGGTGAAGCTGTCGTTCAATGACATGGTTATCAAGGCTTGCGCTGTGGCCCTGCGCCAGCACCCAGTTATTAACTCCTCGTGGCTCGGCGACAAAATCCGTCAGAACAAGGTAGTGAACATCGGTGTGGCGGTGGCCGTGGACGAAGGGCTGCTGGTGCCCGTGGTGCGCAACGCCGACGGCAAAGGCATGGCGCAAATTGCCACCGAGGTGAAAGAGCTGGCCGGCAAAGCCAAAAGCAAGAAGCTGCAACCCGCCGAGTGGGAAGGTAGTACCTTCACCATCAGCAACCTGGGCATGTTTGGCATCGATGAGTTCACCGCTATCATCAACCCGCCGGATGCCTGCATCCTGGCGGTAGGCGGCATCAAGCAAACGGCCGTGGTGAAAGATGGCGAATTAGTCATCGGCAACATCATGAAAGTAACGCTGTCGTGCGACCACCGCGTGGTGGATGGCGCCAGCGGCGCGGCCTTCCTGCAAACGGTGAAGAGCCTGCTGGAAGATCCCATGCGAATGCTGATCTGATTTAGAGGGTCTTAAGGGCTTGGGGACTTGGGGTCTTGGTTTTCGTTAAGGAGAACCAGACCCGAAGTCCCCAAACCTTTTTAACTAAGTCCTCGGAAACCTAAGCCCCCAACACTCTAATGAAAATACGCTCCACTACCGTTCTGGGCGTGCGTCACAATGGCCAGATTGCCATTGGCGCCGACGGCCAGGCTACCATGGACAAGCACGTAGCCAAAAACAACGTGCGCAAAATCCGCAAACTCCGCGACGGCAAAATCGTGACGGGCTTTGCCGGCTCCACGGCCGATGCTTTTTCCCTGCTCGATAAGTTTGAGGAGAAGCTGGAAGGCTACGGCGGCAACCTGAAGCGCGCCGCCATTGAGTTGGCCAAAGACTGGCGCAAAGACCAGTATCTGCGCAAGCTCGAAGCCATGATGATTGTGGTGGACAAAGACGAGTTGCTCATCATTGCCGGCTCTGGCGACGTGCTGGAACCCGACAACGACGTGGCCGCCATCGGCTCCGGCTCTATGTTCGCCCAAGCTGCCGCGCTGGCCCTGAAAAAGCACGCCCCCCACCTCACGGCTCGTCAAATGGTGGAAGAGTCTCTGCACATTGCCGCCGATATCTGCATCTACACCAACCACAACCTCATTATCGAGGAGCCGGTATAGAAGCTAAGGTTAGTTCCCCTCCTTTTTTAAGGAGGGGCTAGGGGTGGTAAAATCGTTGTTTCTAAAACTGTTTAGGAATTCGCTAGACCGTCATTCCGAGCTTGTCGAGGAATCTCGCGTGCCACGGTAATCCTACTTATCAGGGAGTAGCGAGAGCAAGTGAGATTCCTCGACAAGCTCGGAATGACGTGCAAAACAGACTTTCGAGAAAAAACGTCCTTCCACTGCGGAACCTGTCGTATACTTTTCTCTGTAAACAACTTCAGCAACGACGCCAACCACCCCAGTTGCCGCACTAGCGGCAACATCCCCTCCTCAACTGAGGAGGGGAGTTTCGTCCTTATTTGACTAAAAGAACTCCCTACCCATGCAAATCACCAATTTCCTCAAGCATCACTACCGCCACTTCAACGCCGCTGCGCTGATTGACGCGGCCGAAGGTTACAACAAGCACTTGGCCGAAGGCGGTAAAATGATGATTACCCTGGCGGGTGCCATGAGCACCGCCGAAATGGGCATTCAGCTGGCCGAGTTGATTCGGCAGGATAAAGTGCAGATTATCAGCTGCACCGGCGCTAACCTGGAAGAGGATATCTTCAATCTGGTAGCGCACGACTTCTACGAGCGGGTGCCGCACTACCGCGACCTGACGGCCGCCGACGAGCAGGCCCTGCTGGAACGCCACATGAACCGCGTGACCGACACCTGCATTCCGGAGGAAGAGGCTATGCGCCGCCTGGAGCACTCGGTGGTGAAATTCTGGGAAAAGGCCGATAAGGCCGGTGAGCAGTACTTCCCCCACGAGTTCTTCTACCAGATTCTGAAGTCGGGCGAGTTGGAGCAGTACTACCAGATCGACCCCAAGGACTCTTGGATGCTGGCAGCTGCCGAGAAAAACCTACCCATCATCTGCCCCGGCTGGGAGGATAGCACGCTGGGCAACATCTTCGCTGGCCACGTAATTTCCGGCGATATCAAGAATGTACACACCGTGCGTACCGGCATTGAGTACATGATTTACTTGGCCGGCTGGTACACCGAGCAGGCTACCGAGGAAAGCAAGGTAGGCTTCTTCCAAATTGGCGGCGGTATTGCCGGCGACTTCCCCATCTGTGTAGTGCCTATGCTGCACCAGGATTTACAGCGCACGTCGGTGCCGCTGTGGGGCTACTTCTGCCAGATTTCGGATTCCACGACTTCCTACGGTTCCTACTCCGGCGCCGTACCAAACGAGAAAATCACCTGGGGTAAGCTGGGCCAGGACACGCCCAAATACATCATTGAGTCGGATGCTACCATTGTGGCGCCGCTGGTGTTTGCCATGGTGTTGGGCCAGTAATTTAGTTGCTGCTACTACAGAAAAGCCCGCCGCTGAGAATTCAGCGGCGGGCTTTTCGTTTTCTTATTCTTTGCCTATCATATTACGTGATTTAATAAAGGAAACACGTACTCATATTTGAATTAATATGTTACCTATATAATAGGACTTTTCTATGTGAAATGGCACGAATTTAGACTGTAAGCGCGTCATATAATTAACATATTAAAGTAGTACTCATATGCTACGATTGCTATGCTTACTGCTGCTATTTGGAGCATGCAGGCATCCAGCTATTGCGCAAGACAAAGTCTATTTACCGTATCACTCTAAAGATACCAGCAAAGTATACCAACTAGCGGTGCTATACCGTAACGCGGTAAAAGAACACTTTACAGTACCCAAAAGCGGTTCAAGAGACTATCGGGAACATTATCAGAAGGTAGTACAAGAAGCTTCAAATGATGTGTACAACTCTGTGCGCTACTCTGCACTGCTCGACTTGGAGCTAGAGCCCTATGTGCAGCAAGTGTTTGCCCGCATTATACAAGCTAATCCGCAGTTGCCTGTAGTGAAGCTAGTGCTTACCCGCAACCCCGAGCCCAATGCTCATGCTGTAGGAAACGGCACGGTGATGTTGAATGTTGGACTACTGCCTCGCTTGGAGAATGAAAGTCAACTGGCTTTTATTCTGTGCCATGAAATAGCGCACGTAGCATGTCGGCACATGGAAAGCAGTATGCAAGAGCAGCTAACTGCCTTGCACAGTCAGGAATTGAAGCGAGAAGTTCGCCGCATTATCAATTCAGAGTATAACGTTACTTCCAAGATCAAAGGACTGGCACTGGGTTTTTCGCTCAATACCAACTATCACAGCCGCTACTACGAGAGGCAAGCCGATTCGCTTGGGTATATGCTATTGACCCGCACTAGTTACGATGCCGCGCAGGCTTATCGTGCTTTGCAGCTGCTGGATACAATTGATGAGCCTGAATCAGCGAATGACGTAGCGCTACCGCTCTATTTCAATTGTGCTGATTTTTCTAAATCGTTCGAACAAGCCTCGGTTAAGCCGCAGTCTATTTTCACGGTGAAAGTAGCAGAAAAGACCGCTCTAGAAACAACCGATACACTTAAATCGCACCCGGATTGTGCTAAGCGGATGCGGTTTCTGCTAAGCCTAACGCACGGTCGGGTAGCAGAGGGGCCGCAACCCGACAGTTCGCCAGCGTTTACTCGCATTCGGCATATTAGTCGGATGGAAGTTGTGCAAAGCTGGTTTGACTACGATTGTTACGACCATGCTTTGTTTGAAGCGCTGCAACTCCTGCCGCAACAGCCGCAGAATACGTATCTGCGCTCAGTGGTGGTGTTAAGTCTGTATAGCCTGCGGCAACACTTGCAGGCACATACCTACAGCGAAGTTGTTTCTAATAGCTACAAGCAGAACCCTCAAAATTTCAATGAGCTGCTGCTAGTGCTACACAATATGCGCCTCGACGATTTTAAAGGTCTCAGTGCATGCTTTTCCGAGAAGACTGGCTTAGACGTGGCCGCTCCAAGCGACGAGTACGACTTGGCAGCTCGCTATGCAGCTCGTGCATTGGCCACCGAAACAACCGCTGCTGATGCTCTTAAAGCACAGTATCTGAAGCAATACACTGGAGGAAAATTTCAGAAACTGCTGTTTCCTGTACCTGTGGCTAAGCCTACTACCTCGCACCGCTGACCAATTGTATTCACCCCTTTCACTTTTTCATACAATTTATTCCCCACTTCTTACTCATTAGTTTTATGTTTTCTGTTAAACAGGCGGCTCTGACTGCCTACTTTGCGCTGGTGTCCGCGGCGGCTTTTGCGCAAACCAAAACAGTGGATGGCATCGAGGGTATGTCCCGATCGGCATTATCACCAATCTATGCTGGGAACGAAGTGAAAGGCTACCTGATGTTTGGCCACGGTGACAAAGCCGACCGGAAAAACGACAACTACCTGCTCGACTTCTATGATCAGGATTTGGGTAAGGTATCTAACGTAACTATTCAGAAGCCAGCCAACCGGTTTGCGCTGCTGAAAAATAGCTTCAACGGCACGGCTTTCGCGTTCTACTTCTGCAATTTAAAGGATGAAACCTTGGAGATTGAAACGTATGATACGAGCTTGAAAAAGCTAGGTAGCAAAGTGATTGAAGATTTGTCGAAAGTCGACAAAATGGCCATTCAAAATCAAGTCAAGCAAAGCGGAGAAACCAGTGGTCTGATGGCCAATATGAATCTGTTTTCGGTACCTGGTTACGGGTTTGTGCGCAACAGCTATACTGGTATGGCTAAGGGATATGTCTTGGTAATGTATGATGACAATGCGAAAGCAAAGTGGCGACTGGCCTCCGATGAAAAGTCGAATTTCTACGAGATGATCAATCTAACGGAGGCGACTGATAAGTACATTTTGGGCATTTTGATGCGGAAGGATGGAATGATGTCGAGAAAGGTGACTTCTTCTATGGTTGCCATTAATGCTGCCACGGGCAAAAAAGTACTGGATGTGCCCGTAGAAACGAGCAAAACTGAGCAATTGTCGCTCAGCTCGTTTACCTTCGACGCAGAGAAGCGTGAGTTTGTAGCCGTTGGCGAGTACTACAAGCTCGACGATAAACCTTTCGTAAATAAAAGTCAGGGTTTCTTCATCAAGCGGTTCTCGGAAGCTGGCAAGCCTGTGGGTACTAAAAATTATGGCTGGCAGAAAGAAGTAATGGCTCTCATGCCCACTGAAGCAAAGGCCAGCTTGGAAGATAACTATGTGAATTACACGCACTCTATCGTAAAAGGAGCCAACGGGAAGCTGTATATCGTGGCCGAACAGTTTAAAATCGTTGGAGACGGAATGGGTATTGCCCTGAAGGCGATAGGAGCTTCTTCCAGCGTTTCGAAAGGAAAAATTGGCAACATGTTCGTCTTTGAGGTTGATCAGCAAGAGAAGCTTTCAAAAGTTAAGTTTTACCAGAAAGCGGCCTCTAACGCGTATCTACCAGCTGGCTCAGGTTTGATGGGTGCTGGTTTGTTAGGGCACGTAATTAAGTCGCAGGGTGATTTTGACTATCAATTTATACAACGCAATGATGCTAATACGCAATTCAATGTGGTATACATCAACTTCGATAAGGAGAAGAGTGAAGGCTCTAAGCGTGTAATTGGTAACATTGGCTTTGGCGATAGTGGTCAGTACGCAGAAGACAAAATTGACATGACTAGCACAGCTAATTATTCCTATTTGTACCCAGCTAAGCCCGGCTATGTAATGATAGCCGATTACTACAAGAAAAAAGGCCAGCTAGGAATGAAGCTAGTAAAGCTCAATATCTGATAGTAGTTACCTCCCGGAACAAGAAAGCCCGCTATAGAGCGGGCTTTCTTGTTCCGGGAGGTAACTACTACCATGGAACGGGTTTAGAGTGAGTCTTCAAATTGGCACTGTAGTGCCAAACAGCGGCGCAAAGCAACTAGAAAAGTATACTTTCGGGGCAGCACTTACCTTCCTCACCTGTTATGCCCCTCGACCTCGCTAGCTTCTTGCACCACACCCCCGAAAGCGAAAAGACCACCGTCTTCATTCATGTGGATGAGGAAACGGTGGACACATATGAAGCGCTGCTTATCGCCCAAACCCGTTACCGCAAGCTCTTTATCACATTGGAGCCGAAACGCCGCTACCTGGTGCACACGCAACCAGCAGATTCAGAGGAAATGGAAATCGACTTTTTGCAGGAGTACGAAGAGGTGGAAGCGCTACTGGAAGATGCCGGCCTGGACGGTATCCACGATGGCGAGCAAGGCATCCTCTACCACAATCTGCTATTCCTGTTGATGAATCCCTAAAGATTTACGGCTACCTTATTTGCGCCCACGATAATCGGCAACCAACCCATCACAGATCCAATTAGCCAGCGCCTGCCGGTTATCAGCGACCAGGAAGCGGCGTTGGTCTTTTGCGTTCCGAATGTTGCCCAACTCCATGAACACGGCCGGGGCATGGCTGGTACGCACCTCGTAGAGCGAACTGCGGATAGACACGTTGCCGGAGTAGGAGGGACGATTGGGTTGGGCGCGTTTGTAGCGTGCCGTGAACACCTTATGAATGTTCTTGGCCAAGCTTAGACCCGCCTTGCTGTTGGCGTGGTGGTAGAAAAACACGTCGATGTTTTGGCCGGCGCTACGGCTGTCCACGTGCAGGCACAGCAGGCGCTGGTAGGCGCCCTTGTGGCGGGCATGGAGCTTGTTTACCTGCGTAATGCGTTGGCGCAGGCGAGCCAGTTGGTTCAGTGGAATCACCTGGTTGGGGTAGGTCACCTCGTCGTTGTCCACCTCCAGAATACTCTCGTCGCGGATGCCGTCGTTGGGGTCCTGCACCATCATGTATACGGTGGCGTCGTGCGCCATCAATACGCGGGCTAGGCGTAGCGTTATGTCGTAGGCGTATTCGTCCTCGGCTAGTTTGTGCGTGCCATATGTGCCGATGGCACCAGGATCGGGGCCACCGTGGCCGGGCGAGAGGTAGTACACGGCTCCGCGTAGGAGGTGGTCGCGCACAGGTGCCGGGCCGTATTTGGGGCCAAACAGGGCGCGCTGCGAAATGGCGGCGCGGCTGGCAGTAGCGGCAGGTGCGGTAGCTGTCTGCGCCTTGCGGGCAGGTTTAGCAGTAGCAGCTGCCGGGCGAGGCAGGAGGTAGGTGCGGCCCACAATCAGGCCATTGCGGCTCGTCAGGTTCTTTTTATTCAGCTCCCTAAACTGTCGGCCATGCTGGCTTGGGGTAAGGCCGTAGCGGTAGAGCAGCGTGTGCACGCCGTCGCCGGGTTTGGCAACTACGCGGCGGTAAGTGCTTTGGCTAAAAGCCTGTACAGTAAGTAGCAGGAATAAAAGGGAAAGCGTAACGATTCGCAAAAGCAGAAAATTGAGAGCCAGTAGAAAGAAAAAACGACGCGCAAAAACCGGGCAGGTATAGGAAGGGAAACTGATTTGCTGAGAATTAGTTGCTACCATACAAAAAGGCCCGCAGTTAGCTGCGGGCCTTTTTGAGCATCTAAAACAGAACTTTGCAGTTGGTTGGTCACTGATTCAGTCAGTGGCCGGATATACTATGCTAAGCTTCTACTGCAAAGTTGGTAGCCGCCGCCAAGGACTGCCACTGCTGCATTTGCTGCTGCACAGCGGTTATTTTCTGGTTGGCAAACTGGTAAGCGTCTTCACCCAGAAAGACGTGCATGGGCTGCTGCTTAGTTTCGCTGAGCTCAAGTAGCACGGCGGCGGCTTTGGCCGGGTCGCCGGGCTGGTTGCCGTTGATGTGCTGCTCGTGCTGCTGCTGTGAGTCGCGCACTGTCTGGTAGGCGGCCAATGGCTGTTGGGGCGTGCCCAGCGAGCCGGAAGTCAGGAAGTTGGTGCGGAAATAGCCGGGGTACACCACGCTGGCCTGCACCCCAAAAGCTTGCATTTCAGCGGCATACGACTCCGTGAGGCCAGCCACGGCAAACTTAGTGGCGCAGTACACCCCAAAGCCCGGAAATGCCCCTGTGAAGCCACCAATAGAAGAAATATTGAATACGCGGCCCGAACCCTGTGCCCGCAGGTGCGGGGTGGCATGGCGCAGCACGTGCAGCAGCCCAAACACGTTCACCTCAAAATTGCGCCGTGCTTCCCCGTCGGTTAGCTCTTCCACTGCTCCCAATTGGCCGTAGCCGGCGTTGTTTACCACCACATCGAGGCGTCCGAAGGTGCGGATGGTGGTTTCAATGGCCTGCCGTACGCTGTCCTCGCTGCCGAGGTCCATGTGCAGGGGTAGGAAGCGGCCGTCGCTAGGCGGCACGGCTTGTTGGAGTTCCGTTAGGTGGCGAGAGGTGGCCGCTACCGCATAGCCGTGGGCCAGCAGGTGTTGCACTAGAGTCAGGCCGAGGCCCTGTGAGGCGCCGGTCACAAACCAGATGTTGTTGGTTGTCATGGTCTTGCTTTGTTTCGTGGTAAGATAAAGAGTCGCTTAGGGCAAGACTTCCGAATAAGTACAGCATAAGAACAGCAGGTGAGAAGGTGAGTAGGAAAAGCACTACATCTGCAAAGACGCGCCAGCCTGCCGTTTACTGTATCGGAAGCCGAAAAATCATGATTCCGTGACGTGGCTACTGTCCGAAGCCGGTGGAAACGGTGAGGGGCTGCCAGGTTTCTATTTCCTGGCGGCGGGTTTGCAGCTGGTGGGTAGCTCGTTGGTAGGCGTCCTGCCCCAGGAGCAGGTGCAGAGGCGGATTGGGTTCGGTAACTAGTTGCCTGATGGCGGCAGCAGCCTTTTCCGGGTCGCCGGCCTGGGTGCCGTTCATAGCCAGATACCGGTCGTGCGAGGTGCGCACTTCCTGGTAGGCGTCGAGAGGGTTTTGGGCGAAAACCAACGACTCAGGCGTGAGAAAATTGGTGCGAAACGCGCCTGGCTCCACCACCGTCACCCGGATGCCGAAGGGGGCCACGTCCTGGGCCAGCACTTTCGAAAAGGCACTGACCGCCGCCTTTGTGGCTGCATAAATGGCCCAGCCCGTTGCGCCTGCCAGCGCCGCAATCGAAGAAATGTTGAGGATGTGGCCGGCCCGCGCCGCCCGCAGATGCGGCAGCGCCTGCCGAATCACGTTGAGTGCGCCGAACACGTTCACGTCAAACGACTGGCGTGTTTCGGTGTCCGTTAACTCCTCTACGCTACCCCCAATGCCGTAACCGGCGTTGTTGATCACCACATTGAGGCAGCCGAAGGTGCTGATGGTCTGGGAAATAGCCTGCGCTACGCTGGCTTCGTCGGTAAGGTCGACTTGGAGAGGTAGGAAGGTAGGCGAGGCGTCGCCGAGGGCTTGCGTGAGGCTGCTGAGGCGGCGCGAGGTGGCGGCGACGCGGTGGCCGGCGGCCAGCAGCTGCCGCGCCAGTGCCAGGCCCAACCCCTGCGAGGCCCCGGTGACAAACCAGGTTTGGGAAGTGCTCATAGTTGCGTGTTGTAGTACACTGCAAAACTAGAGTAGGGGTCAGGCTATCGACTTACCCGGTTCAAACCAATGCTTGCAAAAATCAAACAAGCCGTATGGCCGAGGGCGCAACGCCGGTTTGTTTGCGAAAAAAATTGCTGAAGTGGGCTGGTTCCTCGAAGCCCAGGCAGTAGCTGATTTCGGCTACGTTCCAGGGCGTATGCTTAAGCAGGGCGTGGGCCTCCTGCACCAGGCGGCCGGCAATGAGCTGGGTAGTGGTTTTGCCGGTCACGTCCTTGAGGGCGCGGTTGAGGTGATTGACGTGCACAGCTAATTGCGCGGCAAAGGCGTTGGCATTGCGCAGCTTCACCTGCTGCCCCGGCGACTCTATCGGAAACTGTCGCTCCAGCAGCTCCGTGAACAGGGAGGCAATGCGCGTGGCAGCGGTGCTGTCGTGGTAGAGGGTAGTGGCGGGCTGTAGCTTTAAGGCGCTGTGCAACAGTTCTATCACGTGGTTGCGCAGCAGGTCGTACTTATAGGCGTAATCAGAATGTAGCTCCGTCAGCATCTTCTCAAACAGAGGCTGCAAGGCCACTACCTGCTCGTCGCTCAGGAAATACACGGGCTGGCCGCCAGGCTTGAACATTGGCAGCTCCTGGGGTAGGGAGTTTAAGTGCCGTTGTAAAAAGGCCTCAGTGAAAATGCAGAAAATGCCCGTTTGGTCGTCATCAAGCGGCTCCCAGTGGTAGGGCACCATGGGGTTGGCAAAAAACAGCGCGTTGCCGCGCAATTCTATCGTTTTGTCGGCAAAATGGTAGTTGCTGCGCCCCGATACCAGCGTGATTTTATAGAAGTCCTTGCGGCTGTACGGCATTTTGCACGCCTTCGGCCCCACAAACTCATCAAGCCGGAACACGTTGAAGTGCCCAATATCCTGACGTAGGTTGTCGGGTAGATAGTCAATCTTAGTACGGTAAAAATCTTCCAGAGAGGTGTGCGTTGCCATACAGCTAAGTTACGCGAATCAAACTATTGAACCCACTCTGTGTTTGGTAAGCTGAAACGTCGTGTGACGCATATCAATCCGATTTCTTCTTTACTTGGGTAGCTTCTCTACATTTCCTGCACTGTATGTCCACGCCTATCCCCAAAAAAGTTCTGGCTCGCCAGCACGAAATAACCGCCGATTTCACACGTCTCGTACACGCGCACGTCGACGACCTGGTGGCGGGCAGGGCCACGGAGGCACTGGAAATCCGGGATTTTGCCGGCCAGCTTTGCATTCATCCCACGCACCTCAGCAACACCCTCAAGCTCACTACTGGCGAGGCGCCCTGTGCCATTTACGAGCGCAAGCTGGTGGCGGTGTCCAAGGAGCTGCTGGCCGAGCCGGGGTGGTCGGTGGCGGAGGTAGCGGCCCAGCTCACCTACGACCCGTCCAACTTCACCAAGTTCTTCAAGCGCTTTGTGGGCATCACGCCGCGGCAGTACCGCGAGGAGTTGTGGGCGGCACCACGCTCCGAAACTCCGGAAGCTATTACCATTTAATCTGAACTACTCACCAGAGCTAGGCGATGTTTAAGGCAGACCTTTGCCTTATCATTTAACCCCTGATATAGCATGAGCACCACCAAAATAGCCCTCGTAACGGGCGGCAGCCGCGGCCTTGGCAGAGACATGGCCCTCAACCTGGCCGCTAAAGGCCTCGACGTAATATTGACCTACCACAGCAAGCAAGACGAAGCCGCCGCTGTGGTAGCCGAAATCGAAAGCCGGGGCCGCAAGGCCGCTACCCTGCAACTAGATACTTCTAACGTGGGCAGCTTCGATGGTTTCTTCGAGCAGCTGAAAGCGACGCTGAGCAGCACCTTCGGTACCGATACGTTCGACTTTCTCATCAACAATGCCGGCACTGGGTTCTACCAGCCCTACGACCAGGTGACGGAGCAGCAGTTCGACGAGATGCTGAACATTCATTTCAAAGGCCCGTTTTTCCTGACGCAGCAGGCGTTGCCGCTGCTCAACGACGGCGGCGGCATCATCAACATCTCGTCGGGCCTGACGCGCATCATCTTCCCCAATTCCTCTACCTACGCCAGCATGAAAGCGGCCATGGAGACACTCACTAAATACCAGGCGAAGGAGCTGGCTAGCCGCCGCATTCGCGTCAATATTGTGGCTCCCGGCGCTATTGAAACGGACTTTGGTGGCGGCCGCACCCGCGACAACAAAGAAATCAACGCCCACATTGCCAGCCTTACGGCCATGGGCCGCGTGGGTCTACCCACCGACATCGGCCCGGTGGTGGCGTTTCTCTGCACCGACGAAGCAGCCTGGATTGATGCCCAGCGCATTGAGGTGTCGGGGGGGCAGGGCATCTAGGACCCCAGTTTTTTTGGATTGGCTGGAGTAGACGCTTGTTGTCCGCCGAGCCACCTAAAGCAAAAAGGCTTGCCAGTTGGCAAGCCTTTTTGTGTGTCTTGGAGCAAGAATGTTGGGAGAACAATTGCCTGCAAAATCCAACAAAAACCGTGATTAGGGACGGATGAGTGGACGCGCAGGATTCCAAATACCCCACGGAATCATGAGCAGCACCAACACCAGCGAGACGGTAAACCAGATGAAAGCGGTTTTGTGCTTCAGCACGGCGTCGCTGATTTTTTTGGATTTGCTGCGGCCGATTTGGGCGAAGGCCCAGGCCAGAATCATAGCCGTGATGTGCTCTACCCCCCAGAAACGGGCCTGCGGGTCTTTCATAGCCGCGCCACCCATGGCTCGCATCATAGACAGGCCCACCGGGCTGAGTACGAAGTAGAGCAGCAAACCCAGCAGCAACTGCAAGTGCATGGAACCCACAAAAGCGGCATCCATTCCGTTGTCGGCGCTGGTGAAGGGTTTGCGGCCCTGCCAACCGCCGAATGCGCGGAAGATGGCAATCAGGCCAAAAATGAGGACGAGCCAGCGCGTCCAGTTGTGCAGGAGCAGTACGACGGAGTAAAAAGTCATAAGAGGTGTGGGAGTGGTTGACGGCAAAGGTCGGGGCTGCGGGTGAAAATGCCGCGCAAGGCGCCGGAAATTTACAGGCGCGGCACAGGTGCTTCGAAAAGGGTAGGCATCTTGTCGAGTTTGTGCCCTCCAAACTTGAACACTTCTTCCTGCACGAACAACTCGTCTTCCTGCCGCAGAATAGCCAGGTTGTTGACGCTGATTTTCAGGTTGAATGTCTGCTCGTTCAGGTATTGCAGCACCGGCCCCAGCAGCTCGGGCGTGGTGTCGTGCAGGGCCAGCGAAATATGCGGAAGCCAGCAATCCGGGCTGCTGAACTTGTCGGTGTGCAGGCACAGCGGAGCGGTTGCCCGCAAAATGCGCTGGTGCAGAGTATTCAGCTCGTTGGAGCGCAGCACGGGAATGTATATCACCGGGTTCGGCCCTGGAAAAACGCCCAGGCCGGTAGTGAAAGCCGGAAACGGCCGTGTTGTGCGAGCCACGTCCTGTAACACCATTTTCAGGGCAGACAGCTGCCGCACGCCGGCCAGCTGGTAGGTGATGTGCGGATCGGGAGTGGCCTGCACATCGTCGAGCCCGAATTTATCTTCTAAGCTTTTGATGATCTTATTGATATGCGCCGCGTATTTGGGGCTTAGCAGCGAAGTAATAGCCAGCATAGAGAAGCAAGTAGAAGGCGGAAAATACGGGATGCTACGGGCAAGGTACGGCAGTAGAAACAACTACACAATTGCCAGACAGTACGTAAGCGCCGCCGAAGCAGCTAAAAAAATGTGGCCGTGACAACCGCTGTTGTTGAGTTATACGTTAAGGGAAATCACTCATACTTTCACTATTCCGTGTCGTCCGCATCGTCTGCTTCCGTCTCCACTTCCACTCCCCCTGCTCGCCCGGCGTGGCGCTGGTGGCAATGGGTATTGGTAGGGCTGGCCGGTTTGCTGGTGTTGTTGAGCGTCGCGCTGCTGGCCCTTGACCCCTGGCTGCGGCGTTTTCTGGAAAAGCAAGTAACCGAAAGCACACACGGTCGCTACCAATTGCGCATCGCAGAGCTGCATACTAGCCTGTGGGATGGGAGCGTGCGCGTGCGGCGTGTGCGCCTGCGCACGGTAGGCGCCCCTACCTCCGATACTACCGCGCTGCCGCCTCTGCGCCTTGCAGTGGGCCACGCCCGCCTGACGGGCATAGGGCTGTGGCAGCTGCTGCGGCGCGGCACCGTGCCTGTTGATAGTCTCGTGTTGGATTCGGTGGATACCCGGCTACTCGGTACACTGCCAACCTCGAAAAACCAACAGCCGCTTCACCAGCGCCTACCCCTGCACTTGCAAGGAATACGGCTGGGCTACTTAGGGCTACGCCACGTGCGCGCTGCCTACCGCCCCAACTCTCAAACGAATGTGGCCTGGAAGCAAGCCGCTCTCACTGCCCACGACATTTTACTTAGTGCAGCCGGCGCGGCTGACTCGCAACGCGTAGCTTATGCGGCCGCCATCACGGTGCGGGTGCAGCGCCTGACGGCTACAGCTGCGCAGCACCACTTGGCGCTAGGGGGCATGCGGTTTGCCTCCCGGCCGGGTATCTTGGTAGTCGACTCAGTGGCGATGAGGCCCCAGCAGCCGATCAGTGACGTGCGCAGCCGCAACGCCCGCGTGGCGCTGCAACTGCCCCGCCTGTTGCTCTCGGGCCTGCGCACGGCCGCGCTACCCCGCCACCAGTTTCGGGCCGATACGTTGCTGCTGATAGCAGGCCAACTCAACGTGACGCTACCCCGTGTGTCGCCGCCGCCTATACACCGGCTGCTGGCGTCGTGGTTTGACAGGGTACAGGTGCACTACCTCGGTATCACGCACGCTACGGCTCAGGTACGGGGGCTGGAAGAACAACCAGCAGCCTCTGCCATTGAAGTGCAGGGTAGTAGCTTACGGATTGATTCGGTAGGAGCGGAGGACGCACGCCGAGTGTACTACGCCCGGCAGTGGGACATTCGTACCGGTGTGGTCAAGGTGCGCCTCGATGCGCCTTTCTACCACTTGGCTTGTCAAAGCACCCACGTGGCTACCCGCAGTGGACTGTTGGAAGTCAACAATATTCGGCTTCAACCTACCATGTCGGTAGCAGAACTCTCGCGGCGCAAACACTACCAGTCACCGCACGTGACGGTGCTCATTCCCCAGCTGCGCGCTACGGCCCTCAATTATCCGATCCTCGCCAACCAGCACTGCTTTGTTATGCAGATGCTGACCATCCGTGAGCCCCGCATCCGGACCCGTAGCGACGGCCGGTTTGCGGTGAATCCTGCACAATCGGTGGCTACACCCGAGGCCTTGCGCAACCTGGGGTTCACGCTGGACGTGCGTCGTGTCCGAATCGAAAATGGTACGCTCTATACTATCTACCGGGCGCCGCAAAATCCCAAGCCAGGCGAGTTGACAATTAACCGCATATCGGGCACCATCGAGAATTTCTCCAACGACCCACACCGGATGTCGGCCCGGCACCCGGCGGTGGTGCACGCTACGGCCTGGCTGCAAAACCGCTGCGTATTGCGAGCCACGCTCACCGCCAATCTGCTCGACCCCAGCGGTCAACATACCATCACGGGCACTTTCGGGGAGGGCCAGCTGTCGATGCTGAACCCGATGACGGTGCCTACCAAGCAGCTGCTGTTTCGGAGCGGGCTGGTGCACCATGTTCGCTTTCGGATGCAGGCCAACCGCCAGCGCGTGACCGGTCCCATGTGGGCAAACTACTCTGACTTGAAGCTCACGCTACAGAGCCAGCATGGGGGCGAAGACCACAAAACGCTTGGCTCCCGCCTGAAGACCACCCTCGTCAACGGTCTGTTTCTGCGCGACGACAACCCGCGCAAAGGCAAACTCCAGGTAGGCCAGATGACCTCCGCCCGCGACCTGCGCGTATCGGTGTTCACGCTCTGGCGGCAGGGCATTGTGAGCGGAATGCTTCACAGCGCCGGCGTGCCCGCGCCCCTCAGCAAAAAGCTAAGCGAGCAACAGGACAAGCCGGTGTATAAATAACAGGTGTCCCAGGCAAGCGTCAAAGCACGCCCGTGCCCATTGAGCCGGGTGCATCCAGAAAGCGCGTCCCTTCTCTCCCTGACTTCAATAGTCTTTTAATCAGATTATCAGTATGTTGTATCGGCAAGGGACTATTGTATAGTTCAGATCAGCCTTGAAGCATTTTTTCACCTAACCTTTTTCTACTATGTCTGCATCTGTTCGCAACATCATCGCGTGGGTTCTGCAAGGTTTGCTGGCTCTGGCTTTCATTGCCTCCGGTGGGAGAAAGTTTATGGACCTGCCCGGCACAGTTGGCATGTTTGGCGGCCTGGGGCTGCCCAGTGTGTTGGCTTACGTTATTGCCGCCGCCGAAGTGCTGGGCGGCATTGGCCTGCTGGTGCCACGCTTTGTCCGGCCCGCTGCGCTGGGTCTGATTGTTATTATGATAGGCGCCGTCATTATGCACGCTATCAAAATTCCCGGCGGTCTAGCGGGTGGTGTGCCAGCCATCATACTGCTGCTATTACTATTTGTGTTGCTGTGGCTGCGCCGGCCGGTAGCCGCCACAGTATAGCGTACTGCTGATTTTCGTCTGTGAAAAGCCGCTTGGTTGCCAGAGTACCTGGGAATGAGTTACATCGGTTCCGTGCGGTCTGGCAACCAAGCGTCGTGCCATCTGGTGTAATCTCAGCTATTCGGCACGAAGCAAACTTGTCGGAGTATTGTCAGGCAACTGCTCAGAGACTGTTTGAGTTGGCATGAACGGGGTAGAGACGCACTAGTTGGCGTCTCGTCATTGAACGATTGACGCTTAAAAAGTCAAGATCAGTAACGACAAGACGCCAACTAGTCCGTCTCTACCCCATTGAACAGACTCCAAAAACGAACGCAAACGGCTTCTCAGGAGCTTTGTGGGTGTTCACAGAAATGGGATAGAGACGCACTAGTTGGCGTCTCGTCGTCGAACAGCCTACCCTCGAAAATCGAGTTCAGCAACGACGGGACCTCAACTAGTGCGTCTCTATTAAGATAAGGACAATCTAAAAATCTACCTCCTGAATCGTAAATTCTGATACTGGCGGCTGCTGATTCATTTGCAGCGCGTTCAGGTGGGAGTAGAGCACGTAGGCATCGGAGCCGCGGCGGGCGAGGGTAGTGGGATATACGGCCGGCGTGGTGAAGGTGCCAGAGGAGGTAGTAGATGCCCAGCCATCGGTAGTAGTGAGGCGATACACAGTGCTTTGGGCGTTGGCGACGGCCAGTAGGGTAGTGTTATCGCGTAGCAGCAGGCCATCGGCGCCTTTCAGGTTTACGCTGGTGGTTACCTTGGTGAAAGAAGCTGGCGTGGAAATAGGCACTTTAAACAGCGCGCCCTCATCGGACTTTGCCACCAGCAAGTAGCCATCGGGATGGTATACAATGCCGTTGAGACCGAAAGCGCCGGCAGGTGCTGCCAGCTGGTTGTTCTCGAGGAACACAGTGGCCGTGCCCTGCGCATCAATCTTATAGATGATGGGCGCGAAGCTGTCGGTCACGTAGACGTTGCCCTGGCCATCCACGGCAATATCGTTGGCGAAGTGGCCGGCGGCATCGGGGCGCAGGCTGCTCAGGTTTACGTAGTCAATACGCTGGCCATTAGTGAGATTGAAGATAGCCACGGCGGCCAGCTTCCCCTTGGTGGCCGCCGTGGTGCGGGCGGTGTTGTAGCCGGGGTCCGATATGGCCACCAGCACGCGGCTGCGGGCATCGTCTACGTTCAGGCCAATGGTAGACACCAATTGGGCATCCTCGGCAAAGGCACTGTACGTGCCATCGTCCTTCACCTGGCCCACGGTGCCGCGCGTTTGGGAGCCAACCAAAAACCGGTTGTTGCTGGCATCGTACTGCACGCCCTCGGGGTAGAGCGCCGATTGTGTGAAGGTTATGGTATCGGGGGCATCGGGGTCAGAATCGGAGTCGTCGCTGCAACTGGTGGCAAGCAGGCCCAGTAGCGCCAGCGGTAGCAGGCGCACCGCAGGACGGCGGAAGGTAGTGAAGGCAGACATGAGGCGTGGTGCTAAGGTTAAGTGTACTGTACTGGCAGTACGGCCGCGGCGCAGGGTAGGGTTGTATTAAAGCTGCACCTTTGAGCCAGCTGCACCGTTTGAAAGAAAACGCTTCTACTTTTCGGTTTCTTACCCTGCCATGTCTCCTGCCAGCAACCTGCCCGCCAAGCTCACCAAGGGCAATTTGCCCACCAAAATCTGCCTCACGTGCGGCCGTCCCTTTGCGTACCGCAAAAAATGGCGCAACACGTGGGACGAGGTGAAATACTGCGGCGAGAAGTGCCAGCGCAACCGCCCCAAAGCAGCGGAGCCGGCACACTAGGAAAGCGCCCGGCGGCCCGTATCTTACGCGGCAAAAAGCAGCCCATGAACCGACGCCTTTTCCTCCGCAACGGCAGCCTGACCGGGTTGGCCTTCTCTACTTTTTCGCTAGCCGCCTGCAACCAGCAGAAACCTGCTTCACAGGCCGCGTCTACCCCGTCGGCTAACGAAGCAGATGCTGCATTTGAGCTGAACGAGGTGAGCCTACCCGATTTGCAAAAGCAGCTGCAAGAGAGGAAATACACTGCCCGTGCCCTCGTAGAGCTGTACCAGCGGCGTATTGAAGCCATCGACCGCAGCGGCCCTACCCTGCGCAGTATTATCGAGCTGAACCCCGACGCCCTGCGCATTGCCGACCAGCTAGACCAGGAGCGCAAGGCCGGCAAGGTGCGCGGGCCGCTGCACGGCGTGCCGGTGCTCATCAAAGACAACATCGACACCGGTGACCAGATGCAGACCACCGCCGGCTCGCTGGCCCTGGCTGGACACAAAGCTGCGCAGGACGCCTTCATTGTCAAGAAATTACGCGAGGCCGGGGCCGTGCTGCTGGGCAAAACCAACCTGAGCGAGTGGGCCAACTTCCGCTCGTCGCGTAGTACCAGCGGCTGGAGCAGCCGCGGCGGCCAGACCAAAAATCCAAACATGCTGGACCGTACGCCCAGCGGGTCGTCGTCGGGGTCGGGCGCTGCCGTTTCGGCTAACCTGTGCGCCCTGGCCATTGGCACCGAGACGGATGGCTCCATTGTGTCGCCGTCGTCGTGCAGTGGGGTAGTGGGCATCAAGCCCACGGTAGGACTGTGGAGCCGCACGGGTATCATCCCCATTTCGGCTACCCAGGACACGGCCGGCCCCATGGCCCGCACCGTGCACGACGCGGCCGTGCTGCTTGGTGCCCTCGCCGGCCCCGATGCGCAGGATGCGGCAACTCAGGCAAGCACCGGCAAGCTCCACGCCGACTACACCACGTTTTTGGACGCCAACGGCTTGCAAGGCAAGCGCATAGGGGTAGAGAAGGCGCATCTGACGGGCAACAACGACGCCGTGCCGCTCTTTCGGCAAGCCGTGGAGGTACTGAAGGCCCAGGGTGCCACGGTGGTGGAAATTGAACTGCTGAAAGAAACTGACCCGCTGGGTGGCGCCGAGTTTGATGTGTTGCTCTATGAATTCAAAGACGGGTTGAACAAGTACTTGGCTAGCGCCAATACCTCAGTGAAAACCTTGCAGGATGTCATTGCCTTCAACACCCAGCACGCTGATAAGGCCATGCCGTTTTTCAAGCAGGAAATACTGGAGCAAGCCGAAAAAACCGATGGCCTCACCAGCGCCAAGTACCAGACCGCCCTACGCAAGTCGCACGAAGGCGCCCGCCGCGCCCTCGATTCTACCTTGCAAACCCACCGGCTCGACGCCATCGTGGGCATCACCAATGCCCCCGCCCCCTGTATCGACCTCGTGAATGGCGACTACTGGCCCGGCCCTGGCTTCTCCTCGCCCGCCGCCATGGCCGGCTACCCCCACATCACCGTGCCCATGGGGCAGGCGTATGGCCTGCCGGTGGGGCTGTCGTTTGTAGCTGGTGCCTGGCAGGAGGCGGCGCTACTGCCGCTGGCCTACGCGTATGAGCAGGCAACCAAGCAGCGCAAGGCGCCGCAGTTTCGGGCGCCGTTGGCGGGGTAGCATGAGGCGTATGGGTACAATTGGGCTGGATATTTGCACGTATTGCCCTGGGTGTATGTTATATTTATGTGAATACGTGGCATTTACACTCACTTTTCAAGCCGCGCCCGGTTCTAACCAGAGCCTACGCTTCACTTAAACAGACCTTTGATCATGTCTTCTATAGTCATTCTTCCCTCACAGAGTACCCCAGCTACCCGGCAAACGCACGAGCTGAAGATCTGGCCTTCCTGCTTCTCGGCAGTGGAGGCCTGCACCAAACCCTTCGATGTACGTCAGAACGACCGCAATTTCCAGGTAGGCGATGCCTTGCTGCTGCGCGAGTTTGAGCCCGAAAGCGAGCAGTTCACCGGCCGCGCCATCAACCGTTGGATTAGTTACGTGCTGCACGGCGGTGTATTTGGAGTAGAGGCCGGCTGGTGCGTGCTGGGCTTTGCCGAGCATCCGCCGCTGCCGCCCGGCATCACCAATACCAGCTTGTGGTAGAGCTGCCTTTCTGATTCATAAAAACGGCCCTGGCGAATAGCCAGGGCCGTTTTTGCTTATTGAATATCGATTTAGCTAAGGTGTTTTTCCAGTACCAGCAACACCAGTGGCTTGCGCGGCACTCCAAAGCGCGGATCGGTAGGAAACGGCTCCGTCGCGCCGGTGCGGTGGTAGCCGTGGCGCTCGTACCAGGCCAATAGCTCCGTCCGGTCGCTGATGACGGTGATTTTAAGAGAATGGCAGTGGTGCTGACGGGCGTATTCTTCGGCGGCTTGCAGCAGTTGTTTGCCTACTCCCTGCGCCTGCAAAGTGGGCTGCACCGAAAGCATACCCAAATAAAGCTGAGGTGGCTGTGCCCGGAGGTAGGCGCAGGCCACCAGGGCGCCGTGCGCGTCGCGGCCGGTAAGGATAACAGCGTTGGAGGCTTCCAGCAGCTGGCGTAGCTCGGTGGCGTCAACGCGGGTGCCTTCGAGCAGGTCGGCTTCGGTGGTCCAGCCACGGCGCGAGGTGTCGCCCCGGTAGGCGTGGTTGACGAGCGTTTCCAGTGCGGGAATGTCGGCGAGGGTAGCGGCGGTAAGAAGCATACGGCAAACATACAGTGTCATAGCCTGAAAGCAGCCTGAACCAACGTGGCAGAGAGTGGCTGTCGTGTCCGTGAACGTGCTACCTTTAGTGAGGCTACCTGCGTAGCTGTACCTCCCGCTCTACTACCTCCGCCTGACATCGGGTTGGCGGTTAATGCTCACCCCACCCACCTTTTACACGCGCTTTTCATGCAAAAGACGGCTTTGTTACTCTTGTTTGCCTTTGTTCAAATAGTGGCACAGGCCCAAACGAACCTCGGCACTTTCACAGGCCATCAGGACATTGGAACCAACGTGAAACCAGGGAGTGCCACCTACCTGCCCACCACGCAACAGTATGCCGTGACGGGCGCCGGCGCCAATATCTGGGGTGACCACGACGAGTTTCAGTTCATGTACAAGAAGCTGAAAGGCGACTTTATTCTCTATGCCCGGGCCAACTTCGAAACCCCAAAAGGCGTAGAGCCGCACCGGAAGCTGGGCTGGATGGTGCGCCAAAGCCTCGCCGGCAACTCCCCCCACATCAGCGCCGCCGTACACGGCGACGGGCTCACTTCTCTGCAATTCCGCAAAACGGCGGGCGGCGCCACTGCGGAAACGCAGTCAACTATCACCGGGGCCGATGTCATCCAACTGGAGCGCACCGGTACTACCTACACCATGCGCGTGGCCCGGTTCGGCCAACCCTTCACGGTGCAGCAGGTAGCCGATGTGGCGCTGGGGGATGATGTGTACGTGGGCTTGTTTGTGACGTCGCACAACGCCGGAGTGCTTGAAAAGGCCGTGTTTAGCGATGTGCGCATGGCAATTCCGGCCCCAACCGACCTCACGCCCTATAGGGACTACCTGGGCAGCCACATCGAGCTACTGGACATAGCCAACGGCCACCGCGAAATCGTGTATACCTCGCCCAAATCGTTGCAGGCACCCAACTGGCGCCCCAACGGTAAAAGCCTGGTGTATAACAGCGACGGATTGATGTACAATTTTGACCTGGCCGCCCGCAAGCCGACTGTGCTACCCACCGGCGACGTCAAAAACAACAACAACGACCATGTGCTTTCCTTTGATGGTACTATGCTGGGGCTGAGCAGCGGCGTCGACAAGCTCGGCGGTTCTATTGTGTACACGGTGCCTGCTACCGGCGGCACACCCCGCCAAATTACTCCCCGCGGGCCATCCTACCTGCACGGCTGGTCGCCCGACCAGAAGTACCTGTTGTTCACCGGCGAGCGGAACAAGGAGTTCGACATCTACCGTGTGCCCGCTACCGGCGGCCCGGAAGTGCGTCTCACTACGACGCCCGGCCTCGACGATGGCGCCGAATACACGCCCGACGGCCGTTATATCTATTTCAACTCGGTGCGCACCGGCACCATGCAAATCTGGCGGATGCGCGCCGACGGCACCGACCAGCAGCCCGTCACGCACGGCGATTTCCATGACTGGTTCCCGCACATCTCCCCCGATGGCAAGTGGCTGATATTCGTCTCCTTCCTGAAAGAGGAAGTGTCTCCCAGCGACCATCCGTTCTACAAGCACGTGTACCTGCGTTTGCTACCCATCGCGGGCGGCGAGCCCCGGGTCATTGCCTACCTCTACGGCGGGCAGGGCACCATTAATACGCCCTCGTGGTCGCCGGACAGCAAGCGCGTGGCGTTTGTGAGCAATAGCGCGGATGCGGGGAAGTAGGGGAGAAGTATTTGGTAGATCATTCACTTGAGCATTACTCCACTAGCGCCGCCAATTGCTCCCAGCACCCTTGCTAGGAAGATGCTGGTAACCAGGAACTTGCAATCAAAGTACAATTCATCCGGATTCGTACGTCCCTTTTTCATTGTCGATAGAAGTTAGGGTGTACATGCACCCAATCTTCTGACCCCTCGGTTGTCCCCACAGCCGGGGGGCGCCGTTTATAGGCAACCGTGTTGGCGAGGTGTTTACCGTACGTTGCAACCAAGGTAGCTAGCTATTTAGGAAATCGGTTAGGGCCATGCTGAGCGCAGCGGAGTCGAAGCATCTCGCGTGTTCCCAGTAATTCCCTGCCAATTGAGGTTAGCGTGGCACGCGAGATGCTTCTACTCCGCTGCGCTCAGCATGACGATAAGGACTTTTTTAAACAGCCTCCATACTAGCGCCCCAAGTTCCTTACCTTTGCCCCCTTACAGCAAAGTAGGAAATGATTTCCATCAACGACTTAGACTTTCACTTCGGCTCGCGCACGCTCTACGACGGGGCCAACCTCCACATTAAGCCCAAAGACAAAATCGGCCTGATTGGGCTTAACGGCACGGGCAAATCGACGCTGCTGCGCATTCTGGTGGGCGAGTACAAGGCCGACGGCGGTAGCATCAGCATGGGCAAAGACGTGAGCCTGGGCTTCCTGAACCAGGATTTGCTCAGTTACGACTCGCACGAGCCCATCCTCATCGTGGCCATGCAGGCCTTCGGCGAGGCGCTGGACTTGCAGAAGCAGATCGACGAGACGCTGCTGGAGTTTGAAACCAACTACACCGACGATCTGGTAGACAAGCTGGCCAATTTGCAGGAGCGCTTCGAGGCGCTGGGCGGCTACACCATGCAGGCCCGCACCGAGGAAATTCTGGAAGGTCTGGGCTTTACCACGGAGGAGCTGCAACGGCCCCTGAAGCTGTTTTCGGGCGGCTGGCGCATGCGCGTGATGCTGGCTAAAATCCTGCTGCAACAACCCTCCCTGCTGCTGCTCGACGAACCTACCAACCACTTGGACCTACCCTCTATCAAGTGGATTGAGAACTACCTGGCTGGGTACGAGGGCGCCGTTATCATCGTCTCGCACGACCGCGCCTTTCTGGACCGCACCACCAATACCACCGTGGAGGTGAGCGGCGGCAAGCTGGTGCCCTACGCCGGCAACTACTCCTATTACATGGAGGAAAAGGAGGAGCGCAACGAGATTCAGAAAGGCGCTTTTGAGAACCAGCAGGCCGCTATCCGGCAGGCCGAGCGGTTTATTGAGCGCTTCAAAGCCAAAGCCAGCAAAGCCAAGCAGGCGCAAAGCCGCCAGAAGGCGCTGGATAAGCTGGACCGCATTGAGGACGTGGCGCCCGAGGCGGCCAAGGTCAACTTCTCGTTCCGCTTTTCGGTGCAGCCTGGCCGCCACATCCTGCGCATGGAGCACGTGACCAAAAAGTACGACGAGAAGATCATCTTCCGCGATACCAACGTGCACATCGAGCGCGGCGACAAAATCGCGCTGATTGGGGCCAACGGCAAGGGCAAGTCTACCCTCATGCGCCTGGTGGCCGGCACCGAAGCCCCTACCAACGGCAACCACCAGCTCGGCCACAACGTGATTATGGCCTTCTACGCTCAGCACCAGCTGGAAAGCCTGCGCATCGAAAACGAGATTTTGCAGGAGATGGTGGAAGCCGGCTCCAAGCGCAACGAAATGGAATTACGCACGGTGCTGGGCTCCTTCCTGTTCACCGGCGACCAGGTGTTTAAGAAAATCAAGGTGCTGAGCGGGGGTGAGAAAAGCCGCGTGGCCCTGGCCAAAACCCTGATTTCGGAAGCCAACTTCCTGCTGCTCGACGAACCGACCAACCACTTGGACATGCAGTCGGTGAACATCCTGATTCAGGCCCTGGACCAGTTCGAGGGCACGTTCATCGTCATCAGCCACGACCGTTTCTTTGTGGAGAACGTGGCCACCAAAATCTGGTTCATCGAGGATTTCCAGTTGAAGGAGTACCCCGGCACCTACGCCGAGTACGAGCAATGGCAGGAAGACCGCGAGAAGGAAGCCAAAAAGGCTGGTCTACCCTCGCCCTCGGCCCCCAAGCCCCTACCCAAGGAGGAGAAGAAAGCCGACGCCGCCCCCGCCAAAACCCCTTCGCCCGATCAGAAAAAAGCCCTGCGCGAACTGGCCGAGGTAGAGAAACAAATTGACGAGCGGGAAAAAGAGTTGGCGCAATACGAAGCCCAACTCGCCGACCCACAGATTTATCAGAATGCCGCCCAATTAAAAGACGCCACGCTCAAATTTGAGCAGGTGAAAAAGGAGCTGGCTAAGCTGACTGACCGCTGGGAAATACTGGCGGAAATGTAACTTATTTGGTTAAAGTGTGAAAAGCCCCGCCGGAAGCTCTGTGCTTCCGGCGGGGCTTCTTTGTTTTTTACGTTTTTCAGCTTGGCGAAGTGGCGGATTTCGAAGCACAAAACTTCAATAAAATTACTACTGTTGAACTTTGCACAACTGCTCAACCGAAGCACTTAAGCCCCGCTTTTGGCAAGCCCTTGTTAGCTGTAGTTTATCCTTCGTCAGGTATGTGTCGTATAGTATTTACTCTGATTTTTATTTCCTTGGGAAATTCAGTCAATCCAAATTTATTACAGATAATTTGTTGAACCTCTTCAATCTGCCAATCACTTTCTACAATAACAGCTTTTAAATGTTCCACTTGATAGTCAACTCTAATATCTGCAATTGATTTATTAAACTCTTTTTTGTTTTGCATATCGTCACCAACTAAGAAATATGGGACTTTATCGTTCTTAATTATTTTGCGCCATTCTCGTTCCATTCCGTAAGGATATTTTTCGGCAAGAAGTGTTTCATTTTTTACTAACTCACCGTCATAATTTTTAGAATGAGCAAATATTTTACCAAGCTGTTTTGTCATTAGACTTCTATGATCTGTAGTAATTCCATTAAGTGCATCTTTAATATGCTCTGTCGATATTGCCGTAATATTTTTGAAGTTGTCAATAATTTCGTTTGTTAAGTCTGATTTTCTTTCTAAGTATAGAACTGGATTGAAATCATTGATTTCACCCCACACTTTATCAAGTACGATGCCCAATGTCCTATAAGACCTTTGGTAAGAAATTGCAAAATCTATCGACACGTTTGATGTGCTTATCATAGGGAAACAAGCTGATTTGTTTTCCTTAGTATTCGTAATATTTTCTCGACAATAACTGGGCTTTAGGCCTTCTTTCAAAATTAATTCTAAAAATTTCCAATTTTGTGTCATATGGATTAGAGGAAAACTTTCTCTTTCTACTGGTGTAAAAAATCTATTTGTATCAATCCAATAGTCCATAAATGTCGATCTTTAAATTACAGCTAATATTTGTGTTGCCGCTACTCTCAAGATAAGTAAGTAGCGGCAATCTGTTTATAGCACGCAATAGAGTAGCGTAATCCCACCCAGATAAGGTTAGATTATACTACTCACTATTTTTAGATGCCAAGGTCATCGAGGGGAGATGCAACGCGGGTTCGTTGTGCAACATGGGTATAGATTTCAGTGGTTTTAATTCTGGCATGGCCCAACAGGTCTTGAATCATCCGTATATCGGTGTCGCTTTCCAGCAGGTGCGAGGCATAGCCAGTTAGTTGTAGCAGCGAAATAGCCACCCAACCGTACATTCGCACTATGCGACTTTCCCCGATTCTGCTTTCCCTGTTGCTGGCTGCTGCCGCCTGCGTGCCGCTGGGCACACCCATCACCAGCACCGATACCACCCGCCAGGCGGCGCCTACCCCCGGCCAGCAAACCGCGCCGGAGTACTACGCCGACAAAACCCTGCGCTACCAAGACTACATCTACGACCCCAACGTGCGCTCGGTGCAGTGCTACGTGGCTACTAGCGGCAACACCGATATCTTCCAGCCGCCCATTGTGCCGCTGTCGCAGGGCCTGCCCATCTTGTTGGAATTTGATGTGCTGGGCAGCCAGAGCCAACGCCTCACGGCCAAGCTCATCCACTGCGATGTGGACTGGAAGCCGTCGATTCTGACGGATATTCAGTTCCTGGACCAGATCAACGACCAGTTGATTACCGACTACCGCACGTCGGTGGGCACGCGGGTGCCCTACACTCACTACAAGCTGCAAGTGCCACGCGTGAAGCTGAGTGGTAACTACCTGCTGGTGATACAAGGTGCCGGCAATACGCCACTGCTCTCGCGCCGCCTGCTGGTGTACGATACCAACGTGCAGCTGTTCTTGGAGCCCGGCCCCATTGCCGCCGGTGCAGAGCGCTACACCCTGCAACAGCTCAATTTCGGTATCAGCTACGCTGGCTACCCCATCATCAACCCCTCGCAGGAGCTTAAGGTGATTCTGCGCCAAAACTTCCGGTGGGACAATGCCAAGTACAACCTCCGTCCTACCTTCGTCCGCGACGCCGAGCAACGACTGGAATACCAGTACTTTAACTTCGAGAATGCCTTTCCGGGCCTCAGCGAATTTCGGCCGTTTGATATGCGTTCCTTGCAGGTGCTAGGGGTAGGGATGTTGAAGCTCGATCAACAATCGGTGCCGAAAGCCGTGCTGCTCAACCCTGATGCCAGTCGTGCCGGGGAGCCCTACACGCAGTACCCCGACATCAACGGGCAACGTCTGTTTGAGAGCCGAGAGTACGGCAACGGCGAAACCAACGCCGACTACGCCAACGTCACCTTCCAACTGCACGCCGAGCAGGCCGCGCCCGGCCCCGTGTACGTGCTGGGCCAGCTCACCGACTGGCAATTGCGCGAAGACTTTCGGCTGAGCTACGATGCCACCGCGCAGCTCTACACCACCACGGTGCTGCTGAAGCAGGGCTACTACAACTACACCTACGCCACCCAAACGCCACAAGGTCCGAACAGCGTAATGTGGGAAGGTTCGCACCAGGAAACCGAAAACCAGTATGACCTGCTGGTCTACTACCGCCCGCCCGGCACCCGTGCCGACCTCTTAGTCGGCTATCAGTCGGTGGATGTGAACAAGCGGTAGGGTAGGGTAGGGTAGGGTAGGGTAGGGTAGGGTAGGGGAACGTCATTCCGAGCTTGTCGAGGAATCTCGCGTGCTGATGCTAGATAGTATCTTTCGTCAGCACGCGAGATTCCTCGACAAGCTCGGAATGACGTTCAATTGGAGAGGACGTTTAGACTAAAATGATGCTTATGCTAAGTACGCACGGCCGGATTTTCAATCCGGCCGTGCTAACACCGGATCAGGAATTAGCGAAAGCACGCGAGATTTCTCCCTGCGGTCGAAATGACGTTCAACTCGGAATGACGTTCAACCTGAAGTGACGTTCAACTCACAATGACGTGCAACGCGAAATGACGTTCCGGCGAAGTAGAAAACCCGGTGGCGGTTTCTTATCTTTGCCCTCTACTCAACCAGCCTCAACGCTCCGCCGATATGAAGTTCATTGTCTCATCTTCTGCCCTGCTCAAACAGCTCCAGAGCATCAACGGCGTGGTTACCAATAACCCCGTGGTGCCCATTCTGGAAAACTTTCTCTTCGAAATTGAGGAGGGCAAGCTGACGATTACGGCCTCCGATCTGGAAACGTCGATGATAACGGAGCTGCCTGTGGAGGCCCGCGAAAGCGGCCGCATTGCGGCACCGGCGCGCATTCTGCTCGACACGCTCAAGAACCTGCCCGACCAGCCCGTAACGTTCACGCTGGACGAGGAAACCTATACCATCGAAATTGCCTCCTCGAACGGTCGTTATAAGCTGGCCGGCGAGAATGCCACCGACTTCCCGCGCGTGCCTGTGGTGAAAGGCTCGGCGCCGGTAGAGATTCCGTCGTCGTCGTTGGCGCGGGCCATCAACAAGACCATCTTCGCGGTGAGCACCGACGAGCTGCGCCCGGCCATGACCGGCATTCTGGTGCAGCTGGCCGACAACCAGGTGACCTTTGTGGCCACCGACGGCCACCGCTTGCTGCGCTACCGCCGCTCCGATGTGGGCGCGGGCCAAACTGCCAACATCATCATTCCGCGCAAAGCGTTTAATCTGCTAAAGGGCGCCCTACCCTCCGAGGCTACGCCCGTGACGATGGAGTTCAATACCTCCAACGCCTACTTCAGCTTCAACCAAATGCGTCTGGTGTGCCGCCTGATTGATGAGCGCTACCCCGACTATGAGAATGTAATTCCGGTGAGCAACCCCAACCGCCTCATCATTGGTCGGCAGGAGATTCTGAACACGGTGAAGCGCATCAGCATCTACTCCAACAAAACCACCCACCAGGTGCGCCTGCGCCTGGCTGGCTCCGAGCTGACGGTTTCGGCCGAAGACCTGGATTTCTCCAACGAGGCCAAGGAAGTGTTGGCCTGCCAATACGACGGCGAGGACATGGAAATCGGCTTCAATGCCCGCTTCCTGCAAGAGATGCTATCGAATATTGACTCTGAGGAAATTACGCTGGAGCTGAGCACGCCTAACCGCGCCGGTCTGCTGATGCCTACTACCCCCGACGACCACGAGAGCATCCTGATGCTGGTGATGCCCGTGATGCTGAACAACTATGTATAAGGGCTGAATTGTTTGATTGTTAAATGGTTGGTCGTGCCCACGGCTGACCATTTTTCGTATCAAACCCTTCTGCTTTTTTCTTTTGAGTGGCTGAATAAATAACCATTCAGTCATTCAACCACTTATCCATTCATCATGAAGAAGTCTGAAATCAACTTTAGCATTGCCCTCGACGACCAGAAGGTGCCCGAGGCCATCAGCTGGCAGGCCACCGATGCGGGGCCGAATATCCATTTCGCCAAAGCCATCAACATTGCCCTATGGGACCGGGATGAGCGTGGCACGATGAAAATTGACCTCTGGACCAAGGACATGCCCGTAGATGAGATGAAGCGCTTCTACGTGGATACCATGGGGTCTATGGCCGAGAGCCTGCAAACCGCCACCAATGACGACAAAATGGCTGGCCGCATCCGCGAAATGTGCCGCGAGCTGATGGACCACATCGAAGAAGAGGAACGCAAAGCCAAATAGCTTAAGCCATTCCTTATACCTACGCAAAAGGCCCCGCCAAACTGTTTGGCGGGGCCTTTTGCGTAGGTATAAGGAATATTTGCTAGCGGCTGCCGTCGGCTTTGGCAGCACCGCGGGCGCGGGTAGCGGCCGGACGCGGGTCTGTGGTGTTTTTGGCAGGGCTAATGGTTGCACCATTTGCGCTAACCGGTGCGGGGTCACGTACCGATTTCACAAATTGCGCATCAGCATTCTGTAACGCAAAGTCCTTGGCTACCTTGTCATATGCGGAGCGCTGCCCGTAATAATCAGTGTATTGATCATTACTGAGCACGTTACGTAGTGCAGCATCACGTTGGCGGCATACTTCGTCGCACTGCTGATCAATAGCCTTTTGGTTACCAGCGTTTTTCTGCGCGATGGCAGTCATTTTCTGGGTTTGCTCGGCATTGATAGCCTGCACCCGGTTCGACTGGTAGCCGTTGAGGCGCAAGTCGCGGGCCATTTGGGCAGAGAGGCGGTCTGTTCTGATTTCCTGCGAATTCAAACGGGGCGTGCTCTGGGTTTTATCGCGGGGAATAACCGTAGAAACCTGCTGCGCCTGCACGCTCAGAGCGGCTATGCATACTAGCGCAACGGTGGCAAATTGCTTTTTCATGCGTATAGAGTAGAAGCAGTTTAACATCAATGGCTAGCAGGTACATTTAAACTACTTAGCTGCCAGCATCATACTTTTTAACGCAGATGTGCGCAAAGTAGTTTAGCTGAGGTAGTAAACACCTACAGTCGAGAAGCTAGTATCGCCATCCAACACGCCACCAAGCGCCGACTAAAAGCTATTTTTCCACATCATCGACTCCACCGGCTTATCGGTGCGGTCGTTGTACTTGGCGTTGGCCTTGCGGTTATAAAACGTCTGCACATCGCCCTGCACGGCGAAGTAAATGAGTTGGCCCACGGGCATGCCGTAGTACACGCGCACGGGCATCGACACGCTGATTTCCAGCGTCCAGGTGTTGCAGAAGCCAATGTCGCCTTTGCCAGCCGTGGCGTGAATATCGATACCGAGGCGGCCTACACTGCTTTTGCCTTCCAGGAAGGGTACGTGCGCGTGGCTCTCGGTGTACTCTTCCGTTACGCCCAGGTATAAGGCGCCCGGCTCCAGCACGAAACCTTCTTCGGGTATTTCAAAGGTGCTGATTTCGTTGTGCTTACGCGCATCCAGTACGCTGTCCTTATATGTGGCTAGGTAGCGACCCAGGTGCACATCGTAGGAGTTGGTGCCGAGGCAGCCGCGCTCAAACGGTTCAATGACAATGTTGCCCCGCTCAATTTCGGCGAGAATCTGCTGATCGGTAAGAATCATGTTTTCAATTAAAAAGTAGGAATTAAGAGGTAAGAATGCCGCGTTAAAACCAATTCCCTGCAACGTCATTCCTCGACAAGCTCGGAATAACGGGCAATGGGAAAAGAGCGTTTAACGCGGTATTCTTACCTCTTAATTAAAATTACTCGTCCTCGTCGTACCGGTCGGAGGGGAGTGTATCGGTAGTGCGATTGGCGCGGGTAGGGTCCAGCTCGTTGAGGCGGGCGCGCATTTCGGGTAGCACGCTGGTAAGCACGTAGAGCAGGCCCAGCGTGCTACCCAAAGCGAGTAGCAGCGTGAGGTAATCGAGCCAGTCGTGCTGGCTGGGCACTTCGGCCGAGCGGATGATAGGGCCGCCGGAAGCAGGCGCGGTTACCTCGGGCTGGGGCGCTACGTCTTCCATCTCAGCGGCATCGCCGGTGGGTAGGGACGTGGCATCGGCGGGAGGCACGGTAGCCGCATCGGTGGCCAGCTCGTCGGGCGTCGGGTCCTGCGACGCGTTGAACTGGGCCGTGGCCTGTTTGATGATGCGCTGCTCGGCACGAATAAGCGCAATGCGCTCGTCGCGCGGAATGACACGAATGAAAAACTCGAAGTTCTTGTCAATCAGCAACCCGCTGAGCTGGCGCTCAAACTCGGCCAGATCCGTGCGGCCTTTGCCAAAACGATTTTTGAAGCGCTCGGCGAGGTCATTATAATTCAGGAATAACCGTTTCAGCTCTTCATTACCACCAAAATCATCGAACTGTTTGCGCTGCTGCTGCGTGCGCAGCGACACCGGAAACTTACGCCGCGTGAACGTCTTATCGTACACGGTTTCCATCGTGCGGAAATTCAGCTCGTCCACAGTACGATCGAACAGGCGCTTATTGGACGCGGCGGGCGTTTCGGTCTGTGCCCAGGCCACCACGGGCGCTAGCCACATCAACAAAACAACCAGAAGCAAAAAGCGAAATCGAAACATAGCGGCGCGGATTTGCCGCAAAGGTAGGGAATGGGAAATGGTGAAGTTGTGAATTTGTGAAGTTGTAAGTGGAAACTACGGCTGTTATCCTGCGCATTTCACGCAAGATGATAGCCGTAGTTTCCACTTACAACTTCACAAATTCACCTCTACATCCCGTGTGCTTCGCGGAGCGACTCGCGGCAGGCCGTGAGGTACTTGTCTACCAGCTCGTCGGTGATGGAGGTGGACACGAACAGCGCTTCAAACTGCGACGGCGCCAGGTAGATGCCCCGATTGAGCATGGCGCGGAAGTAGCGCCCAAAGGCTTCTAAATTGGCCAGCTTAGCGGTTTCGAGGTCTGTTACAGGCTGATCTGTGAAGAACAGGCTGAACATGGAACCTACCTGGTTTACTGTGTAATTCAGGCCCAGCTCGGCGGCAATCTGGCGGGTGCCGTCGGCGAGGCGGGTAGTAGTGCGTTCCAGCTGCTCATATACTTCGGGGTGGCTTTGCAGGTAGCGCAGCTGAGCCAGACCGGCAGCCGTGGCGATGGGGTTGCCGGAGAGCGTGCCTGCCTGGTATACTTTGCCGGCCGGCGCTACCTGGTCCATAATATCCTGACGGCCACCGTAGGCCCCCACGGGCATGCCGCCGCCAATGATTTTGCCCAGCGTGGTCATATCCGGCACGATGCCATAAAGCTGCTGGGCACCGCCGGGCGCGAGGCGGAAACCGGTCATCACCTCATCAAAAATGAACACGATACCATGCTGCGTGCACAGGTCGCGCAGGCCTTGCAGGTAGCCCTCGGTGGGTGCTACCAGTCCCATATTGCCTACCACTGGTTCCAATATCAGGGCTGCAATCTGCTCGGGGTTGGCTTCGATGGCTTGGCGGGCAGCCTCCAGGTCGTTGTAGGGTACGGTGAGGGTGTCCTGGGCCACGCCGCTGGTTACGCCGGGCGAGTCGGGGGTGCCGAGGGTAAGGGCACCAGAGCCGGCTGCAATTAGGAAAGAGTCGCCGTGGCCGTGGTAGCAGCCCTCAAACTTCAGGATTTTGGGGCGGCCGGTATAGCCCCGCGCTACCCGGATGGCCGACATCGTAGCCTCGGTGCCAGAGTTGACTAGTCGTACTTTCTCGATGCTGGGCACCATTTCCTTAATCAGCTCGGCCATTTCCACCTCGCGGCGGGTAGGCGCCCCAAACGAGAGCGAGTGGGGTAGGGCCTGCTGCACGGCCGAGAGTACTACTTCTGGTGCATGGCCCAAAATCATGGGCCCCCAGGAGTTGATAAAGTCTACGTAGTGGTTGCCGTCCACATCTGTCAGCCACGCGCCCTGCGCCGACTGCATGAACACCGGGTGCCCGCCTACGGCCCGAAACGCCCGCACCGGCGAGTTGACGCCGCCGGGAATATGCTGCTTGGCCTGTTCGAACAGGGCCGCGCTTTGGGTATGGGTGAGGGTAGGAGCCGTGGTTGCGTCGGAAGAAAGCATAGGGTAGGAAAAGGCCGGAGCCTGTGTAGTTACGAAAGAAGGATAACAGCTAAACGGCCGGAAAGATGCGCGTGGGGTAAGGAAAAGGGAGAAATGACGTTCTTTCAAAAGAACGGTCTATTGTCACTGCCCTACTGGGTTCTGCACCTCCACGTTCAGGCGCTCTAGCTTTGTGATGGGGACATATTGATTGTCGTGGGCACCGCCAGGGTAGCCGATGCCCTGGAACAAGGCGCCCGAAACCGGCCCGGAGTCGGCTAGCTGCTGCTGAAAAGCCGGTCCGGCCTCGTGCAGGCGCTGAGCAAAGTAATACAGCATCTCGAAGCCCATATCCGCAAAAACCGATGGCGGCAGATTGTACTGCTGCGTGTAGAGCTGCCGGAAGCGGCGCACACCCATAGCGCCAGGGTCGAGGTAGTGCGGATATACCATGTACACATCGCGGGCGTCAAGCTGGCTGAGGCTGATACTGGGATTGTCGAGCCAAGCAGCGTAGGTGATGATGGGCAGCGTTACTTTCTGGGCCTGCAAGCGCTTGAAGGTATAAGGTCCCGCCCGCCGGCCGGTAGAAGCCACTACCAGATGCCCCACCGATTTTAGATCGAAACCCACAAAGCCCTGCGCAAACGCCGAGTCGGTGGTGGTGCCAACGGCGCGGCGCATCAGCTTCACTTTGCCGCCTTCGGCTTCGTAGGCGGCTTTGTAGGCCTGGGCAAAGGCCGTATCGTCGCTGGTATTGTCGTAGAGAATGGCGGCGGTGCGGTTCGTGAACGTGCCCAGGGCGAAGCGGGCCGCCTGCTGGCCCTGGGTGGTAGCGCTGGGCTCGTAGAGGTAGTGCCAGGCATTGTTTTGCACCAGGGTGCCATCCTGCGAAAGCGGATTGACGGTGATAATTTGCTTCTGCTGGGCGTACCGGGCCAGAATCTTGCTGCCCGACTTATACACTGGCCCGATAATCAGGTCCATAGAAGCCAGCTCGGGAAGGGCCAGCACCCGTTTGAGTTGTAGGGTGTCGGCGCCGGTGTCGTAGGCAAATACCTGCACCGGCCGGCCCTCGCGCTGCAATGAGTCCTGAGCCAAACGCATCCCGGCGTACAAGTCCGTCACAAACTGCGTGCGCCGGGCCTGGGCCGCGTCGTTGACCTCGAAGGGTAGGAGCACTGCAATGTTATAGCTATTCTTTTTGGCAGCGCCTACCTGCCGGGGCGTGTAGCGGGCCGGGTCGAGGTTGAACTGCTCCACCAACCGCGTGAGGGTAGCCCGGTCGGCGGGCGTATACCAGCCGCCCAATAGCTTATCGGCATAAACACGACCCAATGTAGCGTTTTGGGGATGCCGCTGCACCAGCGTCTGGAACAGGGCGCGGTCGTTGAGGCGGGTTAGGTAGTAGTCTGCCATAGCCGCGCGCTCAGTCGTGAGCTGGCCCGCCGGAATCTGTTGCAGGGCGCGCAAGGCGTTGTCGGGCTCGCCCTGCTCAAAGGAAATCTGACCTTGCAGGTAGAGCGCATCGGGTAGCAAAGCGGAGGTAGCGTACTCAGTGCGTAGCAGGTTGAGCATCTGTTCGGCTTCGGCCCACTTTTTCAGGCGGGTAGCGGCCACGGCATAGAGGTAGGCTGCTTCGGGGGCACGCTCGAAGCGGGCGGCAGGCGGCGTCAGCGGCTCCAGCTCCTTCATCGCCAGCAAGTAGCTACCCTGGTCGAGGAGGAGCTTGCCGTTTTGGTAGTGTGTGTTCTGCTCTGGGGTAGCCGCAGCGCGCACCAGCGGCCGGGGCGCTAGCGCCGCGTGCGCCGTGTTGGGTAGTGCGGTGGCACTACCCAACACGCAAAGCAGTCGAATCAAAGAAAGAGGCCGCATGGCAGAAACAGGGAAATCGGGAGGAACAGGAGAGTGACTGCCGGAGTGTACGGCAAGCGCGGGCGCAAAGGTACTACACAAGCCCGGCCGACGCTACGCCGGGTTATTTAGGCGGCACGTTGTATCTTCGGAAAAAGAAGCCGGCGTGCCGTCGGCTGCGTCGGTGTGGGTCCGGCGCCTCATTTAGGCTATGTCAACTACCTCTCTCCATGTGCCGGCCCCCTTCCTGCGTCGGCGCCTCGGCCTGATTCTACTGTTGGGCATCTCGCTGGCTCTGAGCTTTGGGCTGATTGCCTGCCGGGTGGTGTATACCCGGCAGCTCACCTTCGTGTTTCTGCTCTGGAACCTGTTTCTGGCTTTTGTGCCCTTCGGGCTGAGCATGCTGCTAGGGCTCACCGACCGGCCCCTGCGGGCGCGCGTGCTGGTGCCGGTGGGAGCAGTGTGGCTGTTGTTTTTTCCGAACGCGCCCTACATCCTCACCGATCTGTTTCACCTCACGCCCCGCGCCGGCGTGCCCTACTGGTACGATCTGGCCCTGTTGCTTTCCTGCGCCTGGAACGGCCTGATGCTCGCCTACGCTTCCCTTCTGGATATGCAGATGCTGGTGCAGCAGCGGCTGGGTACGGCGGTGGGTTGGGGCTTTGCTACGGTGGCCTTGCTGCTCAGCAGCTTTGGAGTATACCTGGGGCGCTACCTGCGCTTCAATAGCTGGGATATTGTGACCAACCCGCTGATGCTGTTCTATGACATTCTGAGCCGTATTCTGCACCCCTTCGCCCACCTGAGCACTTGGGGCGTTACGCTGCTCTACGGCGTGTTTTTATTGTTGGGCTACCTCACCGTGCGGCAATTGGGGCAGTTGCGCAGCGATGAAGAAGGGTAGGGCTGGCTTGCCGCCGCCCGTTTTTCCTAATGAGCCCATGCAATAGAGGCGCGTTGCAACGGACCTCTATTGCAACAGCCGCATGGTAGTATCCAAGGGTTGCTGGCGCAGAAGCGCGCGGTACTCCTGCTGAATTTCAGTCTGCTGCTGCTTTTGTTCTTTTTTCTTGAATAGGCGCACTTTGAAAGGGCCGGGCTGGTCGCGGTGCAGGTTCACGTATAGCAACTGCCGCACCGCCCGCACGCGCTTGCCCTCCTGAATGCGTTCCACCCGCTTCTGGTTATTGCCAAACAGCGCCTGAAATGGATTCAGACCGACGTACAAATTAGCTGGCCCATTCAGTGAATACGTGCCGCTAACCGACATGCTGGTTAGGTTGCTGTGCAAGGGAAGATGCGGAATCAGAATGCGGCCGCGGTCCAGGAAAAACTCGGCCTTCACGGGCTCAAAGTATAAATGCCCAGCGCGCTCCTTACTGATGAGCTTGAGCGCATCCTGCAACACTACCACGTTCAGCAGCTCCAAATGTTGGATGTTGGTGTTGAGGTAGCCCCTTGTCTGGCTGAGATGAGGTAGAAACTCGGCATCGAGGTCGGTGCGTATGTCGGCTTCGCACTGCATGGTGCCGCGCACGTTGGCGCTGCTCAGGGCATTCAGGTTCAATACTTCCGCTATTTCGGCCAGCGCCGGCAGCTGCACATCGCGCAGGCGGGTTTGCACGTGCAGCGGGTGATGGCCTACGCCCGCGTCGGTACGTAAGCGGCCACGCAAGGCCACATCGCCCCCAAACGCCTGTAGTGTGCATTCCTCCAACTGCGCTGCACCCGCCTCCAGGGTAGAGCGCAGCCGAAACTGCGTACCCTGTAACACAGCGTAGCGTACCCGGTCGGCCTGCACCCGCACCTGCGCCGTGATGGTACCATCAAATAGCGGCGACGTGCCCCAGACGGGCTCCGCGCGCCGCGCCGCCCGCCCGGCCGCAGTGCGGGGCGCAAACAGGTCGTTGGGTGGGTTGAGGCCGGCCAGCAGTTGGAGCAAGCGCTGGATGTTGAGCGTACCATAGCGAAAATCGACCTCGGCATGGGCTGAAGTCAGCCGTAAGTCTTCGATGTTGGCCTGGGCCTGAGCGCGGCCCGTGCCACCATCACTGGTTCGGAACGTGAGGTAGGGCACGCGCAGGTGCGGACCGTTTTTATCAAAACGCAGACGCAAATCACGGAGGCTTTCGGCCGAAATCAGGTTCACGCGGTCTACCTCACAGGTAAGCTGCCCACTGGATTCCAGCAGCAGCTCACGCAGCGAAGGGTCGGGGTCATTGCTAGCAGCCCGGCGGCGGGCTGCGCGTTGTTGCCCCGGCGGCCGGCTTAGGCGTTGCAGCAGCTGGCGGTAGTTGATGGTGCCGAACCGTAGATCCAGCTGCGCGCTAACGGGTCGGATTCGGCCGGTAGTATCGGTAGGCCAGCTGGCCTGACCGCTTATTTTTCCGCCCCACACGCGGCCCTTTAGGTTGGTAAGGTGCACTTGCTGGCCATCGTGGCGCACCTGCACAGCCAAGTCGTGCAGGGTGTCGAAGGGCAGCGTCAGCTGGCGGCAACGTAGTTGAACATCCAGGTGCAGGCCCGTCGGGAACAGGTTGGCGTAGCGCGTCATGGCCTTGGCCGCGTTGCCCTGGCTCGCTGCTTTGGCACGTTTCTGTGCCGGACCAGCCAGCAGGTAGCGCAAACGAGGTACGTGCAATTCCTCTACCACAAACTGGCCCGTGACAGTGGTAGTCGGGTATTGATCAGTAAGATAATCAATGAGATGCACAGTGCGCGCATTGGCCTTAAAGCGCATTCCGGCCAGCTGCCCCGATAGGTTGCGCAGTGTCCAGAGGCTGTCTTGCAGGCCAAGATGTACGTTTAGGTCGGTGATGTGGGCATGGCGGGCAGGTACAATAAAAGCCGCATTATGCAGGGCCACAGTACCGTGCATACGCATGTTGGGTAGGGCGCGGGCCGGATTGGGGCCGCTGGGTAGCGGGCCGCGCAGGCGTAGGTCTAGTGTGGCGCTACCACGTTGCGCCTGCCACAACCCCGGCGCCACAAGGGTAGCCAAGCTGCGCAAATCGGTGCGGCCACGCACGCGGCCATCCAGGTAGGGTCGCACAAAGTTGCGCAGGTGTATTTCGGCTTCCAGCTGCCCCGTGGTAGAATAGATGCGGCAGCGCGGTAAGTCCAGAGTAGTAGTGGCAGGCGCATGGGCCGCACCGTTGTCGAGGCGGCCCAGCAAGTCCCAGCGCCGAATGGCCCGGCCTGAGTCGGGCCAGACTACGTTGGCATTGTTCAGCCGAAACGTCAGCACATTGTGCGGGCGGGTAACAGGTCCGCTCAGCCCCTGAATGGTGTAGTGAATATGTGCCTTGCTGGGGCTGCGGGCACCGGCAAGGTAGGCGTGGAGGTTGGGCGGCAGCGCCGTACGCAGCACGTCAAGCAGAGGCTGTTGGCCTACCATACGCAGGTTGAGGCGCGACCCTGCCTCCTGATCGGTGGCAGCAGTATGGGTGCCGCCTACGCGCACCGTGTCGCCGTTGAGAATGGCGTAGGTTTGCCAGAGCTTGCCCTGGCGTTGCCGGAAATCGTAGCGGTAGCGGAGCTGCGCCTGCACTGGCTCCCGCGCAAAGAGTGTGCTGCCGCGCGTGCGTAGGTACAGCAGTTGCCCGGCCAGCGTACCGCGCAGGCGAGCCTGCCCATCGTACACCACCGCCGAGAGACGGGCCTGATCTACTACAGCCGCAAACGTGCTGTGTTTGTAGTCGTTGCGGGTAGAAAGATGCAAATTCCGGAGCACCACCGAGTCTAGCCGGAAGGCCAGGGGCGGGCCGCTGCCGGCTTCGTGGCGACGCTTGCCGCGCAGGCCCCACTGTCGGCCCAGCGAGTCAACTTGCTGGTGAAACATAACATCTGTGAGTTGCAAGCGGCTCACGCGTACTTTACCGTGTAGTATCTGGCCAAACTCCAGTCGGGCATCGGCACGGCCTACCCGCAGCACGGGTACTGCTTGCCGATGAGCCGTATCGGTCAGCCCAAAATTGCGTACCGAAATAGTGAAATGCGGAAAGTCGCGCAGGGGCGAAAACTCAACCTCAAACTTTGATACGACCAAGTCCGTGTTTTCTGCTACCCGGCGCCTCAGTAGCTTCTTGGCGTGCTCCCGACCATACGTCGACCCTAGCAGCCATACCCCGCCCACCAGCAATAACAGGAGCAGCGCAAGACCAGCGGCCAGCAGCCGCCAGAGGGTAGAAAGCTTCATAGGTGAACAACGGCCAGCAAGAGGGCTAGCAGGAAAAGAGGGTAGGGCTATGCAACAGTACGCAAAAATGATGCGGGCGGCCAGATGGGTAGCAGAGCAATGAAAAAGAGTGGTTTTTTATTTAGAAATAATCTAAATAGATTTGATTTCGTTGTTCTTGCCACTTCTTATCGTCTTCCTCTTCCTCGTGTATGGCGCAGTTCTTTCATCACAACCCGTTTGGCTATTGCCTACGGTGCCCACGCACCCAACACCTGCACCTATGCTTCGGCAACCTAGCGCTGGTGGCTACCACGGCCGAGTTTCAGGAATTTCGGCGCTTCATTGAGGAAGAGCACGAGCGCAACTACTCTGCCTACCGCGACCCGGAAGCCCGTTGCATTGCCTTGCGTACCCCCACCGAGCGTATGGCCCTGGTGCTCAGCTGGCAGGAGCTGGAGCAGCTACACGAAATACTGGAAACAACGGCCCTGTTGCTGGAGGTAGAAGCCCTGTTGGGGTAGGGAGCAGAGCGGGTAGTGTCGGCAAAAGGCTGTATACTAGTGCACTCTTTCTGTCACCATACCTAACCTATGCGACTTTCTCTTTTACTGTTGTTTGCGGTACTGTTCTCTGTGCAGCTAAGCTGTGCCCAGTCGGCCCGCTACGCCATCATTCCAAAACCCACGCATTTGCGCGAGCAGGCCGGCACCTTTGCCCTACCCGCCGACCTCACCATCACGGTAACCGAAACAAATACCCAGGCGCACCAGGTAGCCGAGTTGCTAGCCGATCAGCTGGCTACTGCTATCGGCCGGCGCCCTACCATCGCCACTGGCAAGCGCGCTACCAAGCAAGGTATTTTGCTGGAAACCAGTAAGAAGAACAAGCTGGGCGCCGAGGGCTACGAGTTGCGCGTGACGCCCAAGCAGATTACCATCACGGCCAGTGAGCCGCAGGGTCTGTTCTACGGCATGCAGTCGTTGTTGCAGCTGATGCCGGTGGAGGTGTTCAGCCCTACCCCAGTGGCGGGCGTAACCTGGGCCGTGCCCTGCTGTACTATTGAAGATCAGCCACGCTTTGCCTACCGCGGCATGCACCTCGACGTGAGCCGGCACTTCTTTTCGGTGGCCTTTGTGAAGAAGTACATTGATCTGATAGCCCTGCACAAGCAGAATACCTTCCACTGGCACCTCACCGACGACCAGGGCTGGCGCATCGAAATCAAGAAATACCCGCTACTCACGCAAATCGGCTCCAAGCGCGACCATACGATGATTGGCCGCTACGCCGACAACAAGTACGACGACAAGCCCTACGGCGGCTTCTACACCCAGGACGAAATCCGCGACGTGGTGGCCTATGCCCATAAGCGCTTCGTAACGGTAGTGCCCGAAATCGAAATGCCTGGTCACGTGATGTCGGTGCTGGCGGGCTACCCCGCCCTGGGCAGCAACCCCGACAAGATTGTGCCGGTGACCGGGAAATGGGGCGTATTTGAAGACGTGCTGTTCCCGCGCGAGCAAACATTCCAATTCGAGGAAGATGTGCTGACGGAAGTGATGGAGCTGTTTCCGAGCAAGTACATTCACATCGGCGGCGACGAATGCCCCAAGGTGCAGTGGAAGGAAAGCCGCTTTTGCCAGGAACTGATGCGCAAGGAAGGCCTCAAGGACGAGCACGAATTGCAGAGCTACTTCATCCGCCGCATCGACAAGTTTATCACCAGCAAAGGCCGCCGCATGATTGGCTGGGACGAGATTCTGGAAGGTGGCCTCTCGCCCAACGCTACCGTCATGAGCTGGCGCGGTACGGAAGGCGGCCTCGCCGCCGCCCGCCAAAACCACGACGCCATCATGACGCCCGGCGAGTTCTGCTACCTCGATAAGTACCAAGCCGACCCCAAAACGCAGCCTATCACTATCGGCGGCTTGCTCACCACCGAAAAAGCTTATTCCTACGAGCCTACCCCCGACAGCCTCACGGCGGCCCAAGCCAAGCACATCATCGGCGTGCAAGGCAACGTCTGGACCGAGTACATGATTATTCCGGAGTATGTAGAGTATATGACATTCCCCCGCGCCGTTGCTCTGGCCGAGGTAGGCTGGACTCCCAAAAAAGACAAAGACTACGCCGACTTCAACCGCCGCCTCGACGTGCACAAGAAGCGCCTGGACCTGCTGAACGTGAACTACTTCGGCGCCCCAACCAACGATAAATTCACTTACCAGTGGCCGGTAGAGGCCAAGAAATAAGGTAGCCCTGTTGCTACTGGAATAGTGAAGCAACAAAAAAGCCTCTTTGTGCAGCCGCTCGCCGGTTGCGCAAAGGGGCTTTGGTCGTTGAAAGGAGGTAGGAAAACAAGCGGTTGCGCAGTAGCAACCGCTTATATTGCGTTGTTACTATTCTTATACCTACATCGTGAAGCTACCCTCCCTGCAACACCTTGCCGCCGAAGCAGCGCGGGTGGTACGCCGTTTTCCTCTTACGTTGTTCTGTGCGTTCGTGCTCTGCGGGGTAGGCATCTACGTAATCCATCTGGATAATAAGGAGCAGCAGAAGATGGACTGGCTTCTTCCTACCCTTTCCACGGCGGGTCTGGGGCTTTCCAGCACGTTGGCCGCGGCCCTGGCCACCGAGCGGTGGCGCTGGCGGCCGGCGGGTCGCTGGGGTGCACAGGCCGTGGTGGTGGCGCTGTTAGCCTTGTGGTACGTGCTGACACCCGCGCAGCCCAACATAGTGTGGGGTATGCGGCTGGCGCTGTTGCTGCTAGGAATGCACCTGGCCGTGGCAGTTGGCCCCTACCTGCCCGAGCTGCGCCGCACCGCCGATACGCCCGGCTTCTGGCGCTACAACGAAACCCTGTTTCTGCGCATTCTCCTGGCCGGCGTCTACTCCGGGGTGCTCTTCGCGGGATGTGCGCTGGCGCTGGTCGCTATTGATAATCTGTTCGATGTCGAACTAGACGAGCACCTGTTCGGCTACCTGTTCGTGACGCTGGCCACGGTGTTCAACACGTGGTTCTTCCTGGCCGGCGTGCCCTCCGATTTCGAGCAGTTGGAACAGGCGGCGCCCTACCCCAAGGGCCTCAAGCTCTTCACGCAATTTGTGCTGCTGCCGCTGGTGGTGCTCTACCTAGTTATCCTCTATGCCTACTTAGGCCGTATTCTGGTGCGATGGGAGTTGCCCAAAGGCTGGGTATCCATTCTGATTCTGGCGTTTTCGGTGGCCGGCATCTTCGCCTTGTTGCTGATTCATCCCATCCGCCATGCTGCCGAAAACACTTGGATTCGCACGTTTGCGCGCTGGTTCTACCGGGCGTTGTTTCCGCTGCTCGGGTTGCTGGCCGTAGCCATCGGCACCCGCATCCGTGACTACGGCATCACCGAAGAGCGGTATTTCGTGCTGGTGCTGGCAGCGTGGCTGTTTTGCATGGCCGTGTATTTCCTGGTTCGGCGCGGGCAGGGCATCATCTGGATTCCGGCTTCGCTGGCGCTGGTGGCGTTTCTGTCGGCGGCGGGTCCATGGAGTGCGTTTGCAGTGGCCCAGCGCAGTCAATTGAAGCAGCTGCGCGAAATCAGTGCGGAGTATGGGCTGCTGAAGGATGGAAAGCTAGACGGAGCCGGTCAGCGCGTACCGAAACTGCCGCTGAGCGCACGCAAGCGCATTACGTCCATCTTTGAGTTCTTCGCTGAGCGAAATGCCGTGGTACAGCTACAGCCCTTGTTCACAGCAAAACTGCAAACCATGCCCGATTCGTTGCGACGTAAATCAGACTGGGCGCAGCAAAACTGGCAAATTGACCGGCTCTTTACCATCAGCGAGCTGGAGAGGGCTCATGCATATCAAACGGAGGAGGGTAGTGAGTTTTCGGCTTCTTTTGAAGCAAATGATGAAAATTTCCTGGCTCTCGGGGACGGTCGCTACTGGGTGAAAGAGATGCAACTAAACGAGTATAGAAACGCCCACGAAGGTATACTAGCGCAAATAACGGCGCAGGAAGGGACCTTTCGGCTACGAGCTAAAAAGAGTGGGCAGGAAGTGGTATTAGAGCAACTTCGGGCCGGTAATATCTGGCAACAGCAGGTAGTCGTACAACCTGGAATATTAGCCGATTCGCTAACCCAAGCGCATGGTCGCGATCTGCAATTAGGGGTGGAGTTGCCAGCTAAAAAGCTAAGGTTACAAGCGTCTACCCCTCACAGCACGTTGCACTTATTCCTACAGCGTCTCACGCGGCGGCAGCTTCAGGATAGTGTGTTCTATGATTTTGAAGCGCAGGCCTTAGTGGAACTTCGCAACAGCCAGAAATAATCTCTAACACTCCGCGTACATCACTGAAAAGGCCGCTGGTACCCTACCAGCGGCCTTTCTCATTCAAACTCACAATTTCACCATCTCACAACTTCACCACCTATTCCCACTCAATCGTAGCGGGTGGCTTGGAGCTGATATCATACACCACGCGGTTGATGCCGCGCACTTGATTGATGATTTTGTTGCTGACTTCGGCCAGGAACTCGTAGGGGAGGTGCGCCCAGTCGGCCGTCATGCCGTCTACGCTGGTTACGGCGCGCAGGGCTACTACCTGCTCGTAGGTGCGTTCGTCGCCCATCACGCCCACGCTCTGCACGGGTAGGAGCATCACGCCGGCCTGCCATACTTTCTCGTAGAGGCCATGCGCTTTCAGACCATCAATAAAGATGGCATCGGCGCGTTGCAGAATGGCTACTTTTTCCGGGGTAATGTCGCCCAGAATACGGATGCCCAGGCCGGGACCGGGGAAGGGGTGACGGTGCAGGATGTTGTGGGGTAGGCCCAGCGCGTCGCCTACCTCGCGCACCTCGTCTTTGAACAAGGCCCGCAGAGGCTCCACAATCTTCAGGTTCATCTTCTCCGGCAAGCCGCCCACGTTGTGGTGGCTTTTGATAGTCACGGCCGGACCCTTCACCGATACCGACTCAATCACGTCGGGGTAGATGGTGCCTTGCGCCAGCCAGCGGGCGCCTTCCACCTTCTGCGCCTCCCGGTCGAACACCTCAATAAAGGTGCGGCCGATGGCTTTGCGCTTCTGCTCGGGGTCGGTGAGGCCGGCCAGGGCCGCGTAGAACTCCTGCGAGGCATCCACACCGCGTATGTTCAGCCCCAGGATTTTGTAGGCTTCCAGCACGCCTTCGTACTCATCCTTGCGCAGCAGGCCGTTGTCCACGAAAATGCCGTGCAGGCGCGTCCCAACGGCGCGGTGCAGCAGCAACGCCGCCACCGAGGAATCGACGCCGCCCGACAGGCCCAGAATTACCTGGTCTGTGTCGCCAATGGTAGTTTGCAGTGCCGTCACCATCGCGTCCACGAAGTGCTCGGGCGTCCAGTCTTGCTGGCAGCCGCAAATGTCCACCACAAAGTTCTTCATCAGCTGCTTGCCGTCGGTGGAGTGCGTCACTTCGGGGTGAAACTGGATACCGTAGGTCGGCTGGCCTTCGATTTCGTAGGCGGCTACCTGCACGTCGGGCGTGCCGGCAATAGCCAGGAAGCCATCGGGTAGGGTTTTGATAGTGTCGCCGTGCGACATCCACACCTGCGAGCCGGGCTCCAGGCCGTTCACTAGCGGGTGGTGCTGGTTGATGTGCGTGAGGCGGGCGCGGCCATACTCGCGGATGGTAGCGGGCAACACCTCGCCGCCCTGTTGGTGGGCCAGCAGCTGGGCGCCGTAGCACACGCCCAGCACCGGCACCTGGCCCAGGTAGGCGCTCAGGTCGGGGTTGGGAGCATCGGCCTCACGCACGGAGCAAGGCGAACCAGAAAGCACAACGCCCCGGATATCCTCAGTAAGGAGCGGGGCGTGGGTGTAGGGATGAATCTCGCAGTAAACATTCAGCTCGCGGATGCGTCGCGCGATGAGCTGTGTGTACTGAGAGCCAAAATCGAGGATCAGAATCTGTTCGGGCATGGGCAAAGGTACTGTGCAGAATGAAAGGATTACATAGCTGGCGCAGAATTTGGTAAAGAGGTAGTAAAATAATCTGTATCATCTGTTGGCCAGTGAATGGAAGCATAGGAATCGTCCTCCCCAAATAATATATTTATTCTCAGTCCATTGTGCCAGCTGCTTACCCCTTTCCCACATGCTCGTCCGCTCTGATTCAATTTCCCGGCCTGTTTACATTGTCTTCTTCGTGCTGCTTCTGCTAGGTAGTCTCAGCACTATTCCGGTAGTGGCCCAAACGGCCAGTGCCCCTCGCACGCTCACGGGCAAAGTAACAACCATAGCCGGCGCTCCACTGGCTGGGGCTACCGTGCTGGTGCGTGGCGACCAGCGCGACAACACAGTCATTACCAACAAGGATGGTATGTTCTTACTGACCACCCGGCAAGACCAGCCTGTGCTGGTTGTAAACTGTGCTGGCTACGAAGAAAATCAGGCTGATGTGCCCCGCACCGGCGAGCCCGTAATTGCGCTAGCACCCATTGACCGATATAAGAAGCAGCTGCGCAAGCAGGGCAAGAAGGCGTACAAAGATTGGAACGGGAAAGGCCATTAAGCACTTACCGCACACTGCATGTTTTTTGAGTAGGCAAGCGCCTGATAGCGTGCCGCTAAGCCCCGGGCAGTGAAAAATATTGCGCCTACACGCATCAAAACCGGATATCGTGCGTATCTTTGCATCGGCGAGTCAGAACGACCAGCTCCTGCTGAACTCCCCCAGGACCGGAAGGTAGCAAGGGTAGGCGGTTGAGCGGTGCGATTTTGGCTCGCTTTTTTTTGTCCTTGCCCCAACGCCCCGTAGCGCCGTACCGCGCAAACCGGTAGCTTTGGGGCATTCCTGCTTTGCGGCGGGTAGGACCAAAACGAAGCCGCGAGAGTAAGCGTATCACGGCCGGATTGGTCGTTGTGCTCATGCAGCCAGATTCTTATGTATATCATCAAAGTAAAAGGCAAGGCGAAAATTCCGGATTATATCCAGTTGCGCGACGAGCAGTTTGTGCTCATTGCCTATTTCCGCGCCGACCGCCCCCTTAAGGATTTGCACCGTTACGGTCTGGCTGGCAAGGAGGAGCCCTTAGCGGCCGTTATTGAAGGCCTCTCGTTTGGCAAGCTGCAAAAGCTGGAAGTGTAGCCCGCCTAGTGCCGCCAACTGCTTTTTTGAACTCTCACGAAGGTAGCGTTGGGTACCTCTAAACGCTATCTTCTTAATTTTTGCTTCCTATGTCTGCCGTTGTTGAGCTTCACGATGCCTATATCATGCAGGACGTTAATACCGTGTTGCAGCGCGTGACGTTCACACTGGGCAAAGGCGAGTTTGCTTATTTGGTAGGGCGCACCGGCTCGGGTAAAAGCTCCCTGCTGAAAACCCTCTATGCCGATCTGCCGCTGGGTGGCGGCATGGCCGCTGTAGTCGATTACCCTTTGCAGAAGCTGGCCATCAGCAAGGTGCCCTACCTGCGCCGCAAGCTGGGCATCGTCTTTCAGGATTTTCAACTGCTGTTTGATCGTTCGGTGGCAGATAATCTGCTGTTTGTGCTGAATGCTACCGGTTGGAGGGGTAAGGCCCGCAAGAAGCAGCGCATTTCGGAGGTGTTGATGCGGGTAGGGCTGGCCAACGCCGCCGGCAAAATGCCACACCAGCTTTCCGGGGGCGAGCAGCAGCGCGTGGTGATTGCCCGCGCCCTGCTCAACGAGCCCTTGCTGCTACTCGCCGATGAGCCCACCGGCAACCTCGACCCCGATGTGGCCGATAGCATTATGCGCCTGTTCGTGGAAATCAACAACGCCGGTACAGCCGTGCTCATGGCCACGCACAATTATCAGCTTATTCAGCAGTATCCGCGCCGCGTGCTACGCTGCCAAGACGGGCAGTTGCTGGACTCTACAGCTTCAGCTCCCGAATTCACAACCGGCCAATAATCCTTCATTCTTACAGTTTTATCGCTACTTGCCTCTCGGTCTTTCCATCCTGATTCCGGTGTATAACCGCGCCGTTTCGCCTTTGGTGGAGGAACTGCGCGCCCAACTACCCAGCTGGAACGGGCCGGTGGAAATTTGCCTGCTGGATGATGCCTCGCGGCCCGAGGTGCAAGCCGAAAACCGTCCGCTGGGCCTGCTGCCTCAGGTGCGCTACACCGAGCTGCCGCACAACGTGGGCCGTGCCGCCATCCGCAACCGCTTGGCCGCCGCCGCCCGCCATGAGTGGCTGCTCCTGCTCGACAACGACAGTCTGCTACCCGACGCACATTTTCTGCGCCGCTACGCCGAAGCTCGTGCCGTGGCTTCGGTGGTAGTAGGAGGTATCATCTACACCGGTGGTCTGCCCGCCGAGCCCACGCTACGCTTGCGCTGGCACTACGCACAGCAGCGCGAAGCCCTACCCGCTGCCCAGCGGCACTTGCTACCGCCTTCGCAACTGATGCTCAATAATTTGCTTATTCAGGCGGATGTGTTCCAACAGTTCGGTTTCGATGAATCCCTGACTCGCTATGGCCACGAGGACAGCAAACTGGGCTGGCAGTTGGCGCAGGCTGGTATCCGCATGCACCATTTTGATAACCCTGTGGTACACGATGGCCTAGACCCGGCACCGGTATTTTTGCGCAAGTCGCGGGCGGCGGTGCGCAACCTGGTGCTACTCTACTACAAGGACGGCCTAGGTGCCGATAGTAAGTTGCTACGCACGGCGTTGCGGCTACGGCGGCTGGGGTTAGGTAGGGCGTTCCAGTACTGCATCCGGAAGCTGCTACCTGCTATGCGCGCCAACCTGTGCTCGGCTACTCCTCGGCTACTGTATTTTGATTTGCTGAAGCTGTATTGGCTGCTTCGGGAACTGGCAAGGGTAGGGAAATGAACAAACAAAAGCGCCGACTGCAAGTGCAGCCGGCGCTTTGTATAACAGGCAGACGAGAAGTACGCTGCTTAGTCGTTGTCTTTCTTGTTGAATACGCCCTTCACAGCGCCACCCACGGCTTTGCCCGCTTTGGCCGCTCCATGACCGATGTCCTTGCCTACTTCTTTGGCACCTTGACCAACGTCTTTGCCCGCTTCCTTCGCGCCATGGGCTACGTCCTCGGCGGTATTAGCTACCGCATTGGCTCCCTGCTCAGCGCGGATTTTGGTTTTATCCACTGATTTGAAGGCCGCGTACTTACCTTTCTCTTCGGCAATCTGACGCTTATCAGCAGCCGAAAGCTGATCTTTAATCTGGTCGTAGCGGGCGTCCATAGCGCGCCAGTCAGCGTTGATGTTATTCCAATCGTCGATGTCGTAACTAGACTTGTTGCGGTCTACAGTATTCACGAAAGCATTGTACTTCGCCAGTGCGTTCTGCGGCGTCATAGTGGTGATTTCCGACGTCATGGGCTTGTAATATTTGCCCATCTTGACGGAAGTGCCATCGGCGGGCACGGAGGCCGTGCCGTCGGCTGCCATGGAGGGGCGGCTGGTCCAGGTAGCCGTGCGGGCATCCGAGGCGGTAGTGTAGCGCGTCCGAAGCTGGTCCAGCTCCTGCTTGCGTTGGTCGTCGTAACTATCAGCATAGCGGTCTACGGCGGCTACTTTGGTATCGTAGTCAGCTTTGAGCTGCGCATTCTCGCGCTCGTAGTCAGCCTCTGTCTCGTTGGCAACATTTTGGGCCTTCATCTCCGTTTCGTCTACGAAGCCCTTGAAGTCGTTATAGGCTTGGTCGCTTTCCTGCGACACTTCTTTCTGTTGGTTTTCGGTACAGCTTATCTGCGTGAACGAGAGGCCACCCAGCAACAGACTGGCGGCAATAGCAGAAGCGGAGAAAGTTCTTTTTAGCATAGGAGTGAGGGTTGTAGCTCAGTGGCCGGGTAGGGCGCTGAGCCCGATGGGATTAGCTAATTGTAACGACGGCCAGACGGGTAGGGTTGCGCTAGGCTATACTACCGATAAGGCGTAGTAGCTAGATGATCCTCCCTAACTTGCCGGCTATGTTGCCCATTCAACTTCTGGACCTTGCGGCTCAGCACGCCCCTCTGCAACCCGCCCTGCTGGCTGCCTGCCAACGCGTGCTGGCAGCGGGGCATTTCATCCAGGGAGAAGAGGTAGCGGCCTTCGCCAATGAGCTAAGCCAACACCTGGGCGGTGCGCTGGTAGTGCCCTGCGCCAACGGTACCGATGCCCTGCAACTGGCCCTGATGAGCCTACGCCTGCCGCCCGGCACCGAGGTAATTGTACCGGCTTTTACCTACGTGGCTACCCTGGAAGCCGCCGCCGTGCTGGGCCTGCGCCCGGTGGTGGCCGACGTGCTACCCGATACCTTCATGCTCGACCCAGCTGCCGTAGCGGCGGCGGTTACCCCCCGCACGGGCGCCATCGTGGCGGTGCATCTGTTTGGGCAGTGTGCCAAGCTGGAGGCACTGCGGGCCGTTGCCGATCAGTATGGCGTGGCCCTACTTGAAGACAACGCGCAGGCGCTAGGCGCTGCCTACACATTTGGGAGTGGCCAAGTGTGGCCGGCGGGCACGGTAGGGGAGGTAGGCACCACGTCGTTTTTTCCCAGCAAAAACCTCGGCGGCTTCGGCGACGGCGGCGCCCTATACACCCGCGATGCAACGCGGGCTGAGCTGCTGCGGCAGCTCGCCAACCACGGCCAGACGCACAAGTACCACCACCAGCATATTGGCCTCAACTCCCGCCTCGATACCTTGCAAGCCGCTTTGCTGCGCGTGAAGCTGCCCTACCTCGCTGGCTGGACCGCCGCCCGCCAGCGCGTAGCTGCCCGCTACGATGCTGGCTTGGCCAACTTACCCAAACTGGCGCCACCCGCCCGCGACCCGCGCAGCACCCACATTTTTCACCAATACGTGGTCACGCTACCTACTGAAATCCAGCGCAACCAGTTCCGCGCCCATCTGCACCAGCACGGAGTGCCCAGCACGGTGTACTATCCGTTGCCGGTACATCAGCAGCCTGCCTATGCGTATCTGGGCTACCAGCAGGGGCAGTTTCCGGTGGCGGAGCAACTGTGCCGCACGGTGCTGGCCCTACCCATGCACTCTACCCTGACGGATGAGCAAGTGGACTATATCGTGCGAGTAATTCAGACGGGGTTACCTGAGGAATAGTTATTGGATTAAGCATAAAAATGACCGGGCGGAAGTGGTGGTATTATCAAGAAGGAATTTTCCTGATAAGCATGCTGGCAGTGCTGGCAATGGTGATACTGTGGAGCTTTGGGCTGTATAAGCAAGGTATAGCAAGAGTCTCGCACAATAATGGGCCGAGCTGCGACATGAGTTTCATCGTCATCACACTAGTATGGCTACTCATTTTATACATGCTGCTGTTCTGTGGGTGGCAGGTAGGGTTGGTGCGTCGCCGTTTGGCTGGGAAGCCAGTAACGGCCTGGGGTGTAGTGGTTTTCATAGGGAGTCTAGTGCCGTTTTTCTATTTGGGGTATAGAATGCTGTCTACCTGAAAAACCGGAAGGAAAGTAGTACCGTCTGCGAACAAGGGGGATTGCCAGAGCTGGCACTATTTTTTCTTTGCTTCGTGCTACTCATCCCTATTTTCTTCTACTTTCTTTTTGCACAATGCGCCGCTCTTTTCTCAAGCTTTGGTTGCCGCTCGCTTTTGTCTCTGTGGTAGCAGTTTCTGCTGTCAATCAGCCCAAGCAGGGCTTTATTCTGCTGCCGGTGCAGCAGGATATTGCGCTGGGTGAGCAAGTAGCTCAGCAAACCGACTCTACCTACCGCGCCAAAAGCCAACTGCTGGAACGCAGCAAAAACAAGCGCGCCTACCAGCTACTCGACGGGGTAGTGAACCGGGTGCTCGACAATGGCAACCTAAAATACCGCAAGCAGTTTCCGTGGGACGTACAAATCATCAAGGACGATGCTACCCAGAACGCCTTTGCGACGCCCGGTGGCCACATCTACGTTTTTTCGGGGCTGATTAAGTTTTTGGATAACGAAAACCAGCTGGCTGGCGTGCTGGGCCACGAAATTGCCCACGCCGACCGCCGCCACAGCATTCAGCAATTGCAGCAACAACTAGGTATCAGTTTGCTTACGAGCGTAGTGCTGGGTAAAAACCCAGGGCAGTTGGCACAGATTGCGGCTGGTCTGGGCCAGCTCAAGTTTAGCCGCGGCTTCGAAACGGAAGCCGATAAATACTCTACTATCTACCTCAACGGCACGCGCTACTATTCCTGCGATGGGGCGGCAGGTTTCTTTATCAAAGCCGAGAAGCAGGGTGGGAGCAATGTACCCGAGTTTATGAGTACACACCCCAACCCCGGCTCGCGCATCACCAACATCCAGAAAAGCGCTCAACAATTAGGCTGCACTGGCAAAACCGTGAGCAACAGCAACTTCCTGGAGCTGCAAAAGCTGCTCTAATAGCCTACAGGGGTAGGGGTAGCCGGAGGGCGGACTACCGCGCGGCAAACCATGAGGCAAAGCGCGCAGAACCCCGTGTTTTTTTGCAGCTTGCGGTTTCTTCATTCCCTTTGAATCCGCAGTCCCGTTGACTGAACTTCCCGCCGCCGTTCGCTTCGCTATTTGTGGGGTGGGGCACATTGGCCGCCGCCATGCGGCGATAGTCGCGCGCCTACCCGACGCGCAGCTGGTTGCTCTTATTGATACCGATGCTACGCTGTCGGCGGCGCTGGCTGCGGACTTTCCCGGCGTGCCGTGGTTTGCGTCGCTGGAAGCCTACCTGGCCACCGGCCCCGCCGCCGATGTGCTGACCGTGGCCACACCCAACTACCTGCACGCCCCGCAGGCTCTGGCTGGTTTGGGCCGCGGCCTGCACGTGGTGGTAGAAAAGCCGCTGGCTCTGCGTGCCACCGATGCGCAGGCCGTGGTAGATATGGCCGCCCAGGTAGGCAGGTTGGTATTTGGCGTGATGCAGAACCGCTATTCACCGCCGGCTGCCTGGCTGAAGCAAGCGCACGATGAAGGCCGCCTAGGACAGGTATACCTCGTGCAAATCAACTGTTTCTGGAACCGCGACGCCCGCTACTACCAACCTGGCAGTTGGCGCGGTACTCAGGCGCAGGACGGCGGCACGCTGTTCACGCAGTTCAGCCATTTCGTCGATTTATTGTATTGGGTGTTCGGCGATATTACGAACATCACAGCGCGCTTTCACGACTTCACCCATCAGCAGCTCACAGAGTTCGAGGACTCGGGGCTAGTGACGTTTGATCTGGTACGCGGTGGTGTGGGCACGTTGCAGTACAGCACTGCTGTGTGGGACCAGAACCTGGAAAGCTCCCTGACGGTAGTAGCCAAACACGGTAGCGTGCGCCTCGGCGGCCAGTACCTCGATCAGGTAGCCTATTGCCATCTGCGCGACTACCAACTGCCTGTGTTGCCGCCTACCAATCCTGCCAACCACTACGGCGCCTACCAAGGCAGTGCCGCCAACCACGTGCAGGTCATCGAAGACGTAGTGCAGGCCGTACGGCAGGCCGGTGGGGTCAGTACCAATGCCGCCGACGGCGTGAAGGTGGTGGAAATAATTGAGCACATGTATCGGCTGAAAAGCTGAAGCACCTCGCTGCATTCCCTACCTGGCAGGGTAGGAAACCGTAGAGAGGCTAACGCCCGACGGTGGCCTTCAACCTGCCCTGCCCTATGAACTCCTACGATCAGCAAGCCTACGCCGAGCTACAGGCATGGCAGCAACGCATGCAACGGCCTCCATCGTGGCTGAACCGCCTGACGCACCGCGTACAAACCCGCCTCAACGGTCTGCTGCCCGAGCGCGTGCACCAAGTGTTGACGGAAGTAATCCGGCAGATGATACGGGGAGTATTGTTCGGCTCCACCCACCTCACGCGCCGAGCACTGCCGGATAAGTCGTTGGAGGAGCGAGAAGTGCTGGTGCAGCGCCGGATTCGGTACTACCGCCATGCCGCCACTGTAGAGGGCGCGGCTACGGGCGCGGGTGGTTTTCTGCTGGGCCTCGCCGATTTTCCGCTTCTGCTGGGCATCAAGGTGAAGCTACTCTTCGACATTGCGGCGCTCTACGGGCACGATGTGCGCACCTACGCCGAGCGGCTGTATCTGCTACACATCTTCCAATTGGCGTTTTCAAGTCAGCATACGCGCAATGCCGTGTACCGCCGGCTGGCCGATTGGGAGAACTATGCGCAAACCCTACCCACCACTGCCGCCGACTTCGACTGGCGCACTTTTCAGCAGGAGTACCGCGACTACATGGATTTGGCCAAGCTGGCGCAGCTGTTGCCCGTGGTGGGCGCGGCCGTGGGGGCTGTGGCCAACTACCGCCTTCTGGAGCAGTTGGGCAACACGGCCCGCTATTGCTACCGGCTGCGGCGGTTTAAAGAGTGGGAAAGGCAATAGCAGCTATTGCGGGCATGGTCCGGTTGAAATATCGGCTTCAATTTGATCGAGGAGGCACTGGTAAACAGCCGTTGTGGTGCTAGGCCAGCCGGGCCGCCCCGTCAGCTGCCGTGCCTGCTGCCATAGGATAGCCTCCAGGTAAATCTCGTCTTGAAAAAGCTGTCGTACGGTTGATTTGGTTGGTTTCACGGGAATGCTGCTCATTATAAGGCATACCCTACGAAGTAGAGTGGCTAGTCGGATTGCTTCCCGCTAAAAAAAATTTATTTTATAATAATTATATAAAAAAATACACCCGAGTTAGGCTAAAAAGGATAACCGTATTGATTTATTTTAAGGTGTTCAGACTAGCTAGTAGCTTTAATTGCTTGCCTTTTGCATTTAAGGTCTATATTTTGCTTTGCCGTTTTGAAGCAGGTTTTGATGGAATAATTCTAAAATCTTGTTGTTGCCGTCAACTGCTGATGCCCTCCTACCACCCAACTACTACCCTATGAATCTACAGTTACTCACAACCATGCCGGCGCTTTCCATTTATTATGATACCAAAAACGATTGGCTTTATTTGGACTGGCAAGGAGACCTGACTCTACAAGAGGTGCAAGCAGGCTGTTTTGCCGTAGCGCAGTGCTTTCTGACTAATAACTACACGCGGGTTCTCAATGACAAATCCAATGTAACCAGCTTTCCGCATGAGGTAGCTAGCTGGCTTACAACGGATTTCCTACCCTACATACAACTGACGAGTATCCAATACATTGCCTGGACCTACTCGCCCGGCGTAGATACCTGGTCGTTGGCAGAAAATGTGTTGCGCCAGGTAACCAAGCCGGTGGTAGCGGTATTTGATGATCTGGAATCGGCATACGCGTGGTTGAAGGCTGCCTGCTACCGCCTACCGGGCCAAAGAAACGCATCTTCACCCTCCGTAGCTGATAAAGAAGAATTCCGTATTAAAATGCAAAGCGTTGTTGATCAAATAACTGCACATCGGCAACAGATGGCCCTGGCAAGCTAGCGCCTGGCTCTGGCACAATGGCCAGAGCGTTGGGTGCTTGCTAGTAAACGTAGCTAGGCTCCGTACAGGCTTAGCTGGGGAAAGCCGTAAAATCAGTTGCGGACACTGACTCTTTGCCAGCTTGCAGCACCTCCACCTGCTTGCCGTGGGCCACCAGTGCGGCACTGGCAAGGCCCAGAAACAGGCCATGCTCCACCAATCCAGGAATGGTTTTGAGCTGCGTAGCAAGCTGCGCAGGCTCGCTAATCTGCCCAAAGTGGCAATCAACCAGCAAGTTGCCCTGATCGGACAAGATGTGCTGCTTGGCGTCGGTTTTGCTTACCCGCACCACGGGGTTGGCACCCAACTCAGTTACGGCATCTACTACCCAGGGTAGGGCAAATGGCACCACTTCCAGGGGCAGCGGAAATTTGCCCAGCTGCGTCACAACTTTTGAGGAATCGGCCACAATCAGGAGGTAGTCCGAAGCCGTGGCCAATACCTTTTCGCGCAGCAGGGCTCCGCCGCCGCCCTTAATCAGGCGAAGCTGCGAGTCTAGTTCATCGGCGCCGTCCACAGTCAGGTCGAAGCGCAGGCCGCGCTGAGGTGGTATCAAGGAAATGCCTACCTCACGGGCTAGGGCTGCGCTGGCTTCGGATGTAGCCGTAGCCTGCACGCGCAGCCTACTGGTGCGAACGGCCTCGCCCAGCGCCCGAATGAAGGGCGCCGCCGTGCTACCGGTGCCCAAGCCTACCAGCATGCCGTCGCGCACCCAGCGCAGGGCGGCAGTAGCGGCGGCTTGTTTTTCCAATTCTTGCGAGGTAGGGGTAGCAGACATGAAAAGAGAGAATGAAGTGTAGGAGGATAGGGCAAAAGTAGTAGGAGGCTGTGTTAAAATCCGCGCTCTTAATAAGAGCTGCAAGAAAGAAATTTTATAACAGTTACTACTACCGAGGCAGTGTTCCGCGCAGCTTGCGCAGCCACGGACTGGCCTCCGGCACCAAGCCTAGTATCAGCAGCAAGCCCCCGTACAAGCCTGTGAGCACCACGGAACGCACTAGCATCGTGACGAGGTAGGAGTGCACGAATGGCACCAGCCACGCCGCCACGCCGGCTACGGCCGCCACTGCCAGCACCCCAGCAATGCTCCACGTAAAGGGCTGCATACGGTAGCTGTGCCACACAAACCACGTGCGTGCCAGATTGATGCTTGCTAGGGACAGCAACGCGGCCAACGCTGCACCCGTCAGCCCAAAGCGCGGAATCAGCAGCAGGTTGAGCCCAATGGTTGCCATGGCCAGCGAGGCGTTGAAAATCAGATCATAACGATAGCGCGGTGAGGTCACGACGATGAGCCCGTTCAGGCCCGTAATGCTGTCGAATAGTCGGCCTGCCAAGAGCAGGAGCACGGCTATAGTGCCAGCAGCGTAGGCGGGCTTATGGATCAGATGATAAATGAAATCCAGATTCAGGCCGATGCCCAGCGCCAGCCAGCAGCCTAGCACCGTGAGCAGGCGCGTGGTGTTGCGGTAAAAGGTCGCCATGCGCGGTAGATCCTCGTCTTTCCAATAGTCGGCCAGCAGCGGAAAGGCAATTTTGTTGAGCGCCCGCGAAGGTATGACCAAGGCAATGCTGATGTTGCTGGCAATGGCATAGATGCCGGCCGCCGCCAGGCTTTCCTTGGAGCCCAGCATCAGGGCATCGATGGTAGTGATGACGGTGCCCGAAATATTGGAAAGCAGCGCAAACGCCCCAAAGCCCAGCAACTCACGCACCGGCCGCACTTGCAACACGGCCCGCGTGGGCCGCAAATGCAGCTCGCCAATATACGCTAGGTAAGCGGTCAGCAGCAAGGTCAGGCCACTGTTCACACCCAGGTAGGCCAGCACAAACTGCGGAAAGGTGAGGTAGCCCAACCCAAACAACAGGGCCACGCCCGCAATCAGTACGCGCAGGAGCACTTCCTGCAAAAACGACGAAAAAGCCGTGTGGTACAGCCCTTTCAGGTAGGCGTCCTGCAAGGAGTAGAGCAGCGTGAATAGGGCCAGTACGGCTATCCAAGGGTAGTAGGCGGCAATTTCCGAGCTTTCGGTGTAGAGGCTGAGCAGTAGAGGTTTGCCCAGGAAAAACAGCGCTGTCATCACCCCAAAACCCAGTAGCGGCACCCCTAGCAGCAGCGGCAGAAAGCCGTGGTGGCGCCGCTCGGCGTCGCGGAAGTAGGGGAAGAACCGGATGCCCGCGCTGGCAAACCCAAAGGCCGACAGCTGGGCATAAATAGTGGCGATGCTCACCAGCACTTGCGTGAGACCCAACTGCCCCGGCTCCAGAAAACGCGGCAGCAGAAACGTGGTATTCACGAACCCCAGCCCCAGCCCGAGGTAGGAAATGATAGTATTACGCAGCCCCTGCCGCCGAACGATACCCAAGGTGAAAGGTGAAATGTAGGGGCGCCTTGCAGGCGCCCTTCGTAGCTGATGTGTGGTTGATAAGGTAGGCGTAAGCGTGCAACGATGGGCGCCTGCAAGGCGCCCCTACATGGCAACATTCACCTCTGTGCCCGTGAGGAAGGCGGCGCCCCGGCTGCGAAGGTAGCGCATCAACTCGTGGAACTGGCGCGGGCCGTTGTGCGTGTTGGCCGGGTCGAAGTTCTGGTTGTGCCAGAGCACGGTGCACACACCACCGAACATCTCGATTTCCAGGAGCATCGGGAGCAGCGCGGGTAGGACTTCGTCAGGAGGTAATTGGAGGTAGCGCGGGTGGTGGAGTGTGGTGTCCATCACATTGAGCGGGATTTCGAGGAAGCGGGTAGCTTCTCCAGTCTGAAAATTAAACGGATGAAACGGTATACAAAAGGAGTTCCTGAACCCATAGTGCTCGGCAAAACCCAACGTCGAATCATATTCAAAAACGACATCATCCAGTAGCATAGGCGTCGTGCGCGGCTCCCAACTCAGGTAGTGAAAGCGGATGCCCGAAAACGCCCGCTCAACTTTTAACTGCGCTTTTTCGTGCATCACTTGGCTTGCATTAGTACTGGTGCCGATGCTACCGTGTAGTTGTAGCTCGGCCCCTTTTTCGTGCAGGTGTTGCAGTCGAGGAAAAAGTTTGCGGATGGCATAATCGGCGTTGGGCGTCCCATTGACCGCTTTCCGATGCTCCATGAGTAGGAAAAACGTGCTTTTGGCCCCGTACTCCGATACGGCTTGCTGTACTTCTTCCAGATTATCCCAGACGTCTTTTTGGGTGAAATGCCGCCACAGCTGCCAACCGAAGCTCAACCAGTCGCGGCGCTGCAAGGCGGCTTTGGCCGGCGTTTTCCAGGCACTATGCAGGTTGTCAACGTCGTGGGTGATGCAGGCAGCGAAGAGCGCGCTACCCCAGCGGCGCGGGGGTAGGGGCTGGTTCGTCACGTGTTCCACGGCTGTTTTCAGCACATCGAAGTAGTAGTTGACTACGGGTATCGTCACGAAACCGTACCGCTTTTGCACGCTGGCCACGTAGGGAAACCGGCCGTGTTGGTCGCGTTCCTCGGAGTAGTATTCCTGCCAGCCGCTCAGCAGGTAAAAAGCTGCCGAAATAACGTCTGCATGAATAATTGCCCGGCCCTCGGGTAGCAGATCCAGCAGCGGTTTCTCGGAGTGTGGGTCGAAGAAAAAGGGAATTTGCCTACCCAGCCACCTGCGGTAGTTAGGCGCGGCAGGGTAGGGGTGTTGCTGTTCGAAAAAACCGTGTGCGGCATCGGCTACCACCAACTGCGGTTGGCTCTCCGCGTAACCAATGCTGATAGCGGGCAGGGTAGGGTAGGCCATGCGCAGATGCCGCACTATATAGGCTATGCGCGCCGCTTTAGAAACGGGTGGGGTAGGAAGCATAGACGGTATTGTCATTCCGAGCGCAGCGAGGAATCTGAGTGAAAGCAGGCGTTACTAACTCAGATTCCTCGCTGCGCTCGGAATGACATAAAATTGTATTTTAGCTGAAAATAAATCGCGAGAATATGCGCTATCATCACTACTTCGTGTACTTATTGACTAATCCGAAGAAAACCGTCTTGTACACAGGCGTCACCAATGATTTGGTTCGGCGCTTAGAACAGCACTTGGAGAATGAAGGTCAGCGGGCCACATTTGCCGGGCGCTACTTCTGTAATATATTGGTGCATTGGGAAGAGTTTGGCGACATAACACAAGCCATTGCCCGCGAGAAAGAAATAAAAGGATGGCGAAGGGAGAAGAAGGACGCGCTTGTGACAGCGAACAATCCCGAGTGGCGCGACTTACATGCAGAAATAGTAAGTTGATTGTCATTCCGAGCGCAGCGAGGAATCTGAGTGAAAGTAGGCGTTACTAACTCAGATTCCTCGCTACGCTCGGAATGACATTACTGCCCGCCTGTGCTGCCGGTTTTGCTGCCCAGCTGCGCCAGCAGCTCCTTCACGGCCGTATCCAGCTGCACGTCGCGGCCGGTGTAGCTCTCGCCGATGGGACGCTTCACGGCCACATCCACGGGGCGCGGGTTCATCTCCATGATCTGGCCGTCGCGGGCGGCGCGGATGGTGGTGTTGGGTAGGCGCAGGCTGGAGCCATCGAGCAGCGACACGTTGTAGGTGAAGATGATCCAGCCGCCGGTGGGTTCACCTACCACTTTGCCTAGCTTCAGGGCGCGGTATCCCTCCGCAAAGTCCTCGGCATCAGACAATGAGTGCTGGTTGGTAACCAGGATGGTAGGCCGTTCTACGGTGCGCTGACCCAGGGAGGCGCGGGCGGGCATGGGGCCATCCTGGTCGCGGCGCGTCATGGTGAGGTAGCTGCGGCGCGCCAGCACATCAATGGCGTACACGTTCACGAAGCCGCCGTTGTTGTTGCGCACGTCCACTACCACGCCGTCGCGGCCTAGGTTTTCGGTGTCGAGGTCGAGGTAGAGCTGGGCCAGCGAGTTGGCCGACATATCATACATGTGCACGTAGCCCAAGCGTCCGCCGCTGACTTTATCCACGTAGGCGCGGCGCTCCTCCACCCACTGCCGGTATTCGAGGCCTTTTTCGGTATCGCGGCTGAGGGGGCGCACCACCACCTCGCGGGTAGCGGCTGTGGCCGGGGCAACGGTGGCCTTTTGTTTCTTCCCGCGTTTGCCCGATGTAGTGAGGGTAGGCGATGCCGCACCCGCCAGGCGCAGCGTCACGCGCCGGTTTACTTTGTATTGCAGCAAATCTTCGAGGTTGGTGTCAGCGGTAATTACCACGCCATCAATAGATTCCAACACCTCACCGGGCCAGATGCCGGCCAAAGCGCCCGCGCTCAGGGGTAGCACCTCCGTCACGCGCAAACGTCCATGCTGCTCATACTCGGCCGCGTCGAAGCGCAGGCCCAACCGGCCGGTGGAGGGGGCAATGCCGCCGCTGCCCGAGCCGCCGGGGTTCAGGCCCAGGTGCGAGGCGTTCAGCTCGCCAATCATCAGGTTGGTGAGACGACGAGCCTCGTCGGGCGTTTCGGCGCCGGCAATGAGCGGGGCGTAGTGGGCGCGCTCGGCCTGCCAGTCCACGCCGTTGAATTTGGCATCGGCGAAGTGGTCGTGCAGGTAGCTCCACGCCTGATCGAACACCGCCAGCTTTTCCTGGTCGAAGTCCACCTCCATCTCGGCCGAAACCGCCAGCGGCTGGGCCTTACCCCCAGCTTCCACCGACACCACCTGAATTTTGCCCTGATCGAGGTAGTAGATTTTCTTGCTATCAGGCGAAAACTGCGCCTCGCGCTTGCTGCCCGTGGTGGACGTGAGCTGCCGGGCCACGCTGCCTTCCTTGCCCAACTCGTCGAGCGAGTAGAGGTAGAGGTTCGACTGGTTGGCCGCGTAGCCCGTGACCACCAGCCACTTGCCATCGGGGCTGATGCGGTGCGCGCCCACGTTCAAGCCAATCGGCAGCAAGCTCAAACGGCGACGAATATCAGTGAAATTGATGCTGACCGGGCCTTTCAGCGGGCTGGTCTTGGCTTTACCCTTGGTGCTAGTCGAGTCGAGGAGGGCGGCCGTGGCGGCTTTGTCGGGGCCGGCGGGCGTCGCGGGCTTCAGGGTAGGAGCCGTGTTTTTGTCGGCGGGGGTAGGCACGGACGGGGCCGGGTCGCGGAACAGGTCGCGGAACTGGTCCTCGCGGAAGCGTGGGGTGCGTAGTTGCAGGTCGATGCGGGCAATCTGCGCGTCCTCGGTGCGCTGGCCGGTGTCGAACAAAATGTACTTGCCATCGGGGCTCCACGATACGGCCGTGCTGTTGGCATTCGCTACAAAGCTCACCGGCTGGGCCTCGCCGCCCGCCACCGGCACCACCGATACGTTGGTGAAGCGCCTACCCCGGTTCGGCATGAAAGCCAGCCACTTACCGTCCGGCGACCAGGTAAACGACCGGTCGGCGTGCAGGGGCGGCCGGTCGAAGCTTGCCGAGGCTACCGTCTTTTCTTTCTTGGTGCCGAGGTCCAGCACGCGCAATTCCTTGGCGTCGTGCTCGTAGGCGAGCTGGCGGCCATCGGGCGAGAGACGTGGGGCGGCGTCATTGGCGGGGCCGCTGGTGAGGGCCGTTTCCTGACCGGTAGCAATGTCGTAGCGGTACACGTGGGACGTGCCGTTTCGCTCGCCCACGTACACCAACCCGCGGCTATCGGGCAGCCACGATACATCCGACTCGGCGCCGGGTGTGGTGGTGATGCGCACGGCCTCGCCACCCTCCGCCGCCGATGCGGCAAACACCTCCCCGTGAATGATAAACGCTACCTTCTTGCCATCGGGCGAAAGCGCCAGCTCCTGCAAGCGGTCCGTAAAGCGCTGACGATCAACCACATTGCCCGCTGGCGCCCCCCGCCGCCGAATAGTCACCTCACGCACCTGCCCGTTGCGCGTGTCCATCGACCAAAGTTTGAAATTGCGCTCAAAGACAATCAATTGACCATCAGCGGAAATAGTCGGCCACAGCACGCGTCCATCTTTGAAGCTGGTAACAAGTTGCGGATTGTTGCCGTTGGCTTCCATCCGCCAGATGTTTTCGGCTCCGTTGCGGTCTGACACGAAGAACAACTGCTGCCCGCCGGCTGCCCACATGGGCCACAGGTCCTTGGCGCCGCCGTGGGTGAGGGCCGAGTAGGTAGGGGTGCCGTTCTGCTCGCGCCGGAGCCAGATTTCGGCCTCGTCTAAGTGGCTGTGGCCGTGGCGCCACCATTGGCGGTCGGCTACGCCGCGGGCCGCAAAGGCCAGCGTCTGGCCATCGGGAGAGGGAGCCGCGAAAAACTCGTTGGCGTAGTGGTCGGCACTTACCGGCATGGGCGTGCCGCCGGTGAGGCGCACCCGGTAAATGTCGTTCATGGAGGCAATATCGTGGCTGGTGGAGGAGAAGTAGAGCCACTTGCCATCGGCCGTCCACGCGTCGAGCTGCTCCGGGGCATCATCGAACGTCAGGCGGCGCAGGGCACCGGTGGCGAGCGTGAGCACGTACACGTCGCCGTTTCCGGTGCGCGTCGAGGTGAAGGCCAGCTCTTTGCCGTCGGGCGAGTAGAGCGGCCTACCCTCGGTAGCCGGATGGGCCACCAGCAGGCGCGCCTCGCCGCCCACTACCGGTACCGTCCAGATGTCGCCGCCCGACACAAAGGCCAGTTCCTGCCGGTCCGGTGATACGGCCGGCTCAGCATAGGCCGACTGCGGCTGGGGCGTTTGGGCGAATAGGGGTAGGGTAGGAAACAGCAGAACAGCCGTCAGACCAAGGCGTACCGGGCGCCGGAGCAAGGGTAGGAGTGAAAGCATATAGAGTCGAATGTTGCGGGAAGGCAAACTACACACCACCGACGCAAGTACGAAGGACAAGGCTGCTTTTTGCGAAAGCAGCGTCACAATCAGAAGGATAAATCCGATTTTTATCCTCCTATTTTTCAGCCAAAATACAGCGCATGGACCTTTTCCCTACACAATACTCCACCTTATCTGCCCAGGCACTCCGGCACCACATCGAGCAGGCGTATGGTTTCTCTGGGCTAACGTGCCGGTATCTGCTGCGAGGTGTCAGCGACACGTATGTGCTGGAAGGAACGGACGAGCAATACATCCTGAAAATCTACCGGGAAGCGCACCGCTCATTGGACGAAATTGGGGGAGAAGTGGCATTGCTTACGCTTTTGCATAGCAAAAAGGCCCGTGTGGCTGCCCCCATTGCGGATGCATCGGGTAGCTATGTTCAACGCTTTGCGGCGGCAGAAGGCCCGCGCCACGGTGTGTTGTTTACCTATGCCGAAGGCAGTAGCGTATACGTTATGAGCGACGCTCAGCTGCGCACTGTGGGTCGCGAAATGGCGCGTATTCACAAGTATACGGCCGGTTTACAACTGCCGCACACGCGGCCCATCTATGATGTGGCTACCACGCTCACCAGACCTTTGCAGGTAGCGGCGCCTGCCTTTCAGGCCTACCCCGAAGGCCTGCTGTATCTGCAAAAACTAGCGGCCAAGGTGGAAACAAGGCTTGCTGAACTCGATACTAGCGCCTTCAGCTACGGGTATTGTCAATACGATTTCCTGCCCAAAAATTTTCATTTCGACGCCCAGGATACCCTCACGTTTTTTGATTTTGACTTCGCGGGCCAAGGCTACTTAGTGAATGACGTCATGACCTTTTTTGTGCACTTTTTTCTAGATCGGCACTACAAAGGTCTGTCGTCGGCCGATGCCGAGCGGTCGTTTGCGGTGTTTGTAGCCGGTTACCGCGAGGTGCGCGCCCTTTCCGACCAAGAACTGGCGGCCATTCCCTGCCTGGGCGTTATGTTCTGGATCTTTTACCTGGGATTTGCGGCCGAGAACTTTGACGACTGGTCTAACTTCTTCTTTGGTCCTCGCTATCTACAGGAACGCGTGGCGTTAATCAAGAAGTGGGTAGAATGGTACGGTGTGTCTTAGAGGAGCCGCAGTCATAGGGGCAGCGTTTCGCTGGGCTTCACGTAGTTGCGGATGCTCTTATAGTACTCAATATTGGTGGCAATGAGCACCCGCTGCCGGCCGTGCTCAAGGCAGCGCTTAAGCATGTACACGCCGCCGTATTCAAAGACAATCTAGAGCCGGTAGCCGATGGGGTAGGCCAGCATTTCCAGCAGCAAGTGTACCGGCAGTACAACCGGGCCAAGCGCCAAACGAAGGGGGTAGGGCATGCAAGGTTACTTCTCGGCCTATTGGCTAATATTGCTGATTCTTCCCGAAACCCGTTGCGCAGCAGCTCACGCAGCTTGTGCTTCCTACCCCTGTGATGATGCTGCTACGGCTTGGTATCGTTTTGTTCCTGCTTGGCGCGGGCATGCTCTACAGCGTGCGGGCCGGCAAGCTGACGCCCGGCGGCGCCCTCACAGGCGGACTGCTGGGTGCTCTGATTTATCTGGGCGGCGGCTTTGGTGGGTTGAGTATGCTGGCCGCGTTTTTCCTGCTTGGCTCCGCGGCTTCGGGCTGGCACCTAGCGGAAAAGCGCCGGCTGGGGCTGGCCGAAGAAAACAAAGGTCGGCGCACGGCCGGGCAGGTTGTTGCTAATGCTGGGGTGGCCGCGCTGGCGGGGGTAGGCAGCTGGTTGCTACCTGCCCAGGCGGGCGTATTTCAACTGCTGCTGGCCGGGAGCTTCGCCGCCGCTACTGCCGACACGCTGGCCTCAGAGCTAGGCAACATCTACGGCCGCCGCTACTACAACATCCTCACGCTACGCCCCGATACCCGCGGCCTGAACGGCGTGGTGAGCCTGGAAGGAACACTGTGCGGCGTGGCCGGCAGTGCCCTCATTGCGGGGTTGTATAGCCTGAGTTTTGGCTGGGGTAAGGAAGTTGGCTGGCTTGTGCTGGCCGGTACCGTTGGCAACCTGACCGATTCGGTGCTGGGCGCTACCCTGGAGCGGCAGCAGCGGCTGAGCAACAACGCCGTCAATTTTCTGAATACGCTGGTGGGCGGACTGGTGGCGGGGCTGTGCTACTGGGGTGCTAGTTAACTCGCTACAAATTGCGAGCAGCGGGAATACGATTATCTTAGTGCCAGATGCCTACTTCCCAAAGTTCGTTGCGAAATACCACATGTCGGGCAGTGGTATCAGCCGGTAGCTCCTTGCGACGCATTAAGTAGCCATAAGGCTGATGGGGAGTGATACAGGTATCGGTGAATATATATTTACCGATGCGGGGCACTAGATACGAACCGTTAGCAGAAATTGCATAGGGAGCATGCCTTTGAAATTCGCGCGGTGGATACTGCGTGAAAAACAGCGTGTATACATAGTTCAAACCTAGGCTGCTGGTAACCCGGACTTGTGCGACGGGGAGCTGCTTGGCAACGGCAAAGGCTTGGTCTAGTCCTTCGTTAAAATGAGCCCGTATGCCACTGCCCTGGTAAGAAGTAAAGTAGTGGCGTATTGCTAAGCCGCTTTCTGCCACTAGCCACATCACTACCAAGGTGCGCAACAAGGGTTTGGATACCCAGGTGGTTGTATGTTCTATAAGTAAGTCAACCAGCCAAACCATCAGCACCAGTAGGGGTAAATAAAAGTGGTTGAAGCGGTTAACGTTTAAGGTAAATAAGAAAATCATAGGCAGAGTACCCAATGCCCAAGTAAGAAAAATAGTGATAACGATATGGTTAGGCTGGGTTGTGCGGCGGCGTAGCTGCCGAATGAGCGTAAACACGGCCGCTGCCATACCAATCAGGCCAAGCGGCATCGAAAAGAGCAGCAACAAGGGGAAATTTGGCATCGAATTGTAGACACCGCCATCCTGGAAACCCGAATTGAGAAAGGTGCGATTGGTGTACAGAACATCTATTCGTTGCTCCGTATTAATCTGTTCTAGCCGGTTGGCTGGTAGATGGGGAGTTGAAAAGAACAGAGCATCAGTCCACGCCATATTATGGTTAAGTAGATGATGCTCCACAATGAAAATTGCAAAAGGAAAAGCGGTTATAGCAAAAAGCACGGCAGCCAACAGCCAAGAACGCCCGTTTTGCAGGAAGCGCTGCCAATAGCCACTGCCATGATGGGCAGTACAATAACGGTAGTGCCGTATGCATACAACGCCAGCGCAAACGGTAGCAAGCTAGGGACAATCCAGCGGCGTTTATTGGTGATGAGGCCGCGTGCTAGTAAAACGCAACCCAGCAGCATAAAGAAAGGCGCCAGATTACTTTCCAGTGCCCACCGCGACATCATAAAATGCCAGGGAACAACAGCCACCAAAAACATACCCAGCAGTGCCGGATAGCGGCCGAGTGGGCGTAGCCCCCAGCCCAGCAACGGTAGTGTGAGGATGCCTAGGGTGACCGGTATCAAACGAACGGAGAAGATAGACAAGCCAAACAGTTTCACCACCGGAACCAGCAAATACGATAGCAGCACATTCTGGCCGCTGCCCCACGAGGGAAAATAGGCCGGTAGTACATTACCCCACCGGTCCATGCCGGTTTCGGCTAGACAGTATGCTTCGTAGGCGCTGCTAGCCTCATCTTGGTTGAAACCTGGTGGAAGGGTAGGGTATTGAATCAACCGCAGTGCCGCCCCTAGTAAGCAAATCAATACGAAAAATGAGATATACAAACGGCGCTGGACAACCGGGGATTTCAGTGAGAAACGCATGAAGAAGCTGACGTGTTGACGGGTAAGTAGAGCCATATGCCTACTGAAAAATATTTTTTAAGGGCGTTTCACCCAGCCACTCCTGCAACAACCGCACGGCCCGCTGCTGGCTGTGGCCCTCATCTGTAGTGCCCAGGGTAGCGTTGTAGTAAGCTGCTCGCTGATAGAGGTCTAGCGGCTTGTGCTGCTGGTATTGCCGGAGCAATGCGCTCAGCTCTGACAATGAACGCGCACGAGGTACTAAATCGTGGGCTACGTACCCATAATAGTCATCGGTGCCGGCGTGGGTACCAAAGCGGTAGTAGATGCTGGCTACGTTGAGAAGGGTAGCCTCCAGGTGGGTGGAGGTATCGGCGGCTACGAGGGCATCCTGCTGATGCAGGAACTCGAAGACGCTTTCCTGGCGGGCATCAGAAAAGCGCAGGGTAGGGTGCTGCTGACGCAGGGCAGCAAAGCTGCGTGGGTCGTTGGGGTGGGGGCGGAAGGTGAAGGTGAGGGTAGGGAACGCACGCAATAGGCAGTCCATGGCCTCGGCAATGGCGGGCGTTTCGTCGAGCAGGTTGATGGCTACGCCCACGCGCTGCACGTGCGGTTGCTCATTTTTCTGGTGAAGAAAGGCATCGGCCTTGGGCATGCCTACCAGTGCTACCTGGCCCTGCACGGGGCCGCACTGGCGGTATTTATCCAATGCGTCCTGACCTTCGAGCAGGCTCAGGTTAAAGCCCAGGGGCGGGAAGCTGGTGCTCACGCTGGCGTGCTGTACGTAGGCCGTAGGCACACCCTCGGCGCGGCAGGCCAGCAGCAGGGCGCGGGCGTCGTCGTTGTGGTCGTTAGCGAAAACCACAGCGCGGGGCCGGTAGTGGCGTAGCGCCCGGCGGTACACCTCGTAGTACCCGATGGCGTTGAAAATCAAGTCGAAGAAACGCCACGCCAATGGGCCTTCCGTTTTTCTCAAGCTAACCAATGCGCCCGGAAACTGCCCGTAATACAGCAGCTTCCGCCGCAACGAAAGACGGTTTACCTGCCGGTTATAGCGCCCAATCTGCTTGCTCTGCCCGGCTACCAGCACGGCATCGGGTAGGACCTCGCGCAGAAAATGCAGGGCCTCGTAGTTGTTCTGACTGACCACGTACAGCCACACCTTGCCGCGCAGCTCCTCCGCATTGCGAACCGGCCGTAACACGTTGCCTACCAGCCGCAACGCCGCGTAGCCCACTACCTTCGCCAGCCGTTTCCACGGGCTACGCGGCGAAATACCTTCCAGCGTGCGCGCCGGCAACCCGGCAAACAGCGGCGAAAAGCGCAGTTGCAGAATGTCGCGCAGGCGGTTGGTGGGGGAAGAGAAGGACATTGGCTTCACGCTACAGCGCTACAGCATTTCCCACGTGAGAGCAGTGCCTGCGGCCAGGGATTGCCGGGCGGGTTTGCCCAACAGCTGCTCGTAGTAGCGCGGGGGTAGGCCCAGGCCGGGGCGCACCACACGCAGGTTGTCGGGGGTGAAGACCTCGCCGGCGGCAATATCCTGCGCCACGTAGAGGGAGCGTTTGTAGAGGCGCGATTTCTCCTCGGCGCGCTGCACACCGTACTGAATCTGCCCCAGCGACTGCCAAGCGCGTTCGGTTTCCAGCACCAAGGCGGCTACCTCTTCCGGCTCCAGCGAGAAGGCCGAGTCCACGCCGCCGTCGGCGCGGCGCAGGGTCACGTGTTTCTCTACCACGCAGGCACCCAGGGCCACGGCCGCCACGGCGGCGCCTACCCCAGCGGTGTGGTCGGAAAGGCCGATGGGTGAGCTTGGAAACAGTTGGGCTAAGTGCGGAATGGTGCGCAGGTTGGTGTTGAGGGGCGTGGCGGGGTAGGTGCTGGTGCATTTCAGCAGTACCAGCTCCCGGCAGCCGGCGGCGCGCAGCACCTGCTCGGCCTCGGCTACCTCGGCCAGGGTGCTGGCGCCGGTGCTCATAATCACGGGCTTGCCGGTGGCAGCCACGCGGCGCAGCAGGGGCCAGTCGGTATTTTCGAAGGAGGCAATCTTGTAGGCCGGCACGTTCAGCGTCTCCAGAAAATCTACGGCCGACTCATCAAACGGCGAGCTGAAAGCCAGCATGCCGTATTGTTTGGCGCGGTCGAACAGCGGCTGGTGCCAGTCCCAGGGCGTGTAGGCCTCCTGGTACAACTCGTGCAGCTCGCGGCCAAACCACAGGGAGTTGGGGTCGTCGATGCGGTAGGCGCCGGGTAGCGTCATAGTATCGGCGGTGTAGGTTTGCAGCTTGATGGCGTGCGCCCCAGCCGCCGCCACAGCATCCACAATGGCCAAGCCGCGGGCCAGGTCCTGGTTGTGGTTGCCGCTCAGCTCGGCAATGATAAACGGCGGTTGGTCGGGACCAATGGCGCGGCCACCGATAGTGATAGTAGGCATACTACAAAGTAACGAAGCCCGCCTGAATCAGCCGCGCCGCGGGCGTTAGTAGGCCAGCGTTTCCTCGTCGGGGTAATAGTTTTGAGGTTCGGGTGCCGGTCCGCCGATAGCGTCTACCTGCTGGCGCAGCAGGAGTTGCTCTTCGGCTACCGCAATGCGTTTGATACAGGCAATGGTGAGAGCGATGAATAGAATGACAAAAATAGTGTGGATGGCATCAAAGATACTTGCCGTTTCAAGCTGTTGCACGGTTTCAGCGTGACGGGATGAATTGTTAACAGTACGCCCCATAATACTGGAAAAGACGAAGGCTGTCCACCACCAGACTACTAATTTGTGCGATGGCTGTTGATTGTATGCAAGTTGGTGAGTCCCATCCCAAACTTCTTTCATAATGGTATAGGGACGGAATACATTTAGAATAGGAACGAACCACGCTCCAACTGCCCATCCGTCGGAATGCGCAATGCGGCGTCCGCCACGTTTTAAATTGGTATAAGCTCTACGAAACCAGCGCAGGAAACAAACCGTCGTACCAATTAAAAGACCAAGTAAAGCAATGGCGAGAATGCCTTGTGCGAGGGCCATTGGGGTGTCAACAGTACCTTCATCGTCTGTTGGAAAGAGTAGACTGAGTAGCGTAAACAGCGCAAGCAGAAAAGCACTGGCCCACAGCAAAAGCACGGCCTTTCTGGCTCGGTCGGTGTTATCTTGTATAGTATAAATAATCATATAGTATGTTGCCAAAAAATTAAATAATAAGCTTAATTCAAGATATGTGCCAAGTGAAAGTGTAATTTTCGTTGGAGCTATTTTTAACCGTCTGACGAGTAAACCCCGCCCTTTCAAACGCCCGCACCGAGGCCACATTAGCCGCCATTACTTGCCCCTCTACCCGCCGTACCTCCGGAAACTGTTGGAACAATGCCCGTACGCCGGCCACCAGCAGCCCCGCCGCCAGCCCCCGGCCGCGGTGGGTAGCCGCCAGTAAATAGCTGAGCAGGGCCGTATCGTCTTCCACTATAAACCGAATCAGGCCGGCAGACTCGTAGGTAGTTTCGTCCTCCGCCAAGAGCAGTAGCGTGTCTTCGTCCTGCAAACGGTTGGCAAACCACCGCTCGTGATCTTCGCGGGTGATGGGGGTAGGGATGAAAGAATACTGGCGCACGGCCGGCTCGTTGGCCCAGGCCAGCAGTTGGTCCGAGTCGGTGGCAACGATAGGGCGCAGGCGCAAGGGTAGCGCGGGCAGGAGCAGCGCGGCAAATTCCTGGCGCAAGCGTTGCGGCGCGTGACCGTCAAAGTGCTGGTGCTGGGCCTCGCGCAGCTGCTCGGCAATGCGGTCGGCTTCGGGCGAGGTCAGGACGTTGCCTACGCTGAGGTAGGGGAGGGCCAGACCCGCGCCGCGCAAATATCGGTCGAGGTCATGCTGGTTGGTGGCGGTGGGCAGCAGAAACAGCAGGCCGCCACCGGCCGCGCAATATTCGTAGCTGATGGTGCTGGGCGAGCATACGGCCGTGCCGCATTGGCGCATCAGGTCGCGCAGGGCGGGGGCGGGCAGATTGCGATGCAGCAGCAGGCGCGGCTGGTCGTCGGCCCACTGTTGCAGGCTTTCCCATTGGTCGTAGGCGCTGCCTACCACGGCGTGCACTTGGCGCACGGAGGGTAGCAGCAGCAGCCGCGTGGCGGCGCGTTGGGTTTGGTGGGTAGGGTCGGCGCCGCCGAGGCAGAGCAGCACCGTGCCCGTATCGGCCGTTGCCGGGGGTAGGGCGGCGGCCTCGCGAAAAGCGGCGCGCAACGGCGCGTAGGCCGGGCCGGCTAGCAAGCGGGCGCCGGGCTGGCGCAACTCATATGCGGCCTCCGTGACGCCCCCGGCCGGATTCAGCACCAAATCGGCCAGGGAAGGAAACGCGTGCAGATCATCCAGACAAACCAATTTGTGCACGGCCGGGCGCACGGCTTGCTGGTAGGTCAACTCAAAATCATAGCCATCGAGCACCAGCACGTCGGTGGGTTGCAGGGCGTGTTGGCACAGCCAGGCCGGCTCACCGCCGGCGGGCATGGGTGGCATCTCCACTACCTCGTCGCAGGTGGCCAACAGTAGCTCCCGCACCGCTGCGTCGGGCTCCTGTATCACAAATACGCTGTGAAACCGGCCTTGCAGAATTTCGGCCAGCGCCAATAAGCGCATCACATGACCCAAGCCAATGCGCGGGTTGCCATCGGCGCGAAGTAAGAGACGGTTTTTCAAACGGAAAGGGAAAAGTGAGAGTATAGGAATGAGTGTTTGAATAGTCATGCTGAGCGCAGCCGAAGCATCTCTACCGTTTCACTAGAACGTTATTCCGAATAGTATGGGAATCTCGCGTGCTGATCGTTCGAGAGTAAGCTCAACGTAAATGGTAGAGATGCTTCGGCTGCGCTCAGCATGACGTTCTGGTATTCTCGTTGTACCCAAATCCGATTACACTTTCTTCTGCTCGACGTGCGCGTTCAGCGCAACCAACTCAGGATGCTCATCCAGCAGTTGAATCAGCTCATTCGCGTCGAGTTTATCCGCGCCGTATTGCTCAATCAGAACCTTGATCAACTCAAAATCTTCGGCCGTATCCACCGTGAGGCGGTAGTGGCTGCGGTTGGGCACGCGGCTGGAATGTCGGAAATGCACCTGCCCCGAGCGGTTTTGGTTGATGTAGGGCGTCACGTGTTCCCGGTCGGCGGGCAGGGTAGCCCTTTGAAACGCCTCCTCCAGCAACTGCCGCGAGAAGATTTCGAAGTCGAAGCCACGCGGGTACGTGCGCTGCAACGCGTTGGATAGGTAGAGGTAGGGATTGGCCAGGCGCACGTATTCGCGCACGCAGGAGGCCACCAGCGGGCCGTCAATCAGGGGGCAATCGGAGGTGACGCGCACGATAATGTCGAGGCCGTGCTCCTGGGCGCACTGGCGGTAGCGGCCCAGCACATCGTGCTCGTCGCCGCGGGTGCAGGGGATGCCATTGGCCGCCGCAAAATCCGCCAGCCGATCATCCTCCCAGTTCGTAGTAGTAGCCAGGTACAGCGGTAACCCGCTCTGGCGCAGGCGCTGCACGTGGTAGTGCAGCAGCGGCTTCCCGGCAATGGGTTGCAGCACTTTGCCGGGTAGGCGCGTGCTGGTCATGCGGGCCTGAGAGATGATACCAATGTTGGGAGTTGCTGGAGTCATAGGCCGAAAACATCGTTTCTACGAAGAGTTACCCCGCCACAAACTCCCGCACGCAGTCGATAACATACTGCTGCTGTTCGTCGGTGAGGGTAGGGAACATGGGGAGGCTGAGGCAGTGCGCGTAGTAGACCTCGGCGTGGGAAAAGTCGCCGGGCTGCCACCCCAGGCCACGGTAGTAGGGCATAAGATGGACCGGAATATAGTGCACCTGCGCAAAAATCTGCCGTTCGCGCAGGTAGTCGTACAAGCCTTTGCGGTCTTTTACCTCAATAATATACAAGTGGTAGGCGTGGCCGGGGCGGCCGGGGGCAACTGTTTGTGCGCCTGGCGTAGCGGCAAATGCCGCGTCGTAGCGGGCAGCTAGCTCGCGGCGGCGGGCCAAACCAGCATCGGCGCGGTGGAGCTGGCTGAGGCCTAGGGTAGCCAGCATATCGGGTAGGCGGTAGTTGAAACCCAGCGTCTGCATCTCGTAGTACCAGCCGCCGTCGTTCTGCTCCAGCAGGTCGGCGTCTTTGGTGATGCCGTGGGTACGTAGGAGCAACAGCTTGTCGTAAAGGGCTTTGTTGTTGGTGGTGATGAGGCCGCCTTCGCCCATGGCAATGTGCTTCACGGGGTGAAACGAGAAGATGGCTACGTCAGCAAACTGCCCGTTGCCGCACCGCTGCTCCCTACCCTGGCTATCCACAAAGAACCCGCCCGGCGAGTGCGCCGCATCTTCCAGCAGCCACAGCCCAAACTCGTCGCAGAGCTGGCGCGCTTCTTCCAGATTCACCGCCAAACCCGCAAAATCCACCGGAATCAGTCCGTGAAAATGGCCTTTGGGATGGGCTTCGAGCAGGCGACGCACGGCGGCCAAGTCAATCAGCGCCGTATCCGGATCGATGTCGGCGAAATACACCTCGCCACCGCAATAGCGCACGCAGTTGGCCGAAGCCGCAAACGTGATGGGCGTGGTAATCACGCGCTGACCCGGCTGCACGTCCAGCGCCAGCGCCGCCAGGTGCAAGGCCGCCGTGCCGTTGCTGACGGCCACGGCGTAGCGCACCCCGATGTACTCGGCAAAGGCCTGCTCAAACTCCGCCACCTTCGGCCCCTGCGTAAGGTAGTCGGAGCGCAGCGTTTCCGTCACCGCCCGAATGTCTTCGTCGGTGATATGCTGGCGGCCGTAGGGGATAGGGGAGGTAGGCATGGGAGTGAGGGTAGGAGGGCAGGAGTGGCTAAGTGGTTGATATTGTGTCTGTCATCCTGAGCTTGCGAAGGACCTTCTCACGTGAGAACAAGTAGTTGTTGCGCCGTTCGTTCTCACGTGAGAAGGTCCTTCGCTCCGCTCAGGATGACAGATGTAAACAACATTCAGCTACTTAACCTTTAAACAGCCTCAAAATCTGCATCTACATGCTGGCGGATTTCCTCGCGAATCTGCTCCGCTGACAGCCACTCTTCGTTGTTGGCTGAGTCGTAGTGGAAGCCCTCCGGCACGCGCTTGCCTTGAAAATGCTGGATGAACTTCTCCACGTCCCAAATAGGTGTGAAGGGCAGAATGACGTAATACTTAGGTAGTTCCACCGTGCTCAGGGAGTCGGTTTCGGTAATCATTTCCTCGTGCAGCTTCTCGCCCGGCCGGATGCCTACAATCTCCTGGCGGCAGTTGGGTCCGATGGCTTCGGCTACTTCCGTAATCTTATAGGAAGGAATTTTGGGCACGAAAATCTCGCCGCCCCAGGCGTGTTCCAGCGCGTAGAGCACCAGGTCCACGCCTTCGTCCAGCGAGATGTTGAAGCGCGTCATGTCGGGGTGGGTGATGGGGAGCACGCCGGTGTGGCGCTGCTGCAGGAAGAACGGCACCACCGACCCACGCGAGCCAATTACGTTGCCATAGCGCACCACCGAAAAGCGCAAATCCCGGCTGCCCTTCATGTTATTGGCGGCCACAAACAGCTTATCCGAGCACAGTTTGGTGGCGCCGTAGAGGTTGATAGGCGCGGCGGCTTTGTCGGTGCTGAGGGCTACTACTTCCTTCACGCCGCAATCCAGCGCTGCGTTTATCACGTTTTCGGCCCCAAAAATATTGGTCTTGATGCACTCCATAGGGTTGTACTCAGCGGCCGGTACTTGCTTGAGCGCGGCGGCGTGCACAATGATATCTACACCCTCGCAGGCCCGCTTCAGGCGCGCCGCATCGCGCACATCGCCAATGAAATAGCGCATGGCCGGGTACGTGGAGGTAGGAAACGTCTGGGCCATTTCGTACTGTTTCAGCTCATCGCGCGAGAACACGATGAGGCGCCGTACCTGCGGAAAATTTTCCAGCACCGTGCGCACAAACTGCTTGCCGAAAGAGCCAGTGCCGCCCGTCAGCAGCACCGATTTATGATTAAGGTCGAGGGCCATAAGGGAATTGGTAGAAGGGCAAAAGTACACAGTTGTTCGTTGACGGGAGAGAGTACATATTCGTTTGTCCGTCATTTCGAGCTTGTCGAGAAATCTCGCGTGCCGCGGTAATTTCCTGACGATTGGATTACCACTGCACGCGAGATTTCTCCCTGCGGTCGAAATGACGCATAGCCTCTGACGAACCGAGTGGCACGTTTCGCGGGACACTCAGTAGCTTTGCCGGTTACAAGGGTAGGCAGCGCACCGCCGAAAACCGAATACGAACAACAAAAACCGCCATGCCGGAACCTATTAAACTCATTATCTGGGATTTGGACGACACGTTTTGGCGCGGCACGCTCTCAGAGGGTGCCGTGGAAGCCGTGGAGGAAAACCTGGCGCTGGTGCGCGATACGGCCGCCCGCGGGTTGGTGCATACCATAGTTTCCAAGAATGACCTGGCCCCCGTAGAAGCCAAACTGACGGAGCTGGGAATCCGCGATTTATTCGTGTTTCTACGGGTAAGCTGGCAGCCGAAAGGCGCCATTATCAAGCAGTTGCTGGAAGATATGCAGTTGCGGGCACCCAACGGCCTGTTCCTCGACGACAACCCCGTAAACCGGGCCGAGGCGCTCTATTACAACCCTACCCTGCAAGTAGCCGACCCCGTCGACCTACCCCACTTAGCCTCCCAGCTTCGCGCCGCCGGCAAGCCCGATCCTACCTTCTCGCGCCTAGAGCAGTACAAGCTGCTAGAGCGCCAGCAACAAGCCCGCGCCACTTACCACGATAACCTAGCGTTTTTGCGCGACGCGCAGGTGCAGATTGAGTTCCGGGAAGGCGCGGCAGTGCTGCCCGATCTGGACCGGGTAGAGGAGCTGATCAACCGCTCCAACCAACTGAATTTCACTAAGCAGCGCGTCACTAAGGACGAGTTGCGCGTCAGCTTCCAGGAATTGGCCGTTCGCTGGGGTACCGTGCGCGTGCGCGACCAGTTCGGCGACTATGGTTTGGTAGGCGTGTATGCGGTGCAAGAGGGTAGGGGCGCCTTGCAGGCGCCCGCCGGTGCCAAGGAAAACGAAAGTAGCCGCCTAGTCCAGTTCGTGTTTTCCTGCCGGATTCTGCATCTGGGCATCGAGCAGTTCACCTACGCGCACCTGGGTTTTCCTACCCTCGAAGTGCAGGGCGAGGTAGCCACCGAACTCACCCAAACCGACCGTCCCGATTGGATTGCCATCGTGACGCCAGCGCCAGAAGAAACTACTCCCGCCGCGCCAGCCAACGCCACCAAGCGCCTGCGGGTGCTGCTGAAAGGCGGCTGCGACCTGGGCCAGCTCACGCCGTTTTTGCAGGCGTTTCAGCTGGAAGTGGTGGAGGAGTTCAACTACGTGAATGAAAATCAGGTGCCGGTGCACGTGGAGCATTTGGCTCTGTTGCGCCTGGGTAGGGAACTGCCGAAACAGGAACAGCAGCGCATAGCGCGCCTACCCTTCTTCGGCACCGAAGCCTTTGACACAAAGCTGTGGGAGGATGACTGCGACGCGCTGGTATACAGCCTGTTGATGGACTACACCCAAGAGCTGTACCGCGAGAAAAGCACCGGCATAGCAGTGCCCTTCGGAGGCTATTACGACCTGACTACCCAAGATCCTACCACCCAGGCTGCGAAATTTGTCCGGCGGAAATTCCGAGGTATGGACGAGGCTTTCTTACGGCAGTTTCAGCAGCAGTTTGCGTGTGCAGGCCAGGAAACGCCCACCGATTTCCGGCAGAATCTGCGCTGGCTGCGCGCCCAACTGCCGCGTGCTCTCCCTATTTTCTTTCTGAATGGTGCCGAAATTGAGGTGCCCGGCTCCACCGAAACCGGCGCGAAAGAACGGCATCAGCAGATGAATCAGGTATTAGCCGAGTTCGTGGCCGAAGCCGACAATTGCTACCTCATCGACGTGCGCGAGTTCGTTCAAACACCCGCCGACGTAACCAACAACCTGCGCCACTATCAGCGGGCGCACTATCGCACGCTGGCGCAGCGCCTGGCCACAGCCCTCAGCGAGTGGCAGGGTAGGAAGCTGGCCCGCTCCGGCTGGCGCGACTGGAAAGCGCGGCTACTGAGCCACTTGCCGGCTCGGTTGCGATAGGGGCGCGTTGCTGAGGTTGTTTGGAATGTCATTCCGAGCGCAGCGAGGAATCTGGGGAATGATGGAAGATAGTAAAGTCGTTTGGAGTCGTCCACTCAGATTCCTCGCTGCGCTCGGAATGACATTCCAAACAACGCCTGCAAGGCGCCCTTACAGCAGCGTCACTAGCTGCTCCGTGAGGGCGCGGCGAGAATAGCTAGTATGAGCATTGCCGGGCAAATCCAGGTTGGGATTGGTTTGCCACTGCGCTACCAAGTTTTCCAGGTAGGCCAGCATCGCGTCGTAGCTGAGGTAGGGAAAGGCCTGGCCGGCACCGCAGCGGCGCAGGATTTCGTCGGCGTCGGAGCCGGCGGGACCCACGCAAATGATGGGCTTGCGGGCCGCTAGGTACTCAAATACCTTTCCTGGCAGAATGCCCAAGTTGTTCGGTACATCCGGAATAGCCATCAGCAGCGCCGTACTGCGCAACAGGTACCCTACCGACTCTTGGTGCGGCACGAAGGGTAGGAACTCCGCACAATCGGCTAGACCAGCCGCCGCCACCTGCCGCCGCACCCCTTCCGATACCTTGCCCACGAAGCGCAGCCGCAGCGGCACCGCCGGATGGTGCTGGGCGCACGTGGCCACGGCCCGCAGCAGCTCCTGCACGTGGTAGGTTTCGGAAATCGTGCCGGTGTGGGTGATGAGCAGCGCGTCTGTGGATGGGGCAGAGGGCTGGCGGAAGTCGCTCTCGTCGTAACCGTTGGGGATAACGTGAAACTTGCTCGTTGCCAGCTTCTTCGACTTGCCCAAGAGTAGCCGGCGCGTGTCGGCGCTGGTGGTTAGTACAACGTCGGCCTGCTCCAGCACCTGGCGTTCGTAGCGGGCATCGAGCCAGCGGGCGGGTGCGGTTTGGTGCAGCTCCTGCTGGTAGTAAATATCCGTCCACGGGTCGCGCATGTCGGCCACCCAGCGCAGACCGTAGCGTCTTTTCAATTCCAAGCCAATAAGCTGAGTGGAGTGGGGTGGCGAACTGGTGAGCACCGCATCAAACTGCTCGCCCTGGGCCAGCAGCTGCGCCACGGCGCGCAGAACGTGGCGGTTCCAGCCCCGGCGCGGGTCGGGTAGAAAAAAATTGCCCCGCACAAATTTGAACAGGCGCTGCGTGAAACTCGTCTTGCTTTCGTTAGCGAAGCCCCCATACGGAATCTGCTCCCGCCGCGTGAGCTTCTTATAGCTGCCAAAGGGCTCCGAGGTATCGGTGTGGATAACGCGCACGCTGGCCGGCACCTCCGCCAGCAGCGACTCATCCAGCACCGGGTAGGCGCCGCGCTCCGGATCTACGGTCACCACGGTAGGCTCTACGCCCAGCGCTGGCAGGTGCTTCACAAACTTCAAACTCCGCTGCACGCCCGCCCCACCGGAGGGCGGCCAGTAGTAGGTAATCACCAGCAAACGAAGCGGACGGGTAGCAGACACGGGTACGGGATAGTTCAAATTGGAGCGCGAAGGTACGCAGCCGCGGCTTTCCGGGGTTTTCTGGCTAATTTTGTAGAACTTCTCATTGCCTCCTATCTGTTTTGATAGAGTTGGCGCTTCTGACAAATACTTTTTTCAGGAGTTGCTGACTTCGCATCGCTACCAGTAGCCAACGAGAAACAGGGCAACGCAGCCTACCAATGTGGTTGGCGGCTGCCCTTTCTGTACCTCTGCATACTCTCCGACTTCATGTTCGATAATCTCTCTACCAAACTCGACCGTGCGTTTAAAACCCTGAAAGGCCAGGGTAGCATCACGGAAATCAACGTGGCCGCCACCGTGAAGGAAATTCGCCGGGCTTTGGTGGATGCCGACGTGAACTACAAGGTAGCCAAGGAAGTAACCGACAAAATCAAGGAAGAGGCCATGGGCCGCGACGTGCTCATCAGCGTGTCGCCGGGCCAGTTGATGACCAAGATTGTCTACGACGAGCTGACCGAGCTGATGGGCGGCGAGAAGCAGGACATTGTGGTGAAGGGCGAGCCGGCCGTGGTGTTGCTGTCGGGCTTGCAGGGCTCGGGCAAAACGACCTTTGCGGGCAAGCTGGCCAACTACATCAAAAAGCAAAACCGCACCGTGCTGCTGGTGGCCTGCGACGTGTACCGCCCCGCCGCCATCGACCAGCTGAAAGTACTGGGTGAGCAGATTGGGGTAGAAGTGTACAGCGAAGTCGACAACAAGAACCCCGTTGAGATTTCGCAGAACGCCATTGCCTACGCCAAGCAAAACAACAAGAAGGTAGTCATCATCGATACCGCCGGCCGCTTGGCTATAGACGAGCAGATGATGCGCGAGATTGAGCAGGTGAAGCGGGCCATCAACCCCAGCGAAACCCTGTTTGTGGTGGATTCCATGACCGGCCAGGACGCCGTGAATACCGCCAAAACCTTCAACGACCGCCTAAACTTCGACGGCGTAGTGCTCACTAAGCTCGACGGTGACTCGCGCGGTGGTGCGGCTCTGTCGATTCGTGCGGTAGTGGAAAAGCCCATCAAGTTCATCTCGACGGGCGAGAAGATGGAGGCGCTAGACCTGTTCTACCCTGATCGTATGGCCCAGCGTATCCTGGGCATGGGCGACGTGATTTCGCTGGTAGAGCGCGCGCAGCAGCAGTTCGACGAGGACGAGGCCAAGCGCATCAACCAGAAAATCCGCAAGAACCAGTTCAACTTCGACGACTTCCTGTCCCAGTTGGAGCAGATCAAGAAGATGGGTAACCTGAAGGACCTGGTGGGCATGATTCCCGGCATGAGCAAGGCCATCAAGGACGTAGACATCGACGACGACGCATTCAAGCCCATTGAAGCCATCATCAAGAGCATGACGCCCAAGGAGCGCGCCCAACCCGACCTGTTAAACGGCTCGCGCCGCCGCCGCTTGGCCAAGGGTAGCGGAACGGATATTCAGCAGGTAAACAACCTGATGAAGCAGTTTGAGGACATGCGCAAAATGATGCGGACCATGAACAAAATGAGCCAGACCAAAGGCGGTATGGCCCAAATGGCAAAGATGATGGGTGGTATGGGTAAAGGAGGCAGTAAATTCTAATAACCCTCGCACGGCACGACAAACAAAAAAGGCCCGCACGATACGTGCGGGCCTTTTTTAGTGGGCAACATACTCCTTTTTAGTGCGCGATAAGAACGCGCTGGGGCCGCGTTACTGGCTGTCCACTGCTATCTGTAGCGCGCAGGAAATACAGACCATTGGCTAGCGCCGAAACGTTGAGTTGCGTTTGCTGCCGAAAGTTGGTTTGCAGTACCGGGCGGCCCTGCTGGTCGAATAGCGTCAGGTGGATTTCAGCCGGTGAATCGGGGTAGGTGACCGTCAGGAAGTCCTGCGTCGGTATGGGGGCAGCAGTTAGGGTAGCGGTAGGGGTTGCCACGGCCACCGCAGGCGAATAGCTGGCAGTGCCGTCCTGGTTGTGCTGTTGCAAGCGGTAGTAGGTTAGGGTTGCAGGAGCTGCTGCATCAAGGTAGGTGTAGTGGTGTGTGGTGGTACTGCTACCCGCGCCAGTCATGAAAGCCAGGGTAGTAAACGTAACGCCGTCGGTGGAGCGCTGGACGTCGAAGCCTCGGTTTTGGGTTTCGGTGGCCGTTTGCCAATGTAGCTGCACGGCTGCCTCTTGGCGTTGCGCTCCAAAACCGGCGAGCGTGACCGGGAGCGGTGTGCCGGGCGTGGCTGCTACCTGGAAATTAGTGGCCTCCGTCAGGGTAATGCGTAGCTGGTGCGCGGCCGTATCGTATTGATAGGTGGATACGCCGGCACCCATCACGGCTTGCGGCGCGGCGGGCATGGGTAGGGTAAGCGTGGTAGCGCGGCTGACGTAGCCGCTATATACGCCGCTACTCAGGCGCTGCCAGCTGATATCGGCCCGCCGCGACGACGCAACAACAGGCGCGGATCCGTAGCGAAGGATAGTGCCTTGCTGGAGAAATAGTTGCGCAAACTGATTGGCGCTGTCCAGCGAATAGAAAGCCAGAAGACCATCGGCGCTAACGGCTTGAGGAAGCAGTTCGCTTTCATCCTGGGCCAGCAGCGTATCAGCCTGCGCGAAGACTACATCCTGGAAGTTAGAAACCAGGGCCAGGGCGGCAGTAGTAGCTGTGCTGGTGGTGCTGGGGCTCAGGGTAGGCTGGGCAGTGTAAGGATACAGCGCCGCCAGAAACTGCGTTTGGGCGCTACCTTCCTTGCGCACGAGCAGGGTGGTGTGATTTTCGGGGGTGTTGTAGGTGACTTCGTGCGCGTTGGTGGCGGTGACGTATGCGGTGGCTCCGTCCGTAGCCGTAACGTGGGCCAGCAACTGCACACCATTTTTGGACCAGTGGCCCTCGTGGGCCGCTAGGTTGTTCTGAAAGGTGCCCGTAGCGGTGGTGCCGTTTTCCAGACCATAGCCGTGCAATTGCCAAGTGTAGGTGTGCGGCGCATTGGCTTGTACGAAATCGGCCAGCAGGTAATAGCTATTGCGTATGAACAGCGTCTTGCGCGTAACCGTTGTGCCAGCGTACGCAGACTGCACTTCGCCGTAGCTCAGGTTATCGGTTCGGAAAGTGTGCTGCACCGTGCCAACGGCGCTGGCCGCATCCGAAGCTGGTCCGGCATTGTCTACCAATACCATGTTATGGCTGGCGGCTTCCTTCACCTCATTGCGGCGGTCAAAGCTGAGATAGCCTGCATCCAGCGCCAGCAACTGGCCGTGGGCATGCAGCACAAAGCTGCCTGCATCGGCGTGGCGGTGGCCGCCGGAGGTAGTGCGCGCCTGCTGACTTTTGCCATAGAGGTGGAGGTAGGAAGCCAACGAATCAGCCCCCGACCGGAAGACTAAATTGCCACTTTGGGGCAGGGCCGTGAGGGGCGCGGCCGGGCCTGGGGTAGGGGGCAGGTTGGCGGCTAGGTAGGCGGCGCGCATGTCTACGGTTACATCGCGGAGCTGGGCCGTCAGCGAGTTGAGTTGATTGGGGGCCAACTTGCTTAGATGCAGTGGGCGCACATAGGCGGGATTGCCAGTTAACGCCAACTCGGGCATGCCCATGTCCACGTAGGAGTCTTCCAGGGCCGGGAAACGACCATCGGGCATTAGAATGCTCGTTATCCACTGGTATAGGCGGTCGTAGCGCGGGTCGAAGTAGGGATTGGGAATGCTGCGCATCGTGCCGCTGAAGGTGTAGGGGAGGGAGCCAGCTGGCAAAAAGTGACCCATGGCCCGAAAAAACGGCAAGCAGTTCAGAAATGCATATTTGAAGTAGTACGGTCCTTCGGCGTAGCCCGCAGTTACTGTTGGGTCCGACTGGCGTTGGGCATCCTGCCACAGCACGTTGTCGATGTTGTATAAGCCGGTGGCAATCCAGGTAGCGGGTTGCTGGTTGGTATTGGTGCTGGTAGCATCGTTGAGCACTACGGCGGCCATACCCAACGCCGCGGCTGTCATCAGCGTGTGGTTGTTCTTGACTGTCGTATAAAACCTCAACCCGAAAAACGACGCTACGGATTGCGTTTGCAGGTTACCAGCAAACTTCTGCAGCTTAGCCCGACCAGTTGTGAGGTCGGCCTCCGGAACACCGGCCCCGCGCAGCAAATCGTAAGCAATCAGATAGTCAATCAACTCCTTGGAGCGCCACTGCCAGTCATTGTAGGAAGGCCAGGCAGCCACCTGGAAGTTGAGCGTAGCCAGCAGGGTAGTGGCATTGGTGAGCAGGGTGGCGCGTTCGTTGGCCGTTAGGGGCGCCGGCACGCCAGTAGGAGTTGGGTGCCGATCCAGCAGTAGTACAAAAGCCGTGTTTTTGGCAAACGTAGCCCGGCTGCGTCGGCCGTTGGTGCTGCTCGTATCCGTAGGCGGTACGGTGTTGATGCTATTGAACAACCCGTTGTAGAGTTCGTAGTTGGCCGGGACCACCAGGGACTTTTGCACGGCGGGCAACTCGGAAGCGCTCAGCAGTGTGCGCGGGTAGGAAAGATCTGCGGTGGCCGGTGTCCAACTGCCTTGCTGAGCTAGTGCCTGATACGCAAGCAACAGCAAAAAGAGGCAAAACGTAGTCGCTTTCAACATGGTCTGATCGATAGAACGTACAGACCATTTGGTATCAATTAGGAAGCCATAAAGCTTCTGATTTTAGAACTAAAATAAGTTTAAACACGATTTATGGCGAGGGACAAAAATAGGATAAATTATATTTCATTCCTCGCCATATCGTTCGCTATACCTAGTATGCGGTGCGGCTTTCATGACGCTGCCACGCCCGAAAGCCTTCAATGGCCTCTTCGGGCAGCACCTGCGTCATGGGAATACCGCGCTCGGAAAGAGGCTTTTCGATTTCGTCGTAGATGAAATGGTCGTCGAAACCCACGGCAGCGGCATCCTGCTTGGTGTTGCCGTAGAATACGCGTTGGGGGCGGGCCCAGTAGATGGCCCCCAGGCACATGGGGCACGGCTCGCAGCTGGTGTATAAGTCGCAGCCCTCGAGTTGGTGCGTGCCTAGCGCTGTGCAGGCCTTCCGGATGGCGTCTACCTCAGCGTGGCAGGTAGGGTCGTTGGTGCTAGTCACCTGGTTGAAGCCGCGGGCAATAATCTGCCCGTCTTTCACAATTACGGCGCCAAATGGCCCACCGTAGCCGGCCTGCATTTTTTCAATAGAAAGGCGAATTGCTTCGCGCATAAACTCGGGTTGGGGAGTATCCATCAGGATAAGAAATCAGAGAAACAGAGACGGTAAAACGAGACAGATCTAACCTTTGAAACAACAAAAGCGGGCCAAAATGCATAAAAAAAGCGGTCCGGCAAGGTGCCGGACCGCTTCTCAACCTGTTGGTAGGGTAGACTAGTTCCGCAGCAGCGGCAGGGTTACGCTAACGTTGGCCCCGCGTACCTGCACTAGGTAGGTGCCCATGGGCAACTCAGCCACTGGCAGTTGGTGCAGCCGTTGGCCCGCCAGCGTCTGCTCGCGTAGCACACGGCCCGTCATGTCCAGAATGCGCACTTGGTAACTACCGGCGGGCAAGCTGGTCAGCTCCAGCGTAGCTTGGTTTTGCGTAGGATTCGGGTATACACTGACGGTTGCTTGCTGAGTTTGAGTGGCCTCGAACTGAATAGCCCGCACCGGACTATACGTGGCCGTACCATCGGTATCCACCTGGCGTAGGCGATAGTACAGCGGGTGCCCTGCGCTCAGGCGGGCTGCATTAGCATCGGAGTAACGGTAGGTTTGTGCCTGGGTGCTGTAGCCGGCTCCTTTTATTGTGCCGATACGCTCAAATACCTGCCTATCCAAGGAGCGCTCTATCTCGAAGCGGTCGTTATTCTTTTCCGAAGCTGTGCTCCACGTCAACTGCGCATCCTGGCGGACAGCGGCTACGTCGAACTGCTTCAGCTCTACTGGCAGCGGCTGCGTGATGGTAACGTCTTCGGCTGTGCTGCTGGTGGAGATGTAGTTGCTGCCAGGGGCTGTGCCACCGCTGGCGTAAGTGCCTTTAGGTGCCACCGTGCCACCCGTTGTAGTGCGGGTAGGGTCCAGGTAGCTCACCGTAGCTCCCGACTGGTACCTTACGTCATTAACCGCGCTGGAGGCCACGGCAGCTTGATACGTAATACGTAGGGTAGCGCCGGCGGGCAGCACTATATTGCTAAATGTGGGGGAGCTGGCGTTGGCATTGGGAGCAGTATAGCTAGAGCTGGCGGTCAGGGTACGTACGGTGCCGTTAGCTAACGTGATTTGCACTACTGTATTGGCGCCGCTGTACGTAAATCTGCCACTAGCCGTGCCATTGCCGCTACTATTATCCATCGCGATGGTAGCTCGAACGCTGTTGGCTTGACCACCAGTATTGGATACCGTCAGCACGTACGTGGCGGGGTTAACTGCGTTACCGCTGGTACGGGTAATGTTGGGCGTAGTGGTGCTGAGCGCCGCTGTGAGCATCGGCAGACAGTCGGCCTTGGCGGTGATGCCATTGTTCGTATCGGTGGTGGAGGGAGTAGGGGTTTGGCCGGTGGCACCGTTGGTAGCACCAAACTTATTCGTTGTGCCATTCTCGGCGTAACCGCTGCTGCCGCCTGCTGAGGTGGCAATATTAGCAACGTTGGTGTAGATAACGCCGCCGCCGCCACCGCCGCCGGGGCCATGTGCGGCTTCACGGGTGGTGCTACCACCTTGGCCACCATTTGTGGTTATTGTAAGCGTTTTGATCTCCGGCTCAGTGGCCGCAAAGAACAACACGGAGCCGCCCGCGCCGCCGCCGCCGCCGCCGTCATTGTCTACTGTGGCGGCATTGCTGCCATTTGCCGTCACCGAAGCAGTGCCTGCACCGTCTGTTACAACTGTAGCCGTACGTACAATAATAAGACCGCCACCAGGAGCGCCACTGCTGGCAATGCCGCCAGCCGGCGTACCCGAGCCGTCGTTGGTGCTGCCGGCCCCACCACCGCCGCCAAGCGTGAGCTGGGTAGAAGAACCGGCAAGCGTCGCACCGCCTATTGCCCGGTTCTCAATAGAAAAATCCGTTTGCGTCCAGCCGTAGCCGCCCAGGCCGCCGCCGCCGCCGTTGGCACCACCGCCGCCGCCGGTATTCCTGCTATTGTCTGTGGGTGCGTAGTCCGTGGCACCGCCACCCGCATTACCGGGTGCGCCCCGGCCATTGTCGCCTCGGCGGTAGCCCGCGCCCGTGGAAGCCACACTGATATAATCGTAGTTGGTGTACTTAGGGGTGCCAGCTATTCCTTCGCCCTTGGAGCCATTGCCTCGCGATGCTGTGCGATAATCAGTGGCAGTACCCATACTACCGGTAGTGTATTGTTCACCGCCACCCCCACGAAAACCTTTGCCATCCATTGTGAGCGAAGCACCGCTGGTAAACGTCGTAGTACCGGCCACATCGAAAGCCAGCACGCCGCCAGTGGAGCCATTCCAAGCAGTGCCCGTTACGGCCCCCAATAGGGAGAGGGCAGAGTATTGCGGTACGCGTATCACCTGAAAAGTGTACTGATCGAGCGAGTCAGCCTCAGAAACAGATTGATAGTTGTAGGCGTTGGCGAGAGCCGCTGCCAGGGTGAGTGTGCCGCCGGTAGCGGGTACGGCGTTGGTCGCAACGGCATACTCATACTGCCCGGCGATGCTACTGAGGCTGCCGGCGCCGCTGTTGGTGTTACTACCATAAGTATTTTCGTTGCTCGCCAGTATTGGGGCGCCCTGCATTTGCATGATCAGCAGCAAATCACCGGGCTGAATGGTAGTGGACGCGCCAGCCGACGGGCCCAGAACCACTTGAGTAGCACCCTTTGCTGCCGAAGCGGTAGCCGGGTAGTACGTGTTGGGCGAAGAAGAAGAGGTGAGATTTCCCACACCATCCTTGCCTGGAGAAGCGCAGCCGGTAGCTACGTTTGCAATACCGCCTACGGTAGTGGTGAGGATAGCCGTGTTGTTGGTACTAACCGGGTCGGGTATTGTAGCTCCTGCAGGGTACGTATAGCCGGCAGTGCCCGTAACCGAGCCATTAGCGGGCATTGTAAACGTTATCGAATTGCTAACGGAGCCATTGCGGACCAGCGTTGTCGGGTTGAACGTTACTACCCCAGAGGTGGCGTCGTAGCTATAGCCAGATGAACTGGCAACCGTGAGATTAGTAGGCAGTTGCAGGGTAGGGATAACATTCGTAGCCGTTTCAAGCCCGATATTGGTGGTATTAAGGGTATACGTAACCTGCGCGCCGGGGCTAGCGCTGCCGGGGCCGCTAAGACTGGTGGCCACATCGGCCCCCGTCACCACTACTATAAGGTTGGCCGGGCTTGAGGTATACGAGGGGTCGGCAGTGGCTCCGGCCAGATCCTGCACGGTGTACGGAATGGTAACAACTCCAGCAAAAGTACTGATGGGCGTGAAGGTAACCTGCCCCTCACTATCCACCGTGAAGGTGCCCTGCCCATTTACTGTGTACGTGCTCTGAATGCCTTCCGTAAAAAGATCCAGGTCTACGCTACCCGGGTTATAATCGGTGTACGGGAATAAGTCGTTGGCCGTAGCGCTGAAGGAAACGGGCTGCCCATATTTCGTAGTCACTTGGTCTTCGTTGGCGATTGGTGCCTGAAGAATAGACAGGTTGCGGATTTCGTGAAAGTTGTTTCTGCTACCCGTAGAACCAGAAAAGCCAATGCGCAGGTTGGCTGGCGGTTTCGACACAGTTGCGTTTCTGATAGCCACGTAAATTTGCAAGCCGTGCTGGATACGAACAGTAATTTGATAGGTGCCGTCAGTTTGGGGAACCACATCGATAAAAGCTCGGCGGTAGCTATTGTTTCTGGGGTCTGTAACGCGGCCCGCGGTGCCCACATCCAGACTAAAAGGGAGCGTACCGCTTCCGGCCAGATACGGATAGTCACTGGTGCTGGTGGCATTCTCACCCAGGCCCGAGCCCCGAATCGATACGGCATCGGGTCGAGAGCCTAGACCTCCTACCCGTCCTTCCGTGGGATTCGCGTAGTTGCCGAATTCATCAATACCAATACCGATGTATCCATTTGGAACACCAGGACTCACAGGGCTAGCGTTTTTCTGTGCATATCCCAGCGAGCCGCCGGTAGCACCACTGGTAAATGTGTCGGCTGTTGTTTTGTCGGCGTCAATCAAGAATACCGAGAAGCCATCGGCACCGTCGCCACCATAGGCAAAAAACTCGAAGGCAATGCTGAAACCATTCGGAGCCGGAAAGCTAGACCGGTCGATGGCAAAACCAGCCGTGTTATTAGCAGCCGACGTTAGCTGGAGCACACCGTCGGTGCTGGTAGGGCTGCTACCCGTTAGCATGGCCGTGCCGCCTAGGCGAAAGCCAGTAACAGAAGCATCGTTGGTAGAAAAGCTAACCTGGCGTGGGAATTGAGCAAAAGCCATGGGGCCACTACTCAAGAGCAACACATATAACAGGATCCGCAGCGGAAGTCCATAATGCCACGGACTTTTTCGGAGTAAGTTTTTTACCATATAAACAGAGGAAAGGAAGGGTGTAGATTTATGGTACTAAAGCAAGAAAATATTATCTGGGTGCAGCCAGTAAAAGAACCTCCTTTGAGTAACTAGGTCAAAAATGAGAATAGCTCCGTTAGTAACAAATATAATTTGCTGATTAATAACCTTTTTGGATTTAATCAATACATTTTATTTGAATAATACAGCTTCAGAATCAGGGTGAAAAATAATTGGCCCACGATTTGATATTACCTCACACGAAAGAATAGTTTTTAGGTGTTTTGGTTGTGGGAAAGAGCGGAGCCGTTGGTTCCGCTTTTTTTATGCACGGCAGGGTAGCTTTCCGGAAATGAGAGCCCAACTGAAAATCAAAACGCGTCCGCCCCAGCAGCGCTACACAGAGTGTAGCGCTGCTGGGGCGGACGCGTTTTGGAGTGGCTAACTAGGTCGCAGGCTAGTGCACAATGCGTAGCTCATATTCCGGAGCACCCTGCGACGAGTTGGGCGTACGGAAAGCCCCTACCCGGCTAGGGCCATAGCCTAGGTTTACTTTCATAAACTCGTCTCGCACCGGAAGCATCGCCACAATTTCACGGCGCAAGGCGTCCAAGTCGGTACGCATGTTGTCCAGCGTCTGCTGCACTTCGTCGGTTTCCTGATCGAAGCTGCCTGTGGCGGGGCGCTGCTCAAAGGTGTCGTTGGGGCCGGGTGCAGCGGCGCGGTTGAGAGGTAAGTTAGTAGCCTGGGTGGCAGCCCGTCGAAAATCCTGCTCGGCTTCGAGGTAGGCGTTTAGTTTTTCTTCGAGGGGTAGCAGATCGGGATTCAGGTAGTCGAGGTTGCTGGCCATGCTGGAGAATAGAAAAGGAGTGAGTGTACTTCCAGCAAACGCAGCGCGCCCGGCGAAGGATACAGCAACCGGCAAAAGGGCAAGCGCACTTATACGATGCAACGTAACTTGCACCTCCGTATCCAAGCATTCCATTCGTTTTCTCCGGTTTTCCTACCTGCTGTCATGTCTACGCCTGCTGCTACCTCCACCGACCCTTTGGGCC